>Ga0210059_1005939_pt1 | contig 19634 bp, 5 predicted proteins | sample Ectturendosymbi2_FD_188042 | JGI IMG/M metagenome (GOLD analysis project Ga0210059, IMG submission 188042) | Ecteinascidia turbinata endosymbiont from Florida, USA - Sample 2 (SPAdes) (version 2) | ecosystem: Host-associated > Tunicates > Ascidians > Unclassified | place: Key West, Florida... | reverse complement strand
TTTTTCACATTTCCTCTCATTTTAGGACGAAAATAAGTGAGATTCATGATTTTTAAGTTTCTTTCATCAATCTCTCACCCTAATCAGTGGCGTAACTAGAGGTTTGACCCAGGGGCGAAATCTTAGCGGAAGGGGGCCTACTGGTCACCGTAGGAGACCACTAACCAAAACTCAGAAAAAAAGTGAAGAAAGACAGTGAATCTCAAGATGTCTGTGCTAAATAAAAAAAGGAAAACACGAAAAACGCAAAAAACAACAATCTAAAGAATACTAAATATCAAGGTGTCAACTGGAGGAGGCCCAGTTTTTACATTTTGCTTGCCAGGGGGGAGGTCGCCCTTTTCCCCCTGTCAGTTAAGCCGCTGACCCTAATGTGTGTTTGGTTATCGTTTCAAACTAAAGAAGCTCTCTTCGTTGCGTTGAGACTAACATTTGCGTAAATTATAAACAACTTTTCCATTTTATGGCGATATTTCCTTCTGTTTCGGATTCAACGAGGGTAATCGGGCTTTGTTAGGTTGTTAATAGAAGCATTTAGCTTATGTGAAACCGTAGCGTAAAAATTTAATGTTATCTGATTACTGAAAAAGGCAACAATCTGATGTTAACGAGACTGACCCCAGTGGCAACATTGATTGATACTAAACAGCAACAACCACTAGCTTTAGCACGCAAACAGTAAATGTTTTCGTGACATTTGTGCGATGTGCAAGTAGAGAGCCATACCCATACCAAAAGAACGATTATTAGGAAAATGTTACCAGTGAAATCAAATATATTTGTATTGAACAAAACCGAAAATACTTATAGGCTATTCAATAGCGATTACTAAAACTGGCAGACAGTCAACCTTGTAGAGAAATCAATTGCTGTTGGGGGCCCTTGGTACTTAACGCAACATAGGAATATAATATAGAGTTGTATTCTTGTATCGCTTCTGAATCACAAAAATTTTTCAAACGAGTATTTTATTTGAAACAAATAAATTTCATCACGGGGCCCCCTTCCAGCCGGGGGCCCGGGGCAATTGCCCCCGTTGCCCCCCCCCTTAATCCGGCCCTGTATTGGGTAATAAGCAAAAATATCTTGATATTGTCAAGCATTGGTTGTTCAGTGAAATTACGTTTGAACAGACAGTTTCAACCGTGCCAGCGCCTTAGATAACCGTGGCGGTGCTTTAAATATTTTCTTGACATTAGAAGAGTGTACTCCAGTGGATACAAACCGTTTGAATGCCAACAAAACAAAAGTAGTGAATAGTCCCATACAAGAGAGTTTAGAAATATGTATTTCATTTGATAATTTAAACAAGTTTAAGTGGTACTTACAATTCACGTTTCCACAAGTTTGACAAAGTTGTTTTCATGATTGTGCTTCATTTGCTTGAAACTGCGACAGGGTAAAAAACGCATGTATACATATCATTTTCTTTCACGTTTGCTTTTTTAGGCAAAATCTCTTGCATCTGCTGAAATTTGGTGCTTAGGAATATAAGTATGACATGTTGCTTTTCTTCCACAATAATTCAATTGACTGTACTCATGCGAGAGTGTAGGAAACTTTTTCTCACAGCGTATGAGTGTTTGTTGAACCGAGCTTTTCAAGATTCAAATGATCGCTGACCCCACTATTAGCTCCAGTAAGTCCAGCAAATTTTAGGAGACGACTCATCGCTGTCAAATTAAACCGTTCCATCACTATAACACTATCGAACTGTGTAGTTCAAGGCAGTGTTATCCAAACTGTCTAACGTGTTGCTGCAATGTGGAGTCTTTTTGAAGATGTCCTGTAGTACAACCTTATACGTAACTATCACCAGATGGTCATGTTAGTTTTGAGTCAACGGAGAATGTATTCAGTTTTGTGTGCCTTGCTGCCATACAAACACTTCTTGCCTTTTACTGAATCAGGAAAATGTTTGCATCTAAATGCACTTGAATATATTCTTCCTCATTCCTTCATGCAACGGCCTCGTAACGGTAGTAAAAGTTTCCTGCGTTCGCACAACTGCATGTTTAAACGTAAGACACAGGGCGTCTAGCTGGCGGTCGCCTTACCTTACTCTGCGAAAATTCAAAATCAGGCGAATACGAGCCATCTTTGTCAGGTCTAACGCAAAATGCTATTTTGTTGAAAACAACAGAAAAAGCAGGGCAGACCAAGGTAGTGACAGTTACAGAATGAAACGTGAAAATGTGGATTTGATAGAGAAAACAGTTTGAAAATGGTGAAATGCTGATGTTTTTGGTACTTTCGCTTCGCAGAAACCTGACGACCTTTACTGCTCTCCGTTTTATTTTCAGGGAACAGTTTCGGAAGTTGTGTCAAGTTTCATATGATACAATTCCTTTTCCACGAAATCCCTTACACCCGGCGCTAGAAATCGGGACAGTGAAAACCATTCAAGTCAAACAGTTTCCTAACTCCTCTGAAAAAAAGTTCCCAACCGCCTATATGTTCACATGTACTAGCCGGGGTTCCCAACCTTTCTCTTGCCGTGTACCCCTTCAGCATTCACACAGATGAGCATGTACCCCTTCAGCATTTCAAAAAATTAACATGTATCCCTTCAACATTTTGGCAGATGAACATGTGCCCCTTCAATTTCTTATGACAAAATATTTTATCATGATTATATATAGATATATTTATAATTCAACAATAACCATATAAAGATTTTTGTAAATACAGTAGTATTCTATGATATATGTATCAGTATTTGGAAATAAATAATATGTAAATTTTTTTCTCTTCTGTTGCTAACCTTAAATATACCCCTGGGGGTACATGTACCCCAGGTTGGGAACCCCATACTAGCGGCTGAGTAGAGTCTTCATATAATGCAGCATTGAAGGTACTATCTTTTATAACTAACTTGTACATGAATTGTCTTAATATGGTTGTAAAAGGCGTTTGCTGAAATTAGAAGACCTATTTTGTGATATGATAGAGCAAAATGTTAGGCAATCTACAGTAATAATTAAACACTGATTAAGTGATTGCTAAAGAAGGAACACAGGTCTACGAATCGTTAACTTTCACATTAAATCCACGAAACTGTGGCTTCTGGCAATTTATAAAGTTGCTGCATATCATTATAAAACTCTCAATATTATTCTTAAACTTGCAAGTTATACAAAGTTACCTAGACTTGCATACAAGATTATACAAAATTACTTCTAAAATGTAAAATTATTTTTACAAAGATATACAAAACTTGAACGTGTATACAAAATTACTTCTACAGTACAAAGTTACTTGTACAAAGTTGGACAAAATTACTTAAACTTCTTGAACTTGTAAACTAAAAATGATTTTGAACAAATCTTTGACTGAACTGGGTGATCACGAAAAAGCTTTATTGGGCAAAGGATTAAGACCTGCCTCAACACGTAATTGGATTAGTTTAGTAGAAAACGAAAAATGGATCAACGTCCACCAGCACGTCAAACAAACAGAATGGCGTGCGGTGCATGAAGAAAGAAAAGATGTAGACTATGAGTTACCACAAAAACTGATAATCCCCCAAAATTCCAGAATTACCCTTAAAGGACCGCAAAGCCACCATAGTGGCTTGAACTTTGTTCAGTTATAACTCGCCGTCCGATACAGCTAGAGAGCTGTTCAATCCCTCTAAGAAAACAGCAAGTCTCCTAATTCGACTTAAAATTCGGGGCCTGACAAAAAATACAAGGAGCAATTTCTTGTTTTTTCTTTTCAAATAAACTAGGCGAAAATCCGCGTCTTTAGAGCCCCTTATTGGCCTTCTAGCGTTAGTGGTTGGCAATTTATGGCCAAAAAACGCAAATTAATTAGGTAATCTCCTAGGATTGATTAGGGGATTAATTAATTAATTATAGGACTTTGTTCAGTGATAAGTTGCTGTCGATGACATACCGTTACGCTTGTTACAATATGCTAGTAACATCAGCACCGCACGCGTTGATGGATTTTTAGAATTTATCCTGAAACCTATTACGGTGAACTCTTGCAAACACGGCCAAGACGAGTTTTGTCAAGATAGCCGTCAATACATTGTAGAGCTGCTCAACTGGAGAGACCGCCAGGCTAAAAACCTAGGAACTGAAAAACAACGCCCGTGTTTTACAATGTGGCGGCAGTTCAGCACTTCCTCTAAGCTTTTGCCTAGAGAAGCATTCCATTTTCAACGCTACGACCAATAAAATCGTTGTTGAACCGAACAAAATTTATCTTAACTACGTTGTCACCCACTATGGCGACCAATTATACGACCAAATTAACGGAATTATCACCGGGGATAATCACTGCGTCATTGGCAAACATTACTGTGCATTACATCGTACAGCCGGTTACTGGTGTAGGCTACTAAATGAGGCGTAAATTTTCCGTAGATTCATCTATGACGTAATTTGGATAACCGTGTCAGAAACGTTTAATCAATAAACGATTTTAACTGAATGCATCCGACAGGCACTCAACTCAGCATATTCCCATAGTGGTTTGGAACTAACTTTTCGCCAAGCTTGCACAGCTGGTCAGAGGGATGAAGTAGCATTCCTGGACGTTAACTACACAACCACTGAAATGATTTTCACTAAAGACGTTGTAAAACCCACAGCGGCAGGGAGGCAGTTAATTAACGGTAAACCGCAACATCCAAATGTGACATTTAAATCAATCTTATTTGCAGAAGCAATTAGATCGAGGCGTCTCAGCCAAAAGAAAGTGGATCACCCCAACAGCCTAGACCGACTTTAAGAAAAAGCGATCTGCCCAACCTTTCCTTTGGACATGGCAAATGCCATGATAGCACTGGCATTAAAATGGGAAGAAATAATGCGTCCCCCAAATGCGACAGGGAAGATGATCCACAGTTTTGGGCTACAGCATTTCCCCACGAGATAACTCTATCAAAGAAAGAAAAAAGCTTAAATACGAAGGCAGTTATTACCTACAAAAGACCTACCACATTTGGATAAAAACAAATCAGTTACAACTACAAGCACCTTGCTTTAAATAAAATATAAATAAAAACCGAAGGTTCGTCAGGGCCTTGCAAGTACTGTGCCCTTTGTGGTTGCCATGGAAAACATAACAAATCCATGGTCCCAACTGTTGCACATATTTAGGCAAAAAATAAAATTTTCTCAATGAAACAAACCTGACATGTGCAAACTGTGGTATTTATGTGGGGTCTTGTTTGATATGCATAGTATGTTGGCCAAATAGTAAACAAATTTTCGAAGAGATGGACAACACACCGAGTTTATTGGAACAAACCATATATGAGCGATGAAAGCGACTAAATGGCCTTATCACGGCATTATACAGTGCTTCATGGCGTTACAAATAAACTACCTATTTGTGATTCTTAAACTGTCACTTTTTAGAACATTCCACTTTTGACTTTCTGGATATCTGTGAACATAAACGGCTTAACCAACTAAACGCGCAAATTAACATTTAAAGCATGATCCTCCCTCGTGTTAAATAATAATTCTCGTCCACACTTTTCTGTCAATTTGCGATATTCATTTATTATTTTTTGTCATTCCGATTTGCCCAAATGTATGATCGCCTTTCTTACCACACATCTATTACCGACTTTTTGTGCTTCCTTTCCAACGTTTACCGTTTTAAAGGCCATCCCTTAAGTACGCCGACCGACCTTACGACCTCAAGAACGGCCGGTTTTGTTGAGTCACCGCCGCGTTGCTCGTAGCTGTGATTTCGTTGCTCTGTACTTGACGTCAAATAGTTTTAGAGCTTCAGTGAATGCAACTTTATGAGAACGGCTTGTTTGCCAGTTTTTATTTGTCGCAGGATGTGCTTTGAATTATCCATTCTAGTCTAGAATTTGCTTGCAGATTTCAAGACTGGAATGAGGATTCGTATAGTTACGTTAAAATCGGGATGAGGATGCCTGTAGTCAGGACCGTCGCCAGAAAGCTTTTAATAGGAGGGCTTTACGTTTGTTCAGGGGGGCTTGGATAAAAACTCCACCAATTTATAGGGTTTCAAAATTCAATTTAGGGTGGTTTGGAGCTTTGTTTGGGGGTCTAAGCCCCCAACCCCCCCGTGGCGACGGGCTGCGTGTAGTCACGTGAAAGTGATTTTCGATTTAAAAATTATTACTTAAGTATAGATATGTGCAAGTCCGAATCATTGCAAAGTTACGAAAGAAGAGCTCAGTTGGCTGATTCCTCGAAAACTTGCAGCAAACCTAGAGCTTTTCATTGTTGCAAGTTATACTATTATATTATCAACTTTACAAGATGTTTCTCCTGATTTCGGGATATCACAAATATAACGCAGAATGCATAGCACGCTGTTTATTAAAACTTTTCGATCTTCATTTTAGAAAATCTTTGTAGTTTTATTTCTTTCGTTACATTCAGAGTGACACCACTCGAAGTAAGACATTCTTTCCCTTAGTAAATTGCACCACATGCGAGTAATCCGACTGATCAATGTTTCCCTTATGTTTTCTTTTTTGTAGAAATGCTCAGAGATCTGCCGTTCCAAAGCGCATCAGCAACAGCAACGTGATCACCAGGTCGACAAACGCGTCAGTGTCTCAAAACGAACACCAAACACAACCAGAGAATTCTGACGCTGCTTTAACACAGAAGAGCAATTTTTTCAAGCGCAGCAACACTGTGGCTACTCCTCATCAGCGCTATCGCGGTTTTTCTGATAAACTGAATAGTGAGAGTGAAACGTCAGAAGCAAATGTAGAAAAAAGGCAGTCAAGACTGCGCAGATACGACCTTTCTCATCTGCGACGTTCATCACTCGCTAAACCTTCACCAGATGAACTAATCAAGCTTTATGAACAAGATGCAACGCGAAAGCCAATCGCAGAGGTTAAGGAGCCCCAAGTCAATACCCCGACGGACATGGATGTAAACTCGAAAGCACCCAAGTCCTTGCAAGCTCAGGTGGAGAATCTTGCAGCCACGCATACCAAGCACGAGGTGTCAAAGGCGACGCATTGCAATTGTGAGGAAACAATTACCGAAAAAGATGATGTTGCTGTTGCTTCGCATCCTGTTCTCCAAGTTAATGAAAGTTCGGTGGGCGGAGGATCCGCTTCGGCAACACCCAGACAGCGGAGGAAGCGCTTAGGAGTAATGCGCACACATTCTCTTCGTGGTGGACTTTGGGGTGACTACGGTGGATCTGGCGAAGCTAGCACTGAACAATTTGGCAGAGATATTGATCATGACACCTCTGGCGTCCAGTTGAGGACTTTAGAAGCGCGAAATCAAGTTAAAAGGCCTTCAAGTATGCTGGTTAGCAGCAGTACATCCGAAATTGAAAAAGAAACCACCAAGGACGACCTAGAAACGTCTTTGAATCGTTTTATGCTCCTCGAGCGCGAACGTGTTTTCGAACGGACACAGATGCGACGATCATACATGCGACTGCCTCGACAAGACTCGCTTCCAGCACGCAATGACAGCGATGATAGTGACTCTGAAAGCAATTTGAGACAAAGCGACAGAGCGATCACAAGTCAGATCAGGAGGCGGACAACGCATATCGGCTCCTCCCCACTCGTGTCGAAGTCGGACACACAAATGAGTAGTAACAACTTTTCAGGCCAGTTTTATTCCCAAGACACAGACCTGTATTCAGCTCAAGCTACGATGGCACTAGAAACTAACTGTGATGTGGTAGACCAACCCAAACGACATGACGACATTCGAGAACGCATAAGAAGATACAAAGCTTCTACCTCTCATGAAGAAGAACCTTCCTCTAGCAGGAGAAGCAGCACATGCAGTTCTGTACCTGATCAATTTGTAAAACGAAAAGGTAATTGATGTGTTCTAGTATCGTTAATGCATTTTCATATGTGTATTTTATATTTAACAACACATATAGGTCTATGAATTGAATTAGACATTATTACTCATGGTGAATACTTAGAAGTTAATTGTGTTTTTTACTCTGGTTGGCAGTACATGCAGCATGTAGAAATATTCTTGCTAGTGCACGTACCTACTTGATGTATTATCAGCAAGTTCATTACGCACAAACAGCCCGGTCTCTCCTTTAAAGCAATGATTGTCATAGTGGGCGCATGCTCAACAGTGGGGCAATTTGCTGTTGAAAAAGGAGCCATTTCAGAATGATCTCTAATGGCGAATTTTAGGGACCGGAAATGTTTCTACAGCAAAAGCATCACAATTTTGGCTAGGAAAAAGACCACAGGAAATTTTCCAGGGGGACATCAAGAGTTTGGTAGTGATTATGCGGTGCATGGCCAAAAAAGGTCGGGAAAAAATGTTTCAAAACTTTTTGCCAGCATTGTTCTTAAGACTGATCAATGTTTACATTTAATCGTTTTTAGACTGCTACGCAGAACCTCATGAAAACGAAACTTCATTTACGTTTGATCTTGGAGATGAGGAACTTCCGAGGAGATCGTATTCTAGTACCAGTACCGTCGGCACAGACTTCCGTCGTACTAGTCGAAGCAGTGTGACCCGCTTGGCCACTATGGATGAACAACTTGAACACGAAGACAGAAGTGGTCCTGCTGGTGAAACCTTTAATATTTCTTCCACAATCCCAGCTGTTGTGCCAACAGACGATAAACGTTCAACCGCAAACATGTCGGAAACAAAAGTAACTGTAACCAAAACTGAAGTTATCCAAGAAACAACGGGGACTCCTGTTGCAAGTGATGAACCTAAACATATCGCACATGAAACAACATCGAGCAATGCAGCCAACATAACCGAATGCAGAGCTTCTGAACTACTTCAGAGAAAGACTGTCACACGTTACCTTTCACAAACGCCATCTCCTACAAGAAGACCGCGCACACCTGACATGGCCAGAAAAAGCTATGACACTTCACCCAGTAAATCCTCTACATCCACGGAAACTTCTCCCGAAAGACAAAGAATAATCATGGCGATTTCTGGGCCACGAACTTCAAATGCCACTGCTCAGAAGAAAAAACTAGCAAAAGTAAGGCCAACACCGACAGTAAACAAAAGCGCTGCAAAAACCAAAGGAACAACATCAGGAAAAAGATCAGTTCAAGCTCGTGAAGCAAAACCTAAATCCACTTCCGCAGTTGGTGTAAAAGCATTCATAAACAAACTATCTCAGCGCAATCCAAATAAAAAAGCACCGGCTAACAGTTCTGGAAGTGCCTTGACAAGTAGTAGGACTCCTCTAAGTTCTCATCCGTCCGATGCTGATGAATCAGCAACTGACACAGAAGCAACTGACAGGAGTAAACAGCCTGTAGACAGTTCTGGCGAAAAACCTAAGGCCGCACCGAAAGTAAAAGACACGCTGAAGTACGTCAATCAAGGTAAACTCATTCCAGCACGACGGAAAATGCCATCTCCCATGATTAATAGCAAAAGCGGTCCGCGTCCTGCGCCCCCAGTCACGGTGAATTCAGCACCAGCACCAGCATCTAAAAAAGCAACTAGACTCAGGCAGCAATTTAAATCACCTTCTGCATCAGTGCCGATGAAACCTGCGTCCAGACTGGTATCGCCTGTGTCGACAAGGAAGCCAAAAGTTCAAACTCAAGCTGCGAGAGTTGTAGCGGCAAACCCAGCACAGCAACGGAAGTCGAGCAACTTTCCCCACGGTAAGCGCGCTAGGGACAAAAATAGAACTGTAGAGCGTAACCCTAAACCGTCGAAACCAAGGGGAAACATATCAGCAGATGATAGCACCAAACAACAAAGCACAGTGAATCCAAACTCCAGCGAAAATGAGATATCTGACGAAAGAAACGACAATGATACGAACAATTTGAAAGTCACAGTTACTGCTGCATCTGTTGGAGACGTTTGCCCAGAAGCGATGAAAGAAACCAATTTATCAGACAATATTGTAGTAACAGAATCTGATGCAGAGTCACCAAACCCTGTCAGTACGCCAACAAATGCGAATCTCTCGCCTGCACAACGAACTGGAGTGCAATTAAATCGTGCAGCGCGGCTTCGCTTGCTAAAGCAAAACAAGAAGATCCCTAATCCATCTCCGCCAGTGTTTGTATAGCGGTAATGCTGAATGCTCTATTTATTTAGTCTGACCGTAGTGACGTTTTTCACGTTGTATGATCCACTGCTGTAGCAACAGAGTGTTGTAAATACCGCTTATTGGAATGCGACAGATTTGAGGACGTGCGGCCTTTCTTTTTATGTCAGGACAAAGCTTGATAACCAAAGATAACCATTCTCTGTAGCAACACAACCTCTGATCGACCTGTTTTCGATCGATTTTGCTGTTGTAGCTTTTTGACAACCATGAGAGTCACCAAAGTGATGTGCTAAGATAATGAAGATTACGCACCTTTTATACTTTTTCAGACTTCGACTCCTTTGTACTACTCGTAGACAAAGTTGACGTAAAGTGACAAAACTAGGAGTATTGAATACGTTGCCTCATTTCGACAATGGCATAAAAATGCCTTGTAGATAAAGTTTAGCCTGCACCTAAGAATTTGAGGATGATGTCTATATATAAACATCAACCTGAAATTGCTTTTACTGTATTCTAACACCTCAGCTGGCGACTAGAGTGTTTAGTACGGTTGAAAAGTGCCTGGTTAAACACTGTTGATTATTTTGACCGTCTTGCTGCGTGCCTCAAGTAGGCGTTGATTCATTGAATGCTTATTGAGTATTGCATATTCCTTAAAGGCGTTTTTCGAAATACACGCCATCAAACATGCACTAAGAACGAGCCAGTGACAGATAACATCAAGAACGTCAGCCTAATTTGTGTTAGAAGCAAGATAATGTTCTGCTGTTGGACCCAGTTTCACTGCAGCATTCACTTATTTGCCGCTCATAAGTGCCAAAACTCAATGCTTCATTCAGAAAATCGTAAGAGATTTAGTAAAGACTAAAATTGTGTTCTTTGGTTTGGATATGAAATCGCTATTTCCTATTTGTCCTTTATTTGTAGTTAAGAACATTATGCATTTCTTGAAGCAAAATAAAGTTTCGCTGCTCACAAACGAACACTTTCTAATAGTCCGTAGCAATGTTTGAAAGCAAACCAGCTGTGAGCGTTACCAGAATTTCTGCAAGGGAAACCAAATTACAGAATTCATTTATCGAGAGCGAAACGTACGAAAACAAAGGTAGGCCTAATCAACAGGTGGTTGATCTTACAGCCTAGGTACACTACTATGTTTTGGACTGCAGCTATACTCGTATGCAGGGCCTCAGATAAAATTTACCAGGGGGTACGGAAACCGATACTGGCTCGTGGCTCCCCTAGCTTCTGGGGCCTTCGTCGAAGCTTGTATAGCTTGTTTGTATAGTAATGAGAATATAGCCATCATGCTAATATTTAGGAATGGATCAATTGTTATACTGGCAACTGACTGACACCAGTAATTTTGGGCTTGATTACAGAAAAACTTTGCATGAGTACTTTCATCCTTCCGGACCCCGCTACCTACCGGGCCCGGTATGATGTATCTCCAGGGCCGGATTAAATGAACGCGAGACCCCGGGCAAAGTCGTTACCGCGAGGCCCCCTACGCGCTTAGCCAGTGGCGTAGCGAGGCTAAGTGCCGCCCGGGGCCAACCATAAAAGTGCAAGTGCATTTAAAGATATAAGAATTAATAAAACACCTTAAAATCGCAATCAAACATTGACAAACTGAAATGTGTCTTGTTTTTGATTGTCGATTATGATTCTTGCTTTTTCTGCTTGTCGCCACCTTTCTCGTCATTAATTTTTCTATTTTTTGCTTTCTTTGCATAGGCATATACGAATCCCACATGTTTCGTCAACTTCCCTCCCTATTGGTTTTTAAATCTCCGGTAAGCTCATCGCATGACATTTTAATAGTTTACTCATTTCAAGGGATGAAACGGAAAAATTAAGGGATGTGATGGCGGCATACCTACTTTACAAATGTAAAATTTATTTTTGTTAAAATTTCGTGTTGTATCCCCGTCTTTAACTAAAAATAGTATATATACTGCGTATAGCAGGCCATATAATCAATCTGATAATATGATCTCAGTGATGTAAAGAACGTTTGATTGTTCAATTCACATTTCAGTTGTGGTTTAATCCTCTTAGAATATATAGAAGACTTCAAACGTTAACTCTGTGGGCACTTGTGCGGAGCCCTCTATAGTTCCAGGGGCCCATTTTGAAAAAATATTTTAAACAGGTTTGAAACAGGCTATGCTTGAGAAGCGCTTGCATGCAGTCTTCATCGTGACCTGCGCACTTGGTCTAGCTGTTGTGTTGGACCTCTTCCAATTACACGTTCATAGTGTTTATCCTTGCCTTTGTTCGTTACCAACAGAATCATCGCCAGAAGGTCTTCAATTGGGAGAGTGTGTTTGTGCAGCGCGACTGACATTCTAAAATTTGACAAAAAAAAACACTGATTTATAGTGTTTCATATTTCAATTTTGGGGGATTTGTAGCTTTTTGGGGGGCTAAGCCCACCAAAGCCCCCGTGGCGACGGGACTGGTTACCAACAGACGTCTATTTCGAAAAATATTACCAAACCAGATGCCAGCTGTGACATATAGGCCTTTTGGATGCTCAACAGTGATTACAACGTCTTACGTTCGACGGTTATTGCGATGAATAACTTCATTCAGTGCAACTATTGCCAAGCTGCAGTGGCGTAGCCAGCCCAAAAATTTTGGGAGAGCCAAATGTTTGATTTTAGGCGAATAACACTATTTTGTTTAGAAAAACGTCTCTCAAAGCACAAAATGACTATATTTTCTAAACATTTTTTGGGGGGCACGGCCCCTTTGGCCCCCCTGGATACGCCTATGCCAAGCTGTACAACCATTTCGATTAACGCTCTTTTTAATAAAGGCGTTAACCACAACCTTATCTGAACATATCGTTTACCCTTGCGTTAGGTTTTCAGAATAAGGTTCTTGTCCCAAATTCATCAAAACGAGAGCAACACCTTTTTTAAGCTTTTTTTGTTGAAATAACTTTTTCTACGACTGCCAATGTTTAAAGAGCACCGTTGAACAAAGGCGGCTTTACAGAAACCACGTTGCCTAACGGCTAGCTCTTATTCACTCTCACTCTACTTGCAGTTGAAACCTACAATCTAAGCTCAAAGTTACCCACGAAAATGCACCAACTGCACTACCCCGCTTCAAGAACGTTATTTTCTACCACCATTACGTCATTGCAGAAAACAGCAGTTGCATTGAAACTGAGAAAAGTTATCTTTGCAAAGTTCTTCACTTCAACCCCCAAAACTTGTTGATAGGTCCACCTAATGACTGGGCTACAGCTTATGGCAGTTATTGAAAATATCCCACTGGACATTAAAAAACAGCAAGAAATGTTTTTTTATACTTTTGGCGACGGCAAATAGCGGCATGCCAGCGCCTGAAATATGCCTCTTACCGGTGCAGTTAGGCTAACGATCTTGCCCAAGGAGCACCACGGAGAGTCACTCGGTGTCTGTGAATTGTTCACACAACCTTCCACTTGGTCGAATGTCATCTCTTTCCTTTGTCCAAAGGACTTTTGACTGGGGTGGAGGCAGGGGTGTGGAAGCGGCTATTTCGTCAACCGCTTCCGCTTCCACACCTATCGCTTCCGCTTCCTCCAACAAAAAACGAGAAAACGACCGTTGACCTTAGCAGACTAGGCGTTCTTCTATGAAGAACGCCATGGATGCTAGTTAAAGGAAGGTCGGTTCCTGTGATCATAGCCAGACCTTTGAACCACCCAGATTTTTTGAAAACTACACAGGTTTAGCGCCACTTATCAATACTAGATATTCCTCATGCTTACTTATTTTTCCCATGTTAACGAGATGCAAGCAAGTACAGCGTTTAGGTTTTTGTCACTGGTTATAACTTTTCTGGAGGTTGAAGTAAATTATTGGGTCTTGAACTTTTTGTTTTAACGCTGTTGTTTCTAAGTTGTTTCCGGCATCTTTTATGTGTTTAACTTAGTGCAACATAATACGCATTTTAGCAAGAGAAAAAAAGCATCGACTGGCCGGGTTTAAAGTGAAGACGTGATTTTGATCCAAAATGGCGTAGAAGTTACCCATGAGCCGCAACATGTGGGGTTCAATGAACAGTGGCTCAATGATCCCGCCTAACTTATTAGATATACAGCCGCTTGAGAAAAAGCATGATTGCTATACTTTGTAATTCTATTATTATTTATTTCGTAGTATTTTTTGTGAAAGGGCTTAAGGTATTGGCATAAATGCCGCGGATAAAGCTGCGTAAATTTCAAGAGGGCGGTTTCCAGCCCCAGATCCAAAAGCGACTTGCCTGCTTCAACTCTTTCCATAGATTTCTTCCATAGATTCCATCCAACATTTTGGCTAGTTTTGAAAAAACGAAAATATTCCTGTTTGATTAACATATACAGGTTTTTCAGAAGACGTTTGTCCGTCGCGTTTCGTTGCGGACGATCCTAAACTTTTGCTGAAAAGGAATTTGATCGTGATGTTGGAGAAATTTTTTACGCATATTCTGAAAATGTAGCATCCTCCAGCTATAATATAACTCCAAGAAATACAAACATATGCCAAAAGTCAGGGTATCACAAAAATACGAACCAAGAAGAAGCATAAGTCTTTCCACTATCAGCGACCCACCCTTTAAGCAAAAGCAGTAAAAATATTTGTGTTCATGGAAAAGTTACAGATATAAGTAAACATTCCGAAGCAGTAGCACAGCCAATAATTTTGTTTGGACAGTGAATGACACCGTCAGTCACTGACGGCATCTTGGGTCAAACTGTCCCATCCTTTAGTTTGCAACAGTTGAAAATTGATAGAAAACCGCCAGTAATCTTAGGAAGTTTGTTTCGCGGATCCATGGCTTTTTCGACCTCATTCTGACTGCGATACAGTTTTGAAGCCTCGTCAAAATCAGACGTAGTGCCCTTAACTTATAATAGTAGCAGCACAGAAGTCCGTAAATCATCTCATGAAGACAGCGATGCTAAAGTAGCAGGCCTGTAACCAGCTTGGGATACCTGGATGAGGCGAAGATTTTTCTGAGGGGGACCAATTAGATGTACAATAGTTTTACACTATGTTCAACACTTTTTTCCACGGAAGGCAAAAATTTTTTCAAGGGGACTTGTGTCCCCCATAGTTACGGTCCTGTTCAGTAGAACCAAAGAAGAGCTGTGTGCTTTTGCAATCAGTTGAAAAAATAAAAGTTTTTTTATATATTGGGCAGGTGCTGAAAATAAGTATGAATATAGCTATTTAGAGGAAAGGTTTCTTGAAAAGCATCTCAGCAGTGTTGAATGTAGTTTTATTGAGCTGAACATAAAAGATATTCATGCGGACCCTTATCTCCCTCTTGTCACATCACGTTCAACCAAAAGAGGTTTGGCATTAAAAAATTGCTGTTAACATTCACTGGATATATACATTGATTATTTATTTTCTTCAGATGTATGAAAACATACCTTGTTGTAGTATTGTTCAATTTTCAGGATTGATCTTTGAAATAACATTTCGTTTTGATTCACCTTCAAATATTTAAACCGACGATCTAGCTTCCATAAATTAGTAATAGCCAGTGATAATAAACCCATGAATGTGTTTCAGTTAGCTGCTTGAAGTTTCGTTACTTCGATTTTTAATTTAAGGAATGGTGCACATAAACCGTGCAGCAATGGACCAACAGTTTCGTACAGTTTCAAGCATGTTTCATTGGTCCCTCAAGCCGGTTCATGGGCCCGACGCATGGGGACCCTTGATCCACTTGGGTGACTAATGAAATAATTCATTTAACTTTTAAGGTTGCTGGTATTTGCTTCGTAAATTCCCACAAAGCATGCTACAACCCTAAGACACTTACTGGAAAATTTTGAGCAAAAAATATTGCACCGTGTTGTAGCTACGCTCGATATCATAAAAAGTGGCTAGTAGTGCCGACTTTCCCCTATGCTTTTTCTCTTTCTCTCTTGCTGCTGCTATGGCACGTACATTCAGACGGGAAATGGACAAAAAATTTTCGCCAAGTTACTCTTCAAGTCAAACGACCTATGTGGAAGCGGAAGCGGTAGAATTTTCGCGCTTCCGCTTCAACAGACAAAGGACCGCTTCCACCGCTTCCGCTTCCACATCCCTGGGTGGAGGAAATATCTTTGTCTGGAGAGGAAGGTGTAAGGACGGGGGTACAATTTCTCCCCAAGTAAGTGTGTTAAAAAAGCCCTGATTTCAAGACAAACACTGGGGCTCTTTAGCGCATTGGATTTGACGCATACTTTTGAGTGAACATTTCATCAATTTGCTTACTCCACAGCCACATGTCGTGTATTTTTTAGGCTAGACTACCAGACCAGTCTAGGGCTTTTAAACACAAAAACTGAAAAGAGTTAAAACTTTCAAAAATTTATTCAAAAATAACATAGAAGACTCAAAACTTTTAAACTCCTTTAAAAAACTAATTTTTAATCAGCAAAGTGCCGCCCACGAGAAGGTGCCGCCCGGTGCCCCCCCAGTGGTGCCCGGCCCCCCCATTTGAAATCGGTGCTCCCACATTTCACGTTTGGCCCCCCGATTGCTGCATACATCCAATACTGTATTTTAAAAATTTGGCCCCCCTTCTGGTTTTTGGCCCCTCTTTTTGGTTTTTGGCCTCCCCTGCTGCTAAATCCTGGCGAGGGGCCTGGTTGTGATGCACTATATGTTTCACCAACTATCGCACGGTGTGTTTACTTAAACCTCATTCACCCAGAATTTTGCATTAATTGTCAATGGAGAGATGACATACATTCAGAGCAGTTTTGCCATCTAGTCAAAACAGCATTATATACTGTATTATACTAATACAATGTTCACATTACACAGAAGAATGGGCGGTTAACAAACATTTAAACTTGCAGCCCTGAACCTAAAACTTGCAGCGCTGAAAGCATTTTCCCAGTTATATGCCTCCGAGCAGTTAGCTGTCCAGAGTTCTGGATTAGCAAGTCGCATGCCAGTGCATCCTGCAGCACGTCACCTGCAGGAAAACTAACAGCAATATTCTACCTACGAATCTCCGCCCAGAGGCATCGCTAAAACGCAGGTAAAAGCTGTAGGATAAACAAGAAAACAACTGTTGTTATCTAGGACAATAACTGCCGAAAAGACTCTTCGTTTTGCAAAGATTCATCATGCGATGAACGTCTACGCGGTACGCGGCGCTGGTGCGGCTTAACACTTTCAAAAGGAAGATGATGAAATGGATGCTGATTTTGCGCATTTGACCTAAGGTAACCTCACGCGATGAAACCGCTGGAAACACTGCTCGTTTTTGTGACAAGGTAACGGGCCGGAGCGAAGTTTGTGCTGTACTTGACTGATTCTTCTATAAACCTAAAGTTTTAAACCTAACCCCTTAACCTAATCCCTAAGCCTAAGCCCCAAACCTAAACCCTAAAACTAAAGCCCAAGCGTAAAGCAAAACGGAAGATATGAAAAGTGTGGATACTTTTGCAACAACTAGGCTACTACCAAAACAAAACTCTTAAAGCTGAGAGCCGAACCGAAAAGCATTGACATACGAGCCCTGAAACATGTCTGTTAGGCTACAAGGTCGCAGCCGGCTGGCTGATAAACTCAAGAGTTTTATCCGAGCCACTTCATTCCAGGCGAATCGGTAGTAGCAACCTTGACGCAGAAACAAGCAGTGTTTCCAGCGTTTTTATCACGCGAGGTTATCTCAGGTCAAATGCGCAAAATCGGCATCCATTTCATCATCCACCCTTTCAAAAGTCATGCGGCGTGGGTGGTACGCGGCAAAATTTTCCAAAACCGCACCGCGCGGAACGCGGTCGCGGCGCGGTTGACATCTTCAGTTTGAACACCTCTCTAGCTCTCGCGGCTGGCGAGTCATGGATTGTCATAGAATTAAAAAGTTTGGTCAAATAAGTGGCCGGTATGGGCCCTAAAGGAGTTAATAACTTTTTTTCAAAAAAAATAAGGAGCGGTAGCGATAGCTCGCTACTATTTTTATTAAGTAACGGACAGTACCTCCAAGAGAAATCTTTTTAGGCGGAACAAAACCCATTTGGGGCCACTAAGACTTCCAAAAGTATTTTGAAATAAATAAAAATTGAGGCTAAACGTGCATCAAACTTCAAAGAAGTTCGTTTATTGATCATATGAAACATTATGTTAAAACTCACCGGTATTCAAATAATGTGACAATATTACCATTTTGAATTTCGAATGTTGATAGTAAAATCTTATTAAGGAAGACATTAGAAAAATATGCCTCAGTCTCAGAATGAGTTGAGTGGATCGAGGGTGAATAAAACCCTGCTAGTGAAATGAGACTGCGACCTCACTAAGTAACTCTAGGCCTACCCTTGGAATGAGCTTACTTATTATAATAAGGATAGACATAACGAAATATTTTGTCAACCGACTACCCACAATAAATAGCCACACGGCCCACAGGCCGGCGACCACTGCCTTAAAGCATTCTGTCGAAATACTGTAAGTGGTTAGTTTCTCCTGTATGGTTTCGAAATCTTAAGATTTCCTGGGTATGTTGGCTAATCCGAAACTCATGTTCGATTAGAGCTTGTATCTGCTTGCGGCGCAAGTTTAACATTCAGCAAAATGCACAGCATATCGCCGCGTTGCACTATAAGCACTTGCGTCCTGCACTGCAGTTAATTGTTCATTTTAAACTTTATAGTTATCTTGCACATATGCGCAACATTCGAGAGCTACTATTGTTAGATTACATTTTATTGTGAACTGCCATGTTTCCATTCAAATTTCACTTGATCTATCTCTTAGTTTGAAACTCTTGGTTTGTTGGAGAGAGATTTTATTAAAGATTTGTTTGAAAATAAAAGACTTGAAGGAAAATTCAGTTCAATGGACAGACTGGGACAGTAGTCGTGAATGTCTTAAATTCCACGAAGTAGGCACACATTCAAGTTCAACAAAAATAATAATTACTGCTAATAATTATCAAGGCATCATATCAGGAAAATGCACTGCCAGCAATTCACATTAAAATACAACACACTAGCTTATCAAATCTTTCAGGCCAAACCAGTTTTACCACCGAGATTAGTTTCGCTGCATTATTCCGAGTTTGTTAGTAACCAACACTCAAAGTTTCCTTCAGTCTCGGGCCCCCCGTAGCTGTCGGGCTCCGGAATAATGTACCTGCTGGACGCCCCTCTCATAGGCCCTGGTAACGGGTGCAGTAGCGCGGCTATTAAATTTAACAAATAGTGGTAGCTGGAGAGACGCTATTAATAAAGTAGCGGTTGCTCACCTTGCGGTGTAGCACACGTTTTCAAACAAACATTCTGAATAACAATGTTTAATCAACCACATATATTCAGAAGGCTGAGTAATTATTACATGTACATTGTGCAAGCACATAGTGTATGTAGCGCAGGACAAAGTGGTGACAATATTTTTTTGTGGTGACAATAATTTCTGATCATCGGGTTGTGGCAGTCAGCATTCAGTGCTCCCACCTTCCTGAATTTGATGACGAGGTGATGGAGCCCCAGCCAAGTCGAATTCACTGGCTTAAGGTTACGGCCCAGGAAAGAGAGGACTACTACCATAAAAGCAAAAACCTACTTGATCAACTGCAAGTGCCCACAGAGGTTAGGCACTGCCAAAACTTTAATTGTACAGATGAGAAAC
>Ga0210059_1005938_pt1 | contig 19635 bp, 10 predicted proteins | sample Ectturendosymbi2_FD_188042 | JGI IMG/M metagenome (GOLD analysis project Ga0210059, IMG submission 188042) | Ecteinascidia turbinata endosymbiont from Florida, USA - Sample 2 (SPAdes) (version 2) | ecosystem: Host-associated > Tunicates > Ascidians > Unclassified | place: Key West, Florida... | reverse complement strand
CCAATCACACGCGTTTAGTGGATTTCAATGCTCCCCTGCTCGAGTCGCCATTTGCCCTGATGAAAGCCTGCTGTCAGTTGGCTGAAACGTTGGTGTCGTTTTTACTTTTACAACAGTTGAGCGAAGACTTTTATTAATCAGCTATGACATTACGGAAGTTTTTTATTTTGTTTCTACTATTTATTTCTGTTGTTTGTACAAAAAAAAAATATATATAGATATATATATATACGACGTCTGTTGTTACGGAAGTGCACAGGGTGTTTGCCTCAATGTAGAATTGTAGTACTACGTATGCTACTATCATTGATGACTTCATGTAATCCAGTTTTGGCTGAGTTAGCAGGAAAAAAACGCGCTGTTTTTGTTTAAATTTTAATGTTTTCAAAGATTAACTTAAGTTTTTAACTGTTATACACGTTACAAGAAAGCTGAAGCACAATCAAGGTCTGTTGTCAAGAATAATCATGCTGGAAACAGCTTTTTATGCGAATTAGGTTTTGAAAAGAATTTCGTGATTCGTTTGCCTCGCTGCGGAAAGTTGATCCGTCGCAGACCCAAATCAAGCTTCCAACTAAATCTCGACCATTGGTTGAGAAACTTAACAACGCTTTAGTATCTCGGGCACTCAAACCTATCTGGGAACGAACTTCAAAGCACCACATGAACAAATGAGTATGCTCTGCATGCTCTTGAAATAGTACCTTCTCAAAAAATGATCACTGGTTTACCGTGATAATCGATGGAAACCTGAATTATTTCATATCTTCACTAAAAAAAACTTTTACCTTTTAACCCCTACAAACTCGTCCGTAGACTTTATGCTTTGAATTACTATAAATCATTAGGAAAATCTTACACCACGGAGTTATTTCAAAATACGAAGGCTGCATTCAAGCAGTAAGCAATCTTTTCGGTTGGAAAATAATCACTGGAGAACCTAATTCAGCAGTATTTAAGAAAGTTGTTCCCAATCTGGGGGTAACCCCTGGGGGTAATATGCGGTTCTTCTGGGGGTAACGCGGAACCAAAATGTTGTTTTGTATTATGAGAGATCACTGGAAAAGAAATTTTCGACATGAAATGCGAAAAGTTTTCATTGAGGGTAGTAAGACATAATCGCTACCTTGATTTGGGTAACGGTTTAAAAAAGTTTGGGAACCACTGATTTAAGACAACACGAAGTTCCCTCAATGTAAACTTCAACCTGGCAAGTGGGGATATGGTTGGAACACTTTTGACAAATTCGTTCTTTTCTGATTGTTGAGATTCAGTTTGCTGAGTTTTCATCAGCCATTAATGTTGTGGTTCGGAAAAATCGAGTTGGATTAGGAATAAGAAGAAAAAGCCATTGTGGCCCATTCAGAACTTTTGCTAATAATCGTTGCATTAACCATTGGAAAACTGCTGTAGTAATAAGGTGCTTTCAGTCATATTTTGAATGATATGTCCAAAACAAGTGTTCTGTACACGGCAACTTAATGAATATTGTGCCCATAATTTTGGTATAAACCCAGCTAGAGGAAGGTTTTCATGTTTTGGAAATCATAGACTTACGTTTTAACCTCTTTTCCAATGCGCGGTTTGCACGCTAGTGTAAACATTGGCTGCTTTGAACGGTGTCTTTGAAGGAAACATCCAAATAAGTTTGAATTAATGACTTGTTCGTGTCTCTAAGCTTATGATAATTCAACAGTAAGTCAGACATTTGCATGAATTAAATACACATTTTACTACTTTCGCTCCGTGGTCTTTATTGCTGAACAAGTTTCATCTTAAGTGGTTGAAATGCTTTTCGTTCCTACAAATGTTTTCTACCTCGTGTAAGCTCCAGGCAGAGAGCGCTTTGGTGATAGCAATGCGATGCAAAATCTAGTAGACGGACTGCTCCAGTGAGTTTCGGTATTTTGTTGCTGCTTTTAGGGAAGGTGAATCTGTTAAGGATGATAGTTCAGTAGTTACATAGAAATTAATGAAATGTAATTGCTGCGAAAAATGTGAAAAAGCATACAGTCAGCTTACTGGACGTTTGAGTGAGCAATATTCCTTGTCTTGGGTGCTTTGGGAAATATGCAAAAAAACTCCAACAGCAACATAGGGAAGCCGTGCAGATTCCTTTTCAAATGTACTCCCAGAGGCGGCAGATTGGATTGTTTCAGACCCATTACGTGGCGTGAACATTTTTGGATGACGTGTTTGTCCTGTCGCTTGTCTTCACTTAAATTTGACTGCCAAATGGAAATTAACGTCTGAAATCGGGCTTCGCTGAAAATAGTGCAGTTGTCACTAAACGTAAAGCAGAATGAAAATAAAGATTTTCACGTGAACCATAGTCACTGCATCATGGCCAATAATATCACTGAAATGTTATTTTTGCCAAACCCTCTCAGGTTGCTTAAACTTAGAAATGATCATCTAGTATAGCGGACGCTATGGTATTCTTTTTAATGTCTTTGTGTAGCAATTATTTTGCTACGGTCATTGCTTTTCAGTATAATCCTGTTGATTTTAATAATTCCGTAAAGTAAAGATCCAACCTGTTATTTCTGACATTCAATGGAAGATACAACTGGAGCTGACTACGCAGAAATGGTACCCGGCTCAAATGGTTCTGATACCGAAAACGCTGTCATTCGCACAGCAGTTGGCAAATGCAAGGATTCTGTCTCTGAAATCTTGCCTTTTGATAAGGGTTTCACTGGAAAACCTATTGATGATAATGTTGAAGAAACTGAATGTTCTATTGAAACAGAGGCAAAAAGAACAAAGCACAGCATTCCGCGCCGCAACTGTTTTAATACTAGTGCCGCGTCGGACCTGAGAAAACCATCGGTTATTAAAACGACAAGCGACATTGCTGACGCGTCTGCAGCCAATATGCAAAAATTGTTTTTGCCAGTTAGAAGCTATGCCTCGTTTTGTGCCTCTGAAAGCGACCATGCTGCATTAGGTTTTCAGACACAAACCAAGGCAAAAACAGATGCAATATCAATAGCAACTGGAGCTGTATCTTCAGTTCTGTCCTCAAACGATTCTGGAGGAAAACCTTCGCGCAGTGATTGCAAAGAAAATGTTGGCTGTGAAGAAAAAGGCGTTAAGATTCAGATGCTTATCAAACGCATGACGGATTTGACCTCTGCGATGAGTGGAGGAAAAGGCCCTTTATTAATGTCTATTCTTGAAAGGGTGAACGACACCCCAATTCATTCCAGTCATCAGCCTCTGTCGGTTGTTGAACACACCTGGTGTCTTGTTGAGCGTGCGGCACGAGAAGATCGCGACGAGGTGTGGTCATTGATTGAAAGGAATTTCGCGCGTTTGCGTGAGTCCCTTGTAACCGATGAAGATCCTCATAACCAAATATTCAAAGCTGTGATCGACCGTGCTAGCCAATCAGCTTTACAGGAATACGAAGCGGAACGTGACGACATCATCCGCATTCTCTATGAACTTTACAAAGCATCACTGAAAGAATTTTGTTTGGAAAAAGCGATAAATTTGTTCTAAGGTTTCCAAGCATGAGGTGCTTTCATTTCATGTGTAGACGAAGCAACGGAATACCACTGTTGTTAATTCTTTTAAAAAAATGTATATTAATTTCATTGTTGCAATCTGTCCCACGCTAGACAAGTGCACGTTTAGGAGATGCCTACTGCAAGCCTTTTAATTATTGATGAAATTTTAAAGAAGCTGTACATTTAGATTCCATGAAGGTACTACTTTTAAGAGTTTGTTATCGTAAATTTTCCTTGCTTTGTTTTTGCTTGGAACGTGGTTGTAACTTGTGCTTTCTTAGAAATAAACTTTGGTTTTAGCTTCCAATTGATTTTACGAAGAAAGTGAAACAGTGAGTTTCATGGCCATGCTTGCTGTAAATGTGATGTTCATCCTGTTCTGAAATTAAGTAAACGTCTTTTGTGAAATTATTAAAAAATTGAAATGAATTTGCGTAACGTATGCTTTTATTTTCAACATGAACACAAGCGTTAGAATTCGGAACATGAACGTTTTTGGATTTGAAGCTCCCTCGCTACATTGTTTTAAGGAAATCACGCTCATATCATTGCTTAGTCTGACCGGATCCACTCTCGAGCATTTTGAAACATCGTTAAATTTTGCCGAAAGTTTTATATGTGTTGACGCGAAACGCAAGTATCCTTCCCAAGACAATTTTATACTCTAGCCCATCAACAACACGTAAAATGAAAGTGGTGGTCACGAAGAAAATGTATCATTCGCAATGAACTACCGGCTGGTTTGGATTAACATTTCTCTTCAGATTATGACTGCAATTAAATGTAGAATCGGCAAGTAGTCCATCACATGCTCTTTGCTTCGTGTTCCTTATATTCCATAAATGTTGCTCAGCTTCTTCCCAATGCGTTGGCAGCTTTTCAACAAAGAATTTGTGGATGTGTTTCTACAAATACAGTCGTGGCCAAACGTATAAGACCAAAGTCGATTTTTGTGTGCGAAGCTACTTGTTCCGCAGTATTGCATCAGAAATCATTCGCGATTGCATCATCCTTTCTGGTGAGCGAGAGTGTGACGCAAGAGACTGTTTCAGGTTATAAACAGTCAACCATTCAGCAGTGAGTTTTTTCGTAACTTATCTTCTTGCCACAGAATGGGTAAGAAACGGTCTCTCTCTGAGGCACAGTGAGCTCAGATCGTGATTCTACGCCAGGAAGGACAACCTGAACGCGCTATAGGTGAACGCCTTGCAGTCAATAAAGCAGCAGTGCGTTAGGCAGTGGTCAAGTTCAAGCATTGTGGATTGTATTCAGATAGTAAGAGGAGCGGTCGACCACGGAAAACCACCCGACGAGACGATATTTTGATAAAAAGATGTGTCGTGAAGGCTCCTTCGTGTTCAGCTGAAAAGATTCGAGCGGAACGTGGGGAAACCGGTTCGAGAATCAGCAGAAGAATCATCAGTCGCCGTTTAATCGACGAATTCGGCCTCAAATCACGGAAACCGGCTAGAAAACCGAGACTGACCTCTGCAATGAAGTTGAAGCGCTTGCAGTTTGCGAAAAAATACAAAGACTGGACAAGCCAGCAATGGTCCAGAGTTGTGTTTTCCGACGAAACAACAATTCAGCAGTTTGCCTTGAGGAAGAGAACTTTGAGGAGACCACCAGGAACTCGGTACAATGAAAGTTTCACACAGAAAACCATGAAACACCCGCCGAGTGTGATGATTTGGGGAGCGATTTCAACCCAAGGAACGGCCTGCCTATTCTTCCTCGATCCCGGAACCACCATGAATGGCAAAAAATATCTGGAATTGATGAAAGAGAAGTTGGAGTTACACACGGCAATGCATAATTGCGAAATATTTTTGCACGACGGGGCGCCATGTCATCGGGCAAAAAACGTCACTGACTTTCGCAAGACGAAAAATATCAAATTGTTGGAATGGCCGGGAAATAGTCAGGATTTTAATCCAATCGAGACTTTCTGGACAGAACTGAAGAATAAAGTTGTTGAGAAGCATCCAACCAGTCTTCCATCGCTTATTAACACCATCAAGACATCATGGGTTCTCGACATGCCCACAGAGCTGTGCCGAAACCTCATCGAGAGCATGCCGAGACGGATCAGGGCGGTGTTAGAGGCCAAAGGAAGACATACAAAGTACTGAATGTTGATACGTTTTATGTAAAATGGATAATATATAAATATGACGCCTATCTATGAAAATTATATATCGGAAAGACCTGTGTACTTTCATTACGCTACGGCATCAAAAAATTGCGAAATTTCTCTGTTTGGTCTTAAACTTTCAAAAAATTACGAAATTTCTCTGTTTGGTCTTAAACTGTCAAAAAATTACGAAATTTCTCTGTTTGGTCTTAAACTTTCGGCCACGACTGTAATGATTTGGATAACATTTTTCGCGCCTTGCTTCTTTTAGCATAATTTAATACCCACCACGAGACGGAGACAAGCTAAAAACCGATGTCCAGATTTGTGAAGGACCTAAACCAAAAACTTTTTTGGTTTAAGTTAAATGGCTGAAATGCCCAATATCATTTTGTTGAAACCATTACCGTTGTGCAGTGCTTTCTCACAGATTTCAGATTCTTTCGTGTTTTCGCGTACTGCAATTTTTTTGTAAAAAGACGTTTGCGCTGCAACTTGTTTCAACAAGTAGTCTTATCGAGTAACAATCGGAAAATATTTCAAAGACAATAAAATTGACGGAGAGTTTAGGAATTTTTCTGTTGCGCTACCCTTTCTAATACCTGGGTACAATCACCATTTCAATTACACTATTGGCTTTTATTTTGTTCTATGTCATCGGAACATCACCGAGGCCTGGTGGTTAAATTATACTTTCTCCCTTTGGTGTGCCGCAAGTAGTCTTCTTTCGCATACACAATACAGAGCGAGTTGTCGTCAAAATCAATGTTCAGGAGAGATGTTCCAGTAGCTCTTCGCTGTTGATATCGGAGATGCTGCAAAGAGGTCTCATTATAAGGCTTTCTTGCAACATGTGTTCTGCGGTCTGGACAGAGCCGCACTCACATTGGTTAGATGTTGCCAGGCCCACCTTTACCATGTTATCTCTACAGCCACCGACTCCAGTACGGAGCTGTTTAGTTTTATCTAAACTTTTCTGGGGTACTGATATCCAGCCGGTTTTGGAGTCAGTTCGTTAATGTAATATTATTTCAGGGGTGAGGGGACCTGTCATGAAGCAATAACTTCTCTTTCGAGATACTCCACATATGGCCGTAGCGAGTCGGAGTTGGTTGTACGTACAGCATGTGATGTAATAAATGGTCAACAAGTCTAGCTTTGGTGTAGAGGTTCAGCTAGAAAGTGTTACGTCTGAGTTTTGGAGGACGGATACCAGCCAGAAAAGGCAGATTTCTTACCGGGGTACTTTTCAGGCATCCTGTAACTGTTCGTATGGCTTTCATTCAGCATGACGTCAATTTTGTGCGCGTGTGAGCTGCGACACCAGACTGGTGCGCAGTATTCAGCTGGAGCATATACCAGGGCTAGAGTAGAAATTTCAGGAGCTCTGTGAGGCGCTCCCATTTTGTTCCAGCCGTTCGCTTAACCAGGGACACTCTGATTGAGACTTTGCTCTTCAGCTGTTCGATGTGATATTTGAATGTTAGGCTGCGATCCAGATTGATTCAAATATTTTTGTAGTAGGCTCATATTTGATGGTTTACTGTTGACCCAGGCAACATTTTAGCTGTTTGTTAACTTGGTGGCTACTGATGCGGAATGCAGATGAAACAGTTTTGTTTTATGACAGTTTTAACCTCCACCGCTTTGGGACATTTTGCACACTATCCATATCATAAAAGGGGGTGTCTTCTACATGCATGAAAATAGAGGCAGCAATATTCAGAGCAATGTCGTCTGCATACATGGCTGTTACGATGAGCAGTTGTTGTGGGAAGTCTGACGTATAGATGTTATACAAACTGGTCGCTAGGATAGAACCATGTGGCACGCCGTTCTTTAGCCATTGGGGGCGACTCGTCTGACCATCGCTATTCACTACAACGAATGTTCTTTTGTAAAGTAGTTCAATTATAAAATTAGTCATTTTCTTACACTTAATGATTTATAACAGTTTTAAGTGAAGACCCTTGTGCCAGAATGTGTCGCAGGCTGACGTCAAATCCAGCAAAACAACATCGCGCACTTTTTTCCTGATGAAGGCCAGTTCAATATTCTAAGTCCCGTAACTTGGTCCACTGTAGATTTACCGTGACGGAAGCCAGCTTGCTCTTGGGTCGACAAGGGCCTACATGGCCGTGCTGCGATAGGATAATCCTAGTGGCAGGTGTGCAAAGCTTCACACTGTGGCAGCAAGCAATATTAGAGATCATGTGTCGCAATCACTCTGTTACTGCTTGTTCGCGCCACGTATATATTGGAGTTGTTCTTTGCGCACATTCCATTCGTGGTGAACCGTGCATTCAGCGGAACGCCAGCGGAGAGGTTACAACAGCCGTAGGCAGGGTCAAATTTTTACAGAGGAGAAAATTTCAAGTACGTCCCCGGTAAGGCATGTTGTGAAATGTAGTTTTATGTAGACCTGAAGTTTTACCTTTGTTTAAACCTTGCATGAGCAAAGTAACTGCAAACTGAAACTGCTGTCAGTGCTTTTTTAAGCCGTTTTTGGGTGTCAAAATTACACCCTAAAATTTTGAAATCACACCCTAAATTCTGAAGGCCGAAATATGGATTTGCTTTGTATTGAAGTAAAACGATTTGAGATAAGCATGTTTTCCTGCACGTGACTATTGTAATTTGTAACAGACGGCTGCAATGTTATAGGTCAACACAATTTTCTGGCGCAGAAGATGGAAAGGAAAATTGTAAGTTTGTTACCTGTGCATGGTCATGCGCACCGCTTCGCTTCGGCCTCTTACTATACTGCCGCAGATTTGTACAGTATGTTGTACGAAACTGCAAAAGCACTTTCATGCAATTATGGAAATGTTTTACTGTTTTACCGTTTCGATCAGCTTGCCTGGCGATGCATCAGGCTACAATGAAGCATCAGACTACAGTACAACGAAGACTATAAGTTCGGCAGTAGCAGCGGCAGTGCGCATCCAAAACAAGGTGGTTGTCGAGTGAGGCAACAATGAGATCTAGGAGTGAGATTTTGGGTATATGGGCAGCACTTAAGCAGCGGTCAAAAAATAAAAATGATGCAATGTGCGTTGTCTTACTGTGTGAAAGCAAAAAATTTCAACAGGTTGTTTTCCTTTTGTCAACCCTGGGATCTCCCCTGACAGAACAGAGTAAAGTTTTCAGGCGGAATGTTTTGACTGTGCACAGATGAAATCTTCCGTAGAACTGTGCATCAATAAGCTCTATGATGCCGCTGCTGAATCCGAGTTTAAAACTAATTGCGAAAAGATTTATATTGAATTGGAGGAACTTGGAACGCTGGATGATTTGGCTGACTCCTGTGTGAAGTGGCATGGCGTTTTGGAAGAGTGCCGAAAGTCTTAGCAAATTCACCGTCCTCATTCACAAAAGGGAGACAGGAGTGAATGTACCAACTACCGCAACATCTCTTTGCTTTGTTTCCCAGGAAGAGTGTATGCCAAGATGCCACGAAAATAATTGAAGCAAAGCTGGATGATACCCAGTGTGGTTCTTGTTGCGTCTGTAGCACTAAAGAAAAAATTTCTACTCTCAAGCAAATTATGGCTATGAGAGTCCTTTGCATGTAGAGATTTTTTTGTTAAACATTAAGCTTTGTCATAATCAAGTAGTTTTTGCATCAACCTTGGCTACTTGCTCCAATAGCCACTAAATTCTGAATATTTGAACTCGTACCCTCTGGTGCCGTTCTGTCACGGGATATGAAAACCTCTGTTGTTAAACCAAAATCGAATGACGTTTTTCGTTTTTGAGACATTTTCTGTCAATAATTCTGCAGCAACTCAGTGCACTGCACACAAGCTTAAATGTCACGTAATTCGTTCTTATTCTTGACGCCGGCAGCACGCTGCTGACTGGACCACCTTGGCTCACTTTCTGTCTTTGCCTGAATAAACCGCCGAATATCTGATTGTTTTATTCCAGACTTGACTGTTAATTCATACAAAAATTTATTTGAAATTTGCTGCGGTGCCAAAGTCCAGCCCGCGGGGAACATCCGGACCGCAATGGGTTCCCATCCGACTCGGTAACGTCCGTAGGCATGTTTAGTGTTTTACCAGTTTCGTGTAAGTAAATTAATGTGAGATGCAGTTACGCAAAAATCATTTGCTGTGACATAGGGTTTTGTCTCGATAAGCTTTAGAAATCAAAACCAACCAAGCTTTCCACTTTGATCAAAATCTCAACTATAAACGTTTTGGAGTTTACTTGCATTGTGTGAAATAAATGTGATTTACTTATGACCTTGGGCCGAGGTCATTCGTTTGTAATGCCATACTTAGCAAAAGCACAGACAAGTAACCACAAACACGGATAATTGTTACTTCGCAGCTGATTTTTCCATTGGAACTTGGAAGTTTCACCGCACCAGCACCAAATATTCTAAACGTGTTTGGCGCCTAAACTGCTTTATATACATTGCAATCTACATTAGCTTGCAAAAGTGCTGCAAAATTTGTAAGTTGCGGTAGGCATTTGGAGTTTGAAACATAAGCGTTATCTGGCGGTTTGTAATCTAAATTGTACCCTTTAACTCTCGCGCAGGCCACCACAGTGACCGATGAACATTTGATCAGCTAAACTCCTAAACGAATCGAGCTAGAAAGTCAGTGAAAACATACCTGGATCCAGAAGACAGCATAGAATCGATTGCGAATGACCAAACATATCTTTACATTTGAAATTTTTGCGAAAAATTTATATTTGTGTTTTTGCCGTACTGAAATTTTAGCAAAATCTGGAGTAAATGCGAAAAAACGTACACCGCATCCAGTTTAGCCGCCCGAACCGGGTTTTGCGCTTCCCCGACTGCCGAAATAGTCGAAAACAGGATCTGTTCGAAAAATTCGATTCGGGCTATTTCGGGGAGAAAATTAGGGGTCCAAAAGTGGAGATTGGAAAATTGAATTCTAGATCACTGCTTAGGGTCCAGAGAACCTGATACAGGCGGTAGCAACTTGCTGAATGGCTAAAAATGTTCAAGAAGCTATTCGGAAGCCATAAAAGACCTTGGGAAGGTTGCTAGCCTAACTGCTTGGACGTTTTTGGCCAAAAATGGGGCTTGAAAACTGCTCTACCAGCTTATGGATATTTTGATTTAATTCCCAAATAAAATTTTCCGGTCAACATTTTGGCTTGAAATTTTGTGGAATGTTGTAAAACACCGAAATACACCTTTTTGGCACGTTTGGCTGGGTTGGTGAAAACCGGCTGGCAAATAAGTGGCTTGAACCTCAAAATAGCCCCGAAATCCGAGTTTTTTGCCCCCTGGACACCCCAATAAAAGGAAGTGTCAACTTTTAGATCATCACTGCAAAGGTGAGGTCTTCGCAAACATTTTGTATACAGAAAGTTTGTTTCCAACGTGTTTGGTTTAGGCTCTGTAGCCTACTGAATGGACGCAACTCAGTTTTCTAACACACGCGAAAAACGTTTTTTTCCCGGAAATGGCATCACAATGGCGTCAGATGTTGGCGCGACGTATTTTGAAATGTGCGGGCACGCCTCACGGGTGCAAATGATACTTCGGTGACTTTCTAGCTCTATCCGTTCAGAAGTTATGGTCGCTCATATGTTTACCGGCCACTATAATGGCCGACGCGGGCGTTAAACGTACACAAATTAATTACTTTTAGAAGACATTAAATCGAGTTTAACATAAGAATTCTCATAAAATACAATTGTTAAAATGTTTTGACAATTGCGGATTTTCAAATAATAAGATTAACAGCAGGTTCAATGAACACGTTTTTCTTAAATTCTGTCAAGAAATGAAAGCGTTTTTACAGTGTTTGCATGCATCTTCGCATTGTGCACAGAAGCATGAACGTAGAAGTACAATATGCACGTAGACACCGTTAGTGTTTCCAAATTTATTGTAGATTCCTATCTTGCAAAATGTAATACATTAGTATAATGTTCAAACATAAGCTATGTGCATTTGAAGCATACCTATGAAACACAACCCAACTGGCCCTGACAGTAAAGCACAAATATAACATTTGTTTCACGGCCTTTGAAAGGAGGGTCGAGGTAAGTGCTTCATTTTACTCATCCCGCAGGTAACGCGGGTGTTCAAATCAATTGGTTGTTTTTCCAATAGCCACCTGCGTTCATGATCCTTGTCTCAAGTACAAGCAGCAAAGACAGGACTTTTCCAAGATTCACGGTATGACACTTCGTGTCAAAATGGCAATTGTGAAATTTGTGAAGGCCTGAATGTAAAGCCACGTATAGAGATATCTCACCTGCGCTGGATAGGCCGTGTGACCAGAATGCCCAGGAAGGGTCAGCGGTGCAAGACATGCTGCTTAAAATCCAAAGGAAGACCGTCCAAAAGTCGACCAAGTACCAGATAGCATGATTATAATTCTGACCTTGCCTGGGCCCGTCTTGGAGTTCATCGTTGAAAACATTCATGTTTCCGAATCCCAAGGCTGCTGCCCCCGCGACCTTTCCATTGGATAAAGGGGGTGCGAAAATGAATAATAGGCCACGGTATCTACGCAGGTGACGGCTGCCGGATTGGTAAAGAAAATCTTGAGCAGATTCAGAAACCAAATGATTCATGAAATTAATTATGGTCAAATATGCTGTTTCAAACAAGAATGAAGTATTATCTGTCTTGATGCATCAAGGAACGAGTACAAATGGTGTTCGGCCTGGTTTTAGCATGAACGTGTCTAGTCGCAAAAGCGTTGCACGACACACAAACCATGTTGTGATCTGAAAATACGCGAAAACGCTAGATCAGTATTTCGCAACCAGGGGGGGGGGCATTTACAATACTCAGGGGTGCCGCGAGCTAATATGATTTTACATATATCTTTAAAAACACTTTCAAAATGTCATCAAAATTTCAAGTAAATTGATGTGGGTTCGCCGATGCGTGCCACAAAATATATTTCTCTCCTTCAGGGTGCCGCAAGCCTAAAAAGTCTGGGAAACACTTCGCTGGGTGATCACACGAATCTCTTCGAAAGTATTTTGTCGACTGAACGAGACCGATAAATTTTTTTTACTACATTCTGTTTTCCCACTAAATGTGTCTCCTTTTCTGAGTAGCTGTAAACAGTCTAGTCCAAACACCCCTAGATTATACACTGTTTTGCATGACGGAAGAACATATTCCAATGCTACTGTGAGGTTGAAAGCGGTTCGTATTTGCAGAAGCTAAAAACGGCAAACAAACCAATGAACCAGACTCCTGCAGAGGAAATGCAACACTTGCTTTATTTCAAGGAAAGAAAATAAGAACGCAAATGCACACCAAGGCAAAAAATTAAGTTCTTGTGTTCGCAAAAACTGGAGGACATTGACCAATGCGAAAAATGAAAGACATACTGCCAACAAAACTGATATCTTGTTTTCACCTGTTGATATATTAACCATTGTTTTCAAGATTGTCATACGTATTCGTGCATGGAGGGCTGTCGCTTTAACTCGTCTGCAGAGATGCGCATATACTCTACCACTACGTGATCACCACTGTTAACTTCCGATACAATTCGCCATTCCGAAGAAGATGGCAATTTGGTTTTAGTATAAACTGCAGAAGGCGTGAAAGTACTTCGAGTGTTGTCGCTCTGCTCTCTTTTTTTCGACGTGGGAGCCTCGGGTATCAAAAAACTAGCATCATTCCCAATGAACCACAAATGTTTTGATATTTCGCTTTCTTCAACCTTCAAAAGATCATCCCACTCGTTGAAATGCTTTTTCAGCTCGTTCATGCCAGCATTGGCATAATCGACAGCCGCCCGATAGGCTGCATAAGCTGCAACTTCCACATCTTCTTGGCATATTCCGTCCACATGAGAAGACTCTGCAATTGCCAGGCAAAGCATTTGACGTACAAATGCCCAGTAGCTTCCACCTTCAGCAACGATTCCACGACAAAACTCATTCATGACTCGCGGGAGAAAGTTGAAATGATAAACAACCTGGTATCCACCGCAACCTCTGAATGCAGACGTCACTCGACGGAAGACGGACTTTCCATCTTCAGCGCTTTGTAGCTTTACAACTAACTGATCATGAATTTGAGTCATCAAGTTTTCTGTTGAGCGCAATTGCCTATCTCTTTTAGCTTCTATTTCATCTTCTAGGGTTAACGAGCTTAGGAGAGACTTAACCGACCCATCGCCTGGTGTTTCCACTAGTCCGTATATGGGACTTCCAGTGGGGGAGCGAAGTGTTTCCACAAAACTGAAAGTACTAGTTAATTGTTTGGGGGGCTTGCCTTCCGAAGAATCAGTTAACGACTTTGAAGCAGATTCCGGAGCAGTGTCTTTCAGTGACGTTTCTTTCTTTTCTTCGTTTTGGCGAAAAAGCTTACTTGTTTGAGTTTGACCTTTTGGTGACTTTTTAAAAGGATTAACCTTTTTAGCAAGTTTTGATAATGTTGAAGTATCACTTTTATCTTCAGACATGCCTGGAGTTCGTGGAAAGGTTTAATCCTGCAGAAAACACTTTCGAAAAACTAAAACAAGCAATCTGCAAAAAAGCAGGTGCACTTTGTGCAAATAGGAATTTACAAGGCCTTTCTTTACAAACAAAACAGGGATGACCAAACCTGCTTTATCTATAAGTTACAAAGAACCACAACTTAAAAATCTAAAAACACGAATTTATTTGCAATCTACGCTTCTGTGACATCAGAATTCTTTTTGGAACGACTTACAAAAGTAATGTACGGCACGCTTGCTACCACAGCACGATTTTACAATATTTCTACACTTTTCAATAGAAATAAAAAACTAAAAAACAAATGCATAATTTTTCGGAAAGCATAAAGGGCCGCTTGAAAAGGTTCTAAGAGCAGCATGCGGCTTGCGAGCCGCAGTTTGGCCACCCCTGCTATGAAGGCTTATTGCAAAAAATCAAACGTAGCAAGTAAATATACAAATGTAAATAAATTCAAAGTCTTAAGGATTCAAAATATTCTGTTTTTGTTTGCGGAGAAAAATGGATACGGCACATCTTTTGGATGCGAAAAGTAAGGTTGTTACTTCACTCCAGCTACAAATTCATCGGTGCGGGAGCATGCACATTTGTAGGGGTTCAAAGGATATTTTGCCCAAGATTCCATAAATTTCCCGGAAAATATTTATGCGACAAACTTTTACATTACAGGTTTTCTGCGGTTGTTAGTACATTCTATTTTGCTCCACCATGTTCCCATAAACATAAAAATAGAAAATTCGGTACATGACATTTGGTTCATATTACTTTAGGAGTTGGACGATATCCCTTCAGGACCCTGGTGAGACACTTACTGCGTCATTTTGCATCACCATAGCGCGCCAGCCGGTTGAGCTAGAGAGCTGTTCGAACCCTCTGAATATGAGGGAAGTCTTGTAGTTTAGATCAAAACAATCAGAAAAGTTTCGGATGTTTTTGGTGACGTCATAATGTGGGGTAGATTTACGCATTTTGTCCGAGGTCACCGGGCCATGGGCGCCAACGGCAAGCGCCAATTTTTGACTCAAGTTTTTAGTGGAACCTAGATTATAATACGAGTCTTTAGAGCCTTTGATTGGCCATCCAACCCAACTGAAACAAATATGCTAGCCGGTGCAAGAACATTGTCAGAAGCCACCAGGCTCGGTTCTGAGCATCTGCCTCACAGTTCTTAGATTTGGCCTTGCATTCACATTCCAGCTGTTGCTGTCAGCAAGAAACTTAACACCTAGCTAAGGACATACATGAAACATACATCACACTGTATGGAAAAATGTTTATCCAAACACTGTATTCAAAATTTGAAGCACAGCTATTTTACTAGTGCCTGGCATGGACTCTGCAAATATTAATTCGGTGCACAGCAGCATATTCGATTCCAACGGTATTCAATTATTAATAAAGCACGTAAATGAAATGCTCTTTTTCCCAAACTTCTAAATGAGTCAGTTACTGATCAAATCTCGAATACAAAAACGCGGGGTTACTAGACACGGTTTGAATTTGTATGTAGATATATGTATTGCGGGCCACTTTTGTGACCGGGAAAATATGATCGGCCAGAACTCCTGAACCAATTGGGCTAGAGAACCAGTGAAACCGTCCCTAAATTCGGGAGACAGCACGGAATCCAATGAACGTGACAAAAATATACCTTTGCATTCAAACTTGAGACAAATCTATATTTGTGCATATTTGTGCATTTGTCGTATTGATTTTTTGGCAATTTTCAGAGTTTCGTTCGGATTTTCAAATATTTGTTCGCATTTTCGATCCGGTGTTTACGCTTCACCTCAAGCAAGCCATTCCAAAAAAGCAACACCGGCCTGTTTTAGGGGAGAAAATTAGGGAGCGAAAGTGTAAGGAAGGTCAACTGACATTCAGATCACTTTTGGGGGTCCTGACAAAAAAATACAGGGGCTATTGACTTGGTTTGTTCTTTGAAGTGTTCTACGAGATTAGCCTGCTAGCCTAGAGGGTTGGGGCGCTATTGCCAAAAATAGACCGAGAAATTCGCTCAGCCACCTTGTGGATCGTTTAATTCTTTAAGAACAAAATTTTCCTGCCAATGTTCAGGCATGAAATTTGGTGCGAAGTTGCAAAACACCCAAACACATCTGCTTCGCAACTTTGGTTGGGTTGGTAGGTACTGAGTTGCAGAAAAGTGACTTGAACCACAAAAAAATGAAATCAGTGGTTTTTGTCCCGTTGGACCCTCTACCACAAAAAATTCTTTTTATCATCATTGCAAAGTTAAGGTGTTTATCGACAATTGTGTAGAACGTTTATTGTAGAAAGTTTGTCTTTGTGTTGAGCTGAATGGCTGTTTGATTGGACGAAACTGGTTTCCCTAACCTACGAGAAATACATTTTTTTCCCGAAAACGAAATCACAGTGACGTCGCAGGTGCGCGCAAATTACCGCAAATGACGCAGTGCTGTCTCCCTGATCCGATGGTGCCTTCACTGGCTTTCTAGCTCAATCCGTTGAGATATTATGTGCGATCATCTAAAAAGTGGCCCGTGCGGGACTAAAAGGGTTGCAAGGACTGATCGAGAAGTGTTCAATGAAACTAAGAGCTTATGATTTACAATGTTCACTGCAAAAATAATTTTTTGAACATTATGTTTGCCACATACTGCATACTCGGTGAATCTGTTCCAAATGACCCATTGCAGAATTATTTATAAAGCAACCCAGTGAAATGCACCAGTGCAATCAAACGCTGAACTCCCACCAATGCGCAATGCTTCCATTAAGCAATTTAGTTTTTTTGTGGTTCAAAGAATTTGTTTAGCCAGTGGCAAAATTGAGCAAAGACAACTCCCTGTAACGCCGGAAGACCTGAAGAGCTTTAATTCGTTTCTCCAATTTGTTAACAAAAGGATACTTTCACAGTATGTGCAAATGAAGGAAAAAATTTCAACTGCTTCCTCACTGCATTCAAACCAGCGATTTACAATTTGCACTGTCATTAACGGAAACTGTTTTGTTGAAGACTTAAATCATTAATACAAGGATAAAATCCATCTGACTGACACCGAATGTAAAGCATTCTTTGTTGCATTTTATTGGCATGCGTTAAAGCATATCTATAACCACCTTATTTCTACACAACTGATTAGCACTTCACCAATCGTCATGTCCACGAGATTGTTGGCTCCATAAAATTACAAATTTTCAAAGACTGTCAAAAAAGCAGGAATATAAAACTAGCAACGTACAACAAAGTCTGATGTTGACTGATTTATTCTTCATTTGCCTTCCAGTATTAACTACAATTCACAAAATCTATAAACGCTAGGATCGTGGCATAAATTGCACCACAGCACACAGAATCAACGATCATATAAAAAGTTTGTAGCTTTGCAGGAAACAAACTCGCCACTAACGCAGTCTGAAGCACTGCAAAGTACATTGAATAGTTGATTTGTTATTGCACATTCAGATGTTGATACGTTTTATCCAAAGAACTATTTATATTCAACAATACCCAAACGTTATGGTTACTTTGGCCAACGAGAACCCTTCAAGCATGAATATCGCTGGCACAAAAGCAAACCTATTAATAAAACAATTTTTATCCAAACTAGGTTGATGCCAACCCCTTGCTGATGTTAACAATGAAATCACTCAACTCTCTAAAACTTTAACAGGGATATCACTGCCTTTAAATGAATAACTACACGTCCATTCATGATTATTTGCTTGTTGCAACCATATGATTCTTTTCTTATGCATCCCATCATCAGACAACTCGTAAATGTGAAACGCGAGTTCATCACTTGTGCAGCATTGCAACAAAATGCATGCACAGATTTTCAGAGCGCACTACCCTGAAGCGCAGGGCCTGCCTGTCGCGAACTGGTTCCACGCCTCAATCAAGCTCGAGTCAGTCCCATGTCTGCCAAAAATTCCATTGAAAATATCGCTGACAGTTTACAAACAGAGCGAAGCAGGAAAGAGAGGATTCGGTTTTTGCAACGTAGGTGTGCAGACGTGTGTTGTCAATGTGAGTTGCGAATATTAAAGCTAGCTCTTTGCTATACTCCAGTTTTCGTTTGTCAGAGCTGAGTTTCCGTTTCTAGTGTGTTTTTAAATAGGTCCATACCTGATTTTGTAGATTACGTAGATGGTACCTCACCATCGATTGTAACCGCGTTGAGAATTCACGGTACATTTGGGACGTTCAAATAGAGCATTTGTCAGAATCGCCAGATATATTCAGGTAACCCGGAGAAAACTGCAAGAAGAAAAAAATGCTTTCAGAATATGGGCTGACAACTTGTTTGGGCGAAGTTCGCAATTTCCGGTTCTCTTGTGGAGAATAAGCGGAGAACTTGCATCGTGCATATCTTAAAATGGGCATTTCTTTAAGTACAAAACATATTTCAAGTGTACCGTTTAGGGCAATCTCTTTATTCAAAATTGCTTCTCTATTCAAAACCACTAACTGGTAAAGGAGTTAAGGGGATTCGAAAGGTCATTCGTGCGATGAAATAAAATTTAGCAATTCTGAAAACGTTGCTTTTTTCAATTTTGAAAAAATGCAATATGAAATCACTATGAAGCCTTGCATTCGCTGTCATGCTTCGTTTTATTCATATGAACAAGTGACAAATATTTATGTAAAATGTAAAATTAAGCAGTGTATGCCCTAACCGTAACGGAAAAAATTGTCTCATTGTGGAACACTCATTTACTGCGCTGATAAAATGTGTCGTCACTGCAAAGGAAACATCTCATTTGCAAAGAAACTGAAAGTTTGTCTGCATTACCAAACACAATTCAATCCAAATTTGAATGTTATGCAGAGGTTAGTAAAAACCAGCCAGTGACCCCCTCCCGTTTTGTGTCGTCCACGATGTCCTTCACTACCAAGTTCACGCGTTGAGAACATGTTTAGGTCTTCACCAAATGCACGCAAACTTGAAAAGCGCCGAGTAGACTACTCCTAATTTTTATAGGTAAACCCTTCATCTGTGGCGTCTCTATGTGATTCAACCAACCAGGTAAGGCTTTCCTGGAGAACAGTAAGTCAGTAGATATTTTTTTAAAGATTGTCAAACGCTGTGTAAGGTAAAATGCCATTTCCGGTTGACGCACGCTATCTAAATATACATTTACATACGGGAATCTTCTGGGAAACATGAGTCAACCCATTTTTGGAAGTTTTCGGTTGCACGTATCTACTAGATATTCCCCGTTGCGTAGGTTGACAAAAAAGCAAAAGCAAAGGCAAAGCTACATTTTCATTCGTGTAAAAAATACACCGTTTACAGTGGCAAATTAAATTCGAATTAATCCATAAATGGCTTGAACTGCAGTTTTGCGAATTCTGTCAAAGTCGGTTAGACTGGATTCATTTTTAGTGAAACAAACTATGATTAATAGGGCAAGTTTTTGTTGCAGTAACAAAGCGAGAAAGTTGCATTTATTTTCAGCGAAAGTTGCATTTATGCGCTGTAAGTTGCATTTATGCGCACATTTGACTGTGAAAGACTTGAAACAACCTATTTT
>Ga0210059_1005937_pt1 | contig 19635 bp, 10 predicted proteins | sample Ectturendosymbi2_FD_188042 | JGI IMG/M metagenome (GOLD analysis project Ga0210059, IMG submission 188042) | Ecteinascidia turbinata endosymbiont from Florida, USA - Sample 2 (SPAdes) (version 2) | ecosystem: Host-associated > Tunicates > Ascidians > Unclassified | place: Key West, Florida... | reverse complement strand
CGTCAGATAATTGATGCATCAATTATCTGACGGGGTCTTGTGGTTGTCCAAATTACAATCGATCAAGAGCGGACAACTTGGTCTGCTAGCGTGCGTGCCGTGTCTGTAGTCGTCAAAGTCACCTTGCCTTTGTCATTCCGTGTAAACGACCCCACAATTCTTTTTCAGAAATAGTTTGATATAAATTCCAAAGATTTTGGAATGGAGACGTCCAAGGTTTCTCGTGTTGGCTTAAATGCGACTACGTGGAGTGGTTACGTGAAATAGCAACAGACTTGAAAGCAGTTTCAAAATACTCACGTCGAGAAAAATGTTTGCAGGTGACAAACGAGTCGTGAGCACTATGACATTGTTAAAAGAAATTTTCTGCACAAATCAGTTTTTCAACAATCATGTTGTGTTTGTTGACAACATCTTCGAAATGACAACAAATTTTGACATGCAAATGAAAGCAAAAAGGATTGTTCAAACAGTTTTCAGGAAGCTGAAGAGCTTTTGAAATAAAAGTGAAATTTTTTGAAGTTGGTTTGACAGAAGATTTTTTCCAGGTTCGGTTGTAGTATGATTTTGTCAGCAATTCCAGTTTTAGTGTGCAAAACAGGCGTGTGCTGAACAATTCATAATGAAAATGCATCTTTTGATATGGAGTCAACGGCGTATCGCGCTGCTTATCATTTTTCGAGATAACGGGTAGTGGAATTGCCTCCACGTTCAACGCGCAATGGTCTTTAGAAAACGAGATTTTTTGGACAATATAGGAAAACTACACGTTGATTTGACATTTTAGAAGCGATTGAAATACAATTATGCTGGTGAATAACGCCGTGACAAATGGTTGAGCTGATTGGTGCATGGTTATTTTGAGATGATTCTGGTCTGACTTGGAAATAGTGACAAAATTGCACAAACAAATTACAAACTTCAATTTTCTCAAATTTTTGTGGGATTGCTTTTGTGAAAGCAGATTTCAGTTATTTTGGGGTATTGGCAATATTGAATTATCCATCTCGGGGATGTGTAGTTGATGCTAAGACGAAAAATTTCACGACCCGGTGAATAGAAATAGATGTTTGGATTGCATTACTGAACAAATCCCAACGCTTATGTGGTAGAACCGGATAGTTTTGTAAAATGTTCTGAAAGACTCACATGTATACAATTTGAAACTGTACGTAAACTGTACAATAGCAGAGCCATGTGCAGCAAATTAGGTTAGCCTTAAAGGTTTCAAAAGAATTGCAGATCATACATAAAGTTCACTTTACAGCAAATCGCTTTGGAGTGAACGAATGTGAAACTGTGCTTTCTACATTTTTTTGTAATTGTCTAGTTGTAACGCTTGAATGATCGATAGAAAATGTTTTTAAATCCTTGCAGTTTAGCAACAAAATCCGCAACGGAATATGTTTTAAGTACCGTTTCAATTCAGCTACGAAGCTGTAAAGACTGTTTGCTCATGTCTCCCTAGCGAATACATTCTAATTCAATTAAGACTGTAACGACGACGCGATGTTTGTCGCCAGCGGGAAGCTCGTTGACGCATTTTCAACTTTGTTGCGTTTCAGACAAGTATTGGCATTCAGATATGCGAAAATATTACCAACAGTCTCGAAAGAACATTTCACGGACCAAGCTAAAATATTTGAGCATTAACGTTCTGATTATTTCAATACGTTCTTAGAAGCGAGCTACCTGAATCGCCAACTTGCGCTCTGTAAATTATCCGAAATGTAAGCCCATTTTTAGTTTGCAAAACTGAAACATGATTTTACATTAAACATTATGTGTGAAAAAATTTTTTCTTTACACCCATTGGTAAGCATTCAACTATCGCCCAAATAATATTGCAAACAAGACAGTCTTTAAAAAATCTATTGAAAATAAAACGGTTTCAAGTTTTTAGTTTGTTTGACATTATTTTCAAGAAGCAACCATCAAATCTATTTGCAAACAAGTACATGTCGTTTTTCAAAGACTGGTTATGCTATGAGTTCAACTTGCTACTATGTTAGTTGGTTTAACAGCTTTCTTCCATGCGAAATGTTTGGTGGTACCAGAGATATTGATAATGTTGCTAACATTTGAAGCTTTACTTTGCAAAACGTGACTGGTTGTAGTGTGCTTAGCAATCCAATAATGAGTCTTTTCATACTGATTTGAAAGCATCGCTCAACACAAGAATCTGACAGCGAGATACATTTGCCTTTGTGTTTTGGCTTCGCATCTCATAGCAAGGTTTACGATCTGATTAAGGCTGTAGATCGATTAGGCAACGCTAGTTAGGATTTTGTTGTGAGAGCTAAATTGCACATGTTCCCTTGGTACTTAAAACCGCATAGATCTTAGCCGTGCTGAAGTCACAAACCAATGATCGCAGTCCCGTTCGAAACCACCGATGTTCATTTTGATTTTACGAGAACAAGTGAGAGAAACTTGTTCTGCTGTATATCTTGCATTATGTCAAAAACATAAAACAAATCTACCGTAAGCTTATTTTGAAATTATCAGGAAACAGAGTTGCACTTCATGGCTTTAAGTCTACACATGACCTGAAAAATTACTCTGGTTTTATTATTGCAGCTTTACCTGGGACTGATGTGAACTGCATCTTCAAATCCAATTTATGACACAAACTCCATGTGTTCATTTGTGACATACACCATCAAATGATTGTCTGAGACCGGTGCAATGTCATACTTGAAATCACTATACCTCAAAAACATTAACGTTATGGTTTCTCTGCCAGGGTGTCACATTTTGACGTTGTCTTTCCTGTCTCTTACTTTGCAAACACACACAGTTGCAAAGTTTTGAATCAATCCAATCAAAAACTGTTTGAAACTGTTTTAGCATCTATTGAAAAAATAAAACATGATTTTTTTTCTGCGTTTGACACAAAGCAGCGATCCATTCGCAAACAGACGCAGTTACATTGTTTTGAAGCATATTAAATGAAAAACGTTTTGAAACAGATTTGCAGAAATCCATTGAAAAAATAAAAAGGTTTCGATTTTTTTCTATGTTTCAACAGAAAACACCAAAAACATTATAGATATACTGATTGTTACAACCGTTTTGCAGTTAAGGACATTAATCGATAAGCGGCATCTCCTTGTTTCACTGCACTAGAAATAAAGTTATTGAATATTGATCTGAAATACCCGGTGCTGCCGCAATTGATATAATCACAAATATGCTTTACACGCTTTAACTTGCAAACGGTGAAAGCTCATAGCGTGAAAGCTACATTCAGTGAAAACAAATGGCTTTTTGCAATATCCACGCCCGGTGAACCTGTGTAGAAAATATGTTTGCCGAACAAGACCGACTCACTAATCATTGTTTTTCAGATGCAACTTCTTTGTTCAATCTTAAATTCATGGAAATAGTTTCTTTCGGGTAACCCTATCAAAACATTTGCAAACCACGTCGCGCAGTTTTGTCTGACTTGGACGTATTATCGTTTGAATACTAAATGATTGACAATAAACTAAAACTTGCTGATGCAACTGTTTAGCAACTTACGCTTGCAAGTCGCGCAGTCGCACAAAATGTGTGACAAATTATGTTACAATCAGTTGTTTTCAAATGAATGAATATTAATCGACATTTGTGATTTTCTCTGTATTAAATTTGAGGTGCCCCTTATGTAATTTTTATATTTTGCTTTGAACACTCTTCAACAAACTTGCAAAAGCAGTGAACCCAGTTGGATGTCAGCTAATGTTGCCGGTCCCACACGTTGCGCAATTAGTCATGTCTTAGCTAATTAAAGCTGAAGTCGCATAGAATAGTGACGTCACACGCGCGGCGCAGGAGCTCCACAGGGATTAATTTTTTGAGATCTCCAACAGGCATGTCTTGGTGTGACTGGGGTTAGCCTGGGGTTATCCTGGTGTGACTGGGGTTAGCCAAAGCGATGTACGGTCTGTTAGACACAACTTGCATTTGAGTTGCACATAGCTTCACTGCATGCTAATTACAAGCCTGACTCTATTCTTGTTTACATTTGAATGCCACAGCGAGATTGAAAGCGGACTGCTGCGATAGAGAGACTGACGTCATACTCGAATAGCAAGAACTTAGCGTGACGTAACAGTGATTCGAGACTTGCCCAGGCAAGTCTATGGAGAAAATCAATTTACCAAAAAATTGTTACTTGATTAGGTTTAGTTTCATCTAAAAAACAATTTGAATAATTTTTGGATTCGAGCCACCCTTTGTGAAAAAAACACAGTGTATCAATTTAGGTTAAAGTTTTTATTGTTGCTACAATTAAGGTTAAAGTGTCTATCATTACATGATGTCATTAAGATTTTTCAACCATTCGCGCGACAATAGGCAAACTTAATTTTTTACAATTTAGGCACATAAGATGCACTTGTTCATTCACCTTGCTGTCAACACCAAACAAAATGGCCACTGTTAGAAAGGAATGTTGAATTGACGTCACCATAAAACGATGATAAAATTTCTACCTGTGTGATGTCATCGGATATAATGCCATAGGTCATTGCGTGAGGAAATGGCCGCCATGAGAAATCAATGTTGCCGTCACCACTGCTGATAAAATGTCAAGCGCTGTGACATCATCAGATGTTACGTCACCGGATATGATGTCATGGTGGCAATTCCGATAACAGAAAAGTAGATTTAAGTTAACGCCATATACTACTTACTCTAGGCAGCGTTTTGATCTTTGAAATATCAAGCAATATTAGATCTCTTGCAGCGGAGTGAAAGAGGTGACACTAACATACGTTTTTTTCCAATCTGCTCGCACATTTTAAGCGTGAATGAAGTGCTGGTGTAATTTACAATCACAAAATACGAAGATATTCCGCTCATCGCCACTGTGTTAGAGCCACCACGCTTAGACGAAGAGATGCCATCAAATTCCAGAATATTTTTTGCTTTTCCAGAAAAGAAACACGAATGTTTCGTTCAACTTGCATTGAATCTTTGAGCCACTTTTGAGCGATAGTTTGAAAACTGTTTTTTTTTCTAGAAACACTAAACTTGAGATCTCTTTTCAAAGCTATCTAGTCCATTTCTGGTTTCAATCTCTTCACGTTCCAACACGTTACCCGCTTCTTTCTTTTTCTACACAGACCAAAAAACAGTTTTCAACGTAATTTTTCATTTTTTAAGCTTTCACAAACAATGTTTCGTTTCTAGTATCTGCTTGCAATAACCTCTTTTCACAAAGGTGTTTTTTGTGACTCTGTTTGTTTTTGACTATATCATTAAAACAGAAAATGCTTTCTAGATTTTTGAAAATTGGTAAATGGAGTCTGAGTTTCAAAAACTAAAAGTTAATTTGGTGCTCCTGCAGTTGACTGCTAATTTTAGTGAGAAATATCAGGTCTTGGATACGTAATATCGGTTTCCTAGACGTCACGAAGACCATGCTGCACTGCTCGAAATTCTGTAGCTCGGTGAACTGCAAAAAATGTAAAACTGATTGTGAGGTTGTCCAAAGCAATAAACAAATATCAAGCACTTCAATGTTTATTGAATCGTGTACAGATTTTTCCGCAATTGTTTTCCGTAAAGCATGTTCCCCGCAGAAATCTGTGTTTTCATCGAGTCATCAAACACGTGGCCTCTTTGCGTTTGTTCTTCTCGAGCGTGAAATGGATGCAAAACAATGTTTGGTGCTGAAGCAATGGTTTGTTGAAACTGATTTCTTACAGAAATTTGTGGGCTGCAAATCAAATTTGCAATATTTCGAAAGCAAACCAAATTGTTTTTGTTTTAGTTTTTTAACAGCCCATCTTATGCAGCACTCAAATATATTTGCGTACTTTTCACTTTTATTATTCACCAATAGATACACAACAAATCTTCATAAACACCGATAAAAACGCATGAACAAACCTCACCGGGGTTTGTTCGTCAAGACAACTCTGTCGAAGCCAGCTTGCACGAAAACGCCTTTTCACCATACAACCGCTTCCTTGGGTCTTACTCTGAGTCTATCTGCATCATTCCCATCTCTCAGCAAGACACGCAGTGTCTTCGCTTCACTGCTTTACTCTACGCACTTGATACTGCTATTCTGTGCTGGTTTGCCAAGCCAACACCATTTTTTAGAGCTCTCTTGCTTTCGATATCGCTCAGGATATTCATGCTTTCTAATATCGTGATGATCGCATCACGTTTGGACCAACCTCGAGCTCGATTTCCGTTTAGCAGATTCGTTTCAAGTAGCGAGTTTCGTTTCATGCTTTCGCTAGGCCGTTAACCGGGCTTGCAAGCCTCGTACATTGTATGTCTTGTTCACTCATCTTTGTTACACAGTAAATCATGTAACGATACAAAGTGACTTCACACTCTGACACTTTGCATCAACCGTATTTCAATACTTGTAGATATCGTTACCTCGCACTCTGTGATGATAACTTTGTCCGTGTATGACTCAACCTCTGTCATACCTACATCATGGTTTCACCCTCTACCATGATGTACACTTTCGTTCATAACTTCACGTTATATTTCTCGGTGACAAGGCCTCGCCCTCTGCCTTGATACTTTTACATCGTATGACTTTGCCAAGGTCATACTTACATCTTGGTTTCACCCTCTACCAAGATGTGTTTATTGGTCATAGCTTTGTTTCGTACTTCGCTGTATCATGCCTTCGCCCTCTGACATGATACCTTTATCTGAGCGTAGCTCTCACATCATAGTTTCGCCCTCTACTATGATGTCATCTTGTAGTCATAGCTTTTCTTTGACATACGTATACCGTACTCTCTCGACTGACTTATCATAATCGATTTTTTCATGGCTTTGCTGAGTTTCTTTGTGCAATATTTTTAGACAGAGATTTTATTCTTATTTTAAACCGCATCTTGTTTAACTTGTTTCTCAGCATTTCATTCTCTGTCCAGGTATATATTGTTAGCCATGGTGACCTAGGTTCGCCATCTCCTAAGGTCACTTCTCGTAAGCCATAATGACATCGGTTCACCCTCTCCACATATCATTTACCGTATGCCATAGTGATAGAGATTCCCCCTCTCCTCTAGTCACTTTCACTTTCGTGACAGAAATTCGCCTTCTCTTCTCGTCACTTTTTGTTGAGCTTTCTATATGACAGCCGCTTTGCATAGCGCGCTCTCCGCGCTCGTGGAGTCCTCCATGACTCGAGTCTTGGGTGGCTAGATAGCCCTATTTATATTGATTTTCCTTAACAAGGGGATCGACACCCTCGGGGAAAATACCAGTTCTTATCCTTTTCATTGGTCATATTTTCCACGCCCAGTTCCTGCCTAAGGGTGATGTAATGGTCCCAAAATAGCTACTTCCTGGGCATGTCTGCTCATCTTCTGCCCTGGGTTTCTTTCTATTTTCCTGAGCTAGAATCTTGCTCCGATGTGAGCATTATGCCATAGTTTTTAGCAATTGTCTTTGCTGCAATTCTAGCAGCTCGACAATGTCCATGCTTCAAGATGAGGCTGATCTTGTTTTACTGTTGGTCCTTGGGGTTTCATTTATGTTTTGCACTGAAGTTTTGTTGAGGCAAAACTTGCCTGCAACACCAAGCTGCTCTGTGTACAGCTCAATAATGCATGCAATAGAGCATGTGAGAACCAATCTTCTGCAAGACAAGACACGGAAGATCTCCGCAAATGTTAGGTGCACTGGGGCAAAATAAATGCACTTTTCGCACAATCCTTGCTAGCCGGGACTGGCTGAATTTGGCTAGGACTCGCGCTACCGGACCACTTGTGCGTGTGGCTATCCGTACAGTTAATAACAACATCACCAGACCCTTCCAATCCAGCCCTCCCAATCGCCGAGGCTTGAGGCATGCCTGGATACAACAAGAGTCGAGTGTAGTCACGAGTTTTTCCAATGTTTCTACCTAACGTTAGGCTTTAAGGTAGCATCAAGTAAATCAAACCCCTTTCGAATCTAGAGAGCTGAACACATTAGAAAATTAGTAACCACATGAACACAGCTTGAAGCCATTAAACACGGATGGGACATCTTACACCACCCCACACAATTGCGAGACGCAGGACCGTTACAGTTAGCTCTGAATCGCCAAGACTGCAAGAAGCAAAGCGGGAAATGAGTGCAAAGCAGTTGGTCGACTGGGACTGGACTATGTCTGAATGCTCGGACACAAATGCAGTTTTCTAAACAAGCGTTTTCTTGATTCCAGTTGTAAGAAATAACGAAAGATCCTCAGGCATTAACAGCAAAACCAGCGACTGCCTTTCAAGAAATTGTTTATATTACTGTTATTTTGATTTAGGTTTCTTCTAGCAACTGTGCTCTTCGTCATCTGAACCTGTGATTGTTGTTTTTGCGCTTATTTTCTCATGGTGAGAGCGATAATTGTGAAAAAATACCAGATTAATCTGCCCAAATAAATTGGCGTATTCTTTTAGTTTTCTGTACAGGATGTACTTCATTTTCCATTCAACTTGAGGCACATCAAGATAATTGAAAACATTAATGTGTAAAAACGAACAGAAGCTGGATCTGCAGCCGGAGACATGTCATGAAAAAAGCCACGGAGCCGGAGCTACACTCAAGAAAATCAAAAGCTCCGGGGTCGGAGCAGGATCAGTATCATTTTTACGATGAATCCGCAGCCCTGGTGCTGAGAGCATCACAGTGACTGTAGTTTTGTCTAGTAGCTATACAAAGTTCCAACAGCAACGCAGATAATAGAGGGTTTGATGAAAGTTTAGACAGACATTTTTTATGACCTGTTGCACATTTTTGTTCCATAATTGAACCTTCGTTAATGAAGGTTGAGAGATCAGTTGATTCGATGTCGATTTCTGCTTTAACAAAAAATTTTTGTTTGCACCAACATGTGAATAAACACGCAGCACCTGGAATGATTTTCTCTTAAAACAATGCCGAATGCTTCATAAACCTCATAAACTTATAATGAAACAGGTATTGCAAAAACCTGTGACAAAGCTTCCACATCCCACGATTTGCTGCAGGAACTAAGCAAATTGAACGCTGTGCAAATGCATCGCTTGTAACCACCGGAAATAACATCACCTTTGCTCACACATAAAATTTTCAGACATGTCCATGTTCTCATTACGGAAAATGCGGTCAAGCAATCAGAATTTGTTTAAGCTAAGGAAATGCGTAGACGTTTTTGAAAAGGGTTGACTAAATGTGCCCCAGACATTTTCGTGACACGTTTGACGAAACGTGAACTTTTAGTCTGGTTCTGAAATGCAAAGGTTCACAAAAAATGACGAAATTCATCATTGTTTCTGAGGTGCATATGTTGTACGAGATTTATCATAAAGTTATATTTTGGTGTTGCATTTATGTAAATCGTAGATGTTTGTTTACCAGAACAAAAATTTTCAGAGGCTAATTGTTACCTGTTCATTTAATTAAAGATTGCTTGTAAATAGTTGAAGGCTGTATTTACAATAGTTTATTGCAGAGTGTAAAGTCTCGTTTTATGCAGTTTTATTATTCTGAGGGTTGTACGAGATTTATCGCAGGGTTATATTTTCGTGTTGTATTTATGAAAACTGTAGATGTTTGTTTACCAAAAGAAAACTTTTCAGAGGCTAATTGTTACTTGTCAGCAAATATACATAACGTGCCTTAAACCTTGCCTCCTACCAAACAACATAATCAAAAGGTAATCCTTTGCTCAGTTCGGTAGAGCGATGGTAGATTGATTCAAACAGTTTCGCATAACTTGTCAATAAATTTCTTTTGGGATAAAAGGATTTCATTTGGTTTGTATCAAACGTTTTCTGGTCCTCAATCTGGTTCACATCAAACATTTTCTTGCAAAATGCAGAGGGTTATGTAGATAGTAACAGTCACACAAAGAAATGAAACATCAAGTTTCGCTCAGCGTGGCAAAAAAAACACATTTTCTTTGAAGACATTATTTTGAAGTTTACGTTTTGTCAATTTATCGTAACTTGAACTTAAGATGGAGAACAATTAGCACCAAAAAACGATTATTGTTTTCTGAAATCTGTTTCACACCAGTCTTTTTATTATTTAAAATCAAATATAAAGCAAGGTTTCCGTGATTTTTGTAATATTGTTTTCAGACGTTTCCAAACTACAAAAATTTTAAGTGCATGGTACGTCGCAGCGGATCAACACTGCGGCAAATTTCATGCGATCTGCTCTAATTATCACATCGCATCATCATCATGCTGGATCGCAAGGTTGTCCAACTCTTCCACGAGTACCATGTTAAGCTGCCGTAACCGAGATTTCGTCCCCATCTGCCATTAAGCCGAGCATTTCCACAAGACCTATGCCACCAGGCTCCTCTGCCACTTCCAGCGCAGTTGCTGGACCACCTAGAAAAACAACTCTGAAAATGAGGTACGAAAAAAGATTGTCGTTTTTTTTTAAATGCATCCCAAAAATAAACAATTTTTAATCTTTGTTCCAATCTCGATGAAATCTTTTGTAAATCAAATGATTTACTGTGGGGTATATTTGAAAATAGTGTCTCTCAGCCTGATGGTTGTTAGATCCTTCATTGATATTTGACTATTTTATAGTGACATTAAAAATATTTTCACATACCTAAAGTATTTAACCGTTTTTCTTATGGTTTTTGAAATCTTATATATCCCTTGTAAGTCGGTTGGTCGAAACGTGACACAAAATTTGCGTTTTGACAGAAGAAGGACTACAGTATTGAGAAGTAGATGTTACAAGCTTTTCGCAGAACTTTCGGTCGCTTCTATAACACCACCAGTGGCGTGAAGAATGATCTGAAGAAACCTTACTATGCTACCAGGTATGATGAAAACATTAGTAAAAATACACCGAAGCACAATCAACTGTTACGAGAGTGACTTGCTAACCGTAAAATGGTGTCGGTCACTTGATCAGGCGGGATTCGAACCGATGGAAATTGCAGGGAGTAGTCAAACCCGATTCATGCTCAGAAAGTGAAGCTTTTTTAAAGAGGCTAAGACTGCATATAGGTATCAAAAAGCTATCAAGGTTATTGTTGGAATGAGGTTTGTACTATTTCAAATATCAAATATATGAACACCTGCGTTTGCATTCGGTCATAATCACTGATGATGATCAGGATGACTGCAAAAATCATCCTTGCGATCCGTGTTATGTTGTGTTATATTGTAAATGCATGTAGACTGACCAGTTTGGTGATGTGAAATTCCCTTCCATATTGCTTTTACCGAATATCAGATACGGTGATGCAAGAGCACCTTAACCTGTTAACAACGCTGCAGCGTTGAATAAAAACATGTAGGTATTTAACCCAGAAGAGCTTTAAATCTTTTGGGCTGTTTGAAGAAACGTATTCCTCCCTTCGTAGCAATCGTTGCTTTATGGGAAACTGTCAAAATGTTTTTGTATTGTTGGTGGCTAGGGAAACTAAATACTCGTATGTTAGCAGCAATGAAAATCGTTTGAATTAATGGAAAGTCTCAGATATTTAGGTGAATCAGTAGAGCCTTCTGTTTCAAAATTTCTGTAAGCAGGTGCTCAAAAAAGGTGCCAGGATAAAAGCAGTACAGCAACATTCACTACACGTTTGTAAATTCTGCATGAACTATTTGCACATAAAAAATTGGCTACTCACGCTTCGTCAAGAATCGAGCTTGTTTTTTGCGCAAACGAGTAAAGCTGGACGATTTGTGTAAAGGCCGGTTTATCCAGGTTTCGTGAAAGTAGAGCTAGGCGCACTGCGTACTGGCAAAGCGAAAATACTTTTTCAGTACAACTTTTTTAGTCATTATTCATTGCACGGAGGAGATATTTTCATAATCTTTGACATTGTTAAAAAATATTTTAACGCCACTGTACAGTGGCGTCACTGGAGGTTTGTGCCAGTGGAGCCAAAACGTAGCTGAAGGGGGCTCACTGGCCAACACTCAGAAAAAGTTAAGAAATGATAGTAAATCCGGATGTTGTGGATATCTAACCTAGCTAAAAAAACAAAAACATCCAGAAAAACGCAAAAACAACAACCTACCTAAAACCAAAAAAATTCTAAATATCAAAATATGAGCCAAAGGAGGCCAGTTTTCACATTTAGCTTTCCAGGGGGACGGCTCCCCCCTCTGCTTCCCGTCAGTTACGCCACTGCCACTGTACAACAAAAGCAAACGACATTTGTTTCCTGCAATAGCTGCAGTGACTTTTTTCGAAGAGCTGTTTTGCGGCTTAAAGTTGGACAAATTGATTCGTCACTAAAAATTCCACGAATGCTGTTGTCTTTTCAAACAAAATACCTCCGAATTTATTTATGTCTAGGGGTAAAAAATAGGGAATGTTTTTGGCATTTTGTTTTTTGATTCCATTACTCACATTCAACAATCACTAACCACTTGAAATTAAGAGAATACGTTCGTACCTGTATCTCATACCTTCCGGCTAAGCTTGAAGTAAAAACAGCAAGAGAAAAAGGTTATTGAAATGTTGTGCAAACAACTATCTAAAATGCACAACCAAAAGATAGAAGAAACTTATTGTTTCTAAAATATGTCAGATGAAAAGTGGATTTTATTTGTTTCGTAAGCAATACTTCCCAAACAACATTTGAAATGTTTTCTTTGTTCCTCGCCAAGGATTCATGACTTATAGCAGCCAAAGTCTTGGGTAAGTGGCTCAGCAGGATTCAAGACTGAATTGTACCTCCAAACATTGCGAGTAACTAGTTTCCACAAAGGCGACGAAGTCAGGTCAATCACTTTGATATAGGGAAGCAATTGTTTTGGATTTTCGATAGGTTGGACTATTTCCAAGTTTTCCAAGCCAAAATAACAATTTAAAAAATCATGCAGGTAAGCGTGATACCAACCTGTGAAAAATTACTGAAATTTGGATGAAATAAACAAACCAAAAAAACAAAAATTCTTTGATTGAAAGGAAACATTTTAATATCAAAGGTAGATAATTATCCTTTTTATCAACACGTACTTCAACATCCCTGTTGTGAGATATTCTAGGTTTAGCTGTCTCTCCGTCGCAGGCGGTTCGCGTGTTATGGGCAAAAAGTTTATTTTGAGCAGCAAAATTGGCTTTGCCGTAACGAAAGGATTAGCTAGTTGTTGGATTCGCAATAAGAGAATCAACAAGATAAAGAATATTGTTGATTGTAATTTTCTTGGAGTGAACACAATTTTTGTGAATAATATTTAGATTACTTAAAAATTCTCTTGAGTGAGTAATGTTTAAGAAATACCATAGAAAGTTCATTCACATGGTGGAGTTCATGTATCGGTGATTTTGTGTTGACATAACCTCGAAAACGTCGTTTGCACAACCTGATCGGACGATAGGTGCTTTTGATGAGCTCATAGTTGGTCTGCCAAGTCATCAGTAAACCACATTTCACATATCCTGCAGAATAACAAGGAAAGGAGCGACGAATACTTCAGGGTCAGTTTCAGCTGCTAGGGACCGATAGAGTGGAGAAATATTTCCTACCTGCCTAACGACTGCCCATATTGACACTGAATTGCCATGCATGGCTGAAAAGATCAGTCCACCTATCAAAAGAGATTGATAAGTTATGCATAAGTTTTCAGTGTTATCAGTGATAACACTTAATTAGCTTCCGAGTTATTTCTTTAAAATTTTGCCCTTGATCTACATTTTCACAGACACGTTTTTTGCTGGTTACAAGAGAGAAAGTTTAAGTGTTCTGCAGTTTACTTACATCAGAACCGATGATGATAATCATTATCATAGTCGCTACGTCTGAGAAATCTCTGTAACATCTGATTCTTTAATTGTTCATTCATAGGTGAAGTTTGTTTTCAATATCTGTAAAATATCTTGCGTACCGAGTTTTAATTGCTTTCAACGGTGAACAACTGTGGAGAAGTTTAGAGATAGTCAGTCTTTCTGATCACCCGCAGTTGTATGTGTGTACATCGAACAAGGCTGCTAAAGACGCCAGAAAAAAAGGGCACTGGTCAAACGTTTAGGTTTGATATTTTCCAGTTTCAACAAATATTCTGCAATTCAGCAACTCCGCGTCTTTTTCTAAAAATTCGCGTCAAGCTGAAATCAAGTAAAATCCGCAACAGCTGGACTTACGACACAAAAAATTCAGAGTATAGGGGTTGGGTATAAAACGGAAAAACTGGCTTTAGGGAAAACGATTCTGGGGTCCGGCAAATTTGATTCCTCTGGAAACTGCATTTTTCAGGATAATCCAGCAAAAATGATTGATCACATTAGTACTATCAGCATCACACACCCACGAAAAACATCAACCGTCACACTGGTTCAAACATTTATTTTTCTCAAAAATAATGGTATCGGAAATTTGTTCAGTGACATTCTTTTTAAATACTTTATTTTGAGACTTGATTGCAATAACAAAGCCAAAATGTTAAAGACCATTCTTTTGCCAGTAACTTAAATTTGCAAAACACACTGCACATCATTTCGTTTTAATAAAGTGTGAATTGCTGACGTACTTGCTCTTATCTAATGCAAAAACAATTTATGTTGATCCTAACAACACAATGCAAAAACTGTTCGATGGGATGAACCCCTCAGAAAACGTAAAATCGGAAAACAATGGTGGAAATAAATTTTATGGCTAGTCCTATACTTCTACACACGAGTCCAGCTTCATAAGCGAAACTGCAAAGCACTGTACCCATTTGAATTTAGATTCTCGCACCAAACGAACATATTTATACAAGCATGAAAAACTAATTTTATTTACCTGTCATTGTCTCTGTCTATTGTGGTAAACCGCGTGTTTCGATTCAAGGAGTCTCCAGCAGTTCCTCCGGTATAGGTATGTTGAATCCGGTATGAGTCGGATTCTGTGCCAACTAAAAAGTTGCTGAAACATGAAAGGGTACAGATTTTATTTTTCTTGCAGTATAATCTAATCTAGTTACCCCTTTTTATCTCTAAGAAAATGTTTTGGCTGGAATGGTGTAAGTTCATTAATTTACATTTATTTTAAAAGCAACTCATATCGATTAGAGACTGTACAGAAACGTTTGGTTTCCAAATTGCTTAATGTTACAGCGGAGCCTCGATCAAAGAGCAAAGAAGCTTGGCATTGTATGCAATCTATTTTGAGTCAGCAAAATACCGAAACTAATGCGTTTCACCCTGGATCCCTGTCGTTCACCTTGCACGGTTTCATTTGCGCTTTATTAGTTTTTGTTTCATTTCGTCATTCAATTTGAGACTAACCGCTTGATTTTGTGTCTAGCGGACAAAATCTTCCAATCAAATCATCTTTTTTAACTCGGTTTGCTATTTAAGCTGTTAAACCAAGGCGTACGTCAAGCAAAACGAGAAACGTCATGACCGGCTATACGTGCGGGACAACATAAGTTCCACTTTGGAGTTCAGAAACAAGGATATCATTCTCAAATACTTGTTTTTCATGCAACTTGTGTCTAATGATTGTCATCAATGCCGTTCAGATGGAGTTTGTGCCACTGTTGATTTAAAACGAGATTTATGAAGTAGAGACAGGATATATGCGATGCACATACCGTAATTACTCGATTGCAAGCCGCGGCTTATAAAGATTTTTTCATCATTTCGTGCGGCTAATAATCAAGGGCGGCTAACAACCAAGGACGGCTTACATTTATTTTCTCTACCTTATCGAAAGGTATAGATGACGCTCAGTCTTTCCTTGGCTATCTTTTGTCCACCAAACTCTCTTCGCATTCTGTTATCTTCAGCATCACATACACACTCCATCACAGGAGGAATTATGATGAACAGAAGGCAGTTGTAGTGATGTAAACACAATTACCAAGGTTGCCAATTAAACGTGAAACATGCTAGTACGCAAAAGTATCTCTTGGGTAACCTGTGTTCAAGTGCGGCTTACAATCAAGGGCGGCTTATATTAATTTTTAACACCATTTCGTGCGGCTAACAATCAAGTCAAGGGCGGCTAACAATTGAATAAATACGGTTTGTGAAAAATCTTATGATGGTAAAAAAATCGTTGATGGTGATCCAGTTTTACACATGGAAAACATGGGAAAAAATCCACTAACCTGTATTCGGCCCATGCTGTGTCTCCGTCATGAGTCTCCAACTCTATTCTCAAGCGGCATCCGCCTTTACTGGTGAACTCATGAATTCGTTCTAAGCCTGAACAGAAAAACATTTTTATCACCAGGACTGAAATGTGGAAGTAAAAATGATAGGGATGAGCTGACGAATCAACATAACTTGGTTTGCATGTTCCGTTCAGTTTACAACAAGTACATGTGGCAGTCCATCATGAGAGCCAACATCTTTTAGATTATATGCCACAGTGACACACTGTTCAAATTTCAGTTTTCACTGTACTCCCTTTGTAGTTGAACAAGTGATATGCGCCCCTTATCTCCACTGGATCTACGTCATGAGTCACTTTGCTGCTTTCGACATGCTGCGTTGGTGGAGAGTCAATGACAGTTTTTATGCCGTGAGGGATCCGCTTACCTTTTATCCAACATATTGCCATCACCCACGACATGCATCAAAGCATTTGATATGAGCGGGAAATTGAATCCCGCTCAACAAAATTAACGCGCGGGGCAGCATTCTGTTCCATACTAACGGGTACACAGTTCAAACTTTCACATTGCAAATAAGTGCATTGGCAAATTTTAGCCAAACAAAAAGCGATATTACTAATTCTTGGTTGGTAAACTCCCAAGCAATTTTACATACTGGCAACCGGATGAGTATTGTTTATGATGCTTTCGCCGAAAAGAATCATTTAAAAAAATAAAATTAACAATTTAAAATTCATCAGCAGGTGATACTGGTTGCTGTTATGTCTGACGATTTTTTAAAGTAATCTGCATCCAACGTGTTTAAATGTTTCAATGAAGGAATCGTTGCAAAAACAAAATGTAAAATTGACAAGTTTGTTTGAGATACCTTTTCACACCAGGTTTTCAATTTTCTACTGTTTGAGACGATTCGTGTAGTTTCCGTACTTTTGTATGTGAGTTCAAAAATTCACCATAATTTTACCATTTTATAGCCATTTCCATTAAGCTTATCTGGTTCTATCTTGACTGCATCAAACCTTGTTTTCTATGTGTCACTAAAATATAGGAAAGCATGAAACAGAGTGGCGTGTCTAATACGAAATGTTTTACCTGTTGTGATGACGCTGCTTTGAGGCAGTGCAACAGGAACGATAAGCGATATTTAGAAAATAATCAACAAAATTACCCCTTCACGAAGAACATGTCGGACGTGTCGGGATGGCGATAAAAATAAATCGATATAAGATAAAATTCCCATAATTTCAAATCGCATGCAACTGCGTTGATGTTACTAGTTTGATCAGATTTTTTAAACGTTCAACCAATTTGTTCAAATTAAAAACCGTTAGCGTGTAGCATATTACTGAAACAAAAATTGATTGATTTTTGTTATACTGCCTAAAACAGTAAAAATCAGTTTGAAAATACTCCAAAATATTTTTCAAAAATATTTTAAAACCAATTGTTATTACACAACTTCGCAAACAATGCTGCTATTACTCTCTTTTTGGTATGTAATTTCAATTACCGTTTAAAAATTTGTGCACAACTCAATGAGCCTCAAAAAATTTTACGTGGACATTGTTTCAAAAACTCCATGCAATTCAAAGAGTTGCAGATTTGCTTCCATTTCTTTAGATAAAGATGCTTAACTTCAAACAAAGTAAGGGTGTGGTAAGGGTGTGGAACTTGGGGCTAATTGGTGCATATAAATAGAAAACAAACGACAACTTTTGAAACTTTACCCTACTTTGTTGGCGATGTTAATAAGAAATATCTAAAAAAGGTTTCTTTAACATTAAGAAAATTCGGGGATTTGTTTCTGATGTAATCTGTGAAGAGCTTAATTATACGAATGTGAGTATTCAAAATTTGTTAGAAACACTGAAATGATAGAACTTCGAGAACCTTTGTACAAACGAAGAACCTTTACTTATTCATTGATGGAACCATGGCTGACGTTAGAGACGCCAGATGGATTGCAGGGAAATCACAGAAAAAAATGTCAAATATCCTCGATACACTCAAATATGCGAAGTGCAAAGGTCGAGACATCTAGAAGTTATTTTGAGTAAACCTGTGTGGTTTCAATCATGTTTGAAATCGAACTTTACAATGCGGGGGTAAAACCAAAAATGTTTTCTTACCTAACCAGAATTCACCTGACACATCACCGAATCCGTTCTTATATTCATTCCATGTTCGGGTGTGGAAAACAACCTGGCCATTGAAACGTCTTTGGAAAACCTGGATCATAAAAATAAATTGCATAGAATTCTGAAATGCCAAAAAACATAATTAGCTCAGCCCTGATATACAAAGCCATGTACCGTCCATCCTCGCAAGCAATAAACTTTTTCTCCCGACTGCAGTGTTGTCGGACCGACTCTCGTCGGGAGCGATGCGCAAGTGCCATTCAGCAAAGATATCTCGCCTGCGACATCTTTTCCTTTCAGAAGGTTTAAACGAGTTTTAGTGTCGTTCATCATGCGATCCAACGCTGCAAATATGTATATGCAGGATGAGATAAACTTTGCTTAAAGCAGATTGCTAACCAACTTGAGTACCTGCGATTGATCGAATAACGTCTTCCATGAATTCAATCATTTCCAAATCACTTTGCTGTTCACACATGACTAATGAGGCATTGGAAGGGAGAGTGTTGAAGTCACAGCTTGACAAAGTACTTGATTTCTGGATAGTTAGCATTAAGAGCAGGGCTATACACAATGATAAAGCCACGCGCTTCATTTTATTTCAAAAAAGTTGAGTCACATGAGCAAGTGATTAAAGAACAGGACTGACCTCTATATCTATTTTTTGAAGAAACGAAACCATTTAACATAGATATATATGACTTCAAGCAATTTCTTCAGCACAGCTTTCAAATAATGTTGTTTCAGGAAAAGAAATGGGGAAACTGAACTGGTTTAACTCAATGCAATTCACACGCAAAAAATTGATCACAAAATTGGTTTCGTTGGCTTTCTACATTTTACTGTGATGCAGTAACTTCGCGTTTCATATTGCGCGCAGAAGTCACTCAAAAAAGATTTTCTAAAACAGTTTCTTTATTTACTCAATTAAATTTAACCTGTGCCCAACATTTCACTGACGTCACAGTAAATAAGGAAATGTTTCTAACTTGGTCTGTCTAGTTTATTTGCTTCAAAACAGTACAAGTACTGCAGTAGGCAATGCAAGAATATTTCAAAATCTCGTTTTGCAAATAGTAGCATCCACTGTTCCTGTGATGACAGTTGGAGATAATTTCTGCTCAGAGGTTTACGAATAAATTAACATAAACAATATATTTTCGCCACAATCAAAGTAAAGAATCGCCTTTTCTTCCACTACCAGGTGTGGACCCATTCCTCAGTCCCGCTTCTCCACTGGTGGTAAGATGTCTTAAAGTCGTAATGTACAGTATAAATAGCAATAACGCCACCAGAAGATAAACAAGATTTCAGACCCTCAAATAATTGTTCAGCACTCCGTTTTGCGAGCACAACAATTTCTTTCCTGGTTCTTCGCAAGTTTAAGAACTTCACTGTTCCCCAAAATCATTTCTTGATCTTCGATTCTTTCGTCAGAAGCGACTTTGATCATTGCTGTGAAAATGCAAAAGTCACCT
>Ga0210059_1005936_pt1 | contig 19637 bp, 16 predicted proteins | sample Ectturendosymbi2_FD_188042 | JGI IMG/M metagenome (GOLD analysis project Ga0210059, IMG submission 188042) | Ecteinascidia turbinata endosymbiont from Florida, USA - Sample 2 (SPAdes) (version 2) | ecosystem: Host-associated > Tunicates > Ascidians > Unclassified | place: Key West, Florida... | reverse complement strand
GCTTGAGTGGTTCGACAGGCGCGTGCTGTTTTTTGGTGTTGTTGGGCCAATGGACTGTTTCGCGCGTTCGGCTCAAGCCCGTAATACGTCATTGGAACCGGGAGATTCTACTAATTGCTGCTAAACAACGTTGTGCTTTGTGGTTTATTGCAAGGTCAGCGAAAACGTTGTCAATGGCGTGATGGGCAGAAACCAGCAGCTCCTATCTTTTCACTTCTATCACGAGTTGTTCTTTATTTTTGCGTTAACTTCGGGCCCGGACATCCAGAGGTAGGTCGGTCTCCTTTGCAAAACGGTTTGGGGAGGGTGCAGCTTGTTAAAAATAAACTGCATAAACGCATTACATTTGTTTCGCGTTTGCAAGTGGCGTCGCTCCGGTTTCGAACCAGCGGCCTCAGATCCGAGAAGCTTGACATTCGACAAGACGCATTCCAACAACGCTGCGTTGAACGAGAGTTTACTGTTAGCTGAGGTTATAAGTAGCTGTTGTGGGAGGCACAGAAATTAAGCCGCACGCTTTTGAACTCTGCGTCTTTCTTGCCTGTAGCTCGCTGTTTATTTTCTCGGCAGTTGCTCGCTGAACCGGAACGGGGTCAATTTAAAACGCATCCATGCATCAAATGGCTCTTTCGTGATATTCGGGTTAAAGGAAACTGTACGGCCAGGCTAATGGTTATTTCCTTTAACTCAGTGGTTCTTGGCCTTTTTCCGCCACGCCCCCCTTAAGTAATTGTCCTTTGTTTCAAGCCCCCTCTGACTTTAAATAAGCTGTAAAAGCAAATGCATTTATTGGTATATTTATTGATTGAACTTTCCATGTTGTAGAGTGCGTAAGGGCTCGCGCCCTCCTGGAAATTTATTGACGCCCCCTCACCCCCGGTTAAGAACCACTGCTTTAACTTGTTCAAGCATTGTGGCCGTCCCGGGACAAGATAGAAACGCTTGTTGGTTGTTGTTGCTGTTGGATCCGGATCGCCGTAGCCACCAGTAAAGCGAAAACCTTGTACACTGTATTCTTTGAAAAAAATGAACTTGGGTCTTTGTAAAAGAAACTGATCGCTGGGAGTCGAGAAGTCTTGACTATGAACTGTCAGGTTCTTGCCAGTGGCGTAACTGACGGGGAGGGCCAGAGGGGCGCATTGCCCCCACCCTGGAAATCTAAATGTAAAAACAGGGCCTGCGCTGAATTTATATTTCGGTTTTAGTATTCTTTTGGTTTTCAGTAGGTTGTTTTTTTGCATTTTGCGGTTTATATTCCGGTGATTTAGCGTTTTAGTATAGCCATCCGCAACCGGACTTGCCGCCATGTACAAAATTTTTTCTGAGTGTTGGCTAGTGGACCCCTACAGTGGCCAGTGGGACCCTTGTTTGCCCCTGCTACAAACCTTTGCTTTCGCCACTGGTTCTCGCGATAGCTTTCTGGAGGTTTGATCCACGGGGTAGTTTTGCACTAGACGCGAAACCGAAGCGACAGTGGTGTGAAGCGAAACAGTGCGTCGTCGTCGCTCGGCGACGAAGATGATAGATCGTTCGATTTACCGGCGAGCGCTCGGGATCGTCGCGAACGCACTGCGTCTCGTTCTATATGCGGCGGTTCGAGCACGCGCGCTAAGTGCTTTAAAACAGTGCAGCGGTTCGCGTGTTCGCGTGTTCTGGAGCGCAGCGGTGCTGGGTTCGCGTGTTCTGGAGCGCGAAAGTTCTGTCCGCTGCGCGTTTCGGCGTCGTACGCAATCGATCGACCACGTGTGGAAAAAAACATAAAAATTAAAACGGGCGCTCTTACTGGACAAACAAACTGGCATGGCAAGAGCTGAGAGCCTTTGAAGTGGATTGTCGATTGGGCTTGTCACAAAAAAACGACGTACCTCTCTCGCCAGCGCGTCCCCCCTTTTTTTCCGCTACGCACTTGCTCCGTGACCTGACCGGCAATTTCCACGCTCGCCACGGTTACTACGACGGCGTCGAGCGTCCAGTCACGTGACGCCCGCGGGTTATTTTAGAACGCATCGCGATGCGCGTGCCTGTAGCGAAACCGCTCGTCCGTCGCATTTCGCGCCGCCGTTGTTACGCGATATCGAGCATTGTGATGCGTCCCTTTTCTTCGCGACTCCTTCAATGGAGAAACAGAAGGCCTGTGGAAATTTTCTGTCAGCAGATTACCGAAAAACTTCCTGTTCTTATTGTTATAAATAAAAGTTTGGCGGGGAATTTCCTTTCGTCACACCGCTGCGTGTTTCGGAGGAGGAAAAAGTACGGGACTTTTTTGCCGTCACTGAACCATAGAGGTTAATTTTAAATTTGATTTTGATGAGAGTTTTGTGGAATTCGTGACGTCATCTCGTTTTTTGTGAAGCTGCGCAACCCGACATCGCTGCGACGAGTGTCACAAGTCATCGCGACGGCGTTTCGCTTTTTCGCAGTTTCTATGGTGACCGCAAATGTTTTGCCGAATTCTTCTTGGCGGTGAACGTTTTTTTGTGACAAATGCACTCATGGGGTCGGGCGACTCGTGGTGATGACGTGAAAACGATGACGTCGAAAGCTCGAGAGCGCGCGCGACGGGGCGATACTGCGGTCGTGCGTCGACTTCGCGATTTACGCGAATCGCTTCTTTTTTTGTTTCAGCCAACATTCATGACTACACTGACCAGCGAACGGTCGACGTCATGGTCGCGTCGCTCGTACGTCACAATACGCCGTCTCTGATGTCGTCGGACGGACTGCAGACGTCGCGGGTGAGTTAACGCGAAGCGCACCTTAAGCTTCGGCCAACGAACCCCTTCCCCCCTCATCACAGATCTTTGTTTTCGCGGCTGACGGCCCCCCTCTTCCAGCCCCCCAGTTTTTCGGCGGCTGCCATTCGCTCCTTCAGAATTTTCTCCCCTCACGCATGATCGTCGTTGCCATGCAACTGATCGCTGTTGAAGAAAAGGTTGCGTCGCGAAGCCTTGCAAAAAAAGAGACCGCCGGCCTGCGATTCATCATCGTACATGCGCTGATGAATCGCCCGCGGAATGTTTTGAATGTGGCCCCCGCCCTGTCAACTGTTCTTTGGCAAATCAATGAAAGGCCCGGGATCTCCGTGAGGTTGCCACAGGTTTGGGAACTCGGATTTTTTGTGGCCTGACTGTGAAAGTTTGGCCCTTTTCCGAAGTGGTTTGGCCGCAAATGTTTTGTTCGGCCTTTTGACCTTTTTTGGGTATTTTTGAATATTTCGCCGAATTTCGACCTAATTTGTATGTGGTGCCACATTCCGGAATTTAAAACACTCAAAATGTCTCCATGTGCATTCCCACAAGCACGCTCCCCTTCCTGACAGTTGAAGTTACCCAGGTTAGCATTCCAAACCCAGAGAATGGAAACAGTTTACGACGAATAATGATCATTGTTATGTAATCGATCGATTGAAATTCTAATCTGCAGTCTAGTTCTGCAAATCTGGGCAATGATTGACTTGTTAAATTGTGCAAACGGAATTATTTGTTTTTCAAAAATAAAGAAAAACCACGTTTGGCCTTAATTATTAGAATATGCCTGGCCATTATGCTGATAAAGTACCTCCCTGGGCTGCCACCCTCGCCACCTTTTCGAGAGGAAATGGGAGTTCGAAAACGAACGATTGAGCGATGCACCTGCTGCGATTATTTCAAAATATTTTTTGAAAACCGATATCAAGCGCTCTTCTAACGTTTCGTCGTTAACATTCTCTTATTGCGCGCGCCCCTTTGTCACGCCAGGTTATATCCTCCTTCTGTCCAATTACTTCAACAACGCAAGAGCGGCACGCCCGAGAAGTTTACGGTTCGAAAGGCCCGTTTTATTTCCACATAACTGAATGCATCCATAAAACGCTGTGCCCTTCTTGCTTGTCTGTTCTCGACGTTTTCCAGACGCTCCCCCCCCCAAACCGCCTCCTCACCTCCGCCCTGTCGCCATTGCGCTTGTTACGTCACCAAGATAACGACCCGACCTGGCGGTGCGCGAGATGGAGCGGTGCGCAGAAACCGATCGCGCTGCCGATTGTTACGTCGTAAGGGCCTGATTATGGTCGCCGCTGCAGGGTGTCGGGTGAAATGTTTCCGGTTTAACGGGTCGAAGAAATAAACGCGATCACTCGCGAAACTGCGCCGTCGCACGGTTTCCCTGCGAAGGCAGTGCGTTTTTCTGGGCGTGCAAGCGTTGGGCGAACGCGGTGGATCACCCGCTTTCGCTTTGTAATAATGATGATAATCGGTAACGAACAGCGCCCACGCTGACTTGGCGGATTCACACCCGAATCCGCCCGTGACTTGGTTATTTCTGGATTCGATTCGGCCTTACGTCGACCAATCAGCCTTTGAGAATAAATCTCGGGCGCACATTGCCGCTCGTAGCAAAGTGCACGCCGCTAATGGCCGACCTGACCACGTAGCCTGTTTCTTTTTTCGCCGAAACATTTCGGTCATTTGTCTCACAGTTGGGTTAAAACTCGCCATAGCAGTGTTTTTAGCCTATATTTTTGAAACATTCTGACCGAAATGACTTTTTTTCGGTCATTTTAAAAACGTTTCGGCCTGTGCCCGAAAAATGACCAAAAAAATACCAACCACGCAGCAGGCGAAGAAAGTTCGCAGTTGTGTTTCGCGCCCTGATCGCGGACGAGGTCGCGTCCAAATAAGCAGCGAACGGGATTCTTCTTTTTTACACTAAAGCTTTTGAGATTTCTCGACCTCTTCTGGGAAAAAAGCAAGCCAGGCCGTTCGAGGTATTTTTCAAAAAAACAGCAACAACAATCGTGTGAGGCCCGCGGTCTGTTCACGATGTGTGGAAATTGAATGTTTTGTCAGGCGCGCCCGAAGTTCTTTTTTTTTTGCGAAGAACATTGAACGGGAACTAACATTCCCTCCCCGACTGCAGCGCGCTGCTCGCGAGCGCCGCCACGCTGCGTCGCGCTTTCCGGTCGACGGTGCGAAATGTCTTGTTGCCAAGGAATTACGCGTTGCGCGCCTTGGCGACCGCATCCGCAAAGGTCGCGACTGTGACGCCTTGCTGCGTGACAAGCTGCATTGTGCCCCGGAGCGTTGTGAAGTCACAATGCGCTGGTGCTGCTGTTATGAAACAAATCATCACAGCGACCAAGTGCGTAAAGGCGCGGCGAGATTTGCGCATTTGAACAACAAAGCATATTTTGGTGCGTGGGGGGCGGGATCGGTGAGTAGCGCGGAGTGATTTCGGCGACTTGCGTCATCAGTGCTGAGTGAAATATTGTTCCACACTGCTGAGTTCCGAATTCACAGACTGTCACAAACGCCTACTGTTTGCTGCTTTTTTTCGCTGAGAAATTCCGGTCGTTTTGCCCCCAAATTTTTTTTGAAACTCGCCGCAACAGCATCCACTAGTCTATACTTTCGGTCATTTAAAAAGAGTTCGGTCAGTGGCCAAAAAAAACCCTGACTGCACTGAGTCCTGTCACAAAATATGAATAAAATCCTGTGGCGAAAAAACTGTCCCCACGCCAAACCCGGGCGCTGTGACGTAGGCGGGGGATGGTGAGGCGCAGTTTGTTTCAGGCTGATGTTGCGCTGGTATGCTGAAGATTAACCGCGTGATCCGCGGCCGCTAGCGAAAGCGCGACACAAGTCTCGCTCGCGTCGAAAACAGCGCGTTCGCCGATAGCTACCCCATCCATATGTGCAGTACTGTTGCCAGACCTCAGGCTGCTTCTGTCCTATGTGGCCGGCATCCCCTTCGCCCCCCCCCCAACCAGGACTTTGTGACGCGAGCGTTGCGCTTCACCGCTCTCTCTATTTCGTTGCAGGCGATGGTCAGGTGCGTGCGGCGTGCCGACGACGGACGCGATCGACATTTAAGCGACCAACAGCAGAGGTGAGTCGGACCCTGCGGCCGCGATTGAACAGAAGCCCGTTTGGTCGGTGTGCGTCTTGCGGTCAGTGTAGACGTGGCTGACAATAGCAAACACAATTTTATTAAGGCGCTCATTGCCCGAATGCCCCCACACCTGTCATTTGTCGGTCACAGACGGTCACAGATTTTCGGTCCTTTGTCATTTGTCGGTCACAGACGGAAATCTTTTTGAAATGGCCGAAAAAATTTAAATAATTTCGGTCAGAATGTCTGAAAATAGAGGCTAAAGACACACTGTTATGGCGAGTTTTGATACAGCTGAGAGACAAACGACCAATATGTCTCAGCGAAAAAACAACCAGCCTCCCTTCCTTCAAGCAAATTTAATGCTGAGAGAGACCAAACGGCATTTTTCGTTTTTTTTCAATCAAGCAAGAGGTGCTTCTGGTAAATGCACCCGGTTTTCTATCAATATATCGTCGTCGCTGTCGTAAGGTTGCGGGTTCGATTCCTTCGATAAGTACTGGGTGGCTGTTTTCGCAATGGTCCATGGAACATCGCTTGCTTTGCGTTCCCGCATACTTAATCTGTCTGACGCGCGAGAAGTTGCGAGGCACGCCCGAGATTTCAGGAGCGCAACACCCCCGTTCGTTCACTTTCATCCGTCGCGAAACTTCTTCTCTGCCCGTCGGCAACTCGCACCCAAAGCTGGTGCGTGCCTAAAGTAAAGTGTGCCTGCTTGCTCAAAACTCGCGCGTGATCGGAATCTGCCAGCTCACTGGCGTGCGATCCGCCGACACTCGGGAACGCTTCTTCATGCCAGGAGGCTCGCACATGTGTACAGTGACGATGTGGGGGTTGCGGAGAAACCTGATAATTTTAAACCTTCCGCGCATTGCCAGATTATTCAGGGCATTATTTCTATACTCCCCAGGTGGCAGCCGTCAGGCGACGAAGCCGAGAACCGATTCTGTCGATTCCTCTTCTTCGGAGAACCGAGACCGCGCTGCCGGAAGTGGAAGGTGCGTGTTTTGTGCGGGGCGAGAGGCGGTTGCTCCAAACCGGTCGTGACGTACACCGTGATTTTCAAAGCGTCTGTGAACGTTGTCGCGAAGTCAAATCCGCGGTTTCCTCCACCTCTACGTGGGGCAGAGTCGGATTCGCGTACAGAAAGGGGAGGGGCAGGATAGCAACTCATCAGACCTGTCGATAATCATGATATTTGCCTGACCTGGCTCGAAGCCAGGTATAATATCGAAACGCAAACAACGTGCTGGCGACGTTCTGTGAACGTGGCTTCTAGTTATCAGCCAAGCCAATGCTCATTACGCGTGAGGCTTTCCGTAGATCAGAGCAAGTCAGATTAGCGGTATTTGGTGACGTCGCCGGATAGCCACGTGGTGGGGGGGGCAAATCCTTTTGTGATGCAACGGCCAAAAAAAAAACGATTTTTCGTTCAATCCTTCTGGCAATCGACCGATTCGCTACAGTCCCTGTACTTTGCGCGGTGATCAACTAAAAAAACAAAACGCGCGGCGCTTGGCCGACCGCGGGTCGCTTACAGTCGCATTTGCCCACTCCTCACTGCAGAATGGGAGGGACTGTTGCTGCGCCACGACGTCATCCACCGAACGCGGCAATAATAAAAACAATTCAAGATTTTCGAACCGGGAAACGTGGGAGGTTATGCCACAAACTCCTTCCCCCTCGCTCGGCGCTGCTGTTACGCATTGCACTGACTGCGATTGCAACGTAAGCCTTACTTTTCGTCCGCTCAACAACGTCTCTGCTTGTTTTCCGCAGGCTGTCCATTGATGAAGCGGCGGATTTGCACGGATTTGGCGCCGGCCTCTGGCACCTGCAACTCTGAAACTCGAGTTTTGTATCGATTTTTAGCAAATTTGATATTATTTTCGCGTAGTGACAAAATCTTGTGCTCCGTGTTGCTTTTTTTCTGGCGATCGTTGCGGCCACCACGCGGCGATTTAAAACCGAAAAAGATTCCGCTGTGCGGCGGTGTTAGCAAATTAGGAAATTTTTCCCGCTTGGTCCCACAATGTCATTTGCCGAGTCTCCTGTGCAAGAAATGTGCTGCTTGTCTGCTCCTCCCCACTCAAAGCTCGCTCTCAATTAACAGGCGACGGAAAATATTAGCCGCTCAACTGAAATATTGTAACGGATCCCGATTTCTTGCGCAGTTGCTGAAGTCCTGAGACGGTGGAGAAATTGATATTTTTCGCATCTTTTCGATCGTCTCGCAGCGCATCGAACAATCTAAATTATCTGCATTCCTCGTCTCGTGTGTGATTCTCACTGACATCGCTTTTCTACCCAAGCAACGATACAGGTCTTGTTCGTTCATTGTCTCGGCGCCACGCGCGACACTTTCGGCCATTTTTAGGACGACTTGCTCGCTTGTTTGTTGTTTTCGTTTTTTTTAAAAACAGTTTCTGTCACTTTTTCTGCCAAATTTTCACACGCGCCAGATGCAAAAAAACATCAACTCAGCGATCCTTTAGATACTGATGGTTACTCAAAATCTCTTGCAAAACTTCGTCGTACCCCCTCATCTCGCTCGAACTTGGCGAAGGCTTTCGCGGTTCTGCTGTCGGTGTGACGTCATTTCCTTGCTGTGTGACGTTGCTCTCGTTTTCGTTTTTTTTGTTTCTTTTTTAAGTATTCGATTTTCGTTTCCTGTTCAGTTTGTAAATTCTTCTGTTTCCTTTTCCTTCTCTTCGTGCGTCGTAGGTTGTCGGTTTGTGACGTCGTGATTTCTCGTCTGTGACGTTGCCGTCGCGGTGTTTGTGACGTCTGCGATCGGAATCTGTGCGCCGTCGCTGCGATGCCCTCCCTCCCCGTGCGCGCAGAGCGGACGCGGCGAAATAAACTGTTAGCGTTCATACGTCACGTGAACTACGAAGTCGTCCTTATTCGGAACAAACGCCACTTCCGGCTGAGAAAACGACAACAGGCGTGTCAGTCAGTAGCGCAGCCAGCCCAAAGTGTTTTTGGGGGGACGAAATTCTTGATTTTAGGCGAGCAACAGTATCTTGTATAGGATACCGCCTCTCAAAGCACAAAATGACGACACATTCTGAAATTTTTTGGGGGGAATGGCCCCGCTTGGCCATGCCTGTGATGTCAGTGCTCGTTGAAGGAGCCTGTCAGCACTCGTGCGATGAATAACTCAGATTCGGAAACAAACGGCTTGGAATAGTCATCGTTTCAGGTCACGCCCGCACAAGGCAGGTCTTTTTGAAGCCAAGATCTGTGACTTGACTTAATTCATTGGTGAATATCTGAAGAGTCGATTCCGTTCTGCCCGTAGTTGGACTCAGCTGTTGACAGACGGCTCAAGGCGGTGAATTTGGCTGAAACATATGGAGATAATAGTTCCGCTGCATCCCAAAGCTTTAGTTGCATTCAAAGAAAGGGCGATTGCCCTCAGCGTAGAAAGGTCGTTCCGTTATATTTGTGAAGGTTTTTCAGGCTCTTGTCTTATTTGCAATCACCTGTGTTTGGCAGAACGCGGGTCAGTAGTCAGAAGCAGTGCCTTACACGGGGGGTGCATCAAACCCTGTTCATATTCTTTACAGCAGTGGTTCTCACTGAAGGAAGCCAAATCCAGACTTATGATTTTATTAGAGAGCCGCAGTAAAGAACTTTTTACCACAAGTCAATTGACACGTTTGTTTTGTAGCAGAATGAAGTCTGTCGCAGAAAATATTAGAGATTTATTGAAAGATCGCACAAAGGATGATTGGGACTAGGAGCCGTATGCGGCTGTCGGAACAGTGGTTGAGAACCACTGTTTCAAAGAAACTACTCGTTTGATATTTTCGGGAACGTGAACGTTGCCTTGGAAGTTATTCAGTCGGGCATCAGGCCTGCGCATGTTGGTACTTAAAGCAAGTAAGTAGTTCAATAATCACTGCACAAAGTTTTTGGCTTATAATTTTAAAACTTTTAGCAGGCGAATAAAAATGACCGTGTGTCTTCTAGCATGATCAGAAACGTGGCGTGCGAGAGGATTTTTTTCACTTTTAGTTTCTTGACCATGTTCCGAAACGTTTTTAAACTCAAAATCACTTAACTTCTACTCTGGATGTCTCATCACAGCATTTATACCGCGACTTTTATTGATCTCGGTCTTGAAAAGCTTACGTCACTTCAAGTTTATAAAAGGGTAAGACGAACAAAATTTGCATTTGTTTTTTGCAATTGTCATTTACGACTGAAGTGATGAATGCAATGATTGGAAAATCCGGTGAAAAGCGTGAGAGGGGTCAGAGTGCAAGGTCCAGAACTTTATCTAAGGCTCACAATTGTAAGAACAGAAAAATAACAAAGCATAAATGCAAATACAGTAATACGTTTTTGAACAAAATTTAATCAATTGGAATTTCTTTAAATAAAAGAGTACCATTCCACACATTCGCGAACTCATCTGACTACAATCAAGCGCGAGACAGATTTGTTGCCAATGGCTGGATGCAACGCAGATCATTGAAATTTGGTAGTTTGTGGAGGTGGCTGGCATAAATATTTTTGGTTTGGAATATTTACAAGGTTTTTGGCATGCAAAGTGTTCAACTAAATTTCTGTCTTAAATTTCCAATACTTGTGATTGTTAACGCTCATGCAATTCCTTCACAAGAACTTGGTGTTTCCGTTACAAACAACTTCCTGACGAAAAAACAACATATTCATCTGTAAGACAACGCTTATCAGAAAAGCACGGTCTTACCCCTAGTTCAAGCTTCTCCACTTGTTGACAGTCTAGCTGGGGTTTTTGCCACCGTGGCGTTCGGAGGCCGGACGTGTCATGTTGCTTGGCGAGTTGCGAAAATTGATTATAGTTTTTTTGCCACAGAGCAGACATTCTCGATTACCTGATGGTTGTAACAGTTTGTTAATTTCGTATTTTCAATAAATGATCACCATTGACTGTATTGGAAGTAAATCTGGTAATCTTGCTCTATAAAAGGGTAAGATATGTAAAAAAGCTTAAGAACCACTGTCCTAGATGGTACCTTACCACAGCTACGAACAGTGGTGGACTTAGATTTGGGGGTCCGGGGCAAGGGTGAAAAGGGGCCCTATGATGACGTCATCATGCTCAGTCAACCGTGATAAGACCTTTTGATCAAGCCTTGGAAAGGATATGTGGGTCACCCAAGGGTACGTTCCTGAGACTACCTCATGACTGACGTAACAGAAAATGCAAAACGGTCTTCATGATGCACAACTTTGAAAACACTGAAAGCTGGGAAAACAAAGCTAGCAACACATAAAAGTTAAGCGATAGCAAGCTAGCATCACGCCCCCACTTATCTAGTTTTACAGTTGCTGTTGGGGCCCCTTTGCAAGAAAGGCATTCACACATTACAATTCTTATTGGGGGCCCTTTTGAAAGCTGAGTACTTTCACATTACATTTGCTGTACTGGGGGTCCCTTTGAAAGCAGAGTAGGCCTATTAGGGTACACATTGCATTTGCTTTTGGGTGTTGCTTTGAAAGCAGAGTACTTGCGCGTTACAATTGTCACTGGGGGCCCCTTTGAAAGTAGAGTAGCCTACTTGCACACTGTAGTTTCTGTTGAGGGCCCCTCGGAAAGGAGAGTACTTACGCATTACAGTGGCTGTTGGGAGCCCCTTTGATCTGCTCAGGGGCGGATCCAGCTCGTAAGTTTAGGGTGGGGCGATTTCAGTAATATTTGGCAGTCAAGTCTCCGTTGCCAGCCAAAAGTCTTTCTGAATTGTACGAAATCATGGTGAAAAATGTTACTTTCGTAAGTTTTAGGGGGGGCGATCGCCCCAATCGCCCCCCCTGGATCTGCTTCAGAGTATACTATATGAGTGGATAATAAGTTTTTCACCAACAAAGAGAAAAATTTACACGCGAAACACATCTAGGGGCCCCTAAAAAAGAGGGTCCGAGGCAAATGCCTCGCTTGCCTCCTCTTAAACACACTACTGGCTACGAACAACATACTGAATATTAGACCAAGGTACCCTTGGCATTTTCAAATGGGTGATTCGTTTGAATCGCCAGATAATTTTAGGGAACTCCCTGAAAAGGCTAAAAGAGGGAAGAGAAAAGCTTCCAGAACAATGGCCAATACCGTTACTCGCGCGGCGGACAATGTGGCAGATGTTCAGCCAGTTCTTCTACAGAGCCTATCGGAGATATAGCGTGCTAATTACAGTTCAGTGTTAATAGACAGGTGCTTAAGAAAATGTGTACGAAACTGTCAATCTTGCGCTCCTTTGAAAAATGGAAACCTTAATGCGAAGGTAGAATGGCGAGGTGAATGCTAAATGTATCGTGGTGAGTTGTCTTTCTCCTGGAATTTTTTCCTTTATGGAAGATGTTGCTACTTATGGGAAATAGTTGAAACCCTCAAACAACTTTGTGCCAGACATCTGCTTGCCAGTAGGAGACAAGCACCGGCATCAAGTGAAATTTCTGACCTAGTCAGGGATTTCGCGAGACAGGTCAAGCGAAATTTCTGACCTATTGTTGTATGTCAGTTAGTTTGTTTCTCAGATTTAAGGAGTAAACTTTGGCGATTAATTTTTTAATTTCTGTTGCGAAAACAAAAACTTTTGGCTAGACGTCAGATAGTCCACGGTAAGCGACATTTTGGAAATAAATAACCACTGTAAATATTTGACTTAGTCTTAGACGTCAATTATTTTTCTTTTTCTAATCCTACACCGTAATCATCAGTTCTCAGCATATATGATGTTTCATTGAACAGCCACCACTTGCGAAATGCATGACCTGGAATATCACTCTGTGCATGCGCAGTTGACGTGAAGTCGGCGATTTCGCAAGTCAGAAGTTTCTCTTGACACCGGGCGAGTCGATCTCTTAATATTTACAAGTGCTGAAAATCCTTACGAAAGAATCAGTGCTCGTTAACTGAAGTGTCCGCTAAGCGGCGCTAACACGTACAGAGCAGAGATAACAACTCGGGACTCTTTAAAAACTCATTTCGACTCCGAAATCGCGTGTCAAAAAATTGTGACTCGGATCCGACTCCGATCCGGAAAAAATGGAAAAGTTCGGCCGGAGTCGATTCCCACGAACCGGATCGGTGCCCATCTCTGCCGTCGACGGTGATTTTGTTGTTGGGCTTCTTCGAAATTTGTGCAAGACTGTGACGTCACTTGGGATTGCGTTGTGACTCGTGGCATGGTAAGAGCTGACATGTTTGTTGGATGCGACGTAAGTAGTGATAAAAATCGCCATCCAACCAAAGTTAAACTTCTCGTTGACAGTTGATACATCCGCCGAGACGAATGGCTGATTCTGGAAGTTATGATAGCCTTGCACTAGCCGCAACAACAGAGTCGATGGAATACGTCATAACAACGAGTTGATCTTTAGTAATCAGAAACAAACTTGACTAGCTTACCCTTGCGAATAAAAATAATTTGGAATGGGCCAAGAACTGATATCTTAGCGATGCTGGAAATTTCGCTTGAGATTTGTAGAAACACTGCGGATGCCGAGCGGATGTTAATCATTTTTGGAGCGACAATTGATTAAATGCAACATTTAGTGAAGAACTCGGTCATGCTTTGACAGAAGCTACGAATGAAGAGTGAATTGCAGGCATGCGCATGCGCAGTGAAGACCTTGCCACTTTCTCAGCGAAATGCTTATGCTGGAGTTGTTTTCTGCACTGACCCAAGTTTCAAGAAAAGCGACCATATCTATTCGCTGATGTTTGATTCTCGAGACCTGATTTAGTGAGTTTCGTTTTCGAAAGGTGCAAGTTTCTGTGCAACTTGAGCCTTGTTTTTCGAGAGGCTTACGCTGCAGTAGCGGAAGGTTCTACACGAAATGTGACATTGGCGTGGCTTGCAAAACCGATTGTTTCACTGCAAAGCCACAAGTAGTTATTGTTATCAGTTATATCAACAGAAAACGTTTTCTCTTGAGTTACTCACGGTTTGGGTGTTGGACCACGTCTCAGGGTTATAGTCAAGTGTCAGCTTTGAAGTTTGAACCAAGTCTCAATCTCGAAGGTTCAGGCACCGACTGCACCACTGTGTGTCGTCACCAATGCGACGATGAATGATATCAGTCAATGTTCCCTCTAAGGTGCGCAAATACGCAGAATAACCAGACAATTTGCGCAGTGAAATCTCATTTTCACTGGTTGTGCGTCTGGATGGTTGCACAACTGCATGCGCACTGAAACAATAATTTGTTCAGTGTAAAATTTTCTTGGAGGGAACACTGATATCAAGACACTGGTGCATCGGATTAACAATTGTCAGGGTCATGATTTTGTGAGCAAGTTCATTTGCACTTGAAATTTAGATGTTTGGTCTTTTGAAAAAGCAGCAGGGCAATTGCCCGGTTGCCCCACGCTGGTTGCGGGCCTGGTTACCCTTCAAATTTTTCAAAATTGCTTCCCTAGAATTTCGTGGTATTTCCCGTATGTTTTTTCGTGTTTGGTGCTGTAATGCCGCTTGAAATAAATAAAAATTCATTCGGAAAGGATTCTAGTTGCAACCTCACAAGACACTGTGGTTTGCCATTGTTATTCAGGAAGGAATAACTTTTCTCCCAGTTAGAATTGAACTTTCTGTTTTCCTCTGACACTTCTCTTTTGACACTAGTGTTTTGCTAAATTGCTATACTTGACTAAATACTACTTCGTTGCTTTCACAATGCACATCTTCTAATTTAACTCAAATTAATTACAGACTCTATGTTTCCAACAAAGATAAAAGATGCGCATGCTTTGCGGTCATAGAGTACTGCAGCATTAGCCTAGCCTAGAGGTTAGCTATTGTAACGTCATAACGCAAAAAGACTTTGTTACCCCCTTATAGTTGCATCCTGACCTGCACTTCAATGATGTGTGACTTGCAAGGGCTGTGTGGCCAATACAATGTATTTACGAGGTATGACTTTGTGTAATATCAGGCATACAGAAAACGTTAGCGGGCCGCGTGCCACTGTTTGGACCACGCTGTGCTAGTGTAGGCGCTGTGCTAGTGTATAATGTTAGAAAGTTAGATTTTCAGGCAAATCTCTGCGTAGCTCTTGCCGAAGACAAAAAGAAGCACTGCTGGGGAGACTTAGTTTTGGGATGGGGAGTTTAGCAAAAGACTGTTTTCAACCATTAGTGAACAGAATTTCAATCAAAATGTTGGAGAAGTAGACTACAGTATTGACCTATAGCTCAAAACGTAGGGACTTGACTCGGAAATAAGGATAAAATATACATTTTCCTAAGTTCTTGTAATGTCTCGACAATGATGACCAACAAATCCAAAAGATATTTTTTCCTTGACTCTTACACTTTGTGCTTGTGCTGAATGCGTTGGTTCGTTAGTCATCTGCTTTACTTGGGATTAGCCAAACCCACAATGCAGCAATGATTTCATCCAAGTGCGAAACATTTGCTTTACAGATACATCACACCTAGTTTTGTTGCACATACTTTTCGTGTTAAAGGTGAAACTTGGTACTTTTTTGCCAATTCACTGTTGTGCATTTTGATTTAATCTCAAATATATTTTTGTGTCGTTATGCAAGCAGAACTCTTAGAACGAAACTTTTGACATGGTGCAGAGTAATAAGTCTGGCCAGGCTTTTCGGTTCGGGTCGGGTTGGGCTCGGGCGTAAGTTCGTTGAAATATTTCGGGTCAATTTCGGGCCCGCATACAAAACTTTTTTGTAACATCAAGAGTAACGACTTTTTTTCATTCGTGATATAGATTTGTTGTGTTCACCGCGGTACTTCTGTGAGCGAAGTGTTTGTGATTTTTCTTAGACTAATTGTGTTTGCAAACACAACTGTGTTTTTATTCTTTGCTGGGATTAGTCTCACACTGTTTTTGAGAAGGCGACAGCGGTGAGGAAATTAGCATGCGATGGCGTTGCGTCGAAAAGATCAATCACTCACGCGATTCTTGGCTTGTTTTAAGAAGCCTACAACACAAGCCGGCTTTTCATATCTATATAGCTATCCTAGAAAGTTTCTTTTATGCCTATGGCGCCATCGTAATTCATTTCGTGATAGTTTCTTTTTTTCTTGAGAAACATTATATTCCACACTCCGCAGTATTATCGTTGACTAACATGCTACGTTTGTGGCTGATTATGCCAATGCTTTGGTCACGGTGGTTGCTATTTTCGGTGTGATAAACCGTGTACCTGCACCTGCACACAACGTTTTTTGTTACTCCGCAGTTGCGCTTATCTTAACTCCCTCGGCAAATTTGGCTTTCAGGCCAAATCGGGCTTCAAATATAAATGTTGAGCTCGGACTGGGTTCAGGCTTCAAAATGAGGCTCTTTTACAACTCTGTGTGGGTATATATGCAGGGGCCAACAAGGGGAGTTGAAAAGATACATCCTCCACCCACCAACAGTAAAAATAGATCGAAATCATTTTGTGAAGTTTTATACCAAACGTTTTTGCTGCTGGTAAGAAGATATCAATGGAGATTTTGGTAGGGGTGGGATGCATGCATAATGCCCAGTAGCATTAAAAAGATTTGTAGCTTTTTCAAAAAGCGGAAATGTGCAAGAAAAATATTTGTCGTCTTTGTAACGTTAATCAACTTGAACAAGACATCAAATCGCGCTGTAACCCACACTTATAAAATGCATGAAAACTGAAGTGTTCTACTTTAAGAGTGATATGCACTTGCGACCAATGCGATTCAGGATTTTGTGCACTCCAACTGACAGGTCTGATAAAACCCAATTGATGTGTTCTACTACATTGCTGTGCTTGTTTACATCCAAATACGATATTAATGGAAGCAGGCTTAACTACATTACCGTGTCCAGCAACAAATGTAAGTATATTAATATGTAAATCATCTGCAAGGACAAAGCGTGATTAGTATTGCCCTCAAAACACCTCTAGAAATAAAATTGGGAAACTGTATATATAAAACATCACTTCTGCATCGACCCGATCGCATTATTGGTGTCACACCAAGCTGTCCCCCCACATTTTACAACAAAATTGCGCCCATGCCACCAGCGCAGGGTTGATTTAGTAGGTTACTGTTTGTACCTCCACCGTAGGGAGTTGATTTACAAAGCAACTGTTTGTACCTTCAGCGTAGGGATGCCTTTAGAAAGCAACTGTTTGTACCTCCGGTGTAGGGGTTGATTTAGAAAGCAACTCTTTGTACACTGCTTGTACCTCCAGCGTAGGGATGGCTGTAGAAAGTAACTGTTTGTACCTCCAGAGTAGGGATGACTCTGTGCAATCGTTTTAGATGGGCTGTAACCATGTAGAGTGGCCAGTGGAATATCTACAGTATTGTTTTCCGCTTGTCTCAGGTTCAACCTTTGCTTTTTTGACATCATAAACGCTTTATTTAGGATGTGAAGGTACAAACAGTTGCTTTCAAATCAACTCCCTACGCTGGAGGTACAAACAGTTGCTTTCTGAAGGTATCCCTACGTTGGAGGTACAAACAGTTGCTTTCTAAAGCCATTCCTACGCTGGAGGTACAAGCATTGGCTTTATAAATAAACTCCCTACGCTGGAGGTACAAACAGGTGCTTTTTAAGGGCATCCTTATGCTGGAGGCACAAACAGTTGCTTTCTAAAGGCATCCCTACGCTAGTGGCCGCTGACCCTTACTCCTTGTTCATCGTTTAATTTTGTTGCATGCTACATGTAGCTTTATGGGCGAAATTAGGTAGGGGACACGAGGGACGTGTCCTCCAGTTTTTTAGACGTTGGGGATATAATGTGCCATGTCCCCCCACACTTTTCTTTTTAAGTTTTGTATTTGGAGAGATTTCAAAAACAAAAGTGATGTTTGTCACGTTTTGTGTGAAGGGCTTTTCATGTTAGATGTTAGATATCGCCAAGTTGATGCTGAAACAGAGTTTGATAATGGTATCGTTGATTCTGATATTTTTATAATTGCCCAGATGTTAAGCAATTTTGCCCGCATTTTTACCAAATCAAAATTTTTGGGGATGCGCTTGCACCCCCGTCTCCTACACCAGTGCTACACTGTTCAAAAGTAAACACTGTTGGTATCGATGAGGAGAACATACTTGCTATTTGCTTCTTGTGTGATAAAGAAGTGTTAGCAGAGGAGGCAGGCACTGTGACCAGAGGACTGGACACCAAAGTTACTATAAAGACTCTTTCAAAGTTAATATCAAGACCGCAGTAGTGCTGTTTTTTGTCTTAGGCAAAAACTTCGCAGAGACTAGCCTGAAAATGTAACTTCCCACCATTATAAACTTGGATCTTCAAATTTTGCGCTGTCTGTTTCTAAATACGTGACAACCAACGTTAAAGCAAAGTCAGTGAAATTTCTGCACGAAACAAATCATGGCTGTACTGTTGTTTCTCACACGTGCAGCAGTTAAACTCTCATTGTTTCAATCAAGACAGTGACTTTTCTTAAGCAGTTAACAGTCTTTCGCGGTCGCTAGAAGATTGCCAAATGCTAAAAATCATTTTGTCGAATCTAAAATTGATAAAAATATCAGAATCAGTGATACCACACCAGACTCTGTTTCAGCATCAACTTGCGCATGTGTAACATCTAACATGACAAGCTCTTCACACATATGTGACAAATGTCACTTTTATTTTTGAAACCTCTCCAAATACAAAACCTAAAGAGGAAAATGTGGGAGAGACACGGCAGAATATGTCCACACCGACTGAAAAAAGTGGAGAGGACGCGTCCCCAGTGTCCCCCACCTAATTGCGCCCATGGTTGAAACAAAAAAGTCTTTGTGCAAACGGAAAAGTATACACGAAGTGCGAACGATGTCCTGTAAAGACTCCATTGCCAACGCAACAGTTGAACGCGATGACGAATGGGGACACACAGTACTTTCCCGTGTTGATTCCGTGATTGACTTGGTGGTTGCACCTACCACGGCAAGTGTTATTCCAGTGTTTTAAATTCGCCATCGGAGCTTCAGCCAGGCCACTGCTTTGGCCAAGGTTTGAGAAAACTGTTCTCTTACTTAAGTGAAAATGATGAATATCAATAGCCTACTCCATCGATGAGCTATTTCAAAAACTTGAAGAATGTCTTCCACAATCTGCAGAACTGTGTTCCGAGAAGATATTTAGGAGAAAGCTCAAACAACATTTTAAGGAGGATGTTCTTATTATAAACATACGTGGAAAAACACCAGTTGTTTGTTTCAAAGACACAGGATTTAAGATCCTCTAATTTTCATTTCCTGCAATTGCAAAAGTGTTTGTGAGTGATCCTGTGGCTGCAAGAAATCAGGTCTCTTCTGTACGATTCCATGTAGTGATTGCCATGAAAATGGCTGCAGCAATTCTAAAAAAACAATCATTTTTATTCAGATGCTGATGGAAAGCATCGCTTTGATACAAAAGAGAGCAAAGACAAATTCAGTTCCGATTCACTAGCACACACAAGTGAAACACTTGATTTCCAGATGGCTGACGAGAATAGTGATAGACTCTAAAGCAGGGGTGAGGAACCTGCGGTCCGCGTGAACATTGATACGTCCCACATCAGAACTTTCTTTACCCAATTTGGAGTACAAAATCGCGTCAAAACGAAGCTCTATGACAAACAGATACTTAGATAGTATGTCAAGAGAATCCCTTATCCCTCATAATTAGATGAAGGTTGAATTTTTGGATTAATTAAATTTTTTGCGGTTTTTTTTCCAGCGAAAATATACCATTTCAATTTTTTCCAGCGAAAATATACCATTTATGCGGCCCATGGTAGTAAATAAGTTCCCCATCCCTACTCTACAGGATCATTTTGATGACGATTA
>Ga0210059_1005933_pt1 | contig 19638 bp, 4 predicted proteins | sample Ectturendosymbi2_FD_188042 | JGI IMG/M metagenome (GOLD analysis project Ga0210059, IMG submission 188042) | Ecteinascidia turbinata endosymbiont from Florida, USA - Sample 2 (SPAdes) (version 2) | ecosystem: Host-associated > Tunicates > Ascidians > Unclassified | place: Key West, Florida... | reverse complement strand
TTTTACGTCATAACAAACGTCGCGTGGCAGACGAAACCATGCGTGTAGTAACTAGAGCATGGCACCCTGACCGAGGCCACCGTGTCAGAGAGGCAAAGGCCTTACTCGAAGCCGCTGTCGTTACGCAAATCCTCCTGGGTAAGTTTACCTAGGCGGCCTTGCTTCACGGCGGTCTAGCTTCACTCCATTGACGCGCACCGCGAAAATCTTGACTGGATAATATGAAACATCCGATGCCGGTACGTGGACGCGTCAATGCGACAAAGCTGATAGCTAAAGCTTGCTTCTGGAGGCGGTGTGTACTGTCTGGGTATGACGCCCAAGAAAAAATCACTACGAAATGAGAAAAAGGCACACGCGCTAATAAGCCGACGTTGCCACAGATGGTTCACTCACGTCGCGTAACGGTAAGGCTACAGGGAAACTGCAAGCAAGTGGGCACTGTGAAAAGCGAACTTTGTTGCAGAGATGTTGGAGGTTCAGAGCGACAGTCACTAAAAATTATTGATGCAGTGTCACTGAAATCTTGCTAAATTGCGGCCTTCTTGACAATTTCATCGCAGTCAGGTATTTCAGTTGATAGCGTCAAGCTTCTGACACGGTAAGACAAAGTACATGCAATTCTCAAACGATGTTACAGATGGGACAATTAGCCAGGTTTTTACCACTGTACTTTTATCAAGAAAAAACAGCACCAATTAATCACGCGCTTTAGTAAAACTTTTACAAATTAACAAACTCGCAGCAGGTTTTGTGTAAGTCACGGAAGATAAGTCACATTTTAAAATGCAACAAACGTAACTGCCAACAATTAAATCTGCTGCGTGATTTCAGAAGGGTAATGTTCTGGCCCCAAAAAAGTTTACAAACAACTTATCACAAACTCCGAAGCGTTATTTTGAAAAATCAAAGTCAAGAGTTTTTCACAGTAGCTGAAAGTTTGTGGGTGGACGGTTCTGCGTTAAAGTCTTGCACTGTGCAGACTTTTCATCTCGGTTAACGCACACAACGTGGTGCTGGTTGTGCTGCAGCCAACCTTATGAATAGACTTACCATCATTTCTTAGGCTTAAACCGGGACAAATTCAAAACGCGCAAACAGGTGTCTTACAGCTACACTACATTCACTGGATTGCTGCAGACAAGTACTTGCATTACAGTTGGGAATGTTCAAACAAACGTCAAGCAACGTTTCCGCGGCGATTGTTGAACAGCCCTGTTGTCGAGCACACAAAGCATCGGAAACGCGCGCTGGGAACAACAGTCATTCATGCGACAACGAACGTGCCACCTACACCTACCGCGGCGCTAACAATCATTTGAAGCTACGCGCGAACAGGTGTCTTACAGCTACACTACATTCACTGGATTGCTGCAGACAAGTACTTGCATTACAGTTGGGAATGTTCAAATTTTCGAACAAGTCTTTTATCTCAAAAGCCGAGTAGTTACCGGCATTAGAGGGTGATGCAAAACACAGTGTGAAACACGTACTAGTTAACACCTTAAACTTCTAAGTTTTATTTTTCGCAGCTCTCGGCTCTTGATCTAACTAAAGGAACACATCAAACGCAGACTGAAAAAAAGAACGATTTGAATACCATACCGTAGGTTACTACGAAACAAACAAGAGCTTAAGGCATTTGACACACATACATCAGCTGCTTACAAAATATACATCGTTAAACGCTTATTTTGTGTCCATTAGCTTTACATCCTAGTCCTTCTATACATTTATGCACAGTTCAGACCGGCAAGACAAAGAAAGAGAAACTGTTGTTTCAATGGATGGAAGTCGGATTGCAGCACCCGAGGCAGACGGTATACACGTGAGTATGCGCCAAACGAAGATCCAGTGATATGTAGCGTCGTGCTATTTACAGATCGCTGTTACAATCCGCGAACACCCTGGCGGACCATAGACCTCATGCATTACTCGTGTCGTACCTTCTCGAATTTTCATAACAAGTCTTTTTGCCTACCTTCAACAACATTCACCCGTATAACAAACTGACGCAACCCAATGTCCTTTTTCCAACACAAATGAGGCACCGCAAGATAATGTAATCTCGTATTTTTACGCCATTTTGCAACGTGAACGATAAGAGGTAAGGCGGGTGTTTCTTGTTTAACGCTTAGCCCAAAATACGGCTTTGCTGTGGAACAATCTTGGTCACCAACGCTGTATATTTTATAACGATGCCTGCGAATCGGTGAAAGAATACGTTCTGTTCTCAGCAACGACAGACGCTCGACGAAATTGACAAGTAATTTGCAGCTTTTTATCCGTAAGCAACTGCTTTGTTATTACTGCTGATTCCTCTATCGACGCTAAAAGTTGCCAAATTGGTTTTCAGACTGGAATACGCCAGAATCGACCAGTTCTGCACCGCCCGGTAAATTACAATCGAATCAGCTGGACACCTGGTGGACGAATGATTTTTCTACAAGGCTTCTACACTATCGACTCACATGTAAGGTTGCAAATGCTCAACAGAAGCTTATCATTTCATAACTTTTCGGAAAAGCCACCAGGTAGCACAATATGTTTCTACGACTTTTTTCAGGAACATCAGCGTCCTAATAACTGTGACCGCTACGCACTTGATCAACAAAACCGAGTTTGGCGATTTCGAAGACGAGGGTCTAAAGAAAGAGAGGAACTTCGCTGCTTCGTAGATTGATGGCACCCACTCAACGAAACACACTTCCCTAACGTTTGTGATAAGTGGTACAAAAGAAGCTTTGCACAGAGGATATTGGTGCGAACAAATAAAAAAAACTGTGAGAGTGCGAACATGCATAACTGTTTCGAGCTGGACAGTCTGTGACTTTTATCAAGGATTTCACACAGTTTCTTAGAGTGGACGAAAAACATTTGGTAACCGATGGCGATTTCAAAAGGAAACATATCTTTACCTATGGTCCGAACACAAGCTGTTCTTCATCAGTAGCGCAAGATTCATGTTAAAAATAAATTTTTGAACGAAGTTTCTAGCATGATTCGCATGACCGGTGGTACAAGAATGTCACATGCAGATCAGTAAAGCATGTGGCGGGTAAATAAAATATGCGCTAAGTTTATATTCAACAGCTCAAGGAAATGTCAACATTTCTGGCAACACCGGCGATGTCACATATTCCTGTTGTTTACACATATTTCCTGCATACTTTTGCGGCAAAGAACAGCGTGAGTGTCTCCAATTAAAGCACTCAACACCGTATTGCGAAACAGGGGTTTTCAAGACCCCCGTAACTTTCAAACAAGATGTTGCAGTAAATCCTCAAATTTTAGGGAGCTCGGTGCTTGGCGTATTACATAAATTCGCCATATCATCATGAGTTTGATCTACAAAATTTATTAGCGAACTTGAGCGATAACATGTAAGCTCGCTTCGCTTCTAAACGATCTCGTGTTGTTGCATATAAGTGAAACTGATTTGAGAAACGCAAGCTGGTATACATTTGATAATAAAAGCAATTGTCAAGTTATTTGCATGAAAAATATACGGAAGCTTTTTTCTCTTTGTAAAAGTTTTTGTTTTTAATTTTCTTAAAGAAAAGTGTCACTGTGTCCAAATTTAAGAGCACTCTTCTGAAACAGGATTTGAAAAAGCTCATTTAAAATTTTTTTCGAATTTGAAAACACTGAAACGTTTGGAAAAATGCGATTTCGTTTTCTAAGCCGAGTTCAACTGTGCCTGAAGTCGCACATGGACTTCGTTGGCAGGTTTACACAAATTTAGCGAACAAGGGTTATAAAGCACGCTAGGATAGACAAGGTTTCAACACAGGCATGAATGCATGATTGTGACAAAAACCTTTTACAGGCATGCATACGAATAGGTGTATGCTTGCATCGTCCTTTCCTAGCGACGTTCAACAATACATCGGCAGTGTTTGCTGTACCACATTGCTGTGCTGCTAGTTTTTAGCAAGTATATGTCGGTTCAAAAGGCTTGCCGTAGGCTGCTGAATTAGAGAAACATAAAAAAATAGTACTTCACGTAGCAGCTAAAAAAAATTAGAGACAATGATACGCCACATTTGACGTAAACGAGTCGACTTAAAGCGACTGCGTGCGACGAGAAGTTTAGGCATTTTCACAAAGGGAAAAAAACTCAAAAAACAAATAAATTCTAAAGTTAACATACAGCCTAGTCGAACCAGCATGCCACATATGGTGAGCAGCTCTCTCGCACACATCTACAACGGTCAGATAAGGTGAAAATCGACCTCGGATGGAAGCTTCTTTTTGAATAAGAGCTCAAGATACCTTCTCAGTGGGCAAGTGTGCACTCCGTATAAATCATAGTGTTTGCTTATCGAAAGGAATCCTTCCACAGGAATCCATCGCGTATTTTTCAGACGCCAATATTTTAGGAAATGCTGTTTACGACAGTCTTAATCAGAGTTATAGTCAATGCACCTCTATACAAGCACATGGGATCAGCAAGTGCAAGCTATAGTATGATTTAGCAGGCGACTGCAACGAGTATTTTAATGGGCGAGGCCGTTCCCGCTGACCCTGAAACTTTGAACTAATCTGAAATTGGAACCATTATTCCCGGAAAGATTTTAATTCATCAAAGCACGGAGGCATGAACTGCACAAAGATTAGCGGCTCCTTCATCCACAAATTATAAACTGTCCTCAAAGTTGCAAATAAATTCTTACATACCTGAAACTGACTGTCACTGATGTTTTTTGATTGACAGACAGACTTGACTGAAGTATTCGTTTCTCTGATGGTGGGGGTGGATATTGCTGCGTAGGTTGGCTGATTTGTAGGTGGCAACTTAACAGCATCAGTGGTAGAAGTCGGTGTCAGCGCAGGTTTCGAGCGAGCAGCTGTAGTCTTGGTCGGTGATTCGGAGTGACTCACAACCGGGTTGGCAACGCTGTTCGTGACCGAAGACTTCGAGCACAGAACGGAAGCGGATGCGACTACAATTGGCGACGTCGGAACTGCGACCTTGGAGAGTAAGTTTATAGGCAAGCGCTTCATCGCTAGAGTTTGTGAGGTGAGGACACCGTTTACAATCCGTTGCGGTTGGCTGTGATTGGACGGCTGCACGGCAGGCGTGACACGCGCTCCGCTCGAAGAAACTGTGATTACGGCAGCCTTGCCCACAGGAAGTTTGGGAACGATCACGCGTTGAGGAAGTGCAACAGCGCCACCGCTCGGAGGTGACTGAAGCAGATATCTCACGCCAGCGTGAGTAGTCTTGGTCGCAACTTGAGTTTGTGGTGGCTTGCTAACAGGCACGCTCAGCTTGACGCTCAGTGCCGTTGCAGCGGATGGAGACGAGGAAACGACAGCAACAACGGACGTCTTAGGGTTCGTTGCTTTCGCTACTGAGCGCGGCACAAGCTGAATCGTCGGCACGGAGCCTGCGTTGTCGCCTGACGTGCCCTGGCTAGCACTCGCTTGCAAGTACATTGGAGTTCGACCGGGGACACGATTCAGAACAATGGGAGCTGTGGGAGTGACCTCACTTCCGGCGTCAGACGCAACGCTGATGTTCGGTTTGTAGCGCATGCGGATCGTGGCCCTGGGCGCGCGCTTTTTTGCAGGGGGCGCGCTCTTTTTCGCAGGTTTCTCCGATTCAGCAGGTTTAACAGCCGCGACGAGAAGTGTTTTAGCTTTTTTGGATGGGGGGACTTGCTTTTTTGCGGCAGGTTTTCTCCCACGCTTTTTTCCTGCCACCAATGAGACGCTGTCAGCGGCAGAATCTTCGCCTGGCAAGCCCAAGGACGGCTGCGGTGTATCATCGCTTTCTTTTTTGTCTTTCTGAACGGGATCAGACTGTGTTGCTGGCTGCGTCAAGGATGACGTCGGCAAAACAACAGGAAGCTTCGGCTCTTGCGAGACGTCGCTGTCGCTGACAGACGAACGTCTCTTGCGCTTCTTCTTTTTGAGTTTTTTGTGCTTTTTCTTCTTGTGCGAGTGATCGGAGTCTTCGTCGCCGTCGGACGCAACCGTTCCAAGCATAGAAGCATGATGGATCACCTCGCCGGCAGCCGATCGGAAAGCAGTTATTCGCAGTTTTAAGCCGGAAGGTTTGGGGCTAGCCTCACTTGCTGTGAATTCAGCGGCCGCCGCAGAAACCACTGGAACACTATCGCCCGCTGGCGGTGGAGTCGGCAAAATAGAACTTTCAGCTGTTGCTGCAGAGGCAGCTGGCGACGCCGAGGAACTCACTGCAGGTGAAGCGGTTTTGTCAGTCGGCTCCAGCGGCACCACTGCTTTCGGTGCAGTCGACGTGCTGGGCGCTTCAGGTTTTCCATGGTAGGCAGGAACGTATCGTCTCTTCAATGGCAACGTTGCCGGACTGCGAGACTTCTTCGGATCGGAGGTTTTTGTTGGTGCGGATTTGCTTCCAGTGTTGCTGGACACTGGACTGATTTTGCTCGACGCGGAGACGGTCTTTGAAGCGGAGGTAGCAGCCTTTCTAGAAGAAACAGACGCCTTGCTGGGAAGGGTGGACGCTTTAGAGGAAGTGACGTTTGCCTTCGTGACGGCAACAGTGGTTTTACTAGGAGCAGAAGAAGTCGTGTAAGTGTCGTTAACCGAAGGGGCAGTCGCGGCCACTGACGTCAAACCTGTTGTGGTGGACGTGCCTGCACTTGCAGCAGGATTTTTGTCTTTTCCTGCTTGTGAATCTTTCAAACTGCCGGCCGCTGATTCAGACGCTTCTTGTAGAAGTGTGTCAAAGATGCTGAACATGAAACTGGCTTTTTCTTCGGACTCGATAGGGGTGTTAGTTTTAGATGTGGCCGGAGAAGCGTTGCGAGGAGCAGTCGATTTCATAGACGTCACTGATGTGCAGCTGATACTGGTTACATCTCCAGTGGAAGAAACAACCGGTGTGTTGGCCGAGAGCGCACCATTGGTCTTTGAAGGGCTCCCCGATATTCTCGGTCCAGTAACTGTCGACATGGGCGTCGAGTTGGTGCCAGGCGCGGATTTGCCTGAAGCTGAATGTGGTAAACCAGAAACCCCAGGGACGCTTTTAGTCACAGCCGAAGCAGTGCTGGTGCAGCCGAGCGCAGTTTTAGCAGCTGGCTCAGAAGTCACATCCCCTCTTTTCAATACGGTGGCCTGGACAGGCGTTTGGTGCTGCTGGCTGTACTTTTCTAAGATATGTTTCTTTTTCGGACCGTGATATGTCTTGTCTTTCAGTATGGATATGGCGGCGGGAGCACGCGTGTCCTTCCCGGCTTTTGCAGATGGGAGCAGCTCAGTCGCAGTGGACGAGGAAACACTCACCGCATGCGTGGACGCGCTCGACACAGTGACAGAATGAGAGAATCCCGCCGGAGAAAAAGTGGAAAAAAGGCTCGCTTTGCCAGTTGCCTGCGTGTCCGCACGAGTTGCCGGCTTGGGTGAAACGGCGCGTTCTGCGTCTTTTGATTGAGACGCGTCACGTGACAACCTTCTTTCGGACGCAAACGCTTGATTTACGTAGTTTAGATAGTACGCTCCGGTTGGAGACAACGCTGCGTGGGGCAGAAGGTGAGCTGGTGCCGCGAAATCGACCTGAGGCGAAAGACTCTTCTTTGTTTGCTGATCCACAGACTGTTCATAGGTTGGAAGCAGCCCCGTCCGGTCTTGGCTGACGGACGGGGTTGTCGCTGCAGCGGCGGACGACGACGTGCTCGGAGCGCTGCGAAGATCCGTTGCGTGTCGGTTGATTTCCATAGAAGCGCTTGCCGGCGCCAAGCCAGGAACTACAGGTGCTCGCAGCGAAAAAGGGTTCAGTGGGTTTGCAAACGACTGGCCACTGAGCGATGCATACGCTTCTAAAGCGCGAAGATCCGGACTGGACTGCGAGTCTGCCAAAATTTGGGCAAAAATCTGCTGCGCGTTGCTCAGACTATGCGAATGAGCAGGAGGAAGACTGACCGCAGAGGTGTTGTAAGGAAACAACGATGACGGATCAAATCTGCTGCTGTTGTCACCAGGTGGTGGTAGTCTTGCAGGCGCAGGCAGTAATGGGGGCTTGTGCACAACATCAGCGGATGGTTGTGGACGGGAAGGCAAGGGAGCCGCGGTGTACATTATAGTGTTGGGTGCTGAGCTGAGGACAGTTGAATATTGCGGCTGCGTAACCAACGCTGATGAACTGAGAGCAGCAGATGAAGGAATGCTTTTCTGGGAAAGCGACGAGTGACTGGTCAGAAAACGCTCCTGCAGACGATTAGTCTCCACATGAGGCGTGGTTGGCCGCGAATGACTGGTTGTTGCGATGGGCACCGAACGTTGTGTCGGTTCTGTTTCCTTGCTTCGCGGCACCGACAGTGGAGAATGAGCCTGGTGGCTTCGTTGTGCGGCTCGGACCGGAGGAGCAGTGCAAGTTGGAAGGGGTTGCTCCTTCTCCCGGAAGTAACTAAGGTCCACCTTTTTCCCAGTGCTGAAGAGAGGCAAGGAATATGCGGACGAAACAGAACTGGCGTTGAACAATTTATCTACGGACGCGGTGGTTAAAGGAAGTGGTTGCTGAGCGTCCGGGAATGGGTGATGGTCTTGACTGAGGAAAGAAAGGTGCTCATCACCAATCGCTTTGTCACGTGGCTTTTCTGTTGGAGGAATTTGTTTTTGCGATGGAAGCTGAGACGCAAGTGAATTTGGTTGCTTTTTGGGACTCGTCGTAGTAAAATGACGTGGTGGTGGCTCTTGGTGATGGCGGAGCTGCTCTTCAAATTTGGGCATAAACGATCCCATTGCGTGACTAGGAATATCCAAACCTGTTGCAGTCGAGGTTGAGTTCAGATGCCTGATGTGATGCTCTTTTCTGCTATTGCCCTCCACCGACGTGGCGCCACTACGGCCAGACTGCACATTGGTTACTTTCGAAGCAACAACAGGAGGTACGTGCGTTTCACGCATGGTGGGAGTGGCAAAAAATGCATCCACAGAAACACTAGTTACCGGCGGTAAAAAGCTTTGCACCCCCGATACCGGTGCAGATGACTCAACCACAGGGGCCGATACTGCAGTACTAATAGGGTCTTTTGACACGGAAGTGCTACAGAAATCTTTCTGCTGGTAGCCACTAGGGAAGTGGTGCTCCACGCTACTTTTATTTCGGGTGCTTTCAAATGTTTGAGCGCGAGAAGTTGCTGCAGAAGGCGGATTATTTAAAAAGACCTCAAAATTTGTGAGTAAATCAGTTGATGCATCGGCAGAAAGGTCAGCTCTTCGGTCAAAGCTCGGCGGGAGTTGTGCCATCGCCAGACTGCCACTACTGTTCTGTTTGTGAGATTTGATAGATGAAGCCGTGGTGCCTAGCAGGGCGGTAGTAGTGTGAGGCTTTTGTTGAGCAACGCCGCGGCTTCCTTGACGACGGAAGCTGTCTTCAGCTTGCTTCGTGAAGCCTGGCGTGGCAGTCGAATGGCTCGGTTCGACGTGCCGCGAAGCGCTGGCATTTTTGCTGTGAACGCTTGTGACAGGGGACGGCGCAGCTGCAGCAAGCGGAGTTTTCTTTTTCGACGACGTTCTGGCGACTTTAGCATGTCCACCAGGTTGCGCTGAAGAGCCGACGTCTGCGACCGGTGCGACAGAGCGGGACTTTTGCATCCCAGATGGAGTCTTGTTACGCGACCCTAGAACTTCCGTAAGCCATTTCTGTTTCTGCTGCAAAGCGACCAGTTCCTGCACTGAATCGTAGATTGATTTATCGGTGTAAACGTCGCGGTTCATCGTCGACAGCATTGGGTTCACAACAGGTTCAGCAGGCGGAGGGGCCGCGTGCTTTCTTGAGCCACCTGTCGATAACTGGCTCGGCAGCTTGATGGTTGGTTCGTTTTGGTCGAATCCGAATTCGTCATCGAAGCTAAAATCAGCCACTGGTTTCTCTTTGGAAGTCGGAGTAGTGCTCGGCGCGTTCCGTCGTTCTGCGCTGGCACTGCGTCGCCTGGCAAGAGGTCCGACTTTGCTTTTACTGCTCGCTCCACCTGAAGTTGCTGAAGGTTGCCCAACAGGGGTCGTTGTCGCCCGTTGTTGTCTATAAAAAGTAATTATTTATAGAGATAAACCCAGGAAAGTGTGTTCCGTCACGTGCCAAATTAAATACAGCTTTAAAAATCGCAGTGAATTCGACGTAACAGCTTAATGGTACGGAAAGCCTACTACTTCTTTACGGAGCAACACAATTTTATTTTGAAAATTTTGCCAACACGTAATTTACCCATGGCCTGCAAGCAAACCCAGAGAACTGTGATCTTCATCAATGCGTTTCTGCTGATCGCCGCTGGGTGAATAGTCGCTAACTGGACTTATGGCTTCATACGCGGAAGAGAAATGCTGAAAAAGCAAGTTGGAATTTGAAATGGACAAAGTAAAGTGCTTTCTCAATCCAAATCTTGGTTAATTAAAAAAAAATAAAACACACTGCAGACCACTCAAAATAAGAGGTTCAGTTCAACTTAGTGAGTTTACGCGTAAAAGATAAGCAGTAATATAACATTGCATCTATCGCGGTTGCCAATGGTTCTTCCAGACTGGAAACACAGCATGATGCTGACCTGCTTGACCCCACTTTCAGCAGTATCCAGCATGCTCAAAACAGTGTTATTTTTTGATTGCTGCGAAGGGCTAGCACGAAACGCGGTGGTGGTGGGTTGTCGTCTGTCGCTAAACAATGCCGATCCACTTTGCGCAACATTGAACTCTGCAACTGTCTTTTCAGAAGTCAATCCCGAGCTGGTGACCAGACCGGCCTTGCTGCCAGGCTTGCTCCATTCAGAGAGATTTTCAAGAATTTGACTCTGCACCACATTCAGGCTTTCGCTTCGCACATGACCTCCTTGAGGGAGAAGCCCTTGCTGTTCTATGATGGCCATTTGGGCGTTGTTATCCGAAAACATACTGGACGTGCCGCCTGAAACTCCAAGAACACCAGTGTTAGAAATGCTTTGCGCTGCCTTCGGCTCAAGATGGGTAGGAGCTTGAGTGTATGGTGCAGCAACTTGCGATAAGCTGGTGCCACTATGAAGAATGTGTTGAGGATGCGAGACAGAAAACTGCGGATAGCTTTGCTGCCACCCAATAGTAGCAGATGACGACGATACAATTTCTGCAGCATGGAGCGGTTTTGACGTCAAAAATCCTGAAAAAATCGAAATCACGTAAATGCTTCCAAAACACAAGAAAAACAATTCGCAAGCAGTGAGGTACTTGCTTGTGCGCGTCTATCTACGCACCTTACTTTCGGAAAATCTACGCCGAATACAGGATGACAATTACAACCAGTCTTCGTTTTTCAAAGCCATTTTTCAACGTAAAAACACCATAAGGTATGATCCTTTTTACGAAAAAGTCGGACGTGTTTAGAAAATGTTTAGGTTTCCACAACACATCCCAAAGACAATGTCTCAATGTCTACGTGAAATAGCACAATCGAAGTCGACCAAACAGGTGTTTCTTCTTGTATACAGTTTGAATTAATGACACAAATCAAAACTCATCCAATAATACATCTACGTACTGTTCCCAAAAATGTCTTTTTTGAAGCTCACAGTCTAACTGCATAGATCGTGGGTTCAATACATTGAATCTATGGCAAGATAGTAAATGCGACCAGGATTTTGTTGAGTGAACTGTTGTATTTAAATCATGTGGAAGTGCTGCAGCGTACACAACCACATACAAAGGACTATACACGTGTGAAGAAAATTTAGACACCATTTTACCAAAACTACGGCAATTCAAGGACTACCTTCTTGCTCAAACTCTGGCTTCATCGATGCCGGAAGATCAGCAAGCAAACTGGTATCAGACGGTGCCTTAGCCAGACTGGTATGACGAGCCGAAGTTGAGGTGTTGAGATATTGCAAATGAGATTGGTCGTCCAGAATTTCTGGAGGCAACGTCGATGACCCCAGACCAGATATGAATTCACTTTCAAGGTGACTCGGCCTGGCCGGTTGTACTTGCTGAATCGGCGTTCCAGGATTGGAAACGCTTTGTTGGCCCGGCAATAAATGCCCAGATTGGGGCGTCATGGGTTGATGTCCTGATTGCGGTGTTAAAGGATTGTTTGACAGTGGGGTTCGTGGAGCAAAGTTTGAGTCGCCGGAGCCAGCTGGACTTGGTTGAGCAAAATTACTGGAGTACATGGATCCATCGCCGGATGCATTGGAATGAGGACCTGATCAAAATATTAATGCTACAACCAGCACCGCAAACTACTTAAAAAACACAACGCAAGCTTGCAAGTCTATGTAAGTAAACGCCACAGCATAACTGCGCGCTAGTACAAGAAAATCTTAGCATTCACATTACTAACAACGCATCCACAGAGCAATACAATCTGGCTCCATGAAAGCAACATAACACATTATCAATTACATTGCGTGTAGGTGTACAGTGAACGCTAAGGCCAAGTCATGCGTTCTTACCCAGATAAGACTCAGAGGTTGATAACACTGATGTGTTAGAGTGAGGCCTTGCAGGAAGATTGAAGACTGCGTTCTGTGAAGGCCGGCTTTGTTGGCTTTTTGGCGGTCCAGGTTTGAATACCGTACTTTGCGAAACAACGGAAGCCTGCCATAAAGCAAAATAATATTTACGAACGATTCCGTGAAGACATCATTTAACGTTCCTCGAAGTTTGGAAGAAACCTGACAGGAACGCTATATGAAGATTAAAAAGACTTGCAACACAAATGTCTATCGATAAGAATTCTTTCATAGCCAAGAAGGCAGAGCTTCTGCTCTTATTCAAATAGTATCTTCCAACATGCTTGTCAATTAGTTGGATATAAAGTATGGAAAACATCCATCGTACATTTCGGGGTAGATACGTTTTGTCAAACCTATGCATCTAAAATTTTGAGAAGTACCATCAAGTAAGCGTTTTTTTGAAAAAGACACTCTCCGAATTCGAGATCCATACATATACACGTACCAATCAAGCAACCTTGGCATGGCTGTATTGAGACATAAAATCTTGATATAAAGAAAAACAAACCAGCATGACCTAATTGTTTTCACATTCCTATCGTGCTTAAGGCTAAGTTTAGGATTGCCACCTAAAACAATTTTTCAGCTATACTGAAACGAAGTGCTGTTTAAGCAGTAAAAGCACAAAATTACAACTACGTGACCTAGTAGAATGCATCAGGAAACGGAAGAAGGGAAAAATTGTATATCTTTCGGTACATCATGAGAATTTAACAGAGTTTTCCACTTTTTTCGACTTTTGTTTCAAGTTTTTTCTAGTGGTATTTATTATCTCAAAACTTTGAACTGACGCTTAGCATCTTAAACTATACGACGTGGGTAGGAATAAAATTTACGTTACCACAAGTTCTTTCACACTTAACGATCGCATCCCGCTGGTTATCCATGGAGGTTTTTCTGCAACCTGGTTGGTAGCCAACTTTTCGAAAACAAAACGAAAAAGATTCGCCATTCCTGTCTAGGTGTTCGTTCAACTCTTTTGACAAAAAAGTTTTCGTTTTCAAAATTTTGCGGAACGATGGAAATTCCAACTCCACTCACACACCACCCTGAACATGTTTACAACATAGTGGGTCAAAGAATGGGTCTGGTTCCAAGAAAGCTAAAATGATAAAAACATTTTTAGATTGTTTCATAAGAGGTGGCACCCGATGACATCAGGGAGGTGCAGACCTGGTTTCGCGTCAAAAAGCCAGTTGATGCATACCTTCTGCACTGATATCAACCAAATAAACGAAAGAGAGAAGTGTATCTTTACACCAAAATTAAATTGACTCTTTGTACCACGCTGCATTACGGCGCGAACTGCTATAGTTGTTCGCCTGTAGTCTGGTGAATGATGATGCGAAGTGCATCTTCAGTGCTAAAGAGCACCCATACAATTCCATGCTAACATACATATGTTAATAACGGGCATATAAAATGACTTACGTTATTTGAAACTAATGACGAAGAAGGTTTGTCTTCCTTTTTCTGGGCGTTATTCTTCGATTTATGCTTCACAGATTTTGGTAAGTTTTGAGTAGGTGGAGTAAAATCTTGACATGGTTTTTCATGAGACAGAAGTTCGTCCACTGTCGACAGAAACAAGCTTCCAAGGCTGTTTCCACCTTGTAAAGTAAGTGATCCACCATCGTCTCCTTGTATTTGAGGTGCGAATACTGGCTGGTCGTGAAGCAACTGATTTGGAATGCCTGTCAGATCTTAAAAAAAACAATAATAAAATGTTGTGGGTTCAAAACTAGTAAAGATTTTAAAAGTTCAGCAACAATAATTTTTTAAAATGCACTGGAGTACCATTTATTGAGTTTCGGGTAAAAACAGCTATCCTCACCCTATATACACGATCACCGCAGATCCACCGCGATATTTCGTGGGCCTTACTTACCAGGTGCACTTAATATGTTGGTAGTGGACATGACATCCAGGATTTGAGAAACACTTTCAGAATAATTTGTTGTCGCCATAAGGCACTCTACCACTCGGCACCATGAGCAAAGAGAAAAATTGTAGTGTACACTCTTGAGTTCGATTTTCATTCTGTACATCACTCATGCACGAGCACAAATGTAAAGGAAAGTTTTTTCAGTTCCCCCCAAAATTTGTCACCTGCCTGATTTCTGACGGCAGTATGTTTTATGGGAAATGCATCTCTATCACCTGAAGTTTGAATGAATGTCTGCAATTTTTCACTAAAAATACAAGGAAGAGCAAAGGATCTTGTCTATTTTTGTGAAGAGGAGTATTGCCAACAACATCAGCACCTCGTCGTTTACAAAAGACTGCTCTGATTTTTTTCTGTTGCTCTGCAAAACATATTTAGTTGCTCTGAAATTTCATAAGCACTGCCCTGATTGGCCTGACTTCACATTTTGCAGCACTAAAAGAGCAGACACCCTACCAAGCACCCAGCCTTGTATGCCTATGCACACGAGCAAACTGCTGCTTTGCAACTTCCACTGGAAGAAACAACCATGCTGAAATTCCAGCAAGTCATGGGTAGGTGAGGTGAAACACGGTACTTCAAACAAAAAAGATGGTAAGATCAAGCAATTTTAGTAAAGGATTTGTGTTTGATACTAGGAAATGAACACACATATGAATTTTACTAGTAATACCTCTCCACATATTGAATAAACACATGCAGCAATTAACAATAGTTGAGACTGATAAATCAACCACATTATAACTTTGGTTTCAATGAGACAAGCAAGTGCATCAGCCCATCTACAATAAACCCATAAAACAAACTGATGTCATGACTATGCTATTTTAGATTGTACCACGAAATAACCTACACAAGCTTTAGAAAAGCAGAACTGTGCCAACACCCTTTGCTTCTATGTCTTATGGTGCACAGTCTAAGAAGTTATTGTTCCAGCAAAATAAAAACAGATAGATTCACTGAAATATTAGTTTTATGACAGATTAATTCAAAGCACAGTAAAAAAACACAGATGATAGAGCAACATGATAATGTCCCACAACATTTAACCACAAATCAAAAAACATAACTTGCTAGTACAAGCTAGTGTGCCATTTGACTTTCAGCAATCAACTACATCAGATATTTACAGAAAAAGCATATCCTGGCAAAAATAAGGGTTTTGTACACTATACAGTGGTTTTCTTTGTTTTGTACAAACACCTACAATTAAATAACAGAATTTTACTTGATGCAAGCATACTAGTCATCAATCACAAGCAATAAAGCACTATGGCACAGGTACACACAATTAACTTTTAATCAAATTACTGGAGCCACAACATCTTCCTAATTATAGAAGTACAAACATGACAGCTGCCCCTACTAAAACTAGAGGGTAGAGAGAACATTTGAATTTTCAATCAGAGACATGGAGCAATGTTGTGAGTAACTATGCAACATAAATAACCCTGGTGATATGGACTATCTGTCTGAGCCAAACGAATAAACAAAATATAATAATAACATCAGTAAACAATACAGTTTTTTAAGGCATTTTAGGGATCCGATCCGGGACCCTAAAACGCCTTAAAAAATTTATTGCACTCCTTTGAGAGCAAGCAAGGCACTGCCTTCAAGTTGCATGAAGTGCCATTCTACATCTGCCCAACTTCAGTCTGGATAAATCAAGCTTTAAAAAAGTGTAAGGCGATCAAGATTCTGTTTGAATAAGAGCTGATGATGCTATTGCCTACTGGTAGGGGAAATATATACTCCGCAAGATCTTAGTGAGTGATTCATAGCTATGATTCAAGGGATTCCTTTCAACAATAGACAATGATCAACATCGCTTGTAATTTTAACGCTGCTTTAACACTCTGTTCCTTGGCGTTTGGATAATCAATGAAATGTTTCTATCAACAACTCTATGTTTAATTATAAAATATAATAGTTATAATAAAATACAACAGTTGTGTTTTATTTATACTCTTCATGATGGCCAATGAGTTATGATTAAGCTGAAATGTTGAATAAAATTATGTATTCGATATTTGTGGCTATATTGTTCACAATAAGAATCTGCAGTATCTGTGTGCATTGCTTACCAATATACTGTTTTTATTTTTGCATTGTTATAGTGAAGTAAAACTCTCGTAATTATTTTTATTCCTAATGCATCATTGTTATGAATCGTAAGTTCAGATGATGTTTTTTAAAATGGGACAACTACGTCCACCTTCAGTGGATGTAACTATTAGCTTCTGGTTGATTAATGGGCAAAACCAGCATAAATCAATCATCATACATTACCAACATATGACAAATACACACTAGCCAACAGCCATCAACAATGAAGCAAAAGAGATGCAATCAGAACAAACAGTTCATATTATTGATGACAGCAAATATGTCTTTGCATTGATCTGAGTAAATTTTTTGGTTCATACATTTCATTTGACAATAACTTTCCAAAATCATAAAACTTTGTGAAAATTCCCTAGGTGTAGATATTGGTCACCATACTCAAAAAATTTCACAATGGTTTCTCACATTCTTAAAACAAAAAACACATAAAATTCTTCAATTGTTTATAATAACCTACTTATATAAAAATACCATATGGACCAGCACAGTTCAGAACTTCCAGCACCAACAGTATGTTATTATTAGCAGCACATGATACAGACCTATTGCAACAATGCAAAAAGTGTTGAAGCAATTGCATACCACAATCAGCATCAGTGATGCATTGAGCTACTCAAGATTGCATGAATACGTGCAACTTCAAACAAATGTATGATTGTAGCTAGTTAAAAAATAATTTTGAAAATATGCACAAATCTGTCTCACTTTTAAAATTTGGCAAAGTAATATTTTAAAATGTGATTGTGAAAGGCTACAGAAATGCATAATGTTTTCCTGAAAAATACAGTTAAAGTAAATACTTGTTAAGAATCAGCCTACATCACAAACCTAGAGATATTTACACTGGTTTATGAAAAAATTTTATCAATAAAAATTACACAAATTAGTTTACATCAAAGACATAGCAATGTGAGCAAAATTAAATTTTGAAACATGAACAAACCACACATGCGAATTCACTGTTTTTCAAACATTACTTAGCAATAAAACCTCTTTTTATCAAGAAGTCTTACTTGCAGCAGGCAGTCATTGAAATAGAATTTATATATAGAAAACATAGAGCTTTTTATTTTCATGGACAGTTGCAAACAAATGACAAGATACCCTAGAGGTAATCACTGGTCAAACAAGTTTTACAAACCACAGAAACCGCTTACACTGTTAGTTTGCTGTTTACAGAGAAAAGTGTTTGCCAACAGTGTAACTGTAACCTGTGGGAGAATGAAACATGCGAGTTAAAGAAAGGTCTGGCTGCAAAGCCACATAGCAAGGTTTTTCACATGAAAAGTTTACAACTGTCCATGAAAATAAAAAGCGCTACGTTTTCTATAGGATATCAAGTAGATTCTGGTATAACAGAAAGGATCAACTACAAACAGTATGAGACAGAGGGGACAATACATATATCCAACATAATATTTTTCCAACTTCAAAAAACTATCAAACTATGCATCAAAATGCAACATAAGTTCAGGTTTCAAGCTGGGATTGACTAAAAATCAACCATGCTAGCTGCATAGCAACATGAAAAACTTGAGTCGCTGCTTTTTAAAAATCAGTCTTCATGGTATGAACAAGCATAATCATGATTCATTGCATGGTAATATCAAAGATATGGAGCTGAGCTTAATCCAAAGGACACTGTTAACATGTTCTTTCTATACAACAAATTGAATAAATGGCTGACACATTTTAAGAAAATGGTAGAATAACATTTTCCAAATATCCTTTTTGGTCAATTCTAAACAAAATCATGAATACTTGACATTGCTTCTAAGAAATGTGAATTCCAATAACAACAATTTTGGACTGTTACATTATCTACACCAATACAGCTATATCCAACCTGCGGCATGTCACATGTGGGCCACATTCGGCCCAGTCGAAGGTTTTGTGCAGCACAGTTTAGGTTTTAGCTGCAGTGAAAGTATCCTACATACAGACAACCAGTTTTTATTTTGACAATCTTGAATTTGACATTTTTGATGCAGGTAGTCTTCAGTGCTACTTTAACGTGTCTGTTACCACTGCAGTTGGATTCGAACACATTCAGTACATTAGCTTGAATTAAATTTAGTTTGCTAAGGTCAAATTAAGCAATTCGATATGCGGCCCTCACTAATATGTCACTCGTTATGCAGCCCTGGTTAAGATAATGACAATTTTTGGCTCAAAAATTCATTTGGGTTCGACATAGCTGCACTAGTACTTCTCAAATTTGAGGCTATGTGTTAAAAATCGTAAACAAGTAACACTCATTCCTTGATTCAGAAAAAAAGTGAATATGATTTCTCCTTAGGCAAATGACCAATTCAAAATTAAAGCTCAAATATATACTTTGTGGGTGCAAAGAGAAAATGCTTGAATCAATCCAATCACCGACAGAAATAATACTGTTTCACATTATCAACACTTCAACATTTTGCCATTAGCACATTGGTTGGTTGGCAATGAAGTTCTGAAATTTTTTGTATGGTTTCAACTTTTATTGAAGAGATATATTGTGGCAGCAGAAATGTTTTGCATCAGAGTATGCATATTTTGATACAAGTGATGAACACATTAGACAAAATTTCAATTATTTCTCCTGCAAAAAATTATTTTTTTAACAAACACATTTACACATGGTAAGCACTGCACAGATTTGCTGTAGATTCTTATTGCGAGCAATATAGCCACGATTATTGAATTCATTATTTTATTCATATCTTTGAAACAGTATTAAACAGCTCCATATCTTTGAAACAATATTAAACAGCTCCATATCTTTGAAACAGTATTATTTCAATTATTGAATAATGTACTCAATAATTGTGGCTATATTGTTCACAATAACAATTGCACATACAATGCCTTTAAACAATGATTTTGCTTAATTTAAAATCAAACTTGACAATTTAACAACTGTCTAATTAGGATTTAATAATTAACACTTTGAGAACCGGGGTACGATATATTCGTACTTTGATTTCAGCCTAAAACCAGCAATTTCAGTTGCCTTACCAACGCCCTAGCTCCTCCGCCGATTGCGCTAGAGAGCTGTTTAATGGCTCAAACGGATCGGCCAGCCTAGTAGATTACACTCGAAAAAAAATTTTT
>Ga0210059_1005931_pt1 | contig 19641 bp, 9 predicted proteins | sample Ectturendosymbi2_FD_188042 | JGI IMG/M metagenome (GOLD analysis project Ga0210059, IMG submission 188042) | Ecteinascidia turbinata endosymbiont from Florida, USA - Sample 2 (SPAdes) (version 2) | ecosystem: Host-associated > Tunicates > Ascidians > Unclassified | place: Key West, Florida... | reverse complement strand
CAGCTTGTAGTTCTCCAGTTTTCTCCAAAAAGTGCCTGAAGGGAAAACGTAGATTGCTGAGCTGGATTTCTCTAGTCCTTGTACCACTCAACAGTTTCGTTAACCCGTTGTTGTACTCCGAGCGTTTGCGAAATTGTCTGGCTAATGTTCGAATGAGATTAATTGGTGAACGGTTGAGGACACGTGCTGAGAACATTGGACTTAGCAACATGGATCCTTCTGTGCAGACAGTTATTTCGTAATTGTTTGTTCGCAAAACATTTTTAAGAACTTCATGTCTTGTTTGTTATCCTTACGTGACAAACGCTGGGCCATTTTTATCTGTCATCTATAGTACATTTTCCCCTGCGATTGGTTTATTGTTTGAACAGATTAAAATAAACAAATTTTGTTGCATTATTTTCATATTTCACAAGTACTTGAGAGGTTCCCTTGAAATTCTTATGAAATATTAATGCATTTTTGAAAAGTGTTTTGACTGTTTGGTGATTTTAACCTTGTAATTTTGGGATGCAGGTCTTAATCTTCACTGAGCCTTCTTCAATTGCGCGTTATCAGGTTACGGATCATACCACAGGGTGTTGGTATTGGCAACTACTTCCTGAAATCTCGATTACCAGATGGATAGCAATTTGTTAGACTAATTTTAGTACTTCTTGAGACGTATGCAAATATTGGGATGCTATGACCAATTGATTTACTGACTAGAACTGTCATACGGTATTCTGAAGAAACCTGTATCACTGTGAAAACAAGCATTGAAGAAACAATCTCAGTTGTTCATCAATGTGCGCGGGCAACTCACACCAATAACTAGAAATAGAAAATTAACAAACTTAGACAGGACTTCTTCTGATGATATATGATTCACAACTTTTCAAACAATCTACCCATCAAATCAACGTAATACTCGCTGCAAAGGTTTTACTTAATTGAAAACATGGAATATATTTAGAAGATGGCTTGGAACCGGAATTTTCATGCATTTTGCTAAAATGTATGCATAAAAGGCATATGCCACGTTGTCACACACAGCATTGAAATGCAACAAGCAAAGAATAAATACATGGTTTATCAGCTTTTTCTCAGCACGACAGGGACTTCATACGAAAATCAATAAATACTTCCGAAAATAGTAACTTTTTATAAAAGTCAGAAACTTTCAGCGATGTTCTGTGATTGCATTGTTGATTTGATACAAAGACAACAAACACAATTGGAAAAATGTTGTTATATAAGTGTCATGCCGTACTTTGTCTTACCCAACATTTTCTAATTTCCAGTGATATTGCCTTACTTTTGTTGTCTTTGCAAACCTAAAGGGTGCATGTTGCATGAAGCCAGGCCTGAGACGTTGCTTTTAAGTGAATACCCTATGTAGAAATGGTACGGGCCGACAATGGTCGGGTTTTGGGCGGTCCTCTGCAGTTGAACGAGAGAGTCGCTAACGATGTTTTTAGCGGTTGGATTTCACCGGAGCCGCTACCGCCCGCTTTTGATGAAAAAACCTTCAAATTTTTTTGAGTTAGAAGGACCACCCGGTAGCATTAACAGTGGGTTAAACCACCTAGTGCAGAGGCATGCAGAGTTCTGATGTTGCCCAGGGCGACTGCTTGATTGTATTCCCCCCTACCAATTTCTAGTCGTTTGAGGAATGCAAGTAATAGAGGCATTTGAAATACGTAAAAACTAGTGTTGAAACAAATTTCGAAATATTAAATAAAACCTAAATGAAAGGGTATTTCTTTGTTTTTAATGGGTTATTCTGTAAATATTGTTTTATCCAGTGGGCCTGAGGCATTTGCATTCAAATTTCTTTGTATTCAAAATTCAACAAGTAATGTGTTGCATTCAGGACCTAGATATTGTATGTACAGTAAGCAAACTTTAGCCTTGCGGCAAGCTTCTGAGGAATCTGCCTGCTTTCTGCTTTCATTCTTCTGCGAAGTTTAAAACTTGCAAACGTATCTATTTTTCATAGTAAAAGGCCACAAAGATGGCGGCAAGTAAATCAGTCACAGTTTATTGACGGGGAAACTAGTTTCGCCTTTTCCAACGCATCATCAGTCCTGTATTTCCTGTATTTATTTACGCATCATCAGTCCTGTATTTCCTGTATTTACAGGAAGAAATGAGGATTTTTTTGCTTCAGTTACAATCAAGATTAGCGTAAATTTTCTATTTTGTCTGTCTAGTCCTGCTGTGCTACATTTTTACAATTTTTGTGCTACAGCGTCTTTGACTTACACAGAGGAAGACCTGATAATTTGCTTTCACGGAGAGGTCAGCAGGGCACAATATATTGACACTTCATTTTGGTTGTTTAATGTAGTATTTGGATATTGTGATCATGGAAATCTGCCTCATACTGTTACTTTGAGTCTTGTCCAGATACCAGTAAAGTAATTTAAGTTTTTCAGATTTAAATCCAATCCAAAAATTATATTGCAAAATACAATATAATGCAAATACGTAAACTGAATCTTGTTCAAATCCAAATTCCTGCCAGTGTTGCTAGCATACGCCCATGTGGTGACGTGATTATGCTACATACAGCGTTGAGGTCGTAGCTGCAATAGAAGAGTGAACCTAATCAAATGTGTAATCTCAATTGCTATTATGCTGAGGATCGTCGTTTCGTCTCTTTCCTTAGTTGGCTTAGGGTGACGCAGCATCGTGGCTGCAACAAATGGGTCGCAACGTGTCGGTGGATGCAATCCAATGTTGAAGGTGGTCTTGAGCTTGTGAAATGCGGAAGTAATGTGGCGACATGATTGCGCCACCTATAGGCCTAACGATGAATTCGTAGCAATTATAGAAGAGAGAACCTAATCGAATGAGGAATCTCTATTGATCTTAGGCCAACGAAGGTAATCGGTTCGACTCTCTCTGTGGTTGGCTCAAGGCAACGCATATTTGTGGCTGCAGCACTCATATGTAATCGAACTCAAAGACAAATAAATAGTTTGGAAAGTAAATGAAGTTAACTTATCCTCTACCATTGCCTCACAACATAACAAATGACATTACAGAGACTTCAAAATATTCACTGTTAGCAGCAATGTAATGAGAAACTCTGTTGGGCTTAGCAATAGCGTGTAAGATGTCTCAAACCAGAAGATTAACAAGTATGCAACACAAATGGATCATTATAACTGGACAGCACATGTAAATATTGATAAACTGCGCTAAATGTTATTTCTGTAAGTATACGCAGGGTATAACAATGATGAGTCACGAAAAGGGCTTGGATCAATGAATGTTCAACCAATTCTGTAAGTTTGATGACATGATAGAAAATGGAGCACACTTGTTTCGGTGGTCAGAGACAAGGATCAACATTTAAAAAAAAAACACTAAAAAATGTCAATGGATTTGAAAAACTCTTATCCATAGAGTTACCTGCAGACCGAAAACTGAACCAAAAGTTGCGAAGAAGTTCAAAAGAAAATCATCAATTCCAATCCAAATATGGTTAAGCAAAAATGATAACATCGAAATCCATCAATATACTGGAATGCCGCAAGATTTAAATTCAAATCCAAGTACATGTTCATCTCTGGTCATATTCATGTATCGGGCATGAGAAAGACAGGGATGTATATTTCTTGTGTTGCCATCGTAAAGCTCGAGGGGTAAGTGCGCAAAGCTTCACACCGTGGCAGCGAGCAACAATAGAGATCACCCGACAAGATCACTATATTATTGCTTGTTGGCATCACACATATTTGTGTGGTGCTCTTCGCACACATCCCATTCATCGTGAATTGCACTTTCAACGCAACGTCAACTGAGAGATTGCAACAACATCCCCTCCTTTTTGCAATGAACCGCACCGATCGCATGTTCGTTTTGTGAAGGTTGCACCTGGCACCAGGGACGGATTTAGGGAGCGCGGAGCCATAGGCCATCTTATGTTCTGGGGCCCCACGCTGGTGTGACCTATTTGGCCGTTTGTCTGGAAAGCGTGAAAGTATGCACCTCTTATGTGAAGTGCGCCCTCAAAAATCTGTCTATGTGGTTCCGACTTTGGTTCTACGATTGCCTTCGATTTCAACATAAATTAAAGACTATTACAATGCGTTCTTTTCTTGGAATTTATACCGCTTTAATGCTGTTCAGAAGATCTCTTCGTTAAATACACGTGAATTGTAGCGTTTTTTGCAGGTTTATTTTTCGAATACATACATTTTCATGCGGGACCGTGTTGCCGCCCTCGAAAATATCGTCTAATTGTCGATCTGATTAGCTATACGTAAACCTCTTTGTTGTAGCAGCCATCAGTGCACATATTTTATGGACCAAACAAGCACAATTCATTCAGTGGACACAGGGTTTATTCATGTCATTTTCAAGTTGTCATTTTCCAAGCAATACAAAATATAGTGCTTTGATCCTCCATGCCAGGGGGGCTAACCAGTCAGAGACCAACAACCACATTTCTAATTGTGTTACCACAAAGAGCCACATCATACACATGTGCGCACATGAACGTCACCTCATCTCTCCCTCACTTAAACACATACCTTTGCTCAGTTAGATTAATTATAAATATCACACACCAACCTGACAAGAACAGAACTTACAACTCAATTAGTGTTATTCATGTTATTTAGTGGAACTTCGAGTAATTACGTAACAGCTGCATGAAACCGGGCACAGAGCCACATGCGGCTTGAGAGCCGCGGGTTTGTCACCCCTGCATTATGTTATAAGCCAGGGGTCTCCAAACTACGACCGCGGGCCAAATGCGGCCCTCGAAGCCATTTCATCCGTCCCGCGAAGCGATTTTGTCATTAATGAAAAAACAATATATTTACAAAGCATTTGTTGATTTGGCCGAGTGTATGTAACTTAGCCTATGTCGAAACAATCACATTTTTAAGTCTGGCCCTCAAAACTTTTGTGTAGTACCTTATGTGAACCTCTAACAAAAACGTTTAGAGACCTTGCTGTAGGCTGATGGTAAACAGCATGAAGACAAGTTTTGCACAGCAACGTATTGTCGCAACGTCCTTAGCGAACCATATGAAGTAAACCCAATGTAGACGCGTTTTACCAAGTGAAACTCACGAGAAACTCTTCTTGCTGATTTAACTAACTTATAGAGGATTGGTTCCTTTGCAAACACGCCGAATCCTTAAGTAATTTTCCAAGTTTTTTGTCGAACCCCATTTTTTGCCCAAAAGTAAAAATGAGTTAATGGTATACAAAGGTGACCATAGTTAGTTTGCTGTGATATAACCATGTTTTTAGTCATATCTCAGATGACCTTCGTCGAACCCCTGGAACGGCTCCGTCGAACCCAGGTTAAGAACCACTGTTATGGAGCTTCAACAATCTCCGTTTGCGCGCAATCCAATTGGGAACAACCAAACGTAGCATCCGATACTGACAATGGTGCTTTTCATTCTGCAGTGTCTAGCGGTCTTGTGTTTTTGCGTGCTTTTTGTCAGTCGAAGATTGAACATCAAGCAACTACTGTTCTTTCTTTTTTCTTGCAACTACAGGCGTAGACGGGGGCCAAGGGAGCCATTCCCCCTCAAATTGCTAGCATATCTTGTCGTTTTGTGCTTTGAAAGGCAGTGTCCTGAACAAAATACTGTTTCTCGCTTAAATTCAAAGTATTTGGCCTCCCCAAAAATTTTGGCTTGGCTACACTACTGCTTGTAACCACTTTCATGCAGACGGCCTGCATCTTTCTCGCGTCAAGCCATGTTCCTCAGTATCAAGCCTTTCACGCAATCTGCACTTCTAACTTGATGTACAATGTTCCACACATCCACTGACAAAAAGCCTGCAACAACGCAAGATCGCCAGACAATGCAGAACTCCGATGAAAAGCAGTATTGTCATCCTTATATTGCGTGGCAAAAAATATTATTGTGTTGTTACTGCGCAGATAAAAGTCTAGACGTTTGCATTTTCGCTCGTTTCGAAGTAAATTGTAAAGTAATTTTTCTGCGCAGTTTTGCAATTTTTAAGTTAATAATGAGTCGCCACAGGAAGGAGTTGCGCGGGATCCCCAAAAGCGCGGGGCTCTAGGCCATGTCCTATTTGGCCTATGCGTAAATCCGTCACTGCTTGGCATCACCTTCTTATCTTGGTCACAGCACCACTTTGGGAATGGGAAACCCGAGCGGCAAGTTCGCAAAGCACACTGTGACAGCAAACAAAAATAAGAGATCACACGTCATGCTTGTTCTATTTCTGCTTGTTTCCGCCACATATATATGGGTGTTGTTCTTTAGTGCAAATCAAATTCGTGGTGAATCGCACATTCAATGCAACGCTAACCCAAAGGTTGCAACACTTGCAGCAAGGTTAGGCTAGACTTGTTGAAATAAGCGAGAGTGGACGAGACAAGTAAAATGCAAACTGAAAAAAACTTGGATATAAATAACCTCAGAAGTGAAAGTGAAAGGATTATTGCCGGTACGGCGTTCCGCTTATTAGAGTTTCAAGTACGCTAGTAAGGCATCGCCGGTACTGATTTTGATAAATGTATGATAAAATCTCTTGGTAATTCTTATATTCTATTAATCGCGTGGGTTTTGTTGCGTGTACTTTCTGCAGCACTTTGTTTTATCGGTTTAGCCATGTGCGTTGATACTGAGTTAAATGAGTCCGGAAAATTTAGTTGCAATTTTATAGATATGTTTCACTTTGTGCATAGGCGCATTCGTTTATGCTTAAACTTGATGCGTAGCCTTTTTTATAAAATGTATGCAGAACAGGTGGTAGAATTTTCCTACAACTGTGTCTCGTATGTTTGTCAAACCTTGCGTCGAGTAAAACTTCTTTGACGCATAAACTAAGTCTGTGGTAGTGTTTTTGTATTATGAAGCAGCCTATTTTTCCTGAAGTTCAGCTCAGATCTTTAAAATATTTGGTCCGATATGTCTGATATAAGAATCAAATACGATATGTCTGATATAAGAATCAAAGCGTGTAGTGATACCAATGACTTGCATGCCCCGCTTATCACCAAAATCGTAACCATTCGGCCAGACACAGCATGGTATACAAAAGGAATGTGGTTTGCAAAAACCCTTCGAAGAAAGCTTGAACGGTGTTGGCGAAAGACCGGATTAGATATACATCGGGCTATGTACAAGGATCAGTGCGGAGTTGTGGGACGCCCCATCTGGGACGCGAAGAAAAATTATTATGAAAGAGTACTGAATGAACTTCCAAGTAATCAAAGTAAACTTTTCAGTCTTTCTCGTAGATTATTTGGATTAAACAATCACGAATGTGCCAACCACAATCTTTCAGTGAATGCCAACGCTTCTGAAGCATTCAGTAAATTTTTCATTGAGAAGGTGATGGTCATTGTTTATTATTTCATATGACTCAGCCAACAAGCAGAAGCACCATAAAAGTCATCGCATGCAGTAAACCAACCATTAGCGAAAATTAGAGCAAGTGAAAACACAATGGCGCAATAGCTGATCAGTGTAAACAAAGACGGGCGCTGTGTCATATAGGATTGGCGAAAGACCGTGGCGGTCATCTAGTCAACCAGCCCCGTTTATCACTTTTTGACAAGTGCTGAGAAACAACAGTTGGAGATCGAATAGGCATAATGAAAAGAAAAACAAAAAAACAATGAACGCAGAACATGGTGAAGAAAATGTACAGGTGAAAGCGCATGACATGTACATAGATGAGTGGATCGAATTTAAAGCGAAGGAATTTCAATTTGGTGTGGTTAGAGTATTTTTAGCAATACAAAGAAATTAAAAAATAGTAATAGAAAAAGTAAAAATGAAAAATGTTACAAAAACTAATTAATGAGGTGCAAAACAAAACAAAGCAAAACAGAAAAAACAAAAAGTGTACTTCATGCCGGAAAGCATAGAATATGCACACAGAAAATGCGAAAAAGTAAATACATTATTTTTTTATACTTTTTTTTTTATATATTGTATTATTTTTATACAAAAAATAAAACAGAGTTGCAGAATACTAGAATACACAGTATTGTGTTCTGGACAGGTGAAGTGTTGCTAAAGTTCATAATTGGGATTTTTTTCATGTAGGAGAAGGTTAACAACGTGAGGACAACACCAAAAAGAATGTATGAGGTTTATAACACAATCGATCCATTGTGTCGCGACAAACCTTTTGCTGGAATTCCACTCACGGAATTCCCTTCTGCGACAATAGATGAGGTCGAAGCTATCATCCGCCGATCATCATCAAAATCATGCGACTTGGATCCTCTGCCATCGGCACTGCTGAAGCTGTGTCTACCTGAAATGTCTGCCACCTTGCTGTCCATCACCATCCACTTCTTGGACACAGGTGTAGCACCTTCTCACTTCAATAAGGCACGAGTTACACCAGTGCCAAAATCGCGGGATACCTCATGCGACGATGTAAGCAACTATCGACCTACCTCACAGTTACAGTTTATCTCGAAAGTGCTTGAACGAGTGATCACGAACCGCATTCGTCCTCACCTCGAAGAATACCACCTCTTCGACAAATACCAATCGGCTTACCGTGCGGCCCACTCCATCGAAACAGCCCTCTTTCGTGTACACCACGATATAACGTCAGCCTTAGACAAGGGCTCCACTGTGGCCTTGATGATGTTGGACCGATCTGCTGCCATCGATGTGATTGATCATGATATGCTCCAGAAGCGCCTTGAATTTGCCTTCGGTATTTCAGGCCAAGCTCTTAAATGGTTTAGCTCGTACATGCAGGATCGGAGTCAGTGTGTCTGTGTAGGGAAAGTTGTCTGCAAAACTCTTCCTGTGGTTTGCGGAGTGCCCCAAGGCTCAGTACTGGGTCCGCTCCTTTAAACTATGTACACCAAATCAATAGGAGAAATATATCAGAGACATAATGTGTTGTACCATTGCTATGCTGACGACATCCAGCTCTACTGCGCAGCGGAGGGCAGCGAAGACCTAGCAACAAAATTGAGTTCCATAAACGAATGTATTGACGAGCTGAAATCATGGATGGGATGCAATATGCTCAAACTTAATTCTGAAAAACCGGAGCTCATCGTATTTGCTTCGAAAAAGTCTCCTGGTCGCAACATGACATCATCGTTGCCTTGAGCTTGCGAGACATAAACATGTCTTCTTACGTACGGTCTCTGGGTGTAATTTTTGACAGTCACTGTCGTTTGCTAAACATATTTACTACATTATCAAATCTTGTAACTTCTACATTAGAAATATTGGACGAATCCGACAGTTTCTCTCCAAAACTGCCTGTGAGATGCTTGTTGCATTGGTAACATCCCGCCTTGACTATTGCAACTCTTTACTAAACGGTCTGTCACAAACGCACATGTTGCGACTACAACGCGTTCAAAACACTGCCGCACGTTTGATATGTCGTATTAAGAAATTTGAGCACATTTCGACGTCTCTCCAGTCTCTTCATTGGCTTCCCGTTGTGTTTAGGCCGCGTTTCAAACTTCTATGCATTGTATTTCGAGCTTTGCGTGGCGTTGGACCCCTTTATCTTCAGGAGTTGATCTGTCCTTACCGCCCCACACGCTCATTGCGTTCTGAAAGCAAAAACCTTCTCTATGTTCCAGCCTGCCGCACAGCCACTTAGGCAATAGGTTGTTCACCGTAGAAACGCAATCCACTGGAACGACCTGCCGCAGGAGGTGCGAGATGTTGCGAACCTCTCCTCGTTCAAAAGACTGCTCAAAACTAACGTTTTTAATTCTACCTTTCCTCAAAACTGTCGTTCAATATGTTCTTAGTGTATTTTAACGTATTTTTACGCTTTGCGTGTCACTTTCGCAATATCATTGTTCAGCGCCTTAGAGCGACATGTCGGATTTCGGCGCTTTATAAATGCATGAATTATTATTATTATTACTGCAGGGATAAGCAATCAATTTGGCTCGGGGGTCACTTTCAGAAGGCCGCGTTTAGCGGATGGATAGACAGATTTTTTTGCATGTACTCTTCAAGACAACGAATGCCGTGGAACTGAAAAAACAGAGGTTATCCAGACAAGTGCCCCAGCGGAGTGTTATCGGCGGGCCGTACCTTCTAATTGATTGTAAGATAAATAAAACAAAATCAGTAACGGTACACAGAAAACGTATTATTCATTGTTCTCGTGCAAATGCATTTTTTTTCTAGCGCAAGCAATTCCGTGAGACAAATGTAACCTCACACGCTTTTGAACAAATTCCAGATTTGAAGATTTTTCCTGAGTACTTCATGTACAGTAGCCGGAAGGCCTATCGGTCGCATGGAGCCAGGCACGGATTTAGGTTAAAAAGTTAGCGATAGAAAACCACTGCCAAAGCAGATGCACTACGAACTGTTATTGAAAAGACGCACGAAGCTACTAATCCAGACTTAGTGTGCCAGAAGAGTCTGGAGATTCTTTAGCATGAATAGTGTATGTTAAGACTGAGTTAGCAGAGTTTTAAATGGTTTACAGACATTGTGAACGATTAGAATAAGAATAAAATTTGATCAAAATGCGAACAAGTACACATTTAATTCAAATAGCTTTTTATTTTCGTGATTTTCCAGTATTTTTACACTTTTTCCATGTCTATTGCCGAATCTTGGCTGTGCGACATCCTCAAGTGCGTTCTACTTCTGCCAAAAAATGGTAATGATTTTTGGTGGTACTGCGCAGTTGCGCGCATGAGAGGGAACAGTTTTCACCGCAGCCTTTTCATTATTTTCATTGCGATTGTTTTTGCTCCGGATATCGAGGGAGTTCAGAATAAAGTAATATGTTTATGAATTGGAACAACTTACTCAGTGAAGGTAGCGAGCATGTTTAGTACTAATTTGTATGACATCAATCGCGAACCTTTCAGAAGGGCCCCCAATTTGAAACAGTCTATGGGCTCGCAAATGATATACAGGAGGTTATAAGTTGCAGGTTTGCTGTTTTAGGGTATGTAGATTGCAAGTACAGTATGAGGGGTTACATTTAGACAATTCACGTTGCATTGCCTGATTCACTTTTGGAGATAATGTAAATGCCGTACGTAGCCCATAAGGCTTTTTACTTGATTTTGAAATGGTTGTTTTCAAAATTGACTGTACGTTTTTTGTGTTTGTACAACACAGTGAGGGCCACTGCCGTATCAGCCCAAATCTGCCCCCCAAAATTTTTACAGGGACCCCTAATAGCGATTTATAAAAAAAAGTTCTGTTATGCTACATCTCGAGGCCGAATGGGCTTCAAAATAAAACATCCTAATTGCAGACACATTTTTGGCAGAACCAGGCCCGTAGCCAGGTTTTAAGGTTTGGGGGGGCAAAATATATTTTAGGGGCGAAAGATTTTTGTTTTTATTTTATGTTTAGAACATTTTTCTGAGCACAACAAAATTTGGGGGGCACACAAAAGATTTGAGGGTAACTGCCTTCGAATGCCCCCCGTGTCTGCGGGCCTGGGCAGGACCGTTGCCAGAAAGTCTTTCATTGGGAGCCTTTATGTTTGTGCGTGTGGGCTAGGCATTCCGAAAATTTATTTTAAATTTACAATATGAACAGCATTTGCAGATTGTGTAAATTAAATATCAATACTTTCCCACAAATACCCATTGTAGGCTCTTAGTTTTTTGAACGAACTTAACGAAAGGAATTGGGTCGTAAATCATAGTTATTTAACTGACGGCGATTATTTAGAGATGTCGTAATGAAATGCAAATGTAAAAATATTTGCAGGAAATCAGAATCAATCCTATTGTTCAGTTATGAAAACATTATTACCGAAGGAGCAAACATAAGGCCGGTCAAAGCATGTGCGCCGCGATGAACGTTTTTTTTCATTAGCGCAAATTGATCAACTTTACCATGACCTTAATGAAATACACATGCTTTTAAAACGTGCGTTTTGAGATTTTTACTGGCCGAAATACGCATGCATAAACCTTGCTGATGTCTGGACTGTTGATCTTATGGTGCATGGCACATGTTTAGATGAATAACATTTTATATCTCAAATCGCCCATACATGTTAACAAATATAGACTAGGGCCTACGTGGACGCAATGGTTAACATCCATAACCCACTAACTGCACTATTCTGTTTTGGGACAAACCCCAAAATAGACTCTTCTAACTACATAATTAACTCCATCTGGCTGTCTGAACAAGGCTGCACAAATGTGTAACTTTGGTCGTAGGCACCAAAGGTTTCTTGCTGCTGTGCAGTAGGCCAGGGGTGACGAACCTATTTGCTATCGCCGGCCACTTTGTCAGTTACCGCTGAGTAAGCGGGCCGCACAACTTTTTAGTCATACTCTGAAACCTGTTAAAAACGAAAGAAATTGTTCATCAACAGAAACAAACAACAAAAGAAAGTAATAACTGCTGGTCTCGCCTGAATGCTTCGCGGGCCGCACAAAATTCTTTTGTGGGCCGCGTGTTCGTCACCCCTGCAGTAGGCCTACAAAATGAGAGAAGACTACCTGGTCTAGACATAGTAGCCTACATTTTTTACAACAATCACTACACAAAACACGTCGATCAAGTGGAAGTATGGCTTCTGGACGCATAAAACTACTGTAGACATGTAGGCAGGGCCGGATTAAATGAACGCGAGGCCCATCAGGGCAAAGTCGTTGCCGCGAGGCCCCCGAAACGCCTAACGCAACTGCGCAGTTCGCTCACCTCCGATCCTTTGCCTGCAGAGGCAGGTTGCGAAACTTGCTAGAGGATTGTTGCACTCTTGGTCTTTAATGCGTAACAATAACACTGCAATGAATCTTCAAATGTTCACTTCAAGTTACGGTAGTAGGCGTTTTGCCGCATGTGACCACTACCAGGGCTCCCACTGAGGGTTTTTCCACCCAGATCTGTTTTTTTTAGACAACCTGTGTGTCTAGGTTTAATTGTGAAAAATCGCGTTCAATCTGTGTTTTTGAAGTGATAAACTCATCAGTAACTTCAAGTTGTTTAATAATATAAAGAAAACTTTACATTACAGTGTTTACATGCGCATATCAGGTGAGAAAGTACGCATATCGGATGAAGCAGAACGTGTTCAATCGGTTTCTTATTCTCATACAAGATCATTGTCAGCAGTAGCGAAACTGACTGGGGGCAGGAGTGCGCGTCGCCCCCCCCTGGCCGGCTAAATGAAAAAAATGGGCCCCTGTTAGCTTGTATTTCGGTATTTATTCTTTTGACTTTTAGTAGGTTTTTGTTTTAGCGCTTTTCAAAAATTTTTCGGAGTGTTTTCCGGTGATCTCGGATGTTAGAAGAAATTAATGCAGTTAATCGCATAACCACTTTGCCAAGACTTGTTATGTGTTTAACCGGAATATGCGATTATCCGCATCAGACAAATATCCGCAAGTTTACTGCCTAGCGACATAGGGGCCCAAAATTCAGTCCCGTCGCCCCGAGGGATCAAAACAAAGTTTCAACCCCCAAATTGAAATGTGAAGCACCAGAAATCAGTGTAGTTTGATCAATCTGTATTCTGTTTTGTCCTGTAATTTAGACAGAGCAGTACCTGCCACTGACCCGCTGTTGCCAAGAATAACATCGCCTTATAATTTTTGGTACATTTGTGAAGTAATAAACATTTGAGGCTTAATCGTAAAGCGTCAGCATTCATTGCTGGGGATGTTGAACGTGAAGTTAGCCAAATATGCCTAGCTGTATACGTCCAGAAGTCAGACTTACACCTGATCAACGTATTTTGTGTTGTGATTGTTGTGAAAAAATGTATTATGTCTAGCTCAGGCAGTCTTCTCGTGTTTTGTACTGCATAGAAGCAAGATGCCTTTGGTGCTTACGACCAAAGTTACCCATCTGCGCAACCGGCTGCTCAGACAGCAAGATGGAGTTAATAGTGTAGATAGAAGAGTTTAGTTAGCAATCACTGCTGAGCTTGTCCCAACCGAGCAGTGCAATCAGTTGGTTGTGGATGTTAACCATGTTGCGTCCACGTAGGCGCCTTGGTCTTGGTCTATGTTTGCCGACATTTGTAGCCTGTTTGAGATACAAAATGTTATTAATCTAAACATGTGCCATGCACCAAGAGGTTAACAAGTCTAGATATCAGAAAGGTTTATTCGTGCGTATTTCGGCCAGTTAAAGCACGATGCCAATGCTTTTCAAGCAAAATTCACTTAAGCGCTAATGAAAGAAAACGTTCATTGCGGCGCATTGCTTTGATCGGCCTCGGTTTTGTTCACGATAAGCTTGATTCTGATTTCCCGCTAATTTTTGTCAACATCTGCATTTCATTACAACATCTCTAGATAATCGTCGTCAATTAAATGACAATGATTAAGACCCAATTCCTTTTATTAAGCTCTGTTCTGAATACAGGCCTTGATGAAGTTTATCCCAACGTATTTATTGCACTTCGGATTATGCTAAACTGCCCCTAAACTGTTGCCAGCGCTGAAAGGAGTTTCAGTAAACTGGAGCTGATTAAAACCTTCAACAGGTCTCATATGACAGATAGCAGGCTATCCTCATTAACCATGTTGTCAATCGAAGCTTCATGTGTGCGCTCTCTAGATTTGGTTGACGTCATAAAGGCGTTTGCATGCCAAATGACTCGCTCCAAGCCGTTTTGACACTAGCCTACTATAATGTGACATTGTTTCAGATATTTTCATGGTTATTGTTATGCAATATTTTTCATGTGTGCTACTGTGCCACTATGCAGTGATTTCTTTTGTTTTGCTGTATGACTACGGTCCGCCAGTTGAGTAGCCATGCCATAGATAAATTACAGTGACAACTAAATCATGACGATTAATAACAATAATACAGCAACGCTTTAGAAATCTTTTTTTAAAAATCACCATTAGGGGGGCACCTGTAAGCGTTTTGGGGGGGCAAGAGTTGGGCTGCTACGGCACTGTTCATACCTATTTGTAATTGTTTGGTGTGCAGCTCCATATCCAGATAAAATTGTTTGGCATTGCGCCATTATTTGCCTAGTAGTTGCTAAATGAATGTGGTTTTGTCACTGATGGGAGAGATCAATGAATTGCTTAAAAATTCCTTTTTGTACTTGCTACATTTGTTTTGTTGTTTACTCAAGCAGTGCCCAAAATCTACCCACATGCCCCATTATTTAGTGAAGATCTTGGTGCTATGAAGAAAAGTGAAATTAATTTTGGAGTTAATTACCAAAATTCAGGTGTGGTCAGGGGCGTTACGGGGGGGAATTGCCCGGGCGTTGAATCACTGCGGGAGGATGCCGAAAAGTTCCAACAATGTCACAAGTGTTTCCTTCAATACAGTAGATTTACTTCCGAAAGACATCAGGTTCGAACAAGGGGGCACCAAACTTGCTTCTTCCCCCGGGCGCCATCTATCCTCGTTACGCCCCAGGGTGTGGTGGGTCTTACAACAAATCATAACCCTACCTTATCCAGTCACAAGTCATTGGTGGGAATCAAATTTTAGATAGGATATGTTGCATGAAAACGTGAAATTATATTTTAAAGTCATTCACCCAATCGAAGCTCATTACATCATCGGACAAATATTTTCTCTTTTTGTGAAATAACGTATTTGAGTTTTTGGGAGCCAATTATTGCATACCTAAACGGTGGCTCATGGGTCCCCTTCAGCTACGTTTGCCCCTCCAGGCTCAAACCTCTAGTTACACCACTGATTGTCAGGGTTATGTTGAGTTCGCGTTGCAGTCTCAACATGAAACATTTTCAGACTCCAGAATACAGTCAAGAAGTGACTTCAATGATCGGGAAAAGGAGCCAAGAAGAAGACCATGAAGCTTAATATCAATCACAGTGAACAATTGTGATATTGACAAATACAGGAAAAGTAAAGTTTTATAGAGCAATGGACTTGTACGTAAATGCACGAAACTGAGACAAGTGAAAACCAAGACACTCGGCTCAGCCGGAGTGGATATTGTGAACTGTTTACATTTTATGTAGTGTACATATATTTTGCAATTGGTTTGTGAACCGTATAAGTACGAGAGTAACCACCGGTATTGTATTAGTAGCCCTTTATGATTTTCTAATAATATTCACGATTTAAACAGATAAAAAATAATACGATTTAAAATGATACGCACTGATGCACGACTCCGATTTTGGACTAGACGCAATCTCGCAATACGTGCGTGATCGGCGAGATAGCGCGCTGCAATGATGTCACACAACGCGACCTTATGATCATGTGATAAAACCAACCAATAGGAGAAGAGAAAAATACGTGTCCAGATGGACGGGCGGGTCGAGGGTTTCTCATTCGAGTCAGTCTGACTTCGACCTCGGTCCAAGAAGCAGCTCAAACAATAGCTGGTGACTTTGGTCCATTGCCAGCTATGCTAAAATTGACAGCTCTTGGTCATGATTAACTTGGCACTATGGCGTAGAATGACGTCACCCTGAAGCCTATATAAGCCACCTCATCTGTAGCAGGGTTGCCCAAAAAACAAATGTACGACAAAAACAAATGTACAACACCGCATCTGTAGCAGGGTTGCCCAAAAAACAAATGTATGACAGTGTAATTACGGGGAAAGGAAATGCTTCTAAAGAGTGGAATTATATTGTATCGATGTTTCTGACGAGTTATAACGTCTGTTTTGTGTTTGGTTATGCATATTTCATGTGTTAATGCCTTAAAACTGCTAACTGGCTTTTTTTGGGACAAGGTCTGGCTTTTTTTGGTGAAGACAGGTTGGCAACCCTGACCTGGAGTAGAACCTCAGTCTGTCTCTGGCTTCGGCCCAAGGAGCAGTAGAAACCCTCTGCCGATGGCTTGTGGCCATTGCCAGTTAGTAAACAAGATGATAGTTTATGCCCATTGTCAACTTAAACCACATAATTACAGCCTACTGGCTTGTTTTATCCCTGATCTTCTATGACAATAAGGGTTACTCTCTCCTTCATGAATGAAACCTCTGTACTCGTGCTAGATCCCCTATTTTTGTTAATGTTATGTATATATGATGCACCTGTGATTAATTGCGCATTGCTTACAACTATATTAATAAACTTATGAATGAAACTATAATATTTTCTTGTGATTAACTGAGCTGGAAGTCGAACGTAAACGGACGTGTCTGATTTTCTTGATTGTAATTTCGGGCGCGCCTTGAATAGCTTCCGTTGTTAATTAACCAGTGCTCTCTGGAGACTATTCTAAATGGCAGGTCACTCACCTGTTACACTTATATACAGTCGTGTGTTTAAGGCAAGGCAAGCCAGGCACTTACCTCGGGCCCCTCTTTGCAACTGTAATGTGTAAAGTACCTTGCTTTCAAAGGGGCCCAACAGCAAGTGTAATGTATAAGTAGGCCTAGGCTACTTTGCTTTCCAAGGGGTCTCCCAACAGCAGTTGCAAAGTGTAAATACTTTGCTTTCAAAGAGGCTCAATGTAACTGTAATGCATGAGCACTTTTCCTTCAAAAGGCCCGCTAACTTCACTGATTTCTAGTGCTTCATATTTCAATTTGGGGGATCGAACTTTTCTCTGGGGTGCTAAGTGGTGACGGAACTTAATTTTGGGCCCCCTGTGACAGCGTGGACCCCCAATCGGGGAGTATGGAGTGCGGCTGATACGGCTCTGGGGAGGGCCAAGAGTAGACGTGCTCTTGATTGCTTTCTTACAATTATGGCTGAAATTTTGGGACGGTATTGACAAATACTGGACCGTTCCGGCAAGAAAATTATTCTACTTTCATCACTGGTCGGACTGTAAATTTTCAATGAGCTTCCGAGCTGGAGTCACAAATGTTGGAACAATAGCAGGAATAAAGGGGACTCCAGCCACCACTGGAAGGATGGAAGCAGAATGGTGGGCTCTGTTCTGGCGTAATGCCAATGCTCAAGTGCTGCATCAAAGCAATAATTGTTTAAAGTAGACATCCAGGTGCGCAGCTAGAAATTTTGATAGGGAGGGGGCAAACAAAACCAAGTCTCAACATTTAGATATATACTGGCCCTTGTTTTTAAAGCATCATCCACAAAATGTGCCTTTTTCTGGTACTCATTTTTCTGAATAATTCTGTTCAGACTTGAGCCCGCAAATAGAAAGTCTGCTTTTATTGAAGTGAGAAGTTGTAAAAGTTTTTGTAACAAGTTTCTACTTTGAATGAAAGCTACCATTTGCTCGTACAATTTTCTTGTGCAAAAGCGTTTGTGTAAATCTTGATCCTATAAGTGCAAGATTTCAAGTTTTCTTTTTTCAGCTAATAATACTGTTGAGAAAAAATCATTGCAGCCGCCATGGTGATTCCGCTCTTTTATTTACACGTTTCTGATGTAGACCAACGCATGTTCAGTCGAAGCCGAGTGCGACTTTGCGTTAAGACACCAACTCCAAAAGTACGTCCACAAAACTTGCGCGCGTGTAAGACGTGGAACGTATGCAGCCGATAATGTAAACGCTAGAGTCCCTCGACGCGTTTTAAAAATGTTTGGATTTTATGTCATCAAACGCAATGAAATAGAACAAATATAACTGCGGCACCATTTTTGTACGCCACTTGCACTAAGCTTGCTTCCTGTAAACGATTAGGTATTTATCTATCCAGCTTTTCAGAGTTAACAATAGAAATCACTAATATTATAAAGACAATTTTTAAGTCTGGAAACTTGCCCAACTGCAGACCGCCGGCCCACGATATATTCGTGGACCGGTGCACGATATACTCGTACTTCAAATGCCAACCGTTGAGCTCCGGGTCGCATGTTTTCCTCTATAAAGTACGAACATTTCGTACAAGTCTCTAGCAACCAGAAAAAATATATTTATAATGTTATTTGACGTACGGTGCGGTTAGGCGAGCATTTCAAAGCAACCGTGGTATATTTTGTCTGCAGTCATGGTGGTTTTGCCTGCAGTCACGCACGCGTTTCCAGAGTGCGGAAATAAGATCGGCCTGCTGTAACCATGTGGCTGATTGTCTCGTCACATTGCATTTCATTGGGAGCGGTTTCTAATATAATGTGATTAAACAGTCACTCAGAAATTTTCTTACTGAGTAGAAACCTGTTGTAGAGATTTGACGATTTTTGCTTGAGCATAAATACTTTTTTCGACAGCAAGTAAGTGTTTCAGCCATGTGTTCGACGCTACTCCACAAACATTCACTCTTGGCAGATACCAAATGACCCGTTTGTGTATAGGATCTGTGAACGCATGCCAATGCAGAGTGCATGTAAAATTACTCAAATACTTTTTTACTGAGTTACAACATATCATGTAGACATTTGACGATTTTTGGTTGAGCATTAAAATATTTTTTTCGGCAGCAAATAAATGCTTCAGCCATCTTTTCAACGCTGCTTCACAAACATTCGCTCTTGGCAGATTTCAAATGACCCGTTTGTGTAAAGCATTTGTGAACGCATGCCAATGGAGAGTGCATAAAGAATTACTCCAAAACTTTTCTGAGTTAGAACATATCATGTGGAGATTTGACGATTTTTGCTTGAGCATAAATATTTTTTCGGCAGCAAGTAAATGCTTCAGCCGTCTTTTCGACGTTGCTTCACAAACATTCGTTCTTGGCAGATTTCAAATGACCCGTTAGTGTAAAGCAGGGGTGGCCAACACGTCGATCGCGATCGACCGGTCGATCGCCGAATGTCAAATGGTCGATCGCGCCTGATTTTGCATTGAATTGACATGATAACTAAAAAGAACATTTTTCAATCACTAA
>Ga0210059_1005930_pt1 | contig 19643 bp, 10 predicted proteins | sample Ectturendosymbi2_FD_188042 | JGI IMG/M metagenome (GOLD analysis project Ga0210059, IMG submission 188042) | Ecteinascidia turbinata endosymbiont from Florida, USA - Sample 2 (SPAdes) (version 2) | ecosystem: Host-associated > Tunicates > Ascidians > Unclassified | place: Key West, Florida... | reverse complement strand
TATCACGAGATTGTTATAACAATGGTACTGCTATAACAATCACGTGATAGGACTAACGTGATTACAGAATCGCGTGAGATCAAGCTTGAATGCTACAGGTTTCATGATCTTCTCTGGTCGTTGGACAGCAAGCATGCATGTCGAAGCTTTTAACAATACTGTATTGCTTTGACTTACCAAGGAGTCTTTTTACCAGACATTATTACTTACCGCCACCGGTGCAACTGAACCAGTTGGACATATAATATGTGTCGGGGGATGAAAACATATCATACCAATGCAATCTTTCAACTTAATAAGCACGTGACAGAAGCAAATCATTTAAGCCTCACCAAGCCATCTAATTACTTATTATTACGACGTGATTATCTGCTTGAAGCAGCTTCGTTGCGTCATAATAAAAGTTCCAAATGATTGAAGAAAACGCGCTCACTAAGCACGTGACAGCTGGTTTTGCCTGGTCCTGGTTTTGCCCAATTTAAAGCGTTTTGAAGAGAATAAATCGTTTTATGATGAAGAAGATGTAAGGTTTTCATCTCCAAAAACTGCTAAAACATTTTTTGCCAGGAATTTGTTACCTGCTAAAGTTACCAAACGTTTTTCAAAATTCTGCTAGAAAATCAGCTCACGGCTAGATTGAAAATTTTACAGCTAACAGTGAGAAAATCCTGCTAGATTTGGCAGCAAATCAGCTAAAATGGCAACTCTGCTACCTCGCTTCGTCATTTTCCGACACCATTAAGCCTACGCTATAGGTTATAGAAAAACAGGAGCTCTGTTGAAACTGAGAAAAGCTAACTTTTCCAGGTTATTCATTTCAAGTTCAACGGTCAAAAGTTAATATTGATAAGTCCACCTAATGACCAGGCTAGAGCTTGTGGCAGTAAATGTAAAAATCCCAATGAACATTAAAGAAATAACATGACGCATGCCAAGAAATATTTGTTGCCAATGCCTAGTTGTCAGGTGATGTAATGATGTGCCGTTGGAGTATTGCTAAAGATGGAACGATAGGAGAAAAAATATTGTGCTAGCTTTGACTATTCACCATGATTTCATGCAGGGCCTTTTGTATTAGATTTTGAGTGGAGGGGCAATAAAAACATCAAACTACCGGATCGGTGACGTTTGCTAGTCTGCGGTCGAATGTCATCTCTTTGCTTTGTGCAAAGGATATTTGACTGGGGTGAGGGAAGTGGCTTTGGCTGTAGAGGAAGGTGGAAGGATTGGAGGAAAATTGACCCCAAGCATGTTAAAAAAGCCCTGGTTTGAAAACAAACAGTGGGGCACTTCAACAAACTGGATTTGATCCATGCTTTTGAGTAAACATTCAATCAATTTGCTCACTCCACAGCCACATTTCCTATTTTGAAGGCTAGCCCACCAGTCAAGGCTTCTAAAAACAAAAACTGAAGAGTTAAAACTTTCAAAAATTTATTTATTGTAAAATTAATAAAGAAGAGTGGGAACTATCAAACTATTTTCAAAAATGAATTTTCAATCAATGAACCGCCACTCCCCAGAAGGTTCCTCCCTGGGCCCGGAGCCTCCAGGACCCATCCATTGCTACGCCACTGGTCCTACACTTGCTACATAAGCTCCCATTGAGAGAATTTGCTCTATCTTGAATAACATGCGGTCTGATAACAGAAGCAGAATCAGGAAGCCCTTATCATCAGTAAAATAAATACTGACTTTTCCTGGTGTTATTTTTACGAAAAAAGAAAATCTAACAAAGACTTCTTGAACAAAGTATTGTTTACAGAAAAGTATGATTGGCCGAGTATGTGAATTTGCAAGTGCTCTAAACATTGTTCTGTTTCTTAGTAAAATGCATTATTTTAATTTTTCCTGGTGCCTCATCTACAGGAACCCTAAATGGCTACATGCTCAGTAATATTTGAACCACATTTATCTGATCAGGCTCGTTCTTCTGAAGCGTCCCGGTTTTCAATTACAAAAATATGGTATGCCTTATCAATGTGTATCTTGCTTTATGCAGCAATGGGCTAAGATTTCGACAGCGTATTTGTGTTTCAAATGGGAACGGATGGTGGTGTTTGGATGAGGCAAATGTGACTGATTTTTGGTCACCATTTGCTCTATACATTCTCCACAATACTGAAGTATGTTCACGCCATATCAACACTTAGAATTTTCCAAATTTATGATAGGATCAGGTTTAAAAAAAATGAAAAACTTTTTGAAGCTTTCCAACATTTCTGGTGAATGACGGCCAGCCTTTTTGTACTCTAAATCGTGATTCATGGTGAGAGCAAGTCTTTACGTGTCAATGTGTGATGCGTACCAAAAAACTTCTTTTATTGCTTGCACCCCATGATTATTTTGTCTATGTTGCCCTCAAATCTAAGGTTACCAATGGCTGCAACGGTATTCTGCAATATATAACAAAACCAAATCTTTGTAACAAGAGGATTAATCTTTTGAAACTTAAAACATTATGCAATGTATTGAAGATAAACATTAAAGTGATGCTTAAACAAATCATAGAGCCTCTACGTTCGGTAACGGACGCTGTTAAAATACTGTATATGCCATTACATTTCTATTTCTGAACTGCAGCAGACTAAAGAAATATTTGTTTTGGACTTAGAAACATATTTACGCTTATGCAACTTGCAGCTTTTGGTTAAATGTTATGAATTGTTCGGCAGATATAACTTTTTACTTCAGGATTCGTGGCAATGTAGTCATTACTTAACAAAAACAGTGGTGCACCCTTATTTACTTGGTGAAAATTCTCTTGTGCATGAGAAACTCCTCGGTGGATCATCACTGCCAGAAGCACTTCCAGATGACATGGCTTCAATAAGGGTGTTAAGAACAACTACACTGCAAACGATTGTGCTGTCTGAAAAAGTATGTCGTTTTCATAAATATTCTGAAACTGCATGCGGCCAAATAAAATTATGGAGAGATTTAGTTCAAAAATATTGCATTCACAAAAACTGCTAAATATTTGTAATAACTTCATTTAAAGGCTTTTGTTTTCTATCTCTGTTAGATAATTTTAAACTAAAATAATGGAAAATAAAAAATTTAATTCGAGCACAAAGAGCATCACCAGAAAAATTTGCCAAAGTAAATTTTTTATAGAGAAGGCACATTTGTCGCTAGCAAACCCAAGCGAGTAACTTTTTCATGTCTCACGGGTTTTGACAAATTGCAACAAAAGCTTAGGACATTTTAACTAAGTGTTTTACTTTTAAATATAACGCTAAACATCTGGTGTCAATGCAGAGCAAAAGTTCATCTACATATCAGCATTTCTCATTCGTCATTTTATTTCTATGAAAAGATCAGGCATCTTCAGCCGAAGGTCCAAGACGTATTTGAAAAGTTTTCTAGAAGTTGCAGCACCAAATGTCTACCAACTTTATTTTCTCAGGCTTAGTTCTCTCTATGAACATTACGCTTGTATGAAAGCAGCATGCTCAAATTCCAGTATGCATATACGATATTTATATAGGATAATGTCGACATTGATTGGTGTTACATAAACATTCCAAACACCGCAAATGCTTTTTCAATTAACAAATAAAACACGACAAACACCACGTTTATAGGCACAGGGCTGAATGTTACAGGACTGCTTGCAAAGTACATCATTGTTGTAAAATTGCAGGCTGGAATGAAGTTTTCTTGGGTGACATAAAATATGTGTATACATCTTTGGCATACTCCCAAGATACCTCAAACTTTACGGGAAAGTGAAAATTTGGTCTGTAGTACTGTGGCCGGGACAAAAAGTGCACCGTGTATTGTCCAAATTTGGTTCAATTATCTCGCCACATCTTTCATGTCACTTGGCATAGACGTTTCCAGGGAGACTGAGAAGAAAGTTGCCATACCAGTTATTGCATTAACTCGTGTTACCCTTCTTGTGTGTGGGAATGGTCACCCAATTTGCTTATTCTTCAGTGCCTTTCCAGAACACCAGGACACTTGACATGTATCAGCTTTTAAACAAAAAATCTGTGTGCTCACCCTGAATTACTCGCAAACCGAAAAGACCATCGGTACTGGGTACGGAAATTTCTAAAACTTTCTGGAAAAAATTCAGGGAGTCGACGGAGGGTGTAGTCGATGCATCCGTTCTTGTAAACTATGTTTCGCCCACTGTTTGCGCGTATAGAATCAGAGACATGCGACAAATGCGTTAGAAGTGCTTCAGACGACTTTCAATAGACCTAAATACTAATAGTTGCTCGACATCTCCTTGCGACAAGGAAGCCGGAATAAAACTGGTTGCTGGATGATTCCCTTCAATTCTAGCAACATCTCTCCAAAAACCATAATTTTAAAGATATCAACGCCAAATAAAACCGCGAAGTCTTCAGAAGATCACTTGCATACATGGTATGTCATCTACCCTCAATAAGCTCTTCTAAAAATTCCAACGTAGAAATGCGGACAGCACACACTAAAACAGTTGCTATTGATCAGGCAAAAATTCAGCAAAAAAATTTATTTCGTACGGAGTCATTCGTAAACTGCTTCTAACTCAGACGTCAGCTCTTCAAAGCGAAGCTTAACATAAATGGTCGGTGCTCTTCAAAGGAGACAAAAGAAAACATACTGCTACTGTGGAGGTTATGTTCACAGATGGTACAGTTGCCCAACTAAAGAGAGTGAACGCCATTTCTGCAACCAAAAAGTCATTTTCTATGGTATGTCAATTAAAGTCTCAGGAAAACTCATCGACTGCTCCACTGTTTTTCCTGTATCTCGCAAAAGTGTTAACTGGAGCTCCTCCATGTCTAAAGCACGCAAATACTAGCACAAAGATAAATTGGAACGATTCGTAAGCGTCTGACAGATTCAGGAACCTCTGAGTCTTTCACAGACAAAGACTTTGTCTTTACAGTATAAAATTGCGTACAAAATCTCCTGCAAAAGACATATATGGCTTCCAAGTCTTTTTGTGTTGAAGTGCAAATCTCTGAAAAGCCAGCCTTAAAACTATACATGGATAATTTTATGAAAACGTGCAGTTTGGCGTAGTGATGTATTTATACGTTGATGCAGTTCTCAACCAAGACTCTGCATCTACATGACAGCGTTGAAACTTAGATTCTCTTGTTATTGGAGAAAAAAAAATTTGCTGTGTCAGTGAAAGGCAAGTAAATCCACCAAGAATATTCCATAATCTCACTCACAGTTGTAAGCTGATAGCTACTAAATCTGGGCAGTACAGCTAGGCCAATAAGGGTTTCATGACATAAAAATTAAGAAACTTTCTGTCGAAAGCATCGAACCACGTGTGTCACCTTGTAGAGCTTAGATTGTGGTAACCAAGAGCGAAAACCACAGGAGACGAATGGTAATCGACTATTCCCAGACCGTTAATCGATTTACGGCATATTACTGGACGTTCAGCCACTGCCACGAATCGGCGATGAAATCGCGTAGCATTAGGATTCATCACACTGATTTGACCTCTGACGATTTTGCGTAAATGACGCAAAATCGATTTCCTAGTAAAACACTTTGCGAGCAGATTTCGTTGCCCCTTCCTTGTGGAGAATATGAACATGCGTATGTACACTGCACAGTCAGAATCAATGCGAACTTTTGCAAGCAGAGCACAGCAGGCAGATTCCTCGAAAGCTCTGCAGCAAATCTTAATCCTACAACTCATTACATTGACCAGTACTTTTAAGTCCCTCACGGGCACTATAGTGGTCCGACTTTGCAACTTTTTGCAACTCCATAACCCGCCAGCCCATTGAGATAGAGAGGTGTTCAAACCCTCTACGGATTCGGCAAGTCTTCTGTTTTACTTTACAAAAAACATTTTTTCGTTTTGGGTTTTGCGTTCTCTGTGGGTGACGTCATAATACGGGCATGCTTTCGCGATTTTTTGGCGATTTTATGGCTGAGGTTACCTGGCACTGCGCCCCGATCCAAATAGCTATTTTTTGGCTCAGGAATTTTGTGGATTCCAGGCTATCATCCGAGTCTTTACAGCTCTTGATTGTTTTTTCAGGATATCTGGAGCCAAAATTATAGCTTAAAAAACAAATATTGGTAAAAATTCTACTCTCATAAACGCTAACTCCGGGTATATTATACCCCTGGCCATGACTCGCCAGCAGAATAAGCTGGATAGCTGTTCAAACCCTTTAATGACTCATAAAGCCTGTAGTTTAGAATTAAAACAAAAATATTTGCTTTTGGATGTCCGGTTTTTTGTTGATCTTTACATAACCAGAGGATGTTCATTCATTTTTGTTTACATTTGCATGACGTCAACATCCTGTGGGAGGCCACCAATCTAAACGATTTCGTGGCTCAACGTTTTATTGGATTCTAGGCTTAATACGAGTCTTTAGAGGTTTTGATGGACTTTGTAGCGTTTCTCGTTCCAAAATTATGGCCAAACTTCCCGAAATTAATTAAGGAAATCCCCGCAACATCCTTTCGGAAATCCAGAAATTTTGTTTTTTTCGGCATAACTTTAGAACCAGAAACGCTAGAAAGTCGACCAAGGGCTTTAAAAAACCGTATCATAGCCTAGTTTCCAATAAAATCTTGAGTCATGAAATCGGCTCATTGGATCGGCCGACAACGTCATAAAACAAATCGTAAAACATACAACTCATGACGTCATCGACCAAAGCCCCAAACTCGAAACTAATTTTTTTTTTTTTTTTTCAGTCTAGACTACAAGACTTCACGAGTCTTTAGAGGGTTTGCACAGCTCTCTAGCTCAATCTGCTTCCGAGTTATTGCTGGCCAAAATTTGCCCTGAGAGGGCAAATCATACCTTTTGTGTAACTCTTCCAGTTTTGTCGAAAATTAGTTTTTTTGGTCATAATTTTGGCTCCATATACTGTATGGTAGAAAGTCAATCAAGGGCTCTAAAGACATGGATTTTAGCGTAGTTTCCAAAAAAAACATGAGCCAAAAATAGCCTGTTGGGTTGACGCCTAGGGCCAGATAAAATTGGCCAAAAAGGCGAAAACATGCCTCTATTGTGATGTCATCCACAGAAAATCCCAAATCGAAAACCGAAAATTTTTTTTTCAATTGCAAACTTCTCGAATCCGTAGAGGATTTTAACAGCTCTCCAGGTCTAGCGGCTGGCTAGTCATGGCCAAAATTACTCAAGCTACTAATGGGACAAAAAGGATTAATATAGGCAACATTTGTAGATTATACCGGTTCAGCATTTTTATGTCAAACATATTTACAAACTTTCCTTTGCTGAACATTCCATTTTTGTTTAAGACTTCGTAGTAGTTTACCTAGATTGTAAAACTACTCTTCACAACACTAAGGTGGTCAAACAATCTTATTTGCCTAATCATGTTACCATAAAAATCTATTCAGCAAAATCCTCGACTTAATGTTGTGAGACATCTTCATTTTACATTTAAGAGAAACTATTTTGGTTCAAATTTGCTCAACACGGCTACTGGAAATATAAAGAAACCGTGCGGCTGAGGACTACGTGGAAAATTTTCTCCTTTGCCGTCTACTTGACAAACATACCACAGGATAAGAAATGTTCGAGACAGTAGATGCCTTCAGCTTTCGGGTTTTCGTTGACTGACTGTGTACCTGTCTGTGCCGATAGTGCTCCATCCATGATGAGAACCAAAAAGAGTTTTATGGGTTTGTGAAAAGGGAAAACAAAGATAATTCAGTTATTCACTGTCTCCTCCACAGCGAAAGTCTAGCAGAAAAAGAGATTCAAAAAGACCTGGCCATCTTTTCAAAAGAAGATGCAGCCTATCTATTGTCAATTATATCCAGTCCCATCCTTTATGCATTCGTTAGGTGCTTTGTGTGACGAGATGGTGTCACAGGGAAGCGAGATTTTGCTTCTTTTGGACATCCGTTGACTATCATGAGAAGAGGTGCTAGAGAGAGTGGCTTACACAATGAAATCGGTGCTTTATTCAAAGAACAAAATCATAACTTTGCTGAACGATTCAACGACAGACAATGGATAGCCAAATTGCTATTCTCAGCTGAGTTTTATATGTTTAAACCACCTAAGCACCTTTATGCAAAAAAGCGATAAAATTTTGTTAGATATTCCAAAACATCGACGCATTGAAAGGCAACATAAAGTTGCAGATCTTTCGAATGGAAAGTTGAAAAATGTTTGCTTTTCTGAAAACAAGCATATTTGCAGAAAAGGTAGAAATTGATATGATCTGCATTCGTCAAGTCTTACTTGAGCACCTCACCACCTTACCACATTTCCTCTGGCTTGGATAAATATAACCTTTCTCATAAGTACATCAAAGCATTTTCTGGGTGCAAAGTCCTTTAGTGGTACGAGCATTACAGGTTACTTGTGAAATGGATTGCGTTGCTGAACATCTGATTGAGCTGCAAAGTCGATAGCTGTGAAGCCTCTTGCTGAATTTCGGGTGAATGCCCATTCAATGGAACTAAATGTCTCTGATCTGTGTCGGCAGGCAACAAAAGCTTTCTCGCTTTTTCCAACCACATACCGTAGTGAATCTGTTTTTCCAAAACTGTATCTTTAAAATCAAGCACCGAAACCAACTTCAAACAAAAGACAACATCAGGTGTACCTTGATGACCACAAGCCCTTATTTCGACAAAAGTGTGAAACAAAATCAGTTACAAGGTTCTCATTGAAATTTGTGAATGTGGGCGATAAACAAAATTTGCCAAATCTAGGGTTTATATTATTCTCATAGTCGTAGTCTATCTTGAGTCCGAAAAGATTTATACCGGTCCGAGTCAGCCACATAACTCCTCGATTCAAGGCTTAAGCGTTTCATATCGGAATTCATCGCAACCTGCAGCCATCATTTTTGGCTTTTAACCGTGACGCCTGCAGACTTTTTCGTTTCAGCATACTGCGAATGCACAAATCGGCTTTTTCATCAAGCCATGCTTTACAAACTACTTTCTGTACTTGAATAGCATGTTTCACCTCTTGGACTTTTCTGCACTTCTTTTGACACGAACGCCCGACACTGAACAGAGGAAGTCAGCTGAAAACATGCAGAAGTCACTGAATAACCGTAGACCCCATAAACCACTGCACCAGATGTACTTGTGCACATCTCTGTGCTGGACGAAAATGTTCATTATGCACAGTTACAGTAGTTGTTACAGCACAGTTGCAACAGGAGTTTTCCGTTGTTATATATGTCACCATCACAATGTCGGCTGACCACAACCTTCCATATCCCGTGGCGTATCTAGGTAAATGACAGGCATGGGTCGTGCCATGGGCGCCACTTTGACGTGGGCGCAAAAATTGCTTGGGAAAATTACAAATTGTGACTTACAGTTTCTCCTCAACCTATATTTGCGTTCCATACAACCATAAACTGCAAAGCTGCATCAACATGGAGCCCTTCTGTAATGTATTACACATTGCTACATGGCAGGAAAGCATGTAGGAATGCGTCAGAAACGTTTCTGTAACCATGTTTAAGCATGTTGACAAAGTTTTTTTGTTTGATGCCAGTGTAAAGCTGCTTTTATTTTCTAAAAAAAGTGAAACTTTTGCAAAAAAAGTGGCTCCAGTAGGTCCAGTCTTGTTGCAGTGGTAATGGATTTGCTATGCTGGCAATTGATTAGTGCAAAAGCAACAAAACGTTTCCTAGCTTCACCGTTTTAGCCTAAACTGCAAAACACCTAGCAGTATCTGCTTTCTGCAGAAGCAGACAGCGTTTGAATTTCCCGCCAAAACCACCCGGTAACCATCGATATCTTCGCAGGGAAACCATCCTGGATCAAATATTGAATTGAAGCATGGAGGAAATCAGAACAGTGAGGAAGTTTCTCATATACTGACTATGTTTTACTGAACGCGAAGCCAGGGAGACCTTGGGACCATTTCTATTTAAAAAATGTAGAAAAACGTAAAAACAACAGGTTTTTGTGAAACGCTGACTATCTCATAGGTGCAAGTGAGTAAGGGCAATCAACCCCTTTAATTTTCAGTTACTTTTTTGATCGATGATTGAGGTAACTGTTTTGGACGTCTGCAAATAGATTCATGCGTGAGCAGAGGGAAGGGGCGAAAGTGTGTTTGGGCAGCGTGCGTGTGGTTATTTCATTGGAAATAAAATTTCTGACATACAATATTTAAGCAAAAAATACCGGCCCATTTTCACTTGAACCGTAGAGGTAATAAGCTCTTGTTTCATTTTGAAAAGTTCCTGCTGCTTTATAACTGGACAAAAGTCAAACAAGCAGCAAGAATGTGGCTTAAGCTATTGATGGCAGTCCTGGTCATAGGTGATGCCGATTTAACATGGTCGATATTTCAACAGTACATTTGGTAGGTTATTGTGCATTGCATTTGCAACTATAAAGTCCTTTTCCACTAAGTCCATCATTCAATCCACGTAAATCCGTTCCTAGCATGACGTTTTTGTTCAATGATTTTATGTCTGTGCACCAAATAATAACACCAACAATGAGAAGATAATAACTATCTTTACGGAATTCGGAATTCAATCATTGCACACGGTTCATATTAGACATTATAAATGATATTGACGATAACTTTAGTTGCAATCACCAATGCTGCAATAATATTATTCTGAATAAAGTGGCCATAGCTCTGTCTAACGTTTGTCTGGATCAATTAAATTCGTTTATGACATGAGAGCAACTGACCAATGGAACCATACACAGTTCATTCATGATGATGTCAATTTCGGGATTTGTGAGCCATATTTACTCTAGTTTTACTCATTATTTTTTTTAGTATTTCTGCAGAAGATGCCCCATCAGACACGGTCAAAATGCATCAAATCGATTGTGATTTTTTTCTGAGAGTAGAACCTACGAGACGCTTCTCGATAACCTTCGCAGCTACGCGGTCAGGAAATATCCAGATCAACTCGTTCCTGGACCTCTCAAAAACTCTTGGATCCGCCTTTTGTCTCTTTCATGGTATTGGCGTTCACAAACGTTGATGAGTTTTCTTTGCTCTTCACTATCCCTGTCAGTGTGAAGTTATGAAAGTTTGCTATATTTCTTTGGTGTTAATATCTAGGTTTTTGTGCTTCAACTTTGGCCACGTCAGTTAAAAATCTTGACTAAGACATTGATACGTTGTACAAGTAACTACTAAGAACATTTTGCACATCGACGTTTATCTTCTGCTGCAAGCAAAACGTTTCGACTGTTCATAACTTTTAGGGTGAGTCTTATGTAAAAATAAACAATGGAGGGAGGTTTAGTAATAGTATACCCAGGGTTTTTTTTAAGGAAAGTGTTAGGTACTCGGTATGAACCTGTAGGGACCCGATTTCTCTGATTCTAGGGACCCGATTTTCTCTAATTTTAGGGACCCGATGATAATGTTCTCTGATTTTAGGGACCCGATTTTCAATTCTAAGGACCCGATTCGGGTCCCTAAAACACCTTAAAAAAACGTGGTATACCTTAGTTCGCTGAAATCCCATTATTGTTTTAGAAATATTGGGGCACAAGCAATCCTTTCAACTGAGTGCGTGAACAAGCCAATAAAATAAACTAACTAAACCAAATATCTGCAAATGTTTGGTATTCTAGCATAAACTAAGCTGTCCTCATAGAAAAAGTGAGTTCTTAAAGTCAACATATTTTTTGTTCTTTATTGACAAAAGAACAGCGTTTGAAGCCTGAAGGATTGTTCAAAAACATAACGCGGATTCTCATGTAATTCTAAACTACTATTGACTTTAGCTTCTCTTCAGTTTAGAATCTATACCTGAACTTTAGATTCTTTAAAAGGGAGTAGCAATGTTTTATATTGGTTTCCTGTAAATGAGTTCATAAACTCGTGCGTTTTGTCCTCAAATAAAATTAACTGTTCCGGATTGTCTGTGTGTCGGGTCGTATGGCAACCATATCATGTTTTGATATTTCTCATCCTTTGTTAAGTGCGTTTTTTCAATAAAGCTTCTTTGTTTACTTCCAAGCGTTGTTAACGGGCCTATAACAACGGACAGTTGCTGGATAGATTGAATTACAGAAACGTGTTTCTATCCCATCCTGCTGTATAGAAGCAAACATATAGGTTTACAATATCAATAGCTGCGCTAGAGAGCACGTAAATAACATTCCGAGTCGCAGTAAGGTGACTTTCAAGCATCAGCATCACGAAACAGCAGCCTGTTGGAATTAATGTTTTGGTATGCAAAGAATTACTTTTGAAGCTCTGAAAACACTTGGTTTACTGAAAGCATGGGTTAAACGAAAATAACAATTGAATTCGCCGTGTTGTGTAAATGTAAATCTTGCAACTAATGAACAGATTTTTAATATTAATTTTGAAGTGCTATTGTATGATCCACTAAACAATGAAAATTTTGCAGTCAATGAAAATTTTTCTGCATTTGTAAAGAACAAGTGCAAGGTAATATTTTCGGTAGCTATTTTAGCTCAGTTTTGAAAGTAAACTCATTAAAAGTTTTAGTAAGCGCCTATATAATTTGTTTATATAAAAAACGTATATAAAAAGCGCTTATATAAAAAACGTAACATAATTTGTTAATAACAATTGTTACCACTCTTCATATATTGAGGAATTTTTCCAAAAACATAGTTACAAAGCTTTTCAAAACAATTCAAGCCTAAATTTCCGAACGAACATTTGCTTGTAATTTCTTGTATTTAAGAAATCGCCATTTGGTATTTTTAAATGAAGTTAGCGGTGTTGGATAAAAAACGCAATAAATTTAGCTAAAATTCACGCTTCGTGTATATTCAATGCATCTTTAATCTTAAAATTTGTGAAAAACGTTGACTATATAACAAACTTTGCTCCAATGTGAAACGATGCGATTTGTGTCTTGAATCAATCTTTGCGTTACAGAACGTGAAAAGTTAGTTTGTCTTTCCAAATAACATTAAGATAATTTCACGTTGACAAACATAGCAAATTACTAAAGTAACGTTTCGCTGGACGCTATTAGCCTAAAGCGACAAAAGAACGTTTGCAGCAAACATTAAACCAACTCACAAAGATTGTTGCTGTGAATGAAAATGCAGTTGACTTTCAATCGAGCTTTGCCCCCAAACCGTGTAGAATTCAGATATTTGATACAAAAACATTGGTAACATCAGATTGCTACTACAATCGTACGACTTGAGCACAAGACTGCCTTAACAATTGATTACAGTTTAGCAACTCACTGTCTTTTTCATGTCTTCACTGTTGAGTTTTTCTAAAGAAAACTTTAAAATAATCTGCAGCCGGTTCAGGTTTGGTTTCAAAAGTTTGTAACAATCTGTTTTTTCATTCCTGTCAATACACACTGGTGCCACAAAATATAGGGTTTACGTTTTCTAAAAAAAAACGATATGGGTGATTGCTTTAGAGCATAGGCGTACGGGAAGGAATCGAATCTGAAATATCCTCCAAATTTTCACAGTAAACATTTGTGCTGAGGCTAACTTGAAACGTGACTTGCTTCTGTTTCCATCAGAAGGTATGGCCCTCCGCTATACACGGCCTTGCGCCGTGGATCCCGCGGCTGCTTTCGCAGTGAATGCGATATTGATGGCGGGTCAATGGCGGCACTGCTCGTGAACTGTTCCCTTGCACTCACCCATCAGGGCCGAGCACGAGGCTGGAAAGGCCGCAAGTACAGTTTTTCAGGTATTCGTTTGATGACCCTAGCGCGAATCGAACACATCCTAGCAAATGTGGTTGCGCGTGCTCAAAAGGCTATTTCGATTTGACTTTAACCACTTCGAAGACTGCAACCACAATTTTTGTCGTTTCTAACGCTTTTGTTCATGAAGGAATATTTTGCTTTTGTTTGGTTACTTCCGCGCATTTTGACGTTTTATGTTATTTCGTGCCTGCATGCTTGTCCTTCTTTCCTATTGTGCGGATTGATTTGCTTAATTTTCTACTTTTGTTTTCCAGTTGTTTCAAGCGTTTGTTTGACTGCTGCAAAATAGTGGTAATTGGAAATTTGTGCATATGCATGGTCACTGCCAGTATTTCGGTTTGGGCTACCATTATAAACGTGTTGCGCACAGCTATGATCCAGCAGAACTCCTCGAAAGCATGATGCAACACCATTGATCAGAACTCCTAATTAAGCGTCTATTTTAAGTTCTGTCTTACTTTTATCTTTTGAGCATGATGTAGTATCGGGGAGAACGTGCTATTTGTTGTTCTGCTTACTTCATATCGCAGTGAACTATTACTTATGCTCAATGTTGAGTGATTTGTTGCATTAAGTTTGTCATGTTATGCACTGAAAGCTTTTAGATAGTTTTGCTTTCTCTAATTCGACATGTTCCACAGCCCGAAATTTACACCACTTTCGGTATCAGTTAGCGTATTTGTTGAAATGCGTTCATGGATTGAAAATAGCAGAACGTTCCTCAGCTTCAAGGGTAGATTTTGCTGTCCGCGAAACAGCACTTAAGTTTGATATTTTTACCAAAAATTTTTATACTCGAAAAGTTCTGGTTTATACTTCACGACGTTTACACTCCGCTAAATACCTGTGACTATCTGGGAATGGCGACCAAAAATTTGCAAGGTGATATGATCTTTCTTCGCGAAAGATCGTTTTACTTGATTCCTTCATTTCAATATTCACTTTAAGCAATTTGATTTGAACTTATTTCCTTGTCATGGGTTCAATCTTTACAAATTACAATTTATTGTTTGTAAAGTGACAACTGCTGATATGCGTGCACGTCTGCCTGAATATTTTTTCTGCAGGTAAAGCATTTTCATCCTGCTTGGCTATTTTGCAAAGTCTGCAATTAACTGTACTTTTCCTCTAAATCTTTCGGTATACATAAAACTACCAGCATTCTAGCAATTGAACAAGCTTCCTAGAGCCCTCTGCTAGTGAGGGCAATTCTACCGACACGAGCTCAGCCCCGCGAAACAATAATTTTATCGTCTGTTCGACAGTGACTCTAGTCTAGCTGTAACTGGAGAAGCTGATTCACAACCGAATCTCAGGTGTACAGAAATCTAATCTGCTGTAAACATGTTCGTGCTATCTACTGGCTCTATTTCTTGCCATCAAGTCTCCCACAAAAACTGTGATGGTAACAAAAAGAAACGCGTAGCCGTATTTCGCTTAGAAAATAATAGTAGAGAAAAACGTGAAAGATCGAAATCTTGAAAAGTTGAATCCGGCACAGAAGCAAAGTTTATTACAATCCAAATTAAAACCAATTAAACAACAAATATTTGATGTGAAAGTGCTATCCATAATTTTGTAGTATGGTGACCATTTGTAATATTTTGCGCCTTTACAAACACGTCTTTTCTGGAAACACCAACTTTCATTTAGGTTAAGCTGTAATCCTTTGTTTGCTGTGTTGCTTGAAATTTCTTTACACATTCTCTCCTATTTTCCAATTCTACATCCCATACTTCTGGCAAGCGATTTACTGATACTCATGAAAACGAAGTGAGTTTTGTAGAAAAAACACTTTCTGTTGACAGGGTCGGATTTACTTAGGCTTCCTAAGTTCAAGCCTTGGGCCTCAAAATTTAGGGGACCTCCAGAGACAAGCAAACTGTGGTATGTAGAGTCAATTGCCGATAGAAAATGAGGTCGATAAATATTGGTCAAAAATTTATGTCGTAACTATCAATGAAACTTACTTTTATTCACCTAATTACGTTTGTTTTGGTAACGCCAGGGTCTTCTAACGTGTTTCCATAAATGTCATCTACGAGTCTGCAGCTTCTCTAAGCACAAAAACTGGAAGAGTTGAAACTACTTTTACAAATTTATTTTCAATCAACAACTTTAACCCAACTGAAAGGTGCCGTCCCGGGCCAAGAGCCTCCAGTGCTCCCCTTGCTACGCTATCGCTTGTTCTGTTCAGTGTTGGACGTTTGTGTCAAAAAGGGTGCAGGAATATCCACAGATCGCCACCTGCTTCTGTCCAATTTGCATCTGTAAAAAACCGCCAAGGCATGCACACACGTGCATGCCATTAGATTCTGCCAAACAAAATGGAACGCTCTCTGAAGGACAAAGCAAAAAGAAAGAACTTTGCAGACAGGGTATCGTTCTTGTGCCGAGAACTCACGGAATGCACAGCGGTTGCAGAGCAGTGGCGATTCTACAATTTCAAAAGGGGGGTCCACTGCGGGGCCAAGGAAAACACAGAGGGTCAACATAAAAATCTACCTTGCATGGTGATTTTTCACTGTTTTGAAGATTAAGTTGCTATGATTAACCCCATCAAACCCAACATAGGCTTGTGAATATCGTTAAATATGAATTAGCGTTATTATTCACTAGAGACACCTAAACGCCACTGTAGATGCAATCACACACGTGTACTGCTACATCGAATATTCTGTGGTAACCATGAAACTTCCACAGCACTGCACATGTAAATCGAAACACCATTTTCCGTACGCAGTTATGCCGATCCCACATGAACGAAAACAACTCCACGAAAATGAATACAATTCACATGAAAGCGAAATGGTTCCAACCACGAATTCCATCTTGACACAGAGACAAGTAGGCTGTTGATAGCCAACTAGTTTATTCAAAATATGTTTACTACAAAGCAAATTAAAAAAAAAATAAACCATCTGCCAACGGATTGGTGACTACTGACTAATCCGATTTTGTGGTAGCTTATGGACATTTTGTGATTGTGATGTAACCAAAACAATGTTATGCAACTACTATTACGAGCGTAATGTCCATCTGAAGCGTGGATAGGATGAGGACTATTCAGTGCAGTATGCAGTTAACAACAGCGAGGTATCGGCACCAGTTGCACCTAAAGTAGCATAGAAGCGCCGCAGATAGATGTGCATCGACATTTAGGGCGTGTACCTGATAGCAAGATGTAACAGTAGGCGTAAAATGTATTTTGCAGAATATTCCCAACAAATTCGTTCATTTTAATATTCACTTTGAATTTTCCTCTGACTGATCCTCAAAAGCTGACTTTTCAACCCTGCGTTGGTTTATGACTGTCTTGTCATAAGCGAAACACGCACTAACTCTAAACCTAAAAAGATTCAGAAAATAGACAAAAAGCAATATAATTCTCACACTGATCCCTGCACAGGCTGTGTCAGAATTTTATAACATCATCACCTCAATGTAACTAAATCCTTCGATTATCATGTCGACTGTCAAATTCATCAACGAAATCATCTAAATCAGGGGTGTACAACCTTTTGCTATTGCCGACCGCATTACTTTTATTTATATGGAGTACGGCCGCCAATGAGTTCGACTTATATTTATGAGATACGCTTTAATTAAAGAATATGTTTTATCCGGTACATGTCAAATTGCGTATTCATTCTATAACTCTTTGTGACATCACCATCCAGATTGTTACGCATAGTGTCGACTGATTTTCTTGCCTTGGGTTTGTTTTGCTTCAATATACGCTAGCATGGCCGCCTAAGCTTATATTTTATATCACATGTAGACGGCCGCAAATTTCATTATCGAAGGCCGCAGGTTGTGCACCGTTGATCTAAATATATTTTTCAGCTCGTACTTTCAGTTGAAAGTAGATCAGTGTACCCAATCTTTCACTGGTCATGGAATTTCTGGGAAATGTTTTCACTAATTTAATTTTTGAAAACTTTTCTCGCATGAAGCGATGGTGAAGGGAAGAGTTACAGCTGCCAGTAACAATCAAACGCAGCTTTGTAAGTAGCGATAAATGAAAAAACTTGTTCGAGCGACATAGGCAGATTCGACTCCTTCCGAAGCAAATTCTTTGTCAAAGTTATTTCATGTTTTAAATCATTTTCACTAAATGAATATGATTTGCGAATTCTTCCAAGTGTTTTTCTGACAGAAATGTTTGACCTCCGGGGAAAAGAGCTGAAATACGCGAAAGAATCACTTCTAAATCATTACAGAAATTTCGCACAAAATTCTATGAGGTTGCAGGACATGTGGGTAGAGTTAAAACTGAAGTCACGAACCACTTACATAAGATGTTTCGAAGTCGTATACACAAGGCAGCAGTACGCAATACTGCAGCCAGGAGAAATTCAGATAACCAATTCCTAAAATGCTTTCACAAACCTTTTGCACTGGGCAAAGCAAAAGTCTGCTGACAGTAATATAATCCAGTTCCATCTCAACCTGAAATGCACGATAGATTAATCTTCTCATTTATAACGACTGTTTCTTAGCGTCGAAATGAATGTCCCACCACCACGACCGCGGTCTGACTAGATTTCACGCAAGATCCGAGCCACCATTGCTGTCAGGGCCGGCGTTAACAAGCGTTGGGCCCGATTGGACACACATTTGCGGGGTCCCACTCAGTGGCGTGTAGAAATTTTTGAGGGGATGGATAAAGTCATAATGATAAAAATTAGTGATATTAAAAAAAGGCGAGGACCGAAAAAGTGACGCGAAGACCTCTACAGCACAGACTTCAATGGACAGCGCCATAAAACCCAATAAATCAACGAATTACAACACTCAATACCTCGTCTCTGAAGAGGTATCTCTATGACCAGAAGAGAGGCTTTGAGCGTAGTACCTGCAGAGAGGATGGATTGAGTGCTGTGCTAGTACATAACCAGAGCTGAAAACTTTGCAGTAGGCTAGTAGCTAAAAACTCCATGTTTCCAGGCCAGGAATATTAGCCATGGATGACTTATGGCAGTATTCCTTCGCAATGAAACTTAGAAAACCGTGATTGCAAGAGGTCCTATTTGGTCTAAACAGTCCGGGTTATTCTCTAACATTTTGACTCATGACAGATTCAACACTTTCGAAACGACTTATATCACTTACCGCACATAAATTTCTACTTTGACTACCAGGCGCAACATGGTCAGGCTGGCTGCCTATTGTCTACTTTGTCGCCATCTTCAATGTGGTCACATCATTGTGGTATGCCATTGAGGTAGTTCGGTCAACTACTTGTCCAGCGCAGTGAACGCACCTTTGTTTTTCTGCTTCGGTCTTTTTTGCCTTAGCTTTAGCCCTATTTTGGCTGCCACTTAATATTTCAGGCCTATGTCTTTTGGTCCTTAACTCATAATATTAAGCTAAGTTACAGAAAAAACATATTCCTAAATAAATAGCCCAAAATAAAACTGTTGAAGCCGAAAAACAAAGCATCAGTGCAATGTAACACCTGCCTATCACTATATATTTAGGCCTACATGTGGAAATGGCTACAATTAAATCCACTGAAAAGAGCACCGATTAAAGAAGTAGCCAACAAACCGCTTTAGTAGAGCAGGTTTTGAATATCCCGGAGAAGGTAAAAAAAATATTTTCTCTATTAACACTGAAGAAATATAGAAAGTGACTGTACATCTCCCAATAAGTTTAAACCCACGTTTAATTTTTCAAAACAGTCAAGTACTGTAACTTCAAACCTCGACGAAAGCTATTCTACTTTGCACCTTTTCAGACTCTTTACAATTTTCAATTTATTAGGCTACATCTAAAAAATTACGACGTCAATCTGTGATATTGATGCCATAAACCTTGTTTCGGTTCTGTTTCTTTGCAAATGGCTTAACTGTTAGTAATTTTCTGTTACTTTTTAAGGAACCGTTATTTTTTGCACAACTAAAATAGAGTCATTCATAATTGAAACTAATTTTATTTCAGTAGTTTTCGCAAATCTCGGGTTGCCTTATCAAATCTCTACGGGAGAGAAAATGAACA
>Ga0210059_1005929_pt1 | contig 19643 bp, 13 predicted proteins | sample Ectturendosymbi2_FD_188042 | JGI IMG/M metagenome (GOLD analysis project Ga0210059, IMG submission 188042) | Ecteinascidia turbinata endosymbiont from Florida, USA - Sample 2 (SPAdes) (version 2) | ecosystem: Host-associated > Tunicates > Ascidians > Unclassified | place: Key West, Florida... | reverse complement strand
TGGGCCTTGATTAATCAATTTTGAAAACTTATTTGCCAGATGCCTGTAACATGACACAAACCAGGCTGCACTACACTTGCTAGTAGCCTAACGTTCTAAGCCTAAACCAGGGGTCACCAACATGGTGCCCGCCGGAACCAGATCGCCAGTATATACCATGTGGGTTGCCCATGGCCTGTTCTGACAATAGCATAAACATGATCAATTTCTTTACAATGATGAATATCTTTAATTTTTATTTTTAATGATAACATCATATGAAGATAAATCATGCAAATTTTTATTTTCAAAAGTGTGTGTATCAAACTGGTAGACCTTCGCATGAATCTGTACCAAGAAGCAGCTCTGAGTTTGACGCAGGAGTTTGGTGACTCCTGCCTTAAACCCTAACCTAAGATAATATTAAACCAAGGGTTCACAACCTGGGATACATGTACCCCTAGGGGTAGATTTTTTTATCTAAAAGGGCACATTTGAGGTTAGCAATGGAAGAGAAAAATTGGGCGTGCCTCGACCATCTTCATACAGCAGCATGTGGAGACCTGTGTTGAGCGACTGCGTTTGCGAAGTCGGGAGGTTCTCACACGGCAAAATAAAAACGAAACAGTGGAACTATTACGAAACAATAGCATTGTTCACCAATTCGATAAGAGGTTGAGTAGCCCAGACCGGCACGTGAATCCGGACGTCCAACTAAGCGACATTGTCTATTGTCTATTTTAGAGGATTTTTTAATCTGAACATTGTCTATTTTAGAGGATTTTTTAATCTGTTTCTACTTCCATGGACACCAAAAAGGGGCGCATTGATGGCAAAGGGGTGTCATTCAAAAAGTGTGCCAGGAAGTTGCCCCAAACTGCCCCCCTGGATCCGCCACTGACTCGAAAAAAGTTTAGATGACTCTGACTCGAACGGCTTGTGACTCTGACTAGACAAAAATGATTAGGGCACATCACTGGTGGTCATAAATGGTGAAGTGCAAGACAAAATGTAATGTTCAAACAGGTTGGAGATGGTAGTTGGAACTTGCAAGGAAAACAGATCTTTATTTCCCAGCATCGCTTGTGTCCCCTTTCTTGTTTTTACAGATAGGCACAATGACAGTTTGCATTTTCCATGCATTAACACGCATTTACTAAGCCACTAAGGTAATCACACGCGCTTGTGTCAGCATACAAATGTGTTCAGCAAAAATGCCATTTTTGCCAGCTGCACGATTTAAAGCTAGTTTTTGAAAGATGGATCCGATCTTATTACTGTTGCACATTAGTTCACCACCATCGTGCGTTAGACACTTCACCTATGTTGATGCCTTGAGATGGCGCCACATGTAATTCAATGGTCATCGGTAGATGGTGCCTATAAGTAACAAGTCACTGTGATAGTACCACAGGCGAATTGCCGAAATTCACTTATCCCTGTATAATGATAGTGCAACCTATTATCACTGGAGTGATCTCGTCGGGTGAGCCCTACTGCTGCTGGTTGCTTTCCTCTTAGTTTAATGCCCCGGATCACCATCTTTCTCTTTTGCTTGCCTCAGTAGTTCAAGGCGATGCAGATACCTGTAACATTACTGACACTCCTGTAACACTTACGAGACAAAATGTGTAGTCGTTCAACACTGTTTCAACTAATATCCAGGGGGTATACTCCAGGTGTGCTAGTTGTTGCACCGCATGCCCTGTGAAACTGAACATGACGTGACATTTTCTAGATCGTGCGATCAAGGGAAATCAGAAAAAGCTAGAAAATTTTTTATGAACTTTCTAGCCCTGACATATAGGAGTAACCTAGCAACAGTGATAGGAATAGGAATTTGGATTTAGGAAAGCATTGGTTTTCCAATTTTCATTGGATTTTGAAATATGCGTTTTGCATTGGAATTGGATTTTGCAGACATGAATTTCCTCCCTTTAGGCCCACACTGGAAAAGACTCAAAGCAAAGTATGAGATCGACTGCCATGATCACAATATGCAAATACTACTTTAAACCACTGTGTGTTTAATGTATTGTGCCCTGCTGGCCTCTCAGTGAAAAGCAAGGTCTCAGCTCTGCCTCTGTGTTGGGTGGAACATTTCATACTTAAAATGTGTGATAACACCACTAGGAGACACAGTCAAAACAGAAACTTTGCGCCAATATTGATCGTCGCCGAAGCACAAAAAGCTCATTTGATTATGTGCAAACGAACTGGATTTGTCAATCAGATGTTCGGAGAATTTATGAAAATGACTCTAAATCGAGTGGAAGCATTCGGTGAAAAACGTGACTCGAGTCGATTCACCATCGTTTCAACGTGGTTCGAGTTGAGTCACAAAAAATTGTGACTCGAGTCGAGTCATTGGCTCATGTCACGCTGTCACTGATATTTATACGAGTGAAACAGAGACTGAGCATGAATGTTGCAGACCTGACGATTTAATGTTGAAATTAGAAAATGCTAAAGGAGAAATACCTGCAAGATTATAGCAAGTACAGGTTGACTTGATATATGTTGCAATGACAAGTGTGTACTGTATTTCACATACTGTTCGCAGTTCTGTGTTGGCATTCCTACCGCGTAATCAAAACATCCGAAGGTTTTGCATTTTCGAGCGGAAACTCTTGAGTTGCTTACCGCCATGTTTTCCTTTTAGGCTTAGGGCAGGGTTGCCAATTTGGCTTTTTTGAAGCCAGATTTTGAAATTCTGGCTTTTTTTGAACGCCTTACGTTTTTTTGGAAATCAAAAAAGTAAGATAAAATCTGCCATTTTCTGGATTTTTTTCAGACGGAAAGGCTTGACTCTGGAAAAACATAGTCAAAGCTGTATAGGCCTATTCATTACAAATCTCTTATGAAGAAAGTCTATATATGAAAATGATTTTTACCTTCCATTGCTAACCTCAAATGTGCCCTTTCAGATAAGAAAATCTACCCCAAGGGGTACATCATGCACCCCAGGTTGAGGTTGTGAACCCTTGGTTTAATAATAGCGGTTAGGCTTAGGTTATGGTTTAAGGCAGGGGTCACCAAACTTTTTGAAACTCAGAGCTGCATCTTCTTCTTGGTACAAATTCATGCGAAGGGCTACCAGTTTCATACGCAGACTTCTGAAATAAAAATTTACATAGGCTAATTTGTCTTCATGATGTTACCATTAATCATAAAAATTAAAGATAGGGCACTTGTCAGCCTAGTGCACTTGTCATGTGTTAATGTCATGTTACAGGTGACGGGCACATACATTTTCAAAAGTGAAGGCCCCTTGGCGGACCTATAGCCACTGCCTTGATTGAGACTGTATAACTGGTTTTAGTGTCCGAAGGGCAATGAACTGAAAACTTGTTACTTTACATTTGAGATTACTTTACAGGTAGTGTCTATTAATTTTACCAACAAGATCGATGCTGGCGGCAACAGATTCACATTGGCTGGAGCTATTGTGCCGCCACTCGAACATTGATTCAGTCTCGTGGCATGACACAATTCTGATAAGGTCAGTTTGGCACACAATTGCCGTGCTACTCGTAACGTAACAATTATGCTTCAAGTCTGGTATGCCATTGCTTTTCGGTTCGACTCCCACCTTGGCGACTTCCCTTTTTTCTTTTTTCAAAAATTTAAGGTTAGCGTCAGAGTTAGTGTTACCGATAAGGTTAGCGTTAGGGTTTAGGGTTACAGTTTAAGGTTAGCATTGGGGTTACCATTAGGGTTAGCATTAGCATTAGGATAGGGCTACGGTTAGGGTTAAGGTTAGGTTTGGGGTTTATCTTGTATGTCTACTTCGTTTCTGCCAAGCTTGTTGCTGCTGCCATTTTGGCGGCAAAAGACACTGCCTACTTCATATTACGGACCACGGGCCGGTCCAGGTCAGAAAATAAGTTGTAGTTAGTTTAGCATAAAGTAAACGGGCCGGGCAGTTTCTTGTGAGCTCCGGGTGGGCCAGGCTAAAGAAGTGCTGGCCCGTGCCATCTCCAGGCGGTACTCTACTAAACCAGGCTTGCCAATCTGTTTTCATTAAAAAAAGCCAGACCTTGTCCCAAAAAAAGCCAGATAGCAGTTTTACGGCATATACACATAATGATTAAAATGCATAACCAAACACAAAATTGAAAATAGACATTAAAACTCGTCAGAAATATCGATATCATATATTATAATACATTTTCACTCCAGTCCTTGGAAGCACTTTTTCCTCATAATTGTACTGTCGTACATTTGTTTCTTATCAATAACATTGATTATTTTTAGGGCAAAAGTAAATTTTTTTCAATATTGTGCACACGCTGCATGGTTATACTTATTCATTTAGAAATGCTCGTATTTATACTGTTGCAATCGGAAATCCCGAGCGGTATGTGCGCAGAGCTTTGTACCATGGCAGCAAGCAACAATAGAGATCACTCAACGAGATCACTCTATTATTGCTTGTTCGCGCCACATACATAATGGTGTTATTCTTCACGCACATCCCGTTCGTGGTGAATCACACAATCAACGCAACACTACCGGAAAGGTTGCAACAATTCATAGGTCAACATCAGTGAATCTTATTTTCAAAATCAAATGCTTGGTTAATGGTAAATATATTTTTGTTATTTTCCTCAGCCTTTTTTTCATAAGAAATTTTAGGGATACATGCTCATACATTATAACAAAATGCTGAAGCGAAGGGGTACATGGCGTGAGAAAATTTGGGAATACTTGTTTTAAACCTAAACCTTGGCGAAAGACTATAACCGAGTGTTGGTTGCTTTGATTGATTCCTAACATGGTTCACTGATTTGCATGGAAACAAGTGAAATGGAACGTTGGTAGAACGGTAAAATGAAGAGAACAGCAGCAAAAAAATTCGTTGTTAGATTTTGAAACTTTGCAAAAAACAAAAATTTTTGGCGAGCAGACTGCAGCGACCCGTAATGGCCCGGAATGATATCATTGCTAAACAAATTGCTAGCGGACTGTTTCAAAACCTTTAGCGGATGGCCCGAAGACTGGACTGTTAGCGGCCCATGCCATCTCTAGTACCGCCACTCCGGCAGTCCACCACGCATTGTTGTTACAAGCAGTGTTGCCATTTTAGTGGTTTTGCTACTAGCAGGTTTTTCTCAACAATGTCAACTAGAAATTTTGCTAATTTTCTAGCAGGATTTTGAAAACCGTTTAGCAAGTAACAAATTCTTGACAAAAATTTTATATTATGAACAATTTTTAGTGATAATCTGTTGACTTCGGCAGTGTTTATTTTCCTGCCAAGATCGATGCCAGCAGCAACAGGCTTTGCAGAAATGAAGTAAACACAAAAGATAAGCCCTAATGCTAACCCCTAACATTAACCCAACCTAATGCTAATCCCTAACCCTGTATAGTTAACCCATAACTAGCCCCAAACCCTAATGCTAAACCATAAGCCTAACACTAACTCTAACCCCAAAGCCTAACGCTAACACTTATGCTAACCCCTAAACCTAATGCTAATCCCTAACCCTAATGCTAAGCCTAACACTAACCCCTACCGAACGGTAACTGTAACACAAACATATAAGGGAAAATTTTGGAAAGTTAAAAAAAGTAAAAAGAAGGAAAAGAAGTCGCCAAGGTGAGAGTGGAACTGAAAAGCAATGGCATACCAGACTTGAAGCATAACCACTGTGTTACGAGCAGCACACCAATTACATGACAAACTGACTTTTTTATTCAAATTGCGTCATGTCATCAGGCTGAATGTTTGAGTGGCAGCACAATAGCTCCAGCCGATCTGTTTCCACCAGAATATTGGTGGTAAAATAGACACTACCTTTGTCTTTTACTCCTTGTTCATCAAAAATGTTTTGTCTTCGTGATGATGCTTTGCAATGGGTGACACCAGGGCTAGGTGCAAGCTGCCTCAATCATTTCGAGTTTTTATTGAGACGCAACCAACCTGCTTCAAGCAGATATTTCCATCATAATACTGTTGCAACCTATCTGGTGGTGTGATTCATCACGAACGGGATGTACGTAAAGAATAACACCATTATGTATGTGGCACGAACAAGCAATAATAGAGTGATCTCGTCAAGTGATCTCTATTGTTGCTTGCTGCCGCGGTGTGAAGCTCTACGCACATGCCACTCTGGATTTCCGATCGCAACAATACTGTAACAAGCAACTGGATGGCTTGGTGAAGCCTAAATGATTTGCTTCTGGGCTTTGTGAGCGCATTGGGTTTAAAAGACTACATTGGACATTGGTAGAATATATTTTTATGGCGGTGGCTATAGAACTGCCTGTGGATCTTTAAATTTGAAGCCTTATTCGACCACCTTTTGTAACATGACAGTAACGCATGACGAGACTGCAGTAGGCTTGGTAGAAACGAAGTAAATATAAAAGATAAAACCTAACCTTAAACCCTTACCGTAGCCCTAACCCTAATCCGAACCTAATGCTAACCTAATGCTAACCTCCTAACCTAAACCTTAGCTAACGTAACACTAACCCTAAGCTAACCTTACCCAAACCTAACGCTATGATATCCCTAACCTAAGACTAACTCGTAAACGTACAATGTAAGCCTGAAGAAAAGTAAAGAAAAAAAAACAAAAGCAAAGCCGAAAGAAAAAAACAAAACCAAAGTCGGCAAGGTGAGATTTGAACCGAAAACCTGAAGCACAGAAGGCGTAGCGCATAACCATTGCACTATACGATCCACACGGTTTGAACGACAAAGTGACCCTTTTATTTGAATTGCGTCAGGACAGGCGGATGAATAGTCACTTCCTGTTTTTATTCCACGACACATGATTTTCCAGGTGGTTCAGTAATGCCAGACAGTCGTAGGCCTGATGTGTGGTCCATTGGGAGTGCAAGACCAAAAATTGATACACAGCTTTACAATCAAGCTTATTTTAAGGCAGTGGCTAAAGAACCATCGATGGATCTTTAAATTTGAAACCTTATTCGACCATCTCCTGTAACAACAACGTGACAGTAATGCACAAAACGAGGAGAATGCAGCAGGCTTTGTAAAAACATAGTAAACACAAAAGGTAAACCTAAAATCTAACCGTAGCCCTAACCTAATGCTAACTTAGCTGTAACCTAGCCAACCTTAACCTAACCCTAAGCTAACCTAACCCTAACTTAACCCTAAGCTAACCTACCACCAAGCTAATGCTAATCTAACAATAACCTAACGCTAACCCCTTAGATGAAAAGTTTGTAAGTTTTGAAAAAAGTACAGAAAAACTGGTCCAATGAATTAAAATGTATAAGCAGTCACTATTACAAAAATGTAAGGCGCCAAGTTGAGAGTCTAACCCTGAACCATTGACATGGTTCAATTGGAACCTATCCTGTAGGCTGCCAGATCGACGCCGGTTGAATGACAAACTGACCACTTTATTCAAACTGCGTCATGCGAGGCGGGATGATCAAATAAGTTTTGAAACAGGAAGATCCATGGGTGGTTCCGTAGCCACTTCCTTGTTTTGAACACCTCAAAAATAGCAGTTTTTTAAGCAGAATTTCAATATTTTTAGCAGATTTTAGCAGAAAAGTTGTGACATAAGTTTTAGCAAGAAAAAAGTTAGAAATTTTGGTCAGAACGTCTGAAAATATAGGCTAATAATGAACACTGTTATGGTGAGTTTGATTACAACTGTGAGACAAATGACCGAAATGTTTCAGTGACCAATTTGTCTCAGCAAAAAATGACCGAAATGTCTCAGCGAAAAAAAACAGTTGCATGGACAACAAAAGCAACATCCATGAATCAATAACAAACGGCTGTATGAATTAAAAGATTTGGATTTTGGTTAGACAATATATGAAGTCATTATGATTGTCTCAAATGCCAATTGAAGAAATTAATGAAACAACCTTTAAGACTGATTGTTTAAATTTCTTTGTTGCCTTATGCATGCAAATTAAAAAATGATTTCTATTGGAGAAAGTTGTTGTCAGCTTAAGGCTTTAAGATTTTAGATTCTGTTGAAGCTTAAGATCTCACTAAAGATCCAAGTTTAATTTAGTAGCAAATGTCAATGTGGCTCTAAATTTTCCCCATCTTGTGCCTGAAGATCACCTAGAGGTGATGGTCAAAAAACCATAAAATTGATAAATTACCAAAAATTGGCAATTTTAGTGAGAAATGTTAGAAACAGATCAAAGGCTCAAAACACTCAGATTTTAGCCTAGTTTCCAATAAAAACTTCAGCGAAATACTTCCATCTAGTGCTTCGGTCTGGGGCGGGCCAAGTAACCTGAGCCAAAATGACTAAAAAGCTAACCCACTTAGACATCACCCACAAAAAACCTGATACCCAAAACCAAAAATTTTTTTTCTTTGTAAACTAGGAGACTTGCCAAGACATTTTGAGGATTTGGATAGTTCTCTAGCACAATTGACTGGCGAGTTATGGAGTTGCAAAGTGGTGTGAAATTAGCAGCTCAATGTGTGATTTCAAAGTATTATATAATCGTACCCCAGCTTCTGACGTGTTAAAAATGTCAAGTATTTTCTCATTTTAATGACATTTTGCTCAATAATGCTGACTCTATGGTGGTCTGTGGTGCAATCTGCAAAGTAATTATTTGGGGTGAAAATTTTTGGAACCATGTTCCAAACCCGTATCAGAATCAACATCGTGTTTATCCATTGCAATGGAAATGCTTCAGTAAAATCATAGTCAGCAAGTTCATAAAAGTAAGTTTATTCAATGAGTACAAGAACGCGGGACTGAATAAACAAAAATCAATTCTTCTGTTTGTGATAGGCAAAAAAACAAATTTCACGCTGCCTAACATTACGATTGTAGAATTTTGTGGTGGGTTTTTTCTATACACATCACATCGTACTTGCTTTTATGCTTACATGTGGTGATGTAACCCAGGTTTTGTGTTGATAATCCTTTCTACTGGGCATAAAAAAGACACTGTGGACAATTTCAGCAGTCCCAACTACAAAAGACCATGTAAACTCAAGCAGAGACTGCCATGCAAACCGGTATAGCTACAATTTTTTATTGCAGTTCAAACTTAAGGGCCAGTACCACATTAAATCTGGCAACTACTGACTAGCAAATATGGCAAGTAAGTCCCCACCTCCCATTTTCTGATTATACTAATAAAAACGAAGAACTTAAATTACATCATTTTTTTTCAATTTTTTTGTTTTTAGTATTACATAGCCATCCACTTTTCTCTCTGTTTACCCTACCTCATGTTATTCCTCATTTGCTGTATCTGAATTTACTGCATTTTAACACTTATTAGTTGCTTTCATATTTTATTTTTGACATTTTTGCCGTGGTTGTATTTTTCACTGTGTCAATTGTTTCAATTTGAATAGAGATAACAGTATGCCGACATATAAAAAAGTTTAAATGTCAATGACAGACAAGTGAATAAGAAGACAAAAGGCAAACAACAAATGAATAGCTAAGAAATATATAGACGAATAAATGAGATATGCAGTATGCATGTGACATACATGAGAAAAGAATGGGTCATTCCATGCCTAATTTGAAACTGTATGTAACCATATCATGAAACCTTTTCATTTGTACTTTTTCTTACAAAAATGATGTACAAATGATGAGTACAAAAAATGATGAGGATTAAAAAAAAACTTTTGAAATTGCTTAAACGCTTCTCGAGATATTGCTATGTGAAATTTTGGCCACTAGAGGAAGATTTCCACCCCACTTTTTAGAAAATTAGTTGCCACATGAATACTAGAGCAGCTGAATGCATGAAAATTGGTACCAGGTTTTTTATTAGGTCTGGGAATCCTTTTTTGAAGTAAAAAGTACCCAAAAATGAGTTCTTCAGGGTGTATAATAATCTTGAAAAAACTTTCATGCACACAATTTGGCCGCAAATATGGGGATGTTGGTGAACGGCTGCAAAAAAATGTTTTGCCCATCCTGCCATATACAGCATATATTTTGCCAAAATGATAGTTTTTTTTATTTACTTTTACTTCTAGCCAGTGTTTTTAACCTTAGCAAAAGTGTATGCTTAACCACAAAAAAAAAAGATTTATGTAAGCTCTGACATTGCTGATTCTGTCCAGCTGACATTAACACATTCATTCATCATATTCCCTACTGTGACATAATAAGTGCTGTCTCCTTTTCTCCCAAGCTATTTAGTTGTCAGAAATAGTATGCTGGATTGCAGGTAGAAATACGAAAGGGTCATTTCATTATAATTCAGCCCAAATTTCTGAAATTTGGAACCACATTGTTTAGGTTTTCAGTCCTTTTCACATATGTTTAGAGCTACAAATTTTTAGGAAAATAGACACCAAATAGACACACACCACACCAAGATCTGCTGGTCCAATCCTAATGAAATTGGTGTCTATAGCTATGTTTTCTAGGTGGGGCTTTCTTAACACTTTGAGAACCGGCGTATGATATATTCTTACTTTGATTTCGGCCTAAAAAACAGCAGTTTTCGGTTGCCTTACCAACGCCCTAGCTCCTCCGCCGATTGTGCTAGAGAGCTGTTCCAGGGCTTAAACGAATTGGCCAGTCTAGTAGATTGCACTCAAAAAAAATTTTTTGGTTGAGAGTGCAGATTTTTTGTGATTGACGTCATAAGTGAAGTAGTTTTGGGGTCATTTTGGCTCATGTTGGCTGGCCTAGGGCCCAACTGCTAGGCCAAAGTGTTTCGCTGAAGTTTTCAGTGCAGTTTAAATTTACCCAAAACCAGTACTTTTCATGATATTTGGATTTTTGCCCCCCTACATTGCTCGCTTAATTTGGGATGGATGCCGAAAATATAATTTTTTAAAATTTGTTGGTTTAGATAGAAAACATGGCTGTGTTTCCAAACATATTATTCTCAAGACTAACATTTATGAACTTCTACAAAAAAATCACAAATAAATGCAGTAGAATTGACTCTAAACAAATTTCTTTTGTCTGTTCTATGACATCACAAGTGACATTCACATACTATCTGTTACTTAACAGTCTTGTGAATTGCTAGCTAATGACTTCATAAATGCCTGCAATATGATAGAAACTGCCTTTCATTACTTGCATATGGGTTGTCTTTAGGTGTTTCTTGTGGAACTTCTGCACCTTAACAGTCCCTTATAAACAGTTTAACCCTTTAACAACCGCAATTGGCCGGCCCTCTTGGCCATAAATCGCCAGCTGCTAGAGCTAAAGAGCTGTTCAAACCCTTTGCGGATCCAGCAAGTCTTCCAGTGACATCGAAAAAAAAGTTTTTCGTTTTCGGTGGGGGTTTTCTGGAGGTGACGTCACAATGAGGGTATGTTTTGGAAAATTTGGTCACCTTTGGCCGGCCCTGGGCCTCAACCCATTGACCCATTCTATTGGCTCAACGTTTTGTTGAAAACTAGGTCAAAATCTGCATCTATAGAGCCTTGATTGACTTGCTAGCATATCTGTAGCCAAAATTATCGGTCAAAAATCCAGTTTTTGGCCTAATTCAAAACTTTTCAGAAAAGGCACAATTTGCCCTTTCAGGGCAAACTTTGGCCAGTCATAACTCGGCAGCAGATTGAGCTAGAGAGCTGTTCAAACCCTGTAATGACTAGTGGCGCCATGTAGTTTAGAATGAAAAAAAAATTTTTTTAAATTTGGTTGGTGGTTTTTGGGTCAATGGGATCATGACAGGGGCATGTTTTTTGGTTAATTATATGACGTCATCACCTGATCCCACGCGCCAATATTTTGGCTCGCAGTATTTTCGGAATCTAGGCGAGAATACGTGTTTTTAGAATCCTTGATTGAGTTTCTAGCGTTTCGGATTCAAAAGTTAGGCTAAAAAATAGCTAATTGGTATGGGGCTTTTCTCAATACTTTTGGTTGATTTCCCAAATTTATTTTAAGTTTTTTTGGCCCTAATCTTGGAATCAGGAATGCTAAAAACCCATTCGGACCCTTCAAAGTCCCGAAATGTAACCAAAAAACAGCTAAGCTTAAAAAGAAAATAATGTCATTTAAATGGCTCCTGCAGGTCTTAGAGGGAGGTCTAGCAAAAATGCTGACATCAGCAAAAAATAACGTAAACATCCTATCATTATATAAGCATAAAAAAAACAGACATCCTAAACTGAAAAGTTTTTTTTTAATTCAAACTGCATACCTTCACGAGTCTTTAGAGGGTTTGAACAGCTCTCTAGCTCAATCTGACGGCGAGTTATTGCCTGGGGAGAAATGCCCCTCAGAGTGGCTTTTGAGGGAGCAAAGTTTTGGTCAATTTTTAGATTATGAGCAATAATTTTCACTCCCAATATGCTAGGAAGTCAATCAAGGGCTCTATAGACGCGGATTTTGACCTAGTTTTCAACTAAACTTTGAGTCCAAAATATGACCCATTGGGACAGCGCCCAGGGCCAGGCAAAGATGGCCAAAATAATACAAAAACACTCCTACTTGTGACATTCCCCCCAGAAAACCTAAAACGAAAAACGTTTTTTTTCGATGTCAACTAGAAGGCTTGCTGAATCCGTAGAGGGTTTGAACAGCTCTCTAGGTCTAGCGGCTGGCGATCTATGGCCAAAAAAGGGCGCGCCAATATGTTGGTGCGTGCGGTCATTAAAGGGTTAAAGTTGATATGACCTAGCATACTCAATTGAAGACTTCATCTTTCTTTTATAGTTCAAAGCATCTCATTCAATTGAAGTGTTGAAATGCAATGAAGGTAGATCCTATTAGATTGCCAATAAAGTTTAGAGATTGGGTAAACTTTAATAAATTCAGTTAAAACAAGTATGATAAAATTCATAGATAAGGATACGTCATCCTGGAAACATTGTTTAAATGAAGTACTATATGTTTTTGTTATACACAACAGGAAAGCAACTGCAGACCCCTGAAGTCTCTCTGGAACAGGGTGTGCCAGTGAACCAGAGGTGTGCATGGACAGGATCAGGATTGGATATCCTGCAGGATAGTTGCGATTTTTTGGATCAGGATTAGATTTGGAGATTATTTTTGAAAAAAATTGGATCAGGACAGGATCAGGATATTTGTTTGATTTCTATAACAAAATTTTCCTGAGAGAGATTCAAGATGTCACAAATGATGGTGCTGTTGTTTTCTTTACTATTATGATTTTTATATTCACAAAAAATAAAAATGAGTTTGTCAGTATGTGCTGCACTCATCACAATCAATGATAATTCATGTTACTTTATCATAAATATTGTCCGGCGAGGTGGAAGTAGTAAGCTGCTCTTATATTGCTGGTATGCTGCTTTGTTTTGCTGTGTTGTGTCAAGTGGCATATGTGTGTGTTGTGTAGGCTGTTAATATTCTATTTCATGGGTGGCCAACTTGTCTTCGACTGGGATTGACTAGAAAATTTCTTTAAAAACTTTAATCAGGCTCTACTGGCGCTACAAACATAATAACATGTTAAAAACTGGCCACCGTTTCAATAGTTGATACAACTATCTTCATCAGGGCTAAAACGAAAAATAGAAAATTTCTTGGTAACTCGCAGTCGACCAGTTGGTAATATAGTCACAAATGCAAAATGCCAAAGTTGAGTATCACATGTGTAAATGCAGTGTACCATTGCCTCAGTAAGTGATGCACAGAGAGAAGGCAGTGTCTGTTACACATAAATCATGATTGCCACGCAGTAATAGAAAAACGTATCATAATACCTTTGTGGCATCTGCCGATCTAGCCTATGGTCAGCCATCACAAGGGGCACCAAAGAATATATGTGACCAACCAATTGGTGGATAATTTTTACATACTTTTTGGAATATTGATTAAAAAATGTTCTTTTTAGGCAGCTTGTCAGCAAAATCAGGTGCAATCGACCAAGTGACACTCGGCGATCAACCGGTTGATGCAATCAACCTGTTGGCCACCCCTGGCCTATTTCTGTGTTTAAGCTGCATTTCTTTTGGTTAGAATTTTGAACATTCTATCTCTAGTTTTATGCAGTCAACCTTTGCTAAAAGACAGTTTGAGTTTGTAGTTTTTGTAAGGTACATAGTTTCACTATATTTTATTCTGTGATCTACTCTCAGTGTTACAAAATTTATTTTCTTTATTTTATCAATTGAATTGATTGATTGAATGCTGGAGCTCTTTTGCAATTAGTTGATGCAGGTGGAATTGGTCATATGGCAAGGGCTATACCTTTGGATTAGCGGATCTTCTTTGCCATATAACCTAAAACCCTAACCCAAATTGTAAACCTGTGTCTGATTTTCAAAACTTATTGAAAGAATGCTGTAGCTTACATCAAAAGTTTTCCCATAAAAAGGGTTGTTTCTATCAGCCCAGCCTAAAGAACAATGCTGAGAGCCCAAACAACAACCACTTGGACAGCAGGAATTCCCTTTGGACCAGGTTCATACTAACTGCTAGTGCCACGAACTCAGTGTCACACGTGGGCAAAGCCAGATACACTACAGTTCAAATGGAAAAATTACCACACCACGGAAGAGCTATATCTCCGGCAGCAAAATATACACTGATTTCTGTTTTTACAATTGAAAGTGCACAACATGTGATGTTATTTTTATGGATTGGGACACAAAATGATAGGGTGTTTTTGTTTGCAAGTGGCTATAGATCCGCTGACAGTGACACAGTTAGAATAAAATGCTGAGTTAGTCACATTAGCAGCACTGTCATGGTAGCCAGGTAGATGTGTCTTGCTGTGTGAATGGTTTTCGTGCTGACTCTTGACATAATCGGGCACCATTTGCCTTGGTTGTAGTTGTTGCACTTTTCATGGTACCGGTATTTATATAGTTTTTTCAGAAGTTTCCAAACTTTTGTGGTCAGATATGTGGTTTAGCTTTCATAAGTGTTAGGTTTAGGTTTACTTAGTTTCTACCAAGCATAGTCCAGCCTACTGCACACTTGTCATGGATTAGTGTCATGTTACAGGCGATGGATGAATAAGTTTTCAAAAATGAAGGTCCACTGGTGGACCTATAACCACTGCCTGTTTGTTTTAAACCAGTGTTGCATTCGGATACAGATGAATATCGGATACCAAATTTCAGAAATTTGTGGATAAGGATTGGATATGTATATTCAAAAAATTTATCAGATATGGATCAGGAGTTAAAAAATCAATATCTGCTCACCTCTGCAGTGAACACTACTATTGGTTTCCCAGAAAAGTATATTCAATTACAATGCTGACTATAAGTTTAAATTCAGCAAGCATTAAAATGCTAGTTGATGTGAGAAATTCGGGGATTAAAGATAAATTAAAGCCCTAGTTGTTCCAATGACCCATGTTATAATTTTGTGTATACTCTTTTATCATATTTTTCAGTGGTGATACGCAATTACTAGTTGCATTGTCATAAATCTGTGGTGTCGTAAGTGAAATGGTAACTGCAAACACATAGAGTTTCCATAAATTATCACAATTAGCCAATGGTTTTGGCTGTAGTGGTAATATATAATTTATGGAAAGCCCAGACCACTATCTTTAAGTGTATTTTTATTAGTTTTATGTGTTTTTTAATATGTCATCCATGCTGGCTTACAGTGTAAGCATGTGCAATTGAAATGTGTTGTATAAAGTATTAATGCATATTGCATGCACAGTAGTATTTCTGTAGTCCATTGTTTTCACTGTTCAGGATGCTTATGTATATCCTGAAGGATGTATAACTCCATTGGTATTTATTTCTAATTGTATTCCAGGAGGTATGTGAATTATAGGCTACTCCGCTGTGTTTTTATAGCACAATATTTGTATTTGTGTGATATGTGCTCTTGACTGATGTACTAGCACTTTGATGCAAGACATTATAAGCTAAATTGTACATCTCCTCAGTCATAATGTGTGTTGTAGCGTAACCCTAATTTATGGAATGTTGGATGAATGTTAGAACACAATTTAGGGAACATATTACTTATGTCTAACTAAAACATTCTGACATTCCATAATTTAGAGCAGTAACAGGGGCATAGTCAGTAAAGAGTTACATCAAGCAACTTCAAAATTGATTAGAAAAGTTAATTTAAAATCACTGGTAATTGGTAAATCAGCTTTAAGGCAGTATATATGCATATTGTGAAAGGTTGGTTTTTCAGCATTTTATCACTTTACACTAACCTTAAATAAACTATCATTTTGGCAAAATATATGCTGTATACTACAGTATGGGCAAAAATATTTTTTGCAGCCGTTCGCCAAAATCCCCATTTTTGTGGCCAAAGTATGTGCACGAAATTTTTTTCAAGATGAATTCACCCTGAAGGACTCATTTTTGGGTATTTTTTACTTCAAAAATGGATTCCCAGACCTAAAAAAAACCCTGGTACCAATTTCCATGCATTCAGCTGCCCTAGTATTCATGTGGCAACCAATTTTCTAAAAAGCGGGGGAAAAATCTTCTTCTAGTGGCCAAAATTTCACATCGCAATAACTCAAAGCATTAAAGCAATTTCAAAATTTTTTTTCTTCACCATTTTTTTATACTCTTTAAGAAAAAGTACAAACAAAAAGGTTTCATGGCATATGGTTATAAAAAATATTAAAAATTTTAAATTAACCATGGAATAACCCTTAAGTATTCTTTCCAATCAGAGGTCTCAGATAATGCTACAAAAGCATGAAAGGAAGCCAGTTATGGCACCAAATTACTAAAAAATTGAATGGAAACAAGGTGCTAATTTGAAATTTGGCATCAGTTTCACCACTTGTTCAACACCTTTGCAGCTGGTATGATTTGGCCTATTTCAAGCTCTTTTCAGTTGTCTTACTAACTGCATAACTTCCCAGGTGATTGTGCTAGAAAGCTGTGAAAAAAACTTTTTTGTTTTGGGTTTCGGATTTTTTGTGCGTGATGTCGTAAGTGGAGTACTTTTTGGCCCACTTCATCTAGCCCTGGACCTAAACTGCTAGATTTTGCTGAAGTTTTTATTGTAAACTAGGCTGAAATCAGGGTCTTCAGACTTTGGATGACTTGCTGGGGTTTCAGGTTCAAAAGTTATGACCTAAAAACAGCAAAATGAGTAATTACATAATTAATTTGTTGTTTTTAGATCATAACTTTTGAACCAGAAACACCAGAAAGTTGATCAAAGGCTTGCAAAACTCGCATTCTAGCCTAGTTTCCAATGAAAATGCACGAAATACTTCTGTCGAATGGTTGGGTCCTGGACCAGGTAACATGAGCCAAAATGACCTAAAACTTACCTCATTTAATGAGGTCTCTCACAAAAACCCAAAAACAATTTTTTTTTCTTTGCAGACTTGAAAACTTGCTGAGTCTTTTGAGGGTTTGAACAGATCTCTAGCACATTCACTTGGCAAGCTATGCAGTTGGTAAGACAACCGAAATCTGCTTGATTTAGGCTGATTTTTAGGAACGATGTATTCGTACACTGGCAGCGAATGTTAAAATTCGCCCTAGTGCAAATTTGAGTTATAGCACTATCCATAGAATGTGTTTTGTTTTGATACCACATTAAAAATGGCAGATATGCATTTCCTATACTTGGTACCACCTTTTATAAATGATATTATAACCTAATCAGATGTCATTATTCATTTTTAAAGGCAATGCAGATGAAGTTGTGATGTGGGTGCGGACATGTTGAATTGATTGAAGCAAAGTTGGAAATAGGTTTAGCCAGATGTCTGAAACAACATATGCACATGTGCTAAATACGCTCAACATGTTCAGAGCTAATGTACTTGTGCTTTGAAATCACACATGAGCCACTTTTCTTGCGTGACTTTGCTCCACCATAACTTGCCAGTCGATTGAGGTAGAGAGCTGTTAAAACCTTTTGGATTTTGTTTCTTTATGGGTCATGTCATAAATGGGGTTAGGTTTGCTTATTTTGTCCGAGATCACCAGGCCCTGGTTGCCAACACTAAGGGCCAATGTTTGACACAAGTTTTTAGTGGAAACTAGGCTATAATACAAGTCTTTAGAGCCCTTGATTGGATTAGGCCACCTTGGCCCACTTAGCCTGGCCCTGGGCGCTAACCGTTAGGTGGTAGTATTGTGCTGAAGTTTTTACTAGAAACTAGGCTACAATCCGAGTCTTTTGATACTTTGGATGACCTGCTGGGGTTTCGTGTTCAAAAGTTGTGATGTAAGCTAGTAAAAATATTTGACTAATTAGGTAATTAATTAATTTGTTTATTTTAGATCATAACTTTTGAACCAGAAATGCTAGAAAGTCAATCAAAGGCTCAAAAGATTTGGACTCGAGCTAAGTTTCCAATGAAAACTTTAGCGAAACACTTTGGCCTAGCGGTTGGGCCCTAGGCCAGGCAACATGATGCCCCTAAAACTACTTCACTTATGAAGTCAGTCACAAAAAATCCGCAATCCCCAACCAAAAATTTTTTTTCGAGTGCAATCTACTAGACTGGCTGATCTGTTTGAGCCCTTGAGCAGCTCTCGAGCGGAATCGGCGGAGGAGCTAGGGCGTTGGTAAGGCAACCAAAAACTGCTGTTTTTTAGGCCAAAATGGAAGTACGAATATAACGTAGACCGGCTCTGAAAGTGTTAATAGAAGAACTTAATCTCTGTTTATATAAGATTACAAGATAAAAAGCTATGGGTTGCATTCAAACAGAATAGAAATGCCAGATTGTAATGTTCACACAACTATTTGCTGCACTGACAAGCTAAAACTTGTTGAAATCAGAGTGATCATTGTTTTATCTACTTCATCAGTGATAATGACAAGCGGAAAGTTGTCTAATTTTGAAGTAATGAGATTACTCATATTTCAGCCCTGGTTTATGTATGAAAACTGAAGAGAAGTAATGGAAATACTAGTTGTTACTTTGTCAGAAGAAAAATCTGCGCATTGCACCAGTATAAAAGAAACAAAGCAGTCAGGTGTGCAAGCTACATGGTTGTGATGACCCTGGATGCAGGGATGTCATGCTGAGTTTATCTTGCTTTAATCTTGGTTCATGTCATGGTTAATCCTATTAAGGAGGAATGTACTTTTAACACTGCTTCCTAACTATTCTGGATTGCTCTTATTGTGAATTATGCCAGCCTGGAGTGAAAGAGTTAAACCTTAAAAATCATTAGGGCCCAGGGCCAGGTGAAGTGGGTCAAGGTGGCCTAAAAGTCCTCCACTTATGACGTCACTTACAAAAAATCCACAATACCTAGTTTTGGTTAATACTTCTGATACAGTTACGTACCTATACAGAATGGGTCTGTATGGAAAAGATTTTCTGGCCAAAATTTTTTGTTTGGATACCAGCTGTCATTTTTTTCCTACAAGTTTATAAATTTATATATGTAGGTTGTAACTGTGAAAAGAAAAAGTAAATTACATATTTCCAGTGCTTGTTTATGCTTTAGTTACATGTCTTAGGCCAGTGCTTCTTAACACTTTGAGAGTCGGCGTACGATATATTCGTACTTAGATTTCGGCCGAAAAAAACAGCAGTTTTCGGTTGCCTTACCAACGCCCTAGCTCCTCCACCGATTGCGCTAGAGAGCTGTTGAATGGCTCAAAAGAATCGGCCAGTCTAGTAGATTACACTCGAAAAAAAATTTTTGTTTGGGGGGTGCAGATTTTTTGTGACTGACGTCATAAGTGAAGTAGTTTAAGGGTCATTTTGGCACATGTTGCCCGGCCTGGGGCCCAACCGCTAGGCCAAAGTGTTTCGTTGAAGTTTTCATTGGAATCTAGACTCGAGTCCAAGTCTTT
>Ga0210059_1005928_pt1 | contig 19643 bp, 10 predicted proteins | sample Ectturendosymbi2_FD_188042 | JGI IMG/M metagenome (GOLD analysis project Ga0210059, IMG submission 188042) | Ecteinascidia turbinata endosymbiont from Florida, USA - Sample 2 (SPAdes) (version 2) | ecosystem: Host-associated > Tunicates > Ascidians > Unclassified | place: Key West, Florida... | reverse complement strand
AGTATCTTAGAGAATTATTTAGTGCTAAGGTTTAGTTTCATAAGAAGTCATAGCTTATCTATGTAAACTACCCATTTATTTCACAAATGTAACTGGTGTCATGTCATTGACACCATCTTTCAACTTTATGTGACTGTGGGCCTAGGAATTAAGCTGAAGTCTATGTCTGTGAGGTCTTGGAGGTGACCATCACTTCGTTTGCCTCGAAATCCTCGTACTGCAGCAAGGGTGCTCCTCAGAAGAGCAAACCTGAGCTTTGTCCTTATGTACGTTATGACAGATGCATACGGCTCCCTGCGTTTTTCAGCTATTTTTTCTGCTAGCCTTTTATTCACTCTGGTGCATTCTGGTGCCTTACATTTCTGTTGTCTTACTAACTTTGAGTGACTAAATGTAAAAAAAAACGTATGATCAGCAAACATGTATGATGTAATTTGCAAACAAAAACTTAGCGTTTTATTAAATTAAATTTTATATTGAAATGTACTAAAAAATTGTGTTGATATGTGTGCTGGGCATGGTAGGGGGGCGGCAGAAATGTATTTGTCAGAAAAGGGGGCACTATCCAAAAAAGATTGGGAAGCACTGATGTAGACTAAGAACGTAGGAGTGCGTACGGTAGTTACTTTATTTAAATCGTGTGGATGAAATAGTTATTGTCAGGGAAGGCACATATGTACACAGTTTGGATGGTTGTTGCAAGGCATTTCATCACTGTTTGTGTAAGCATGGAGGATGATAATTTATCACCAGGAGCCTTGTTTTTTTATAGGTAGTGGCTTTGTGGATCTTGAAATTTGAAAACTTATTCAAACGTCACCTGTGACATAATAGTAACGCACAACGAGAGTGCGGTAGGCTTGGTAGAAATGAAGTAAACATAAAAGATAAACCCTAAACCTAACCTTAACTCTAACCGTAGCCTTAACCTAACCCTAAGGTAAGACTAACCCTAAGCTAAGGCTAACTTATCCTTAACCTAAGCTAACCTAACCTAACCTAACCTTAACCTAATGCTAATCTAACACTAACCCGTAAAGTTAACACGTAAGCCTGACAAAAAGTAAAGAAAAACAAAGTGAAGTCGGCAATGTGAGAGTCGAACCAAAAACCATTGGCATAGCAGCCGTCACGCATAACTGCTACACCACGAGACCCATGCCATTTGAATGACAAACTAACCCTTTTATTTGAATTGCGTCAGGCCAGGCGTAGCCGTAGTCACATCCTTTTTCAAAATCTTCATCTCACTTTAACTTTGTGCTGCCTGTGCTTGCCTTAACTCAATGTTAACCCTAAGCTTACCTTAGTTTTGATTTAAAGGGGAAACAGTGGGTCCACAAACTATAATTAAAAAACTCATCAAGGTTTCATGATATAAAAATGATATATATATATATGCCAAAAACAATGCCCTTATGCCAAAAATGTTTTGTTGTAAAAGTCCAGTACCATGAGCTATTCATTGTGTGCTGGACAACAAGAGCTATAACTGTGTGCCAATTGTTGCCAATTTTCCTGCATGGAAATAATGTGCTCAGTGCTGTGCATATAGATTTAGGCTACAGAATGGCTCATACTAAAGGCAGTTTCTAGATGTACAGCACCAATGTGGACATTAGCTTGTGGGGTTAGCCATATAGCCTTTCCAATTCCATCAGGACGCCTTGTGTTGGTAGAAATGGCCAAGTGTAGCAAACCACACAAAATTTGAACAGAGCAAAGTTTAATCAATAGGCTTAGTAGAGGTGTTAAGGAATAGTGAGGAGATTTTTGGACAAATTTTATTTGTTCAAATATATTTCTTGCTTTGAAAAGACCAAGGTATCCCTGACCATAAACATCTCCATTATAATATTCAAGCCTATGCTTTCTCCCTTCTGTAAAAATTATTTGTAGCTCACATGTAATCTTACTGCACTTCTGTATGATTTGCATATCTCAAACACCTACTTGCATATCTATAAGTTATACTATTTCCAATACCCTATGCATACACCTTGAAAGATTATGCACATCGTATTTTATGATGATTATTTCAAGACACTACATAGGCCACCAACTGACCCTTTGCAGTATACAGTTGCCTATAGATTCTGCATGTCATATAAACCCAATAATACACATGTTATTGACTGTGCAAATGTCTGTGACAATGTGTGCCTTTTAAACCTTACCATGGTTGCATGCTTTGCACACACTGTGATGGCTATTAATAGGGTTATGTACTGCATATATAATTAAGCCTTCTGCAGAGCACTGCAGTCCAGATGACACACTTTGCTGTGCACCACCACTCACTTTTGTACACATGACCACTTGCAACAATAACAAAACGCCTGAGTGAGTGAAAGTGCTTACAAGGAAACCTTGTGGTGCCATACAGCTAGACACTTCCTATAGAGTCATTCCACATTAAATGAACCAAAAAATGGAAAAGTCAAACCACTGTCTCAGATTTTCCTCAAATTTGTTCAGATAGAACTTTTCATGCTGATTCCAACAAACTAATTTTTGAAAAAACTGGTTGAGGTTTTGCATACAAAATGACTACATTTGTGGTCAATGAAGCGTAACAACTAACAAGAAAACCAACTAATTTTACAACTAAATCACTCTCACTGTAATCACTTGGTGTCTCAAGTATCTTATCTTTAACAAAAAAATTATAAATCCATACACTTACCATAATTTGGGGATAAAGAAAATGGGTAGTCACCAAAATCACTAATGTGTAGCATAAATTTTGAATGGTAACAACTTGACGAGCACACATGCTATTAGCATGTGCAATACATCATCAGAAAGCTCTCATTGAGGAGATTTTAGTCTCAAAATATCCTCAATTGCTTATTTTGTTTCTCTTGAATAAACAGACCACAAAATATTTGCATAGAATTTCAATGCAATTACATGTATATAACCTTTTATGTCCTGGGTGCACCACTTTTCTTGCTGAAATTTGAACAACCATAACTTGCTAGCCATTTCAGCTAGAGAGCTGATTCAAACCCTCTAAATATGCAGGAAGTCTTGTAGTTTAGATTATTTTAAATTTGGTAAGGTTTGAGTTTGCTTTTTGTGATTGATGTCATAATGGGGTAGGTTTATGCATTTTTGGCCGAGATTATCGGGTCATGGGCGCCAATCCAATGAGCCAATTTTTTGACTCAATTTTCTACTAGAAAGTAGGCTATGATTCGAGTCTTTAAAGCCCTTGATTAGCTTATTAACATTTCTGAATTCCAAATTATGGCTGAAAAACTCAAATTTTGTTAACCAAGTCCTGCAAAAGGTATCCTAAATGGCGATTTTGGCTGAAGGCCATAACTCGGCAGCTGATTGAGCTAGAGAGATATTCAAACCCTCTAAAGATGCAGAAAGTCTTGTAGTTTCAATTTTTTAAATGTTGGAAAGTTCGGGATTTTTGTTGATGACATCATAATGGAAGATGGTTTTCCGTAATTGGATGACATCATCACATCCTGAGCCCCAACAAAAAGATCCAATTTTTTGACTCAAAGTTTTTATCATAAACCAGCTATAATGCAAGTCATTAGAGGGTTTGATTGGCTTTCTTGCGTTTCTGGTTCAAATGTTATGGCCAAAAAATAAGTAAACAAAGAGAAATACCCTAGGGCAGGGGTTTCCAACCTTTGTTTGATCACGTACTCCTTCAGCATTTCGGCAGACAACCATGCACCCCTAAAAATTTCTCATGTCAAAATATTTTATCATAACTAATCATATATTTAACAACAAACTAATAGATATATTTAACAATAAAAAATTTGTTCAGATAGAACTTGGCTCATTTGGATATATCATGATTTTTGAAAATATTATTCACTGATATATGTATATAAATATTTGCCAGTAATTAATCTATTAATACAGTACAACTTGTCTAATTCGTCATCATTTAATTTGTCAATTCGCTTAATTCGTCACTTTTTTGTCGGTCCCGACAGAATCCTTATCTTTTGTGTACATTTCTGTTAATCTAATTTGCTTAATTAGTCACCTTTTTTATTCCTGAGAAGCGTTTTGTTTGTCTAATTCGTCATTTGCAGTTTCGCTTTAGATAGCTAAGCAGCTAGTGCGTGTGGGAATTCAAACAAATTAAGGATCTTTATCTGAGAATTGTTGCACCTTGCAATTTGTTTATCGAATTTATGCACGAGGTGCGAAGCACGACCCGATTCCCAAATGAGAGAATGCAGAAAAGTTTGTTAAAAATTTAAAAGGTGCTTGATTGAATGGAGGAGTCCAGATAGAGCAGAGGAATTAATTGTTGTATTCAACCATAACGTCATAAACTTGTATTTTACTGCAAATAAGTTACTATGATAAAGTATACAAGCTTCTATGATAGAGTTTTCGCCTGTTTGCGTAATTTGTCACTTTTTCTAATCCCCTTGAGATGACGAATTAGGCAAATTCTACTGTATATTTTCCCTTCTATTGCTAACCTCAAATGTACCCCTTCAGACAGGCAAATGTACTCCAGGTTGGGAACCTCTGCCCTAGGGAATAATTAGCTAATTAAGCAATGAGGATATTTTGAGAATAAAAATCCCTCAATGAGAACTTTCAGGTGATTTTGCACATGCAAATACAGGTGTACTCATCGAGACACTAGCATTAAAAAGTCATGTCATGCATGAGTGATTTTGATGACTACCCATTTCCTTTCTCCAATGTTAGGGTAAGTGCATGGATTTTTTGCAATTTTTCTTCACAAGTGAAGATAAGGTACTTGAGACAACCTCTTGAAGTTTTTACAATTAAATGATTAAAGAAGAATGATTTAGTTTTGAAGTTATTTGAAGATTTTCTTGTTAGTTGTTACACTTTATTGACCACCAAAAGCAGTTAATTTGTATGGTCCATAACTTGTGAAACCTCAACCAATTTTTAAAAAATTTAGTTTGTTGGAATCAGCATGAAAAGTTCTGATTATCAAATTTAAGGAAAATCTGTGATGGTTAGTTGACTGGGTGGGACAGTTGACATGGAATGACCGTATGTTAAAATCAGTGAGAGCCGTTTACCGCTAGTGTTTGTGTTGGCTGTGTGTGAGACAGCTGTTTTGGCACTTTTTACTTCAATAAAAGTAAAGACCAAACAATTGATTCACCTTTTCCCAAATCCAGCATTACCACAAAATGTCTGTAGCCTGGTCTCATCAATTTCCAGAGTTATTATTCCAATCAGTTTTGTTATAGCACTGTAGTGTAGAAATTTATGTGCTCCAGGCCTAAAGTACCAAAGTGCTTTCAATTTCAAAATTACTTTTATAATTAAATAAATCAAATATGAGAGTTACATGTAGCCAAATATATCAAATATGAGAGTTACATGTAGTTGTATCTTCTAAATCATGACTCTGTTAAGTATGTAAATTTGAAACTAGATCAAAATAATTGTATGTTAATCACAGGCAAATTGTTACCAGCAGCCGTTTGTGGTCTGCAAAGCCAAAAGCAATGGGTCTCTATTTCAATATAAAGCATCGGCTGTAAAAGACAATAAAACTACCCAACACCAACTAGCTCTGCAGCAAGAAAAATATTATAAACAAAAATTTTGCTTAAAATGTGTGAAGTGACTTTTTTCCTGGTTTGGTAAAAAAATGTTGCACTCAATATGTGCTAATAGAAAGTAAATGGCCCAAGTGATTAACATATTTTTATATCATGAGAAGTACTCTCAGATGGGATGTATTTTAAACTGTATATTTGCTGACAAAAGTCTTCAGCCAATGCCCATGGTACAAACACACAACAGCCGTAATTTGAAAGAGTTGTATGTAGTACCAGAGTTTTTTAAGGTGTTTTAAGGACCCGATTTGGGTCCCTAGAATTGAAAATCGGGTCCTTAGAATCAGAGAAAATTGCCATCGGGTCTTCTAGAATCAGAAAAAATCAGGTCCCTAGAATCAGAGAAATCAGGTCCCTATAGGTCCGTACCAGGTATCTAACATTTTCCTTGAAAAAATTGATGTAGTATGTAATTTTTTTGTAATACTTTTCAATGTTTGTCAAGTTTTATCATGTGAGCAAAATTATAACGTTTTTTTGTACTTCCTGGCAAAGTTTTAACAGCACCCATGTGTGACCGTTCCAACCTGAGTCAAGTTCTATTAGTTTTCCATTACCCTTATTGGCATAATTGGTTTCCTTAAACAATAGTTTGGGAACCCCGTAATTTCATCACATTGCTGTCACAGTATTGCATCTACGAATTTTGAAAACAGTGTTTTTTTATGAAATGTTGAGGACCATGAGTACTAGTAGTGCAGCTAGACCTAAGAATAAGGAGTCTGGTGCCAACTTTTTGTTCTGTAGTTTAAAGTTATTTGCAAGCAATTTTGAAAAAATCCTAAATTGCAAATGAGTGACAAGCAAGTAGGGTTTTTATTGCCTATTGGTTGTGAAATTTTCTTAGCAATGGTAGAGTTTCATTTCTGTGCTTTGTTCTTGCATCTCAGCCATTAGTTGGTTAAGGCTTGGCCTTTATCGCTGCTATGCTGAGAGATGTTCCATCAACCAAATATACCCTGATCTTCACTATCAAATGGTGAAAACTCACTGCCTGTTATAAAACACAACACGGTAACATGGCTAAAGCAAACTTGCCCAGTATCATGCTGCTTCCTGCTATTAACTACTTTCAAGTACAAAAAGTACCAACCGGTGCTATCCTTAGGTCTTAGCTGCACGACTCATGGTTAACGCATTTTTGCCTCTCACCTGGCTTCTAGGTGTGCATTGTATTTAAGGTATGTTTGAGGTCAATATCACTTCTTTTGTACGAGTGCCACAACTCCGACGTCGTGTAAACACGTATAACGGTACCTCACAAATGGCTTGATTTTATTTGTGAAGTTGTGGGGAATCCGGTTTGTAATCAATTCATCTTGGCTCTGTTTCAGCGCTTCTTTGGGTAGTTTAGGTGGTAGCAATAACCATGGCCCGCATGCACGAAGCTGACCCTCGTTGGATTGTGGAAGAGAGGGCCGACGCTCATAACGTCAATAACTGGCATTGGAGGGAAATGGACGCAACGGAGTGGTCGAAAAAGAAGCTGAAAAACTTGCTGAATGGTTTGGTTATTGAGGACAAGAATATAGCGGCGTGTACCATTGAAGAAATAACGTCCTGCGATGGTGAAGCTTCTGTGAGTAATCGCAAGAAGAAAATCATTTGTTTCTATGAGTTCGAGCTGAAGGGAAAATGGAAAGGGTCGCTGAAAGACAGCGACATCAAATACAGCGGGCTGTTCGAAATACCAAATTTAAGTGAGGAAAATGACGCTGATGAAATAGATGTCGTCGTCACCTTCGGGAAAGACCAACGGAAATGCGACGAGCTGAAAGAGTTCATGAGAACGCGCGGAACGCCTGCGATCCGCGCACAGTTAAGAAAATTCTGCGATGCCCTGCGAACGGAATGCGCTACGTCGATACAGTTGCCCACCAACGACGACAACAACAAGAAAAAAATCGCGATGAATATATCGTCCTCCAAACCCGACTTAGAAAAAGATACCAACCTACAAGAGAAGACGGCCAATACGGAAGCCAAAATATGCACGAAGAAGCTGACGATGTCAGAAACGTTTATGACGTCAGCAGACGAACTTTACAAAACACTGACTTTGAAGGACCGAGTATCTGCATGGTCTCGCAGTCCCACATCGGCCGACGCCGCAGTTGGCGAAGCCTTCGCTCTGTTCGATGGCAACGTGACAGGTGAATATACTGCTTTGGTGCTTGACGAGAAGATCTCAATGCGCTGGCGGTTCAAATCCTGGCCTGCAGGTCACCATTCCAATGTTACCCTCTCGCTGAAACAGACCTCTGAGGGCGCGGAGATCCACCTGGAACAAAGCGGCGTCCCGGAGAGTAGCACTGAGGCGACGAAGTCCGGTTGGAAGAACTATTACTGGCGCTCAATAAAAATGACTTTTGGCTACGGAGCGAGCATCCTATAGGTCGAATCACGTTAGTCAGTGAGTTGAGGACGGTTGCTTTGTTTGCACTCTTTCAACCTTTCGTACGCAGTTGAGTTGTAAGTGAGTATTTATGGCCACGCTGCTGATTCAAATCAAATAAATGTGTTTCATCAGTGATGCCGTCTGTTTCTTTTTGTGCTTTTATTGCAACATTTCCTTCAAAAATTTCTGTCGTTTCTAATTTATTTCGGGCATTTTTTCTGTTAACTAGGTTTCTTCCCTTGTGTTTATCCAGACCACATTAACTGAAAATTGCACATAAACAAAAAAGTATGTTCCACTGCCGAACATTTCGTTTCTTTAAACCTAACTTTTTTTACCTTAGTCAGAGCGTGAGTTGAAAGAAGTGGTTAAAAATGAAGATAAAGTATGACGGGGAAAATAATGCCCCAAGAGCAAAAAAACACGACCAAGTTCTGAGTTCTTTCTAGAATAGTGAAATTAGTCTATCAACGGCTTTATTACTCACACTGTATCTCGATTTTCTGGACTGTTAAGCATGCGCATATGCTGCGTCACAGTTGGTTTTTGCATGATGCTACCTTGAGCTATGGGCGCGGCTACTGAAAATTTCAGCAAAAAAAGGTTTTAGTTTCGAGTGAGAAAACACAAGTTTTAACACTTCTGCTCCTTCCTAGAAAGACTTTTGAAAAAAATCTACTAGTGCCCCCCCTGGAAAATATCTTTCCGACGCCCATGCCTTGAGCCACAAACGCATAGCTTCGCTGCAGAAAGCAACGATTTTTTGTTGGGTTTCGCAATTGCTACAATAAACTGAAGCCCCTTTCAACTGTTGCATTGTCTACATCACCGCAACCAGCTCTTATTTTTTCAGGGAAATGATTGTAACTTATTGTTTAACCTAACGAGTAAAAATTTTTTGGCGCCTTCAAAATGTTTTTGAAAATTTCGGGGGCAATTTCCCGGTTGCACCCACCTGTTTGCGGCCCTGGTCTTCACTAAATATCAGCAAAGTATTTGCAGTTGCTACGAGAGTTGACCCATATTATGCTTTGAAGCTGTTGCTTAAAACTTTACGCCAATCATTTTCTGGGTAGCAGTTGGGCATTTAAAAGTTCTTTCTACTCGTAACCGCTGCTGTCTTCACCCAATTTATGAAACATGACGAAAGCTTTGACGCATTCACCGGCTTTAGGCAACACTTCAACGTATTTGACGAAAAAACTGCATGGTATGAAGATTTGGGCACGGGCGGTCTATGATGTAATTACTTCTGTGCCCTGGAAAGCGGTTGCTTAAATTAATGATAACCTCATCGTCGAAATTTCCAAAGTTTTCGCTGATGCCTCTCATTTTGTTTTACATGCGGCGATGCGAAAAGGTATAAAAGTAATTTTTTTTTTTTAAGAAGGTCATCCAATTTGTTTAGCGTTACCGATTTTTTAAAACTCCTTTCGGGTTCTAGCATCGAGCATTTAACTTCGTCCCGAGCGAATTCAACCTTTTACTTTTATCAAAACGAGCGAATTCAACTTTTATTTTTATCAAAGGATAGAGAACATGCCCAACACAAGCGTAAGTAAATGATAAAAAAGTATCTGTCATAGTTCACAAATTGTCGCATTTGGCAACACACAGGAAAGACTCGGTAGTATTCTGTACAGTAGTTGTTAGGTCATGTGGCGCAAAATGCATTTGGCGCTCATGCTGGATGCAAGACGGAACGTTCATTAGCAAAGTAGAAAAACTAAAGCGATTAAAACAATGTAATTTTTACATTGATAGCTGCATGTACTTACAGGTTGTGGAGTTTCTCGGGTTACCACTGTGTTAAACACTGCACTCCAACTACCCCGCTCACGTGTGGCAGGTTGCGCGAATTAATGTTGCTCAGATCTCTGGTGTTATTTCAATTGACTTAGTCGCTATTCAGATGAATTGTCTGTAGTGTATGATGTAGGGACACGGCCAACTGGTATTTTCGAGGGGGGGAAAATGATTGTAATTTATTGTTGTACCTGACAACTAAAAACGTATTAACGTTTTTACAACCTATTTGAAGATTTCGGTGGGAGCACTTGCCCGGCTGCCCCTGGTTGCGGGCCTGGTCTGGTGAAAACTTATTTTTCAACTTTGCTTCACGCCAAAGTGTAGCAAAAAAACAGATGAATCTTCGTATCTCCAACCAGGAAATTTATTCAACCATACTTTTCTAAACGAACGCTTTGCAGATCTAAACATACAAAAAATGTAAAATGCTGGAGATGGTTTACTTCATGAACGACAACTAACTAAAGGAGTCTTGGCCCAGAAAAAACAGACTATAAGATAGACCAGCTATCACTGATCTGAAAATCCGCATTGCGGAGCACAAAGTATTCAACATTTCCAGGACGCATCACACTCGCCGATTTTTGCCCTGTCATTCAACAACATTTACAAAGCTACGGCCTGACGGGGGAGCAAGAGGGCGAGCCGCCCCTAAAATCTGGACCCCATATCGTTGACATTTGGATATTGAGTATTCTTTAGGTTGTATTTTTGCGTTTTTCGGCGTGTTTTTGTTTTTTTAGCTAGCATAGACATCCAGATTCACTATCATTTCTTAACTTCTTTCTGAGTATCGACTAGTGCCCCCCTGCTGCGACCAGTGGGCCCCCTTCAGCTAAACTTTTTTCCCTCCTGGCTCAAACCTCTAGTTACGCTACTGCCTATAAGGTTCTGCAGCAACCGTGAGCTAGATGGAGCAGAAAAGCAAATTGCTACAATGTCCCAATATTTTGTACTATTCACTTTGAAATTCCACAATTGGTTTGGTGAATTTACACGAGCGATACTTAAGCTAAGCAACAGCCAATTGCAATACTCAAAGCAAGATATGGTCTCACCTCTGCTTTAACGTGGGTCTGGACAGTCTCTAGAATCCCGAAAAGTGACGTAGCACACTGAAAGCAATTGAGCGCGAAATGGGTAAACCGTAGCCAGAGCCGCATTCCACACCCCCAACTGGGGGAGGCGCGCTGTCACAGGGCTCAAAATTCCAGCCCCGTCACCACTTAGCACCCAAGAGAAAGCTTCGATTCCTCAAAATGAAATATGAAGCATTAGAAATAAGTGAATTTAGGGAGCCCTTTGAAAGAAAAGTGCATTACAGGTTCTTTGGGCCCCTTTGAAAGCAAGGTATTTACACGTCACAGCTGCTGTTGGGGGCCCCTTTGAAAGCAAAGTAGCCCACTTATACATTGCAATTGCTGTTGGGCCCCTTTGAAAGCAAGGTAGGCTACTTTACACATTACAGTTGCAAAGGGGGGCCCGAGGCAAGTGCCTCGCTTGCCTTCCCTTAAACCAGGGGTGACGAACATGCGGCCAGCAAAAGAATTTCGTGCGGCCTGCGAAGCATTCAGGCGAGACCAGCAGTCTTGAACTAACAGGTTTCATAGTATCACTAAAAAGTTGTGCGGACCAATTACTCAGCGGTAACTGACAAAGTGGCCCGCGATAGCAAATAGGTTCGTCACCCCTGCCTTAAACACAACTGTATATAATGGTGACAATGATCTTATATGAGAATATGAAACCGATTGAACACGTTCTGCTTCATCCGATATGCGTACTTTCTCACCTGATGTGCGCATGTAAACACTGTGATGTAAAGTTATTTTTATATTACTGGACACATTGCAGTTGTTGATGAGTTTATCACTTCAAAAAACGCAGATATCACACGATTTTTCATAATAACCTAGACACACAGGTCGACTAAAAAAACAGATCTGGGTGGAAAAACCCTCAGTGGGAGCCCTGGTCCCATGCCGTGCGCCAAAACGCCTACTCCCATAACTTGAAGTGAACATTTGAAGATTTATTGCCGTGTTACTGTTACGCAATAAAGACCAAGAGTACAACAATCCGCTAGCAAGTTTCGCAACCTGCCTCTGCAGGCAAAGGATGGAACTGCGCACTTGCGCTAAGCGTGTCGGGGGCTTCGCGCAGGGTTGCCAACTTGAGTTTTTTGAAGCCAGATTTTTGAAATTCTGGCTTTTTTTGAACACCTTTGGCTTTTTTTGGAAATCAAAAAAAGCCAGACAAAATCTGGCTTTTTTCAGTAGGAAAGGCTTGGATCTGAAAAAACATTGTCTTAGCTGCATATTCATTACAAATCTCCTCTGAAAAGAGTCTAAAACCATGCAGGATGCACAAAATATTGAAAGGATTTTACTGTTGCCCTGAAAATGATCGATTTTATTGTTAACAAACAAATATACGACAGTGTAATTACGGGGAAAGTGAATGCTTCTAATGAGTTGACTTGTATAGTATCGATGTTTCTAACGAGTTTTAACGTCTGTCTTGTGTTTGGTTATGCATATTTTATGTGTTAATGCCTTAAAACTGCTATCTGGCTTTTTTGGGGACAAAATCTGGCTTTTTTTGGTGAAGACAGTTTGGCAACCCTTCGCGTTCATTTGTCCGGCCCTGCCTACATGCCTAGTTGTATACGTCCAGAAGTCAGATTTCCACTTGATCAAAGTATTATGCATAGTGATTGTTGTAAAAAAATGTAGGCTGCTATGCCTAGCCCAAGTAGTCTTCTCTTACCAGGGAGTAACAAGTCCAGACATCAGCAAGGTTTATGCATGCATATTTCGGCCAGTAAAACGCCCAATGCGCACGCTTCACAAGCATATTTCAATTAAGCTCATGGCAAAGTTCATCAATTTCCGTTAATGAAAGAAAACGTTCATCGTGGCGCACATGCTTTGACAGGCCTCATGCTTGCTCCTTCGGTAATAATGTTTTGATAACTGAAAGATAAGATTGATTCTGATTTCCTGCAAATTTTTCTTACATTTGCATTTCATTACGACATCCCTAAATAATCGCCGTCAATTAAATGACAATGGTTTACGACCCAATTCCTTTTGTTAAGCTGTTTCAAAAAATTTTAGTTGGAAACTACGAGCCTATGGGTATTTGCGGGAAAATATTTTCAATTTGTACAATCTGCAAATGCTGTTCATGTTGTGAATTAAAATTAAATTTTCAGAATGTCTAACCCCCTGCACAAACATCAAGGCCCCCATGGAAGACTTTCTGGCAACGGTTCTGCCCAGGCCCGCAGACACGGTGGGGCATTCGGGGGCAGTTACCCCCATACCTTTTTTGTGCCCCCCAAACTTTGTTGTGCTCAGATAAATTTATTTTAAACATATGATAGATATTAAAATCTTTTCCCCATAAAAAATTTATTTTTACCCCTCCAAACCTTAAAGCCTGACTACGGTCCTGGTTCTGCCAAAATTGTTTCTGCAATTAGAATATTTTGAAAGCCATTTGGTCTCGAGATATAGCATAGCGTCAAAAACGTTTTTTTATAAATCACTATTAGGGGGGCCCTTGTAAAGATTTTGGGGGGGGGCAGATTTGGGCTCAGGGCCGGCCTTAGCAAGTGCGGGGCCCGATTGGAAGCACTTTTGCGGGGCCCCACTCAATAGTGCGTGCAAAATTTTTTAGGGGGACATAAAGTCATAATAATTGAAATGGTTGATATGGAAGAGCGAAGAGGGAGGTCGGGAACATATCCCCCAGCTTCACTTCTCCAGCACAGACTTCAACGGACAACGCTGTAACACCCAATAAATCCATGAGTTACCACACTAAATCAGTTCCGTCGCCACGGGGCACCTCGGTGGACTTAGCCACCCCAAGTTGAAATATCAAACACTATAAATCAGTGGAGCTTTTATTCAATTTTCAGAAATCAAGCCCTCCTGCACATACGTAAAACTCTCCAACTGAAGACTTTGTGGCGACGGTTTCGCAGACAATACCTCCAGAGAGTAGGTATTGGGTGTAATGCGAATGCTTACTCAGAGTTAAAACGTTTGCGCATTTTCTGACGGTAGTTCTGGTAAAATAATTGTCCAAGGCACTGACGATAGTTCTAATAAAATAATTGTCCATAGCAACTTTCTCTTTTTCTACTTTGGCCTTTTATGCCCTAGATTTAACGAGCCATCTTTTGACTACCACTTATTATTTTCGGCCTATGTCCCATGGTTTTTGACTCTTGATGTTTATCTTATTTACAGAAAAATATATTCTTAAATAAATAGCCCAAATTCAACTGTTAAAACCAAAAAACAAAACACCAGTACACCTGCCCATCACTCTATACTTTACACTCGGAAAATGCTTGCAGTGAAAGTCGGTTAACTTAACAGAGCACCAGTTGAGCAAAAACCGCTTATTAGAGCAGGTTCTGAATATCCCGGAGTTGGTTAAAAAACTATTTCACCTGTTAACACTAACGAAATGTATAAAGTAATTGCAGATTTCCCCATAAATTTAAACCTACTTTTCAGTAATGTTCCAGAACAGGCAAGTATTTTTGCAGCTTCCAAGACTTCCACAAAACTCGTCCAACCTTTGCACCTTTTCAGACTTATTGCAACTTCCAATTTTTTAGGCTGTGTCTCAGAAACTACGCCGCCAATCTGTGTGAGAATGATGCTATTACCCTTGTTTCGGCAGTATTTCACGATGCAATTCTCACCACAAAAACACCATGAGGCTTACTTCGCTTTAACCTAGCTGTCACTTCTCTTTCGCCGAAGGAGGTGGTCCAACACTTCTGTTTTTTTGCAAATGGCTTAACTGTTAATATTCGCTAAAGATATTTTTTATTATTTTTTAAGGAACGACTATTTTTGCATACCTGTAATAATCTTAAGTTCGAAAAATTAAAACTAGGTTTATTTCAAACGTTTTCGCCGATCTCTTGTGTCATCAGATCTCTACGAGAGTAAAATTGAATAAAACTGACTAAGTAGCACACATTCGCATTTACGAACTAAAGTTAACCTTCAGAAGACAAGTACTAGTACTGTAACTGTTGAAACAGCAATAACTATCAAATTTGCAGCAACTATTGAAACTAGACCTGTCAAATACGAAATGCTTGCAACTGAAACGGAAAACAGTTTCAAAACATAGTTGCTGTGGAAAAAACTAGGTCACGCATTGCCGAAAAACGAATTGTTGAGGGTGTTCAAAACGGCGCATTTCAATTTTTTGTTGGCAATGGGCCCACGTTTAAAAGATACTGTGGGCCCCGTGCCTGCACTATGCAAGCCACTTCAATTGAAAGTGTAAGTTTGCGTACGGTTGTAGGCGTAGCGCGGTGCCCCCTTTGGCGCGGGGCCCGATTGGATGCAATCGGTCCAATCAGGTAAAGGCCGGCCCTGATTGGGCTGATACGGCACTGACCGTAGCCACGGTGAGGCTACGTCCCCTCAATTTTTTATGACCCTCAAATTTTGTTGTGCCCAGTAAATTTTTATACAGTTTTCCTCAAATAATAAAAACAAAAATATTGCCCCCCAGACGATTTAGGTGGAGCCAGGGGGGCCAAAGGGCCATGCTCCCCCCCAAACTTATAGTATATCTTGTCATCGGTGCTCTAAATGGCGGTGCTCCAAACAAAATGCTGTTGCTATTAATTTTTTTGCTTTTCATATTGCTCAAATTTGTAATATGTTTCTAACGTTTTACAATATGCTCTCTCATTTGAATAACTTGGGAAACTATTCCATTTATTTATGTGGCCTACATACTGAAGAAAAAACGCAATGTAATGTCATCCAACTGTGGTTTATGAACTGCAAAAATGTCGGCATCGGTTATCGTCAATGAAAATTAAAAGCATCAGTACCGGCCCAGAATTTGTAATTGCCCCAAAGATGTACCAGTAAAAGATATCCTTGTATCAGTTGAAAACGGATTACGAGGCATTTCTCCCAGCGAGGCTGACCTTAATTCGCGGCAAAGTGGTTTCAACCATACGGAATAAAAAGCGAAATAGATCAATTTTGACGAAAAGAGAACACATGGCATTGCAACAGTAAAAAAAGATTCAAGTATAATGATCAGTGCTGATCACCAAGCCTAACAAAGGTAATATCACCATCGTGGGCGCAATTAGGTGGGGGACGTGTCCCCCTCACTTTTTTAGACGGGAGGGATATAATACGCTATGTCCCCCCACATTTTTCTCTTTAAGTTTTGTATTTGGAGAGGTTGCAAAAATAAAAGTGACATTTGTCACGTTTCATGTTAGATGCTTAGCGAAGCCAAGCTGACGTTGAAACAGAGTTTCATGTGGTACCACTGATTCTGATATTTTTATAAGTTTTCGCTTCGATAAAATGATTTTTAGCATTTTGCAAGTTTCTAGAGGCCGCAAAAGGTTGTTAACTGCTTCTGTCCGACATTTCACCCCTGTGTGGTATCAGTGATTTTTGTAGTAATCACTGGTTGTATAGGCCTACTATAAGACAGGTCATTGTCTTGAAACAATAAGAGTTTAACAGTTGCACGTGTGAGAGACCACAGTATAGCCGTGATTTGTTTCGTGCAGAAATGTAACTGACTTTGCTGTAACGTTGGTTGTCACGTAAATTTAAAGATGCCAATTTATAATGTTAAAAAGTTGCATTTGCAGGCAAATCTCTGCGAATTATTTGCCGAAAACAAAAAGCAGAATTACTGTGGAGACATAGTTTTAGTTTAGGATTGGCAGTTTTGCAAAAGACTGTCTTCAACCATTAGTAAACAGGATTTAATCCAAAACGTTGGAGAAGTATTGACTTAGCTACATATTGGCCTATAACTCAAAACTAAATCAAAAATAGGCTATATACCAGTGTGGTCCAACTGCAGGACCGCGGGCCCCATGTAGCCCGCGGACCGAATTTTTAAGGCCTGCGAGCTTTATTGGTAATGTTTTGCGTATGTGTTGCAACAGGTAATTTGAATTAGATATGTTGCAACAGGTAATCCAAATAGAGTAAGCGTAACATCTTTTAATGAAAATGTACAATATTAACGGCGTTAGAATAGACTGTAGAGAGCCTCTGGAAATTAGTCAGTAAAGATAGATTTCCCAAACTGAAAGATTTCGCAATGAAATATATTTGGAAATACATACGTTTGAGAATAAATTTTCTACGATAAAGCGAGTAAAATGTAAAAACAGAAATCGAATGGCAGGTGGAACACTAGTCGATAGTCTCCGACTTGCTACCACTAACATTGGTATTGATAAAGGAACGATAGTGTCAGAGAAGCCTCGATCACAGGCATCACACTGATAGGGCTTTGTTGTAAATTGCTATTTGCTATTGCGTAATAATTTTAATGACGCACCCACCTTCTATTTTTAGTTTCAAATCTTGAACCCTGTTGTTTTATACATCATTTTGTCGACGTGGCCCGCAAGTTACCCCGTTTTTGTAAAATGGCCCGTAGGTCAAAAGCAGCTGGACCACGCTGGGCTACACAATTAGCCTCATTTCTTGTAATGTCGCGACAGTAGTGACCAACCAATCCAAAAGACATTTATTCCGTGACTCTTTCACCTTGCGACTTTGTGCCTGTGCTGAATGCATGGGTTCGCAAGTCATTTGATTTGCCTGCGTTTAACCACATCCACAATGCAATGATTTTATCCAAGTGCAAAACATTTGCTTTACAGGTACGTATCACCTAGTTTAGCTGGACATTCTTTTCGTGTTAATGCAGATTAAACTTGGTACTTTTCTGCCACTTCAACGTTGTGCAGTTTGATTTCTGTCTAATTTCAAATATATTTCCGTGTCCTTATGCAAATATAACTCTTAGAATGGAACTTTTGACATTATATTCATATATTAAAATCTGACGGTAAACCTATTCAAACTTGATGTTAAAACGATGAAGCAAAGCTTGATTAGCGTTGGTTTCAAAACACCTCTAAAAACAAGATTGGGAAATTGTACAGTATATATAAAACTTAACTTCTGCATCGACCGGATGAACATATTCGTTTCACACTAAGCTGTCCCCCTCATATTTTGCAACAAAATTGCGCCCATGATCACCATGGTCACATTTTCAGATTCCGACTCCGGTCCAGTTTCAAAAATTTTGAATACTGATCCGAGTCCAAAATTTTTTCAAATTTGAGAATGCGACCCCTCTTCAAACTCCGGCAACCATCGATGCAATCGAAATTCAGCAACTTTTGTACTTTAAACATTTGAAACCTTCATCGGAACAATTTGCATGCCTCTGTGCGCCAATGTGCACCCTACCCAGGGTTGCCAGACGACAATTTCAATAAAAAGCCAAACAATGCTAAAAAGAGGCCAGAACAAGACCAAAGCGACTGTTTAAAATCCAGAAAAAAGCCAATCTTTATTTGCGGTATTGCCATTGTTTTGTCACAAAAAATATCTAAATTACGAGAATATCAAAAACATTTCTTTAAAATTAAGTTTAAATCTTGCTTGGCATTGTACTGGAGCACTGATCTTCCTTGCCTTTTCATGATTTGTGAATTTGCACAGTTTGGGTAAAATCATATCACGGTTTGCATACCGATCCATCGGTGGTTTTCTACACGAAAGTCTCTCCCATTCACTCTTGTACTTTATGACCATAATCATGAGTCATTTCACTTCGACGTAATTATCGCATATCTTTCGCGAAGATGCAGACCTGTCTCCAAAGTGCTGAGACTGTTTAGTGCTTATAACAGAAGAGACACTACACAGTGCAGTGAGTACACACACTTCCAGTGATTACGCAAAAACTTAATTTCGAATTTAGCATCCCTCAAATATTACTAATATTGGAATGCGGGTGTTTGCTATAGCATTTATCACAAAGATTTTCCAAATGTGTTGCTGAAAATAATGGAACAGCAACATTTTCCTTCACAAGAACCTATTTCAGTGTAAAAATAGCCAAAAACGAGCCTAAAGGCCAAACATATTCTTTAAGGCCAGCCAACTTGAGATGAGGCCAAAAAAGGCCAATTAAATTTTTTTAGGGCATCCAACTGGAAATGAGGCCAAATTTCCGAAAATTGGCCTAAAAAGGCCAATCTGGCAACCTTGCCCTTTCCTGACTTACCTTTCAATTTTTTCTTTTACTCTGTTAGCTGTTTGCCTCAAAGTTTTGAAGTTAGAATGCCTTCATTTTTTTCACACTACTGGATCCCTGTATTATGATGGGTGAATGACGCTACAGTTGGGGCACCGTTAAAGTGTAGCTCCAATCAGTGTTGGTCATGTGCAAACACCGATTCTGTAATGTTCTATGGCTAAACATTTTTTGTGCTCTTGTGTTGTATGATTTTGCCTGTGATATGGACCACGAATATGTAATAAATGAAACAGTATATACCAGTGATTCCCAACCGCGGCTCCCAGCTAGCCTTCTTGCGGCTCTCATTGACCCTTGAAAATCCAACAAAAAATATTAAAAAATCTATTTATAATAATATTAAAAAAAAGAATTCATATTCAAAAATTACCCTTGCTTGGCTTGGGGTCTGGACAAAGAGTTCATAATTAAGATGAGAGGAAAGTTGTGTAAAGGTTGCTATTGTTACGTCACTGTTGTCTCAAAGCAACGTGTCATAACTTTCCAGTTGAACGAACAGCAGCTGCAGTTAAGGCAAAACTAAGCAGCAGCTGTCCAGTTGTTCTCGATTCTATTTTTGTGAACTATTTATTGCACTTGATCTAAAGCAGTTACTGCCGCTATAAAACTGTAATAGGATAATCAGCCATTCGCTTAAGTTTTAGGTATATTCAAGCCTAAAATTATGTCAGATC
>Ga0210059_1005927_pt1 | contig 19645 bp, 9 predicted proteins | sample Ectturendosymbi2_FD_188042 | JGI IMG/M metagenome (GOLD analysis project Ga0210059, IMG submission 188042) | Ecteinascidia turbinata endosymbiont from Florida, USA - Sample 2 (SPAdes) (version 2) | ecosystem: Host-associated > Tunicates > Ascidians > Unclassified | place: Key West, Florida... | reverse complement strand
GTTCAGGTGCATGGCGTTGTTGCGATGGTAAAGGACGAGCGGCAAGGATGCAATGTGAGCTATTGTTGGCACCAACTTTTATTGTCCTCTGTTGAACTCTAAATCTCCATTGATATGTATTGTTGGGAAGCAGCAAAAAGATCACAAGCCGCGATCACTGAATTACTGCTTTTTAGCAAATCAACGGGTGTTATTCTTCGCGATGCCCTTCCTGCCTTACAAAGGCTTTGCGCTAACGGGCCGTTTGCAGACTGCCAAGTGCGAATGTTTGTGAAGCAGCGCCCATTGCCAAGTGCGAATGTTTGCGAAGCAGGGCTAATTGCCAAGTGCGAATGTTTGTGAAGCAGCCGAACAGGTGGCTCCTGTAGTTACTTGCTGTTGAAAATAAAACAATTTTGCAGCAGCTAAAACCGTCAACTCTCTACCTGATGTTCCAACTCACACTAATTTTTTATCCACATCACACTGGCATGCGTTCAGAAATGCTTTACACTAACGGGTCATTTGAAATCTGCCAAGAACGAAAGTTTGTGAAGCAGCGTCGAACAAACGGCTGAAGCATTTACTTGCTGCCGAAAAAAATATTTGTACTCAAGCAAAAATCGTCAAATCTCTACAAGATATGTTCTAACTCCGTAAAAAAAGTTGTGAAGTTGTGGAGTAATTATTTATGCACTCTGCATTGGCATGCGTTCACAAATGCTTTACACTAACGCGTCATTTGAAATCTGTCAAGAGCGAATGTTTGTGAAGCAGCGTCGAAAACACGGCTGAAGCAGTTACTTGCTGCCGAAAAAAATATTCATGCTCAAGCAAAAATCATCAAATCTCCACATGATAGGTTTTAAGTCAGTAAGAATATTTCTGAGTGATTGTTTATCCACATTACATTAGAAACCGCTCCCAATGAAATACAATGTGACGAGACAAACAGCCACATGGTTACAGCAGGCCGATAATATGCCGATCATATTTCGATCTTATTACGGGTTACAGCAGGCTGATCTTAGGCCGATCATATTTCGATCTTATTTCGGGTTACAGCAGGCCGATCTTATTTCCGCACTCGGCGAAACGCGTTCGTGACTGCAGGCAAGACCACCATGGTTGCAGGCAAAATAAACTACGGTTGCTTTGAATTGCTCTCCTGACCACACCGTACGTCAAATAACATTATAAATATATGTTTCCGGTTGCTAGAGACTTGTACGAAATGCTCATACTTTATAGAAGAAAACATGCGACCCGGAGCTCAACGTTTGGCATTTGAAGTGAAGTTCGAGTATATCGCGCACCGATCCACGAATATACCGTGGGCCGGCGGTCTGCGGTTGGGCAAGTTTCCAGACAACCGGCGCTTGATGTTGTTTATGTGCTCTGTTCAGTCTGACTTGATTGGATGATTGTAGCTTTTTATTTCTTAACACATATTTCAACAATGACAGCATAAGGGAAGTTTAAACATCACATCCTTTCGCGCGACGGTTTCGTTGCGTTCGATTCTTCGCAGTCTGGAAAGTAACAAATAATCAGATCGTGATCCTAGCAGTTGCAACCATTTGGGATGTTTTACTTGATGTGTTTTGCTCGTGTGTGCAAGATTTTTACAGCCCTTGTTCTTACGGCCGCTACATATATGTGTAGTGTGTTTGGTTTTAGGAAATTGCGTATTTTGGGTGCTGCTGTTGAGCACTGCGAAGAAAAAAGAGATGTAAAGTTGACGTAGGCCATGTGTTTTTTCAAAGATTTAACCGTGACGTTTTTGTTTGTCTCCCCTGTCGGAATCACAATAGTGTTCCCGCCAGCCAAGCATGCATTACACCATTCCGTGTCATTGAACGCTTTTGCGCCGAAAGTAGGAGCAAGCGCAGTTATCGTGGGGCACTCGCAGTAAGGATCTACAAATTTTTATTGACCGTACTTTTAGAGCAGAGGTTCCTAACCTTTTGAATCCCATGTACCTCTCAAGCATTCCGACACATGAGCATTTACCCCTTCAGCATTTCGACAGATGAACAACGAAGATGCACCCCTAAAATCTCGTATGACAATATATTTTATCATGGTTGTTCATAGATATATTTAACAATAAGCATATGATTTTGATATATGTATAAATATTTAGAAATAAATATACGGTAATGTAACTATTTTTCCCGTATATTGCTAACCTCAAATGTACCACTTCAAATAGGCAAATATACCCCTGGGAGTACATGCGCCCCAGGTTGAGAACCTCTGTTTTAGAGCGTCAGTATCGTCATTTTCGGCCAAGCGCTTTTCTATTTTCCCCAGTAACAGTGGGAGATGGTACCTTACAATTGGATTAGCCAAGAAGCATCGCATCAGCTAAATCCGCCTCTGGGTATATTTGAAGGATTTCAGTGTAACAGATAACAGACTTATACCAATCTTTGATGAAGTTTGTTCTAAACGGAGAGGTTCATAGAATGACATTCTTTCTGCTTTTGAGCTTCAATTGCCACGTTGTATCGTCTACTTACATTGTTTCTACTGTGTAGCGAACCGCCTGATATGCTGTAGCTCGTGCGACATGAAAGGGAAGGCAAGTGGCAAAGGCAAAGAGTGAGGACAATCTACAAGGAGATAGCAGTTTTAGCGGTTTGCAAAATATGCTATTTCTTGTCTCTTACCTTGCCCAAGTTGCAAAACATCAAATGCGGTGCTCAGTCGGTTCGGCGTTCATATCTGTATAACTTTCTGGGTCGAGTTAAATGTGAATAAAGTTTACATATCGCAAGCGACTTTTTTCGTGGCGGTTGCTGCATACGTCCAACATTGTATTAAATATGTCTCCCCCTTTGTGATTTTTGCCCCCCCTGCTGCGACATCCTGGCGACGGTCCTGCATCTGACTGAGCCATTACAGATGTCACGGTTAACAACGCAGGTAATGCGTTCCGAACTTGTCATGTCACCACTTCGGCCAAAACCGTGTTTGGCTAAAGGCAAAAGAGTTCCAGCAGTGCTTTTGCCCCATGAGGCAAAATAAACACTACCACTGATGGGTCGTTTGCGGGCCAGAACTTAGGTAGGGGTTACGGGTACGGGTTGGGTTGCGGATTTGTTGTGATGGGTATGGGTCGATCCGCTTCAAAATAAATGTAAGCCCGTGGCATCTCTACTGTCCACACTCCACACCTCGTGGAGCAACGGCGACTCGAACAAGTAAACCGAGAAAACAGGTTAAAAGCTAAGAAGGAACACTCTCAACAAGTAGTAATTTCGCTACCAAAGCAACTAGGGAACGGCAAGTTGAAGCACGACGTAATTGCCAGCAAAGGTAATACCTACACACGCGCAATTGGGTGAAAACAACACAACGCTGGCAACACAAGGCTATACTAACGTCAATCCTCAAGCACCGGATCTTCCGAATACGTTGCTACAGTATCTGGTCTCTTCTCAGGTCAGAACAAAGACTGATACGAACCGTGTCGTCACCGGTGTTACCTCACAGAATGACCTACTTCTGGATGCGAATGGTAAAAGAAACGTATAAGTGAATTTGTCCACAACTGTTTGCTCATGTGCTGCACAGTAGCAGTGGCGTAACTACAGGTTTGAGCCAGGGAGGGAAAACTTATCTGAAGAGGGCTCACTGGTCACCGAATGTGCCCCACTAGCCAAAACTCAGAAAATAGTTAAGAAGAGATAGTGAATCCGGATGTCCATGCCAAAACCCGAATTGACCGGAAAACACTCGAAAAATCACAAAAAAAACAACAATCTACTGAAAACCAAAGCAATACTAAATACCGAAATATAAGCCGAGTGGGGGCCCAGTTTTTACTTTTAGCTTGCCAGGGGGCGATTCTCATTCCTGCCCCCGTCAGCTACGCCACTGCACAATAGGTCATTGATCTCTAGTCTCTAACTTGATTAGTACATTTGTCGAGTGAAAAGCTAAGTCTGATCTTTTTGGTGTTGGTGCTGTTTAGTTAATATACAATAGCATGCTTCATAAGTATGACATTTGGTTAATTTGTTTTGTTTGAAACCTGTGGCATTGGCATAGTTAACATTTTACGTGATTTTGATTATTCAGCTGTAGACTATTTTCTTTCTTTCTACCAATATGGTTGTTTCTTTGTTATGAGCTCGGGCCTATCGCCATATTAAATCCGTGGTGCCAAGCCCGGTGCCGGATTAACAACAGTAGCGAATGCAGCAACTGCTACGGGTCCCGCACTTTGGGGGGCCCCGCGATCCTTTGCGTTAAAGTTGTGCTTTGCTATATGCAATGGCGGATATTGGAATTTAGGTGCCCGAGGCAAACTCTCAGAACGGAGGACCTATATTTTACACATGGTAAACAGAAACTTTATTCGCTGAAAGCAACTTAGATTCTACAATGTCTGAGAATTTGCTTCTGCGTGAAAGTCAATTTCACACTGCACAATGTTTGCAGTCATTTGAATTTAAATTGTTTTAAACCAGGCCTACACAACTCAGAAAGCTCGAAGGGCCAAATTGATCAACATGCATTTGCCGCGGGCCACAAAATTCTATTTCATTGTAGTTTGGAAGAAATTCTAAAACGACAAACAATTATCCGAAGTTGTAAGCCACAAAATGGTGAAAGTAAATCGGTCACAGTTTATTCCCCAGGGAAATTAGTTTCGCGTTTGATGCTTAAAAACGCGAAACTAATTTGCCTGTGACATGAATTGTGGTCGAAATACTTTCTCCATTTTGTATCTTCTTCTTCGTCATTTGAACCAGTTGTTACTATCCACTGCTTGGCCACACTAGATCTTGAGGCAGGCGTTGTGCAGCCATTCAATTGTCTCATCATCCAGAAGCATCAAGTCGTGCAGTCCATGGAGAAGTCGATGGACTGGACATTGAAGGACGACAAGGTCGACTCTTTGTTCTTCTGCGCCACACTCACATGCTGCAAGGGGTCATATCCCATTTGTGCAAGCAGGAGCGGGAACGTCTGACACGGCGCGGAGACGGTTAAGCCGGACCACCCACGCTATTCTTGGCAGGGCCATTCCAGGAGGTCCGGTGTCGGGGATGAAAGCACGGAGTCTTGTGGTGTTGTGCAACCACTCCACATTCCATTGGTGATCCGCCAGAGCCCCGCACTTCTGTTGTTGCTGTCAGTTGAACTGATGAATTGTTGTGCGGCCGGTACAAATGGGTGTCTCGATTTGAGATGCCGTGCATTCCCACTCGGTGGGCAGGTGAGCGCTAAGTAGAGCAAATGTTCAGGCGCCATAGCACGGCGTGCTAGAGACAGTGTGGCTCCTTCGCTACGAAGCTCAGCAGGCTGTGTGCCTGCGAGGAGAGGAAGGTTGTCCGCTGGTGTAGGACGCAGACATCCAGTCACAATTCGCAAGGCGTCGCTGATGGTAGGGTCAATGAAGCAAGTGTGAGCACTGCGGTATAGAAGTAGCCAAGGGGCCTAGGGGGCAATGCCACCCCAAATTTTTAGCATCTATAGTCATTTTGTGCTTTGATAGGTGGTATCCCAAACAAAACAGTGTTATTCGCCTAAAATCAAACATTTTGGCTCCCAAGTTTTTTGTCCCACCAAAAAAATTTGGGTTGGTTACGCCACTGCACTGTGACACCACACAGGAGCGCAGTACTCTGCTGTTGAATAGACCAGGGCTAGGGTCAGGGGCGGATTTAGCTGATGCGTGGCCCCAGGCTTATCCACTTGTGAGGCTCCCTCTCCCACTTTTTCGAGGAAAAAATGGAAAAGCGCTAATCAGTTTGCGCAAAGCTGAAAATGACAATATTGACGCTCTAAATGTACAGTCAATAAAAAATTCTGCATCATTACTAGAGTGCCCCACCATCACTGCGCTTGTTGCTGCCTTAGACGCAAAAGCGGTCAATGACACGGAATTGTTGAAATCATGCTTGGCTAGCGGCAATGCCGTAGCAGCCCAACTCTTCCTCCCAAAATGCTTACAGAGGCCCACCTAATGGTGATTTCTGAAAAAATGATTACGATGTTGTGTTACATTCCGAGACCGAATAGCTTTCACGACAAAATATCATAGTTTTTATTTTTCTTAATTCGCTATTTTTTTATTTCCGTTTGCAGACACAATTTCGGCTGAATCGTCGTCAGAAAGTCTTGAACCAAGTGGCTTAATGTTTGTGCAGGGGAGCTAGTCATTCTGAAAATTTACATTTAATTCACAGCACAGCATTTGCAAATTGTGCAAATTAATTATAAAATTATCAAGAATTTTCCCGCAATTTTAACAGGCTCATAGTTTGCAACTAAAAATTTTGGGACGAGCGTAACAAGAGGAATTGGGTCTTAATCATTGTCATTTGATTAATGACGATTATTTGGAGATGTTGTGATGAAATGCAAGTATTAAGAAAAATTTGCAGTAAATCAGAATCAAGTCTATCCTTCGTGGATGAAAACACGCCAGGGCCAGCAAGTCATCACGCGACGCGTGATGACAAGTTTTTGCGAAGTGACTCGAGGTCTGGACGATACGTGAGAGACCTGTCCAACGTTACTCCGAGGTATTTTGTTCGGGCTGAAGAACAGGTTTCGTTGTTGTGGTTGATATTCAGCTCACGTTTAGCTTCCTTGTTGTTGACATGGAAGACTGCCAACACCGTTTTTGTAGTGCAGAACTTTAGCTTTCAGGTCTGGAGGTATTCACTTACGGTTGCCATGTTTTTGCTTAGTACCCCTTCCACTGTCTGCCACTCTCCATCAGCATGCAAGATTGCTAGATCGTCAGCCTATGCATAATTTCTGGAGATGGTGCTTGGTAAGTCAGAGATATAGATGCTGACGATAAGGGGTGCCAGGATGCATCCCTGTGGGACGCCGTTCTTGAGGCGTTTTTTGGCTTACGACTTCAGAAAAATAGATACGTGCAAGCTATAATCAAACGTGAAAAAGTTGTGGGAACGCCGTTCCCACGCGTTCTCGCCTCACTACACCCCTGAACCATGTACTCTAGCATGTAGACGTTTTACCTTTTATCAACACTCGCAGTTTTTGAAACATGTTTTGGCACAACGAAAAACGAAACCATGAAAGAACCAAGAAAAGAAATTTGAATATAAACTGTAACAAAAGCTGCAGTTCTGACACCTGCTACATAGCATAAGAGATGAATAATATTCAAGGAGGCACTTGCAGTGTCAAGCGAATACTTTGAACATGCAGTTGTCGAGTTTTGGTCGAAAATTCAGAAACGATGTCTTCATTTGCCACAGCCGCTACCGCATTTCTTTTTTTTCAAAACCTAGCAAAACCAGCTGACATTTATACGGTCGCAGGGGCGTAACGAGGGGGGCACAATTTCCCGGGCGCCGAATCACTATGGGGGCGCCGAATCACTACGGCGAGCGCCGAATGACTGCGGGGGCGCCAAAAAGTCCAAATAATGTCACAAGTATTTTCTTCAATACAGTACATTTGCTTCCTAAAGACCTCAAATTTGAACATGGGGGCGCCAAACTTGCTTCTTGCCCCGGGCGCTGTTTAACCTCGTTACGCCCCTGAACGCTCATGTGTCATGCACTTGCTATAAGGTGTGACTATCCTCACCACACTGGCGAAGCTTGCTTCGCATGTGGCTGTCGAAACTCCTACAGTTAAGCCTGCGCTCAGCAGCAGTATATGGTTGGGAAAGCTGCTTTATACTTCTAAAACCATTTCAAAAACTGGTCCAAATTAATACGGATGTTTTCATTCAAAAGCACATCAGGAAGTTTTGATGAGCTTTTCACAATCGTAGTTTCAGCATCGAGAAGATCTTCACTGATACTTTTGGTAGTTGAATTGACTAAAGAACAAAGAGGTTGTAATTCTTCCTTGTCGAGAAAGCAATTCGATGATTGTAAACGAGCACGGAAAGATTTGATGAGAGACATATTCAATTCCAAAAACCGGTGGCTGAATTCGCTCTGAATAGTATCAATGACTTCAAAATAAGATGCTTTCAAATTCAAACTCTCACTTTCATTGTGAATTCCGATGTGTTTTTTTTATGAATGACGTCCTCTCTGAATCGAGATGAAGCTGACTTTTTCCGCTTGTTCAGAAGGTGGGATGTAGTTTCGCTTGTTTAGATGGTGGGATAACTGCAGCTTGCTTGCACCACACACCAAGTACGGAATACGCGCTAGCTGCATTTTATGCTGACTTATGCTAGTCAGTTCTACAGTGATCTGTGCACATGCTAAAGCATTTCTACGTCAGACACAGAATTCCATAACCTTTTTTGATCAACTTCTAATTCGTATACATTATCCTACTGGGTTTGGTTTGACTATTACAAGTTCTGTTTGACTACAAGCAAGCCTAACACCAGTCCAATGTTCCCTTTAAGATGCGCAACAGCGCAGTACTACCAAATCATTTGCGCAGTGAAATCTGATTCTCGTACACTTGCACCATTCCAGAACGTTGGAAAAGCAAGAAAACAAGAAGCTATTTGAAATAAATGTGTAGGCCCAACTTTGTGCGTATTTTCATAAGATTTTATCCTTATTCTAGATTCTAATAATTCACGAAATTTTTAATTCATTTAGAAGTCTGGCAAATCAGCCAGAGTTGCCAGAATTTTCTTTGAGAAAGAACGCTGGCTAAGACTTTATATGACAGCATTATCATAGCCAGCTTGCTAGTGCCATGGAGTTGTTCGCGCTAACATAGAGAATACAGAAACGGTTTCAAAGACTGTCTCCAGTGACTATAACGTCACAAATAGAAATTGTTACCGTGTGGACATTCCTTAATACAATTTATTTTGTAACAATGAGGTTACCTTTTAACGCAACGTGTGGCGATGTTGCGAGTTGGCGCAACGATCAAACAGATTGAAAACAAGCATTTACAAAATTTATTAATTTTTCGAGTTTGAATCATTTGGGGGGGCACAAAAAAATTTGGGCGTCACTGCCCCCGATAGCCCCCCCGTGGCTACGGGCCTGATGGGACACAGTTTTCTAAGTTTCACTGCAAAAGAATACCACCAAATGATGAAGCGGTAGTTCATCCATGGCTAATATTCCTGGCCTGGAAAAAGGGAATCTTTTGCTCCTACTTCATATTTTTAGTTCTGGGTATGCACTAGCACAGCACTCAATACCTCTCCTCTCTGCCGGTACTAAACTCATATCTCGCTGCTGGTCAAGGAGGTACCTGGCCAGAAAAAAGGTATTAATGAAAGCTTTACTGTAATTCTTTGATTTATTAAGTTTTACGGCGCTATTAACTGAAGTCTCTTCTGGAGAGGTCTTGGCGCCACCCTTTCGGACTTTGGCTTACTTAACATCACCGATTTCTATCATTATGCATTCATGCATCCTCTCAAAAACTTCTCTACACCACGAGTGGGGCCCCACAAAACAGTTTCCAATCCGGCCTTGCAGTTGCTAAGGCCGGCCCTGCTCTCAGAATTTCTGAAAGAGAGGAGCCAAGGCAACCGCCCCTTTTGGCTCCCGTAATATCCACGCCTGATTATACGTACAAAATTATTTCAGTCAAAGATGTCACTATTTTGCTAAAATTTTCATAAGCAGTTATGCGAAGATTTTCAATTTAATGTTTTTACATTATACTACTATGATTTGAAAATTAAAGTACAGTATTTTACAGCAATTTGCAGCGTTATGGGACCACTCAATCAATGAGGCCAAATTGCAGCAATTTCCAGATAGTGCTTGATTGTATTGCTATGAATGGGATTTTTAGAAAAACGTATTACATCATATTGGATTGTTCTATAAGTTGCGTCACCTTTTTGGTACTTTCGGTATGATTTGGCCAGTGGTGCCAAACCTGGGTTTTTCAATGCCTTTCTGTTTTTTTTCTGAAAGTCTCGGGTTTTTAGGATTTAACTGCCTATAGGAGTGATTTAGGATAGGGTATGATTGATTAAACTTTATTCTGGCCTCAACTTTCTTTATTTTGTTTTATCAACGTACCTTAGTCGTCAGCTGATGAAAAAGCAACTGACACCGTATAAGATGTGAATATTAGCTAGGTGCAATGAGTTCAAGCGACAAAGATATTAATGAAGCAACAGCAAGCCCAAAGCAAAAGAGTAAGTGGTACACACAGTAATTTTAAGGTAGAGTGGTTGAAAGATCAGAATGGAAAAGATTAGTGACAGAAGGACACTGGGAATGAAGATTAAATTATTGTAAATTCTGCCAGATCACCGTCTGAATGCAAGAAGTCCATGTTACTGCAATATAATAATTCCGACAGACACAAAAGTTTCATTAGCAAAGGTACAGTGTATGTTCACTATCACGTTTTGCGACTTACAGATGTGCAGTTATGGTAGATAGTAGAAAGATTCACCTAATTTTGGGTCTACCTGGAATTTTCTGTTCAAATCTGTTTTTCATGGTGAGTCCATACGGGTTTTTCAAAAAATTGCATCGGTAGTCCAGAATTTGACATCTATTCATTAGCCACTGCGTAGTGTACTTGGAGTCTTGTTTAACAAATCTGGCAAATGATTCGCGCATTGATTTAACTCTCATGGTGACTAACTGCGGTGGAGAACGGTCTTTTTCTAAACTTCAGATGGTAGAATGCACAGATGCGCACCATTGGGCAAAGGAAGCTGACCAGCCTGATTCCAAAGAGTATAGACTAGACTTACAGCGCGAACGTCTATGTGAAATAAACACTACTAGTATTTATAAACAAATTCGCTATGACAAAATCTAGAAAATCCAGTTTAAATCAGATGGTTTGCTGCTTTTGACAATCGGCCGCGACACATACTGACTAAGTCACTAAACGGTTTAGACATAGCAATGATCAAAATTGTTGGTGAGTTAAGTACTGTCTCTGTACGGTACTTGTGAGAGCTGCACACTAATGCATTTTTTCTTGGTAAAAAGATACGTATACACGTTTTTGGTAAATATAGATACGTAGTTCATAATGTCCACCAGTTGATATTTAGGACCAGGTTTTTTGTACTTACGTAATTCAGTATGCATAATGGTAGTCACATGGATACCACATAGTTTATGATTTAACAGTTGTTCACTTATTCAAGTGTATTTTTAACTTGGTCCCCGCGCTGTTTATACGCTACAGACCCCGCACCACCTTAAGCCAGCATTGGCCAAGCGCCGTTGTAATTTGTGTTTTTTATGTTTGGATCACTTTCTGATTTGTGACATTTTTGCTCCACTTATGATAGCAGGTTTGGCGACAGAAAAAAGGTTTGATGGCCATATACCTTAAGTGGGCATGAGTTAACAAAATGACCACGTGATGAAATGTTTGTTAGTGGTAAGCGATCACAGTGAGGGGGTATCGCATTCCATAGTCTGTTGGTGGTAAGTGATCAAAGTACATGGTATGTTGGTGGTAGCGATCGGAGTGAGGGCTATCGCATTTCACAGCGTTATACTACGCTAGCGCAACAATCATCCCCTGTTTTGATCATAGTCACTGGTCTGCCTCAACTGCAAAATATGCTTTGTGACTTGGTAACACAAGAGGTTTGAGCGGTACTGTAAAACCTGGTTTTTGTTTTGGGTGGTTATGGAGGGAAAACAACTTTAGTATTTTTTGCTCAGTTTTGTTTTTTTTAAAACACAATTTGATAGATATGCTTTGTATGGAGTTGGCAACAGTGATGAAATATCAACCGCCAAGAAATCTGTTCAGCCTTGAAACGAACCATGGAAACCGCATGAGATCAAGAAAATGCTTAGCTAAGCAACGTAGAAAATGCTTGTTGTCAAAAACAATGATGTTTAGGTGCAACAGTATAACTTGGTCTAAACTCTGCTGGATGTTGCTGCTTAATTGCGGTTCAAGTGTGTTGAAAATCTTAAAAATGTGCAGAGAAATGAAATTCTGTTCAAGAAAGTTACACAAGCTGAGAAAAGCGTAACTCCAGGTCAAAGTGTTTGATTGCGGCATTCGTTTCCTGCAGTGACTAGTATAGTGTCTGTAGTTTCAGAGCTTGAAAGACGAAATATCACACTCAGTATGAAAGACGAAATATCACACTCAGTCCCAAAAGCAGTCATTCACCCCGTTAAAATTAATTCATCACAATCAGCTCTTCATTTCGGGGGGTTGCAATTTTCATGAATTTCATTTGATGACGCCACCGTGCTTATTCAACCGTGGTAAAACTTTTACAGATAAAGTTCCCTTCGCAACATTTCCAAAAATGAAAACTTTTCAGTTTTAATCAAGATGCAGACCGAACAATCAGGACAGAGTAAAAATTAGTAACCTAATACAAACACCTGGTTCCGTACTCAACTAGTGTAGTCACGGCTTAATGTGGCAGATGTATAGGTTACTAGTAAACCTGCCTAACTCTTCGTCATGTTTTAGAAAATTCATCAAATCCTTTATCAATATTTTTTAAACTTCATTTGAAGATATTTGTTGTGAGATAATTTATGTAGGCGATATTGCGAGTGGTTAAGTTGTCAGATACAAGAGACTGGTGTGAATGTTAGGATATATTTAATCACTGATGCTATTGTTTCGATCGTAGATACGAGACTTCGTCTTCCAACTGAAACACTCTTGAAAGGAATGCAGCAGGAATGCAACTTTAAATTGATTACGCATGGTTGGGCCAGACACGCCACCAGATGTGGGTGGGCCTCGCCACTTTTGCCAGGACTACCTAAACAACACCTAATAACTTTGAGACTCTTGTGAAATTCGAATTTCCCTTGCAACGTTAGAGCTTGGTTGTGAAACCCCAGCAACGGTTAAGCACTGAAAATAAAATGCAAAAATTCTTAAATGGTAGCCTACAGTAACCCCAGGCAAACGTAAAGCTAACACAATGTGCACATACGAGTATGCGTAGTATGCTGTTTCTGTCACCAGGCATAGTCTACTCTACTGGCTGCAAACGTTACTTCATTGGTGTGATAACAATGCAGTATTTATTGTTGACGGTTAGAAGATGTATGCAAACTCTCTTCCTCAGAAGATAGGCAAAAAACAAAATCGAAGCGTACACACACGCTGCATTTCTAAAATTTTCCGAGTGGTGCACGAACAAAAGGATAAAAAATGCCGTAGAAATACCAACATTTTAAACGATCTCCTGAGTTTTGACAATTCCAGCATGATTGTGGTTAAATACATATCGTTTACGAAATTTTCGATAAGATGGCCTGTCTCAAGATAAATCTTGTAAGGATATAATTAACCAGTAGGACAAAAAAAAATTCAAATGAGAATTTTCCCAAAAATGACTAAAATGCAAAATTTTATTTTTATTCTTTGAAAGTTTCTGTAAATGTCAAAATTGCTATGCAATGTTTTGAAATTTTCGGGGGTCAAACGCCCCCTCTGGTTGCGCGCCTGCATCACAGGATACATTTTGATCTGATAAATGTTCAGATATTTTGTAAATAAATGGTTTTCGCGCGTGTGATGGCCGGGGCTACCTACCCCATATAGTTGCAATTCGTGCCTCCCCTGCTGGAAAAGCCCCCTTCCACCTAAAATAAAATTCCTGCGCCGATGGTGTTGATTTCTGATTTTTTTTAATTGGAAAAGATATATGTTATTAGCCATTGAATCCATACCGTGCATACACGCGAAACCGAATATCTGGAGTGAGTAAAAAAGCCTTCACTGTTGCTGCAGAAAATATGCTAATGAACTTCATATCGCGATCAGCGCAACGCCAAGCAGCCTCTCGCAAATTTTCCTGCGATTAGATCTTTCAGCTTTCATCAATTCACAGTCTAAAATCAAACTGAGTATCAGTATTAGATGAAGTGTGATTTGCCAGGCTCACTAACGATGTGAGACAGAGCCGTCGCCAGAAAATCTTCAATAGGGGGCTTTACGTTTGTGCAGGGGGGCTTGACATTCTGAAATTTTACATCAATATCTACGGTAGTATAGTGGACCGTATTTAGTAGCTGAAATGGAGTACAACACTACTGGCATAGAGAATCAGTTCAAGATTTCATTTAGAGCAGCGTGGTCCAACTGCGTTTGGCTTGTATGGGCCATTTTACAAAACTGTGACAACTTGCGGGCCTCTTCCAATAAAATGATGTGTAAAATAACAACATTCAAAATTAAAAAAGGGAAGATAAGTCACTGCGTCATCGAATTAACAGAATAGCTACTGTATTGGCAACATATTACAAATCTCTATCAGTAGGATGCCTGTGATCGAGGCTTCTCTGACAATATTGTTCCTTTCTCAATACCGGTGTTAGTGGTTGCAAGTCGGAGACTATCGTTCACTGTGTCGTCTACCATTCGATTTCTGTTTTTAGATTTGACTTGCTTCATCGTATAAAATGTACTCTCACGCACGTATGTGCTTTCAAACGTCGAGTACATTTTTGGGCGAAATTTTTCAGTTTGAGAAACCTATCTTTGCTGACTAATTTCCAGAAGCCCTTTACAGTTTGCAGGGGTGAGCAATTAATTTGGCTCGGGGCCACTTTGAGAAGACCGTGTTTGGCGAATAGATAGACAGATTTACTTGCCTGTACTGAGTTCATTGCGCCAGATGTACTCTTCAAGACAAGAAACGCCTGGGCACCGAAAAAAAACACAGACGTTATCCAGGCACGTGCACTAGCCAGTGGCGTAGCCAACGTTAAATAGTTTTGGGGGCAAATCTTGACTTTAAGCGAGCAACAGTATTTTGTTTGGGACACCGCCTTTCAAAGCACCAAATCACAAGATATGCAAGAAATTTATGGAGGAGAATGTCCCCCTTTGGCTACGACTTTGGCACCAGCGGAGAATTAGCGGAGGACCGTACCTTCTACTTTGATCGTAAAATTAAATAAATAAAACAAAAACAATACAGGTGCACAGAAAACGTATTATTCATTGTTCTTCCGCAAATGCGCTTTATCCAGTGCAAGCAATGCAGTGAGACAAATGTAACCTCACACGCTTTTCAACAAATTTCAGATCTGAAGATTTTTCCTGAATGCTTCCGCGGGCCACTGACATGTAGTTGGACCACACTAATCTAGGTGACAATGGCAGATAATGTCAGTGGTGTGTTTAAGCAAGGAGAGACGAGCAAGGGGCCCCCTCGAAGTGTTTCGCGCGTAAATTTTCCTCATTTTTGGTGAAAAACTTATTATCCGCTCATATAATATTTGCCGACCCACATAACAATTAAGTACTCTGCCTGGCTTCAAAGGGGCCCCCAACAGTAACTATAATGTGCAAGTACTCTGCTTTCACAGGGCTTCCACCAGCATCTCTAATGTGTAAAGGAAACGCTTCAAATTAAATTCAATACCTTTTTAAAGAGACTGGGTTAAAATCTGTTCCAAAAAGTTCTGAAAAAAAGTATCAAGTAAGAGCAAAAATTTATACCAGAGCGCATTCTACATTGCAACCGTTTTTCTTCTGTTCTTCCGCACACCTGAGGCCATGTAAGTTCAGGCCCAACGCTAGCATCACAACACATTAATCAAACGCAGTTTCGGTTGTAGCGCAGCATCCGATGCGGTTTGCTCTTTCGACCAAGTTAAATATTGCGATCTGAAACGAAACATTTTGATTTGATACTTCCGGCTTACGCATTTGGGCCGGCACTTTACTTGTGGTGTTAAAAAATATTCGGAACATCGAATCTGATCAACATCAACTGGTTTCAAGGAAAGTGATTGATATTGGGTTAACTGTTAAATCGGGCCGTCGTTTTGTCTAAAGAATTCGTTAAACGCGTGGGGACACATGCCACAGAACAAAGGCCATCGCCAGATACAATCTATTAAACATGCCAAAGGCAGATTCCATTTCATATGCATCAATATTTGATTCAAAGTTGTTTTTCCTTGTTTGTTTTACCACTGGTATGTTTCCAAAGTCATCTATGCTATTATTGCTTAATTTTTCAAAATGCACGCTTTTGCACCTCTATAGGTAATTATAATTTTTAGCAAAACATTGAAACAAAAAAAGCTGCTGCAAATTACTGATAAGTGACACTTTGTATGATATCGTTTGTTTCCTAGCCACATGACGATTTCACGGCCAAACAAACAAGTTCAAAACATGGAAAGCAGGTAGTGGCCAATGGCCATACACACGGTGAACTAGCAAGATAGACTCAAGTTACGCGCATTGTTCGAGCTACGTGCGACACGGTGAATTAGCAAGAAAGACTCGAGAAGGATTACTAACTTGTTTTGTCTTTTGTGTAAAAACAACGCTGCTACCTGCTAGTGGCAGAGCAGAGAGCACAGAAGAATGTAACCACGGCGCTAGTGTACAAGTTGTCTACAAACGAAAAGCTGCAAGTGGAAGCAAAACTGTATTGCAGTTACAAAAAATAAAAGAAAGCATTTCTGCGAAATCAAAATGCAGCTCAGCTACAAGGCCGTTGTTGTCTTGCAAGCCTGCTACAGTTAGCTTTGCTGTAACGCTTAACGGTGTCCGGCTCATTTGAATCATTGTATCGATCAAGTGACGGCGATCGAAAGGAAAAACCACCACCGCCTTCTTTTTATTCACACTATACAAACATGAAAATAGTCAGACTGGGCTTCCCTGCGGTGCAGAATGCTCATACAGAACGGTCGGCAGCCGCCAACCGCTTCCGCTTCTGAAAATGATGAGAGGTTGTTTTCAGCCTCAGTGAGGTAATGCATGCGCGACTGATGAAAAATATGCTGTAGCTCTGTGGCCAGAAAAATCATCGCAGCGACTACCAAACAAATTTTTCTTGCATGAGAAGGAGGTAAAGGTTGTGAAGGATTATGAAAGTTATTTTTGGATAAGTTATAGCCATGGTGTGGCGTCACGTGTGATTCAACAGCTAAGTGCGGTAACTATTCGTATGCCTTGAGTCTGCTGCAGCAAGCACGTAAGGTGGATCTTGTAAAAAGTTATGGCGTGGAAGTAAAAATCCCACCCAGCCATTGTCACAGTACGGAACAATGTAATGCACACAGTAGCCGGAGCTGTACTGAAGGTACGTGATTCAAACAGTCAAGAGTAAAATGATATCGATGTTTGAAACAGCCTCAACCTGTTGTTTCATGGTCGTTACATCTGTTTCAAAAAATGAGCGATTTTAAAAGATTAATTTCATTAGCTGCTTTCTTATGCAAACCAGGTGGTGTTGGAGATTTGCGTACCTCCTCAAATGACTTGCTACGGATGCAGCGGTTTCCTTGTAAATTTAAGAAACATAAAAAAATACGCACTTAGACCGATAGCACTTTATCAGCGAGTTTCCGCATCAAGGATAGACCTATGGTGACCATAGGTGGCGGAACCGAGGGGGCCGCATGGGCCTAGCCCCCTCACTTTTCAATTTCGAATTTTGTCTAAATAAGTTTAAGTAACGCAATTAGTATTAATTTGGCAGTGAATTTGGCAGAATTTCGTAATGTTTGGCAGAATACACCGTGTACAGTCTGTCACCCTGCTATGGCTTGCTTACCGCATTGTTGTTGAACAGTGTTGCCAGATGGTGTAATACAGCACAATTTTTACAAAAATGGTGTAATTTTTCATATTTGTATGCATGGGCGTCGGACGTTTTTTCCAGAGGGGCACAATTGGATTTTTTCCGAAAGTTTTTCTAGAGGGCCAAAAGTGGTGAAATTTGTTTTTTACTACTCGAAACTAAGAAAACAGCCTTTTTTGCTGTAAATCTCACATTCCTGCCCCCTTCCGACACCCATGCTTGCGTGTAAGAAAACGTTCGTGCCACACTATTAAGAAGTGGTGTAATTTGAAGCGTTTTAACACCATCCTGAAAAGTGAACTTTTACTCAATCTTATATACAAAATGAAATATTTCACAGATCAATTTCAATAGAGTGTTTGTTTCTGCGTTGGCCACACTAAACAGCTATATTTATTTCTGCATTGGGGACACAATTGGCATCCTTACAGCAGACCACTTGCTAGTTAATGCATATGCTTTGTCTTGTCTCTTCATTCCGGTATCTAATGCAGTTGTAGAAGGAGTATTCAGTCATGTTATGTCTGTGTTCAAGATGTGGAAACGTTGTGATTTTGAGTGTGTTTAAGACAGGTATCAATGTTGTGTCATTTTTGCCTGTTTTTAAGCTGTGTTCTTGGTGTTTTTAACAGCCCAGTGGCGACTCCAGCACAAGGGTTCCTCGGGCTTAGCCCGAGTCTTCGATTACAATTGATATCGGAGAACGCGAGCTTGTTTGCTTTGTATATTTATGTCACCACCCACGGTCCCACTTCACTAAGTTGTTAACTCGGCCCCTTTGCTTTAGATCTTGTCAGTTGTCACTGTTCATATATTTGCGTTCCATGTCTGGCCTTTCACGTTCATGTTGCAGGTGTCCTGAACAATATCGTTCGTAGAAGGCGTTCTCTCGACTTCGTTCACTCGCGCTTCACTCGGGCTCATCCATCAGAGTCCGAGCTGCCCTATGTAATTAGTATTTTTTTAAACATAATTCATATCTGACTGAATGTTTTTTGAAGCAATGGATTTTATAGAACATTGGATTTGAAGTCCAATCCAAGAAACAGTTCCCATTTCGAGATGAATTTCAAACAAACGACAAATTGTCCGACAACTCGGGCTAATATGAATGAGCCTAGTAAGCAGAAGACTGACCGGCGTTATCATTGCTCTGTGATGTACGTTACTCAACAATGGAGAAGATATCATGAGAACTTCTCATTTCTCATTGCGTAACTAACGTCTCAGAGCAACGATAATGCCAGCCAGAAATGAAAGCAAATGGAAATTTCAGTGACACAAGCGTCAAAGGGTTTTAGTCAGTCAGAATGAAGGCTGATTTACCGTGTGATTAGCCCGAGTGACGTTGTTGACCTGTGTCGCCCCTGTAACAGCCTATTTGAATTTCAGGTAGTTCATCGATACGTTTTCATAGTGGTTTAATTTTGTCTGAAATAGTGAAATTTATGCATATGGTGTATAGATAATGACGTCATATTCTAATGCTTGTGATGTCACAGTTACCAATTCAAACCACAAACATTTTCTATATTTTTTTGTCTTGCACTTGTGCCCCCCCACTTTGCAAAAAGGTTCCGCCACCCATGATAGTGACTGTCGGCTAAAGGCGCGACTTCGAACAACGAAATCACGTTCACAACTGAACTGGTACAACAGTAACACTATTTTTTAATAGTACTGTGCTTTGATAACCTTGTGTGGCCTAAATGCCACGATGTCATGCAGTGCCTTGGAAAATATGAGTGCCTTCCAACCCGAGTACCTGTCTATGCATGTATACGAGCGTGAAGTTGTCTCGCACCACTAATCAGACATGCTTTTGTTGTAGGAAAATCGCATTCATGCAGAGTTTGTATAAAAAACGTGTAACTCGACTCAGCGGACAGTTCTGAAATCGAAATGTCTACATGAAAAGACGTTTGGTGGTACAGAACTTGAAGATGGCGTGAAGTAGGAGATTCATCCCAAAGCTTTTCGTCTGACACTCTTCAGGGGATATCGTCAGAATGAAGTGGAGGTACTACCGAACTGGTTTATATACAGAGAAGAAGAGATCTCATTGGTTAAAGCAGTGGCCAATAAGAAAGGGTTTAGGAGATAAGAAAGGCGAGTTGTCATTGGTTGAAGATGTAATTTGGACCTCGTCGAAACGTTGGACCGGTCAACCAATGGAGAGTTCAAGAGGTTTAGGAA
>Ga0210059_1005925_pt1 | contig 19647 bp, 12 predicted proteins | sample Ectturendosymbi2_FD_188042 | JGI IMG/M metagenome (GOLD analysis project Ga0210059, IMG submission 188042) | Ecteinascidia turbinata endosymbiont from Florida, USA - Sample 2 (SPAdes) (version 2) | ecosystem: Host-associated > Tunicates > Ascidians > Unclassified | place: Key West, Florida... | reverse complement strand
CATCATTAGACTATGTTTTGTTAAAGGCTAACTATTTCCCTATGACAATCTGGAAAGAGAAAAATGAATAAGGTCATCGATAAAGGTTTTAGAAGCTGCCGCTTTGTTTCAACAATTGTGAAACACCCTGTATATATCGCAGTTGTTCACAGAAATTTTGCAGTTTCCTTTTATGCGTTTTCTCTTTGCTTTTTTTGCAGAACCCTTCACAGTGTAATTCCGGACAGACTAATTCCGTATGCAGATGTTGCTGCAATTCGGACAATTGCAACAAAAACAGTTTAAACTGCCAAGAAATCAAGCGTGGTAAGTAAATCTTTAGTTACTTCTTTTTAATTTTTCTCTTTTTTTGCTTGCTGAACTCAAGCACTTGGCTCGTTTTGCAGCTGTAAGGATTGTTTGAAATCCGTTACATTTTAAGACAAAAAACTCAATTATTGCTTTGATTTGCATGTCAATTTGAATCGTTTTTATAGATACAGATATGCCAACAGGCTTGCCAACTTAACAGGTTATTTGCCGCACTTATAACAATTTTACGTTTACTGTTGTAAAGCGTAGTGCTACATTTTAAGAAAACGCATTTTTGACACCAAGAACTACGCGATCACACTTCATCCCAATTCAGCCGCAGTGCAAGACTGACTGCCCGAAAAAAACCTGCAACTGCCTTGTATCAACTTTATGTTCATTCCGAAGAGTAAACGAAAAAATTCAGAATTGAACCTTTGCTCGAAAAACGTATGTTCATAAAATCCACTGTTACCGGGCAAGGAAGTAATATTTCAACCAGGCATGTTACAAAATTTTGTAAGTCATTTTCAGCTATTTTCGTGAAAAAAAAATAGAAGAAAAAATGAAATGAAATACAGTAATTAAAATGCAAACAGCAGCAAATTGCCTGAAGTTTTTACTTAGTTTTGGAAGTATAGGTTTGGAGTAAGGCTTTGAATTTTGACAGAATATTGATGAAACACGCTTTTCCTGCTTTAACAAGAAACTTCTATGACCATTAATCCATATACGCTTGTCGCTTGGAAGTCAGTGAAACTGAATCATGATGTTGCATTTCCGTACCTTAGTTTTGTTAACACAAAACACAACTGCTGCATTTAAACAACACGCAGTTTTGACGCCAAGAATTACGCAAACATATTTTGGTTTACGTTTCATACAGAGTTACTGTGTGGGTTGGATAAGCACGAACCAATGAACACCTGTGTGTCTTCGTTGTTAGTTACTGCATTTGTCTGATATGTGATGCTTTCAAACCCAACTGAAACACAATCAGTAGTAGCGCTTATGAAGTAGTGTGAGTATCCAAGATCTTTTACTCAAACTTGATTTATATATTTATGTCAGTGCAAACGACACTGTATTTCTTTCATGTTATGGAAGTGTTATTCTGCGTATGGGAGGTTGTAATGAATATACATTGGCTTACTTAAATCGTTCTATAGCACTAGTTACAGTGAAACTGCATTTGAAACAGATCCACCGCAAAAATGTCAACCACTTGGGGAGCCCGAGTTTGGTTCAAAGCGTTGCTCAACAATTTCTGAGAAACAAATCGGAACCGTGTGTCGGTTTTCTTGTAACGAAGGTGAGAGAGTTTTTTCAAAAAGATTATTCGCTTGCTTTTGCTTCACGGCAGATATCTGTAAAATCGGTTTACAAGCAGCTAAAATTGCATTCATTTACACAGCGTCTGATGCATCCAAAGGTCAAACACTTGGTTTTTGTTGAGTGCAAGTGTTTTGTTACAGAAACACAAAATTTATCAGACAAATATTAAAAATAAACAACAAGTTAAATGTCTTTTTCAAGGCTACCTACTGCATGTTTTACCGCCCACAACAGCAGTACAACTGGAATGTCCTTACTGTAGACACATAGCACTACAACGTCGACCATAAGCCACAATAATGCGACATGGGCACGTTGTTCAGACTGAGACTTGACTAACTCTAAGTGACGGCAAAATATTGAATCCTGTGCACACCTATCCTGATATGTTATTAGACAACATGCAATTTTTGGGTGTTTGTAACTTTCGAATACTGGCGCTTTGTGTCGATGGACCGCTAGCCAAAAGTTACATGGCAGCCAAGGATGTGGTGCTGACAAAAAAGGTGTGGGAACGCATTAAAAAATCAGCCATTTAAAAACAGCTTCCAACTCATTAGCAAAACGTGAAAAAGGTGTGGGAATGCCATTCGCACGCCTTCTCGCCCCACTGCACCGCTGGTGACAGTACTCGCACAACAAAAAAAAGAGCAGCGTAGATCTTCCCCATCGTTTAGCACATAAAGGGTCCATATTCCACCTATAGTTGCAAACATACAATAAATCGAAGTATGCCACGATCGAAAGAAAAAGCAAAGCACAACAGTTTATTAAACTCCTCCAGTTTTACGATACTTCAAATGATACACTCACCTACCTATAGTATCTTCATGTTTCAATATGTGCAGGTTATATTCTTGTTGGCACTAGAAGGAGCGTTTGTGTGCGAGGTAGAAGAACGGAGTTAGGAAGATATTCCTATCCACCACCAAGATGCAAACGTAAGATGTTGTAGTTTATACACAAAGTGTTGTAGCAATGTTGTAATACAGTATACATACAAACTTGTTATGCTAGCTAGAACAAGGGTCTCCAAACGTTTTTGTTTGAGGGCCACATAAGTTATTACACAACAGTTCGAGAGCAGGACATCTCACCTAATATGATTATTTCGGGGTATTTTACATTCTCTAAATTAACAAATTTTTCGTAAATGTATTATTTTTCATTATTGACAAAATGCATTTTCGGGCCGAATAAATGGCTTCTCGGGTCGGATTTGTCCCGCGGGTCGTAGTTTGGTGACCGCTGTGCTAGAAGCTGATACGCAAACTGCGCTTTCGACTCACAATAGAAATAACAGAATATTGTTTTGCTGTTTCCTTACTTGCAAATTTTGTCATGGCCCGGTGCTGGACTGTTGGCCTCCTTGCCCCCATCATCAATTACGACCTATTGCAGATCTCTTTAAAACTATTTCGTGAATAACAACATCTGGCCAAGCGCTTTTTAACAGATATTGATTTTCAATGATGAAGCTTTGGGACTCCTGCAATTTTAATTCTCAACGTTGTGCGGAAATGGATCTTGATGGGTGCTTTCTGTTATATCAGGGGTTCCCAACCTTTTGTTTACCATGTACCCCTTCAGCATTCTGACAGATGAGCATGTACCTTTCCTGCATTTCAACAGATAAGCATGTACCCCTTCAGCATTTCGACGGATGAACATGCACCCCTGAAATCTCATATGAGAAAATATTTTATGATGATTATTCATAGATATATTTAACAAGTATATAATGATTTTTGAAAATAATATTCACTGATATGTGTATAAATATTTGGAAATAAATATTATGTAAATATATTTTTTCTTCTATTGCTAACCTTAAATGTACCCCCTCGGACAGGATAATGTACCCCTGGGGGTACATGTACCCCAGGTTGGGAACCCCTGTGTTATATCATAAATCTTAATGTTCCAAGCTTAGCCTAACGGACATCAGGAAATAAAGAATCCTTTTCTGAGGTGGAAGTTCGAAAATACATGTGTGTTGGCCGTTAATGTGAAATCACTTTATGTTTGACAGTATTTACAAGTGACGGAAGCCACCCTGCAGTGAGCTTCGGTCAACTCCAGTGCATTTTATATTTACTTGATAATGAAAGAGGCATTGTGTTGTTGCCCTTTACAGCCCAAATACGATGTTCGGACCAAATCGCTCCTGAGCATGGAGAAATGCAATGCACGGACGGACGGTCTGTGGGATCGGTTTGCACCTTTGCCTGCACACAAGAATCCTACTCCATCTTCCCGTCATACTTCAGACTTAACAAGTGCCTGCGCAGTGGACGCTGGAATATGCCAACACCATGTTGTACACGTTAGTGCAATGCCGTGGTAATTTGCATTGAGGACCGTGACGTTGTTATATAAAACTTTTCAAAGCATGCAAGCAAAACCTTTCTTGACGTAAAGCACCTCAGAGCGGCTTGTCAGGCCAAATGCGACAACTTGAAAAATTATCTAGAGGACTCATCTCACTCTTAACAAGATATGTTGTATGCATCAACTTAGGTTCTTGCCAAGAATGCAAAAGATTTACATCAAACGTTGGCTAAGATTTTGGAAAGCAAAGACAACGCTTCTTTGAATAAAACACTTTACATAAAGTAGCTGGATTTAGGTTGCACAGCAACAGTTATTTGATGTTATCAAATAGACTATAAATATTCATCTATAATAACTTAAAACCAGCTAAGTTGTACAGTTTGTTTAGCACGTGCCACCGATGTTGGTAGGCTCGGTTCGTTTCCCGGTCGGGTCATACCGATGACTTGAAAAACGGTACTTGCCACCTGTCCGGCCTCGCACCATAGGCGTAGCCAGCGGGGGCAAAAGGGTCATGTCTTCCCAAATTTTTGGAATATTTAGTTATTTTGTGCTTTGAGAAGCGGCATCCCAAACAAAAAAGTGTTTTTCAACTAATATAAAACATTTTGCCTCCCTCCAAATTTTTTGGACCCTCCCAACTTTTTGTGCTGGCTACGCTACTGCCTCGCACTCGGCGTTAATGGGTGGGTGCAAGGAAATAATTCATTCGCTGTGTTGCCGTTGACTCGACACTACAACGCAGCATTCACTGCGAAAGTAGACGCGTGACCCAAGGGGCAAGCAAGTGGTGATGGGCGCCACAGGTCACTCGTGACACTCTAAATGGAGTACAAAAGCTGGTATAACGAAAATGAACTTAATAATGTAAAATTCTACATACGGCAGAGGAAGGGTTAAGAATATATTTGTACACAGAACCACAAAAGCGTAACTACTCAGTGCTCCCAGAACATCAACTCCATTATCATTAACACATCAGTTCTTATTTTGTTTTTTAAAGATCTGGATAAGGGTATAATCCAGTTGGGCACAGCACACTGCAAGCGTGCCTAAAGCCGTAGACTGAAAAATGGTACGCGACCGATTAAGTTTATGCAAAAAGATTTTTTCTATTTAGTGTAAATCACAATAATCTGCCTTTAGATCGTAATAATTTAAGTTAGCAAGTTTATTCACACGGCGATAACTTCTGTCAGAAACTAATACCTTAATAAAGTAGCAAGTAGTCTATTGCAGTGTTGGTGTCTGATTTAACGACATTCCGCAATTATTTGATCACGATATAACTCAGGGGCGGATCCAGGGGTGGTGCGATTGGGGCGATCGCCCTCCCTAAGACCTACAAAAGTAGCTTTATCCACCATGATTTTGTAGATATCAGAAAACAGCATTCGCGGTATAAGGCCATTCTGTCGTCCACTGTTTTGTCACAGAAGTGTTGTGAAGTACTTCATCTCTCTTACAGCAGTAAACCCGTAATAAGGCTTGTCTACCAAATACAGTATTACTGAAATATCTCCCCCCCCAACCGCAGTGGCTGGATCCGCCCTTGGTATAAGTTGGTTATACGAAAAGCGTTGACACGCATCCCCGTTCCAGTTGGAAACCTTTGGTATAATCTTTTTGTTTGATCGATAGACTGTTATACTCTCGAGACTCGAGAGGCAGTACAAGCAGTATGGTATAATCACTAACTTTAGGAATATATCACAAACGTCAAAGTATTTCGTAATATCGAATAAGCAGCGTAGAAACCGGTACGAAAAGTTGTGTTGAAAGCACTTCGGTAGCTCCCCTTCTCGTGATGTGCATGAACAGTGGAGTAACTGACGGGTGGGCAGTGGTGCGAACCGCCCACCCTGGCAAGCTAAATGTAAACACCGGGCCCCACGTGGCTTATATTTAGGTTTTAATATTCTTTTTGTTATAAGTAGGTTGTTGTTTTTTTGCGTTTTTCGGAGTATTTTTCGATGATTTAGTATTTCGGTATAGCCATCTGCATCCAGATCCACTATCAATTCTCAATTTTTTTTCTGACTGTTGGCCAGTGGACCCCCTTCAGCTAAGTTTTACCCCTGGCTCAAACCTCTAGTTACGCCACCGTGCATACACACACCACACTGCGTTACGTGCAAGAAGATGTGCATCCAAAAAAGCGAAGAGCTAAAATTTAGTTGCCTACATGCTTCGCATTGCCTGATTCCAATTAGACACGCGCTATCGGTCATGCATAAATCGATAGGTTGGGCCACATAGCGTTCGTTATTTGACAACGGTTTTGTTTAGGTTAGTAAGACCACATGCGAGGAAAGAACCACATAAGATTTTGGGTCTGCCTACGAAGCCAAGACCCATAATAATGGAAACGTCAACATTGCACACAACATTACCTGCTGTTGTATCAGCGAACACTGAATTGTTTTTTTAAATTCATTTTTTTTGACGCTTCACAACGGTGACATTTTGTTGCTCCAGACCATTCCTGCTTTGTTTGTATTGTTTTGATCTTTCCTGGAAAAAGGATAACACTTGTTCAGCAGCTACATCGTAGTTCACTAGACTTGTAAGTAGACTCAAAATGTAAATTGCTTGTTGCTCGTCTGAGCGCACTTCTTTGAGTTGTGTTAATTTCTATGTTTGGTTTCGTCCTGCCCTGGTCTCTCTCGCGTTACTAAACTGACCGAAAGACCAAGACGTTTCTCAGACACAGCTCCTGTTTCCAGCGTGATCGCAACAAGGTGAAGTGGAAGCAATAGCGACTGCTAGCGACGAAACAGGCAATTTATGTACACACCCGTTTCGCATATCATGACGTCAGATGTGCATGCAATCCTCAACATCCATTTTTATTCAAAGAGCTCTAGCCACGATCGGATATTGGCACTATTTGGTTACTTAGGCTTAACACAAAACAACACACTGTAAAAAGAAATGCTGGTCAATTTGAAGTCATTCGGCTAAACCTGTGTTTCTCAAACTGTGGGTCATAGATAGCGCAGTTTTTGAGTGGGCCACAGAGTTAGGACAAAGATATGTTAGAATAGTTATCTAGGTATTTAATCACTACAGTGTAGGAACACATTGACTGTGTTAAGCAGCAAGATTCTCAGTGAATTACATACAGAAATAAATTCGCTACTTTGGAATAATGCGTGTTTATTTATGCGTATACAAGCATAGCCAGGGGTGTAGTGGGGGGGAACACGTGGGAACGGCTTTCCCACACCTTTTTGAAGTTTTGCATTAATGAGTTTGAAGCTGTTTTAAAATGGCTAGTTTTTTGGGTGCGTTCCCACACCTTTTTGTCAGCACTACATCCCTGAGCATAGCCTATGCTAACAAGATAATGGGCCACGCAGTTTTTACGAAAAGTTGTCTGGGTGACGTAATCAGAAATGTGGAAAAACACTAGGCTTTACGAATGTTGTTATACACAGTAGTCACGCATTCATATACTGAGGATCGTCTATCACGCTGGGGACTGGAAGAATTACTGCTTGAAATTATTGTAGTGCTTGAAGGTAAACTGCGGTCATGAACACTGTTACGCAATTCCAAGGTATCACAAGCACTATCAGAGTGAAGAGTAGAGAAAAAAACGGTTTATTTGCGTAATGGTGTTAAGTTTCACTGCTAGGTTTGGTGAGATGAACATTCACAACATTTTGTTTGAAACGACGACCAGACATTGATTTGACAATGCGCGTCCGAGGGCCAACAACTTCACAACAGTTCCTTCATTCCATTTTTTTTCTTTTGGATGCTGAAATTACACATTCTGGTTTGTATGCAACTGACTCAGAGGTTTTGTGTGTTTATCGTATACGAAACAACCTTTGAGTGGTACAAATTGCCGTCACTATTTTGTGGGAAATGAAGAAAACAAAATTTGGAGCTAGGCACTAATAACAACCTTGTGCCGAAGGTGTCAAGCACTCTCGTGATGCTACTGCTCGTACCGCGCGAAACCCCTCCTGGTCTGACGCACACAAAAAAAGCTTTATAAATCTAACATTTTGTTCCTTTTTTGTTTTAGATTGATTCAGTTTAATCAATACGGAATATCAGTATTACAGACACTCGTAACATAGAATGGCCTTGCTGTTGTACCTCCTAAATGGTCTTGGCCACTAATCTGTTATATATATTTCTATCCTGGTGCTGCAAAACCTTTTACAAGAGTGTTCAGACGTTTCGCAGCAAATAAGCATCCTTACTTCTTTGTGCAGGACAATGTCCTCCCTATGCACGAATGGACCTGGTGGTGGTCATGGACTCATCGTCATCAATCGGAAGCGCGAATTGGATGACAATGAAAGCGTTTGTTAAACGTGTCTTCAAGTAGGTTTGCTATTTCAGTATTCGCTTGTTCAAACACCTGAACAATGCAGTTGCTTATAAAAGCAAATTACGCCTTGTGATATGATAGCATACTGTAGGTAGAGGATACCGACCCATTCATTCGATGTTTTCAAAATAGAACCAGAACCGTTGCCAGAAAGTTTTTAATATGTTCCAGAATGACAGAAAATGTTCGAAAACATCGTCAACCCTGTCCTGTAAAGAAAAGTGACAGCAATACATAGCGTCTCCTTTTTAGGTGTGGTGATTGCCGCATGACGTACGCGTACAGTAGACTCAATAGACGCAAGGCCTCCCATTCAAAAATATCCCCGCAGCCTTCCCGCGGCACCCCTGGTATCCCAAAAGTTGCTGCGTCAGTGGCGAGGCCGGTTTGTACGACCGTATATTTTGGACAGTTACTACCATGAAATGCACAATAAAATCAAATCCAACAAAACAAGCTCCAGCTTTGCAGCCAGCTGTTTAAGGAATCTCCTGCCTTGGTTCTGCTTTCATCTTTTTGCGATGATTCAAGCTTGTAATCATCATTCAGTAATAATAGTTAAGTCACGGCAATGACTCATACAAGCGAATCATATCGCAATTTATTTGCACAACTAACAATCAAAATCATCGTGCATCGGTGGTCGAGCGCGCGATCAAGGAACGCTCTGGGCATTAGACTGGGGGACCCTTTTGAAAAATTCGCGACAGTCTACTCCACAACCTATTCAAATGTAGAGTCCCATGTTGCGCCCGCTACCAGGCCCCACGAGAGGGGGTTCAACGAGGCCGCCATCCCGGGGCCCACAAGAGTCTATAGGACCCATGAACGTCAAAGTTCAAAATTGAAATGGGCAATTATGCACAGAGTTTTTATTGTTGTAGTTTTATTTATATTTATACAGTCTTGTGCAAATTAATAGACTGAAGTTATTGTTTCAATCGTTATACAATGTATCACTATTTCTTTTGGGGTACGTCTGGGAAAATCTCAATTGCTGCTGTTTCGTTGCTAGCCCAATGCTCTAAGTACTGCGTGTCGTGTCGGAACAGTCAAAAATACGTTTTAGACGTCACATAGGATTTTATTTCGCTCAACAGTGTTACAGAATTAATCCAGTTATTTCTGCTGTGTGAAGTTGAGTCATACATGTTAAAATTTATGTGATTTTTAAAGGCAGCTATCACGCCTAGGAAGCAGTCGCATTGTTACGCTTTCGCAACACTAAGACTATATCCAAACAGCCATTGAAAATTGCAAAAAGTATGCACGGAAGACGAGTTTAGATTTACAGAAGGATTTGATGCATGCTGGAGTACACATATGCTCAAATACAATGCGACGCCGGCCACTGGAGGCTGGCAGAAAGGCTAAGAAACCGTTAAAAAGCAGCTTCTAACTGAAAAAAATGGAGGAAAGATTATAACGGTCAAAAACATAGAGATTGGATTGTAGAAAACTGGAAAAGCGTGTTGTTTTCAGATGAAATTTATTTCTTTGTTCAAGAGAAACACAGCAGGTTTGTCAGGATCAGAAAATCAGAAAGGGTGGGCATTTATGTCCTGCCCATTTCAATGAGGTATGTAAAACACCCAAAAAGATGTTCTGGGCAGTTTTAGCTTTTCTGGTATGACGCGTGCAGACAGAAGCATTGGCATAATTGAAAGAAAAGTCATTACAGATATGAGAAGGGCATTTCCTGAAAGTGAAGGCGATTTTCAGAAAATACAAATTGTATGTGTAAGATTGACCTATAAACTCACTGGATCTTAACTCCACTGAAACATTGTGATCAATGGCAAAGTCTCGGTTAAAACTGTTGATTGCACCACCATGACCAAGCTAATAGAGGCCATTATTCAAGTATGGTATAGAAACAGTAAATAAAAAACTGCCAAAAACATTGACTCCATGCCAAAGCCAGCACAGGAAGTGCTGAAAAGCAAAGCTTGTCTTATCAATTACTAAAACTTGAGTTTTGTGAAGTTCAATGTTTAATAGAAAGTACTAGAATTGGAGCGTCTTTTGCTTCTTTGTCCAATTATAATTTACAGAAGATTGTATTACATAGAGGAACGTGGGGCACAGTCGTCTTTTTTTATTTATTCAAAAAGTTAAAAACGTTGAACTTTAAAGTTTCAATGGTGATTTAGTATCATACCAGCCGTAGTACTAAAGTGAATTTTTCCTTGATAGGCCGCCGTTGTTCCGAGTTACAGAGCAAGTTGTGTTTTTGGTACCCAAAAGTAATTTTTAAAATCGCATTTAGATTTGGGTTTTGCCCGCGTTAATCAACATCTTCTGTTCTGTGTCTTTGTGACGTTGTAGTCAGGGCAGAGCTACATTATTTTAAATTCTTTTTAAATTGAGTTGGTACTTCTTCATTTTATTTTTTAGATATGCATGGGGCCAACTGAAAAAAAAATGGGACACATTCAACACATTGCTAATAGGTCAGTCTAAACAATGTAAATCTTGAGAGGTTTTATTGGAACGCAATGCAGAATAATTCTAATCTATGAGCATTTTTAGGTTTATTATGTGCTTAGAGGCACATTCTATTTGTGTGGTAAGGAATGAATTTCAGCACACTGCATTGATTTCAGTTAATGTTTGATAATCATATAAATTTGTTTTGCCATGCAGTGATAGTGGTTAATAAGAATGTGAAAAAAACTGAAGCAGTCAGCAAGTGCCTATTTTACATGGGATATCATGCGAACATTATGAAATGCATGCAACCCAACTTTATATTATCGAGTGTGTCGACTGTCGAGTGTGCCCCATGTATGGGGCACACTCGACAGAAAAAGTACCCTTTTAAATTGATTGCAAAATTTTTTATGAAAGGCGTTGTTTTCATGTTTTGGCATGGTATTGTATATATAGAGTTGCTTTATTGTGTGATAAATTTTGAGCTTGTTTGGACTTGAAATAAAGTAGCAGTGGCTGAAAATGCAAAAAAGTGTCGACTGTTCCCCACCTTCAACTAAATTAATTATAATTTACAGAAGACTCTAAAGAGCGACATGCTCTTTTAAAAGTGCTCTGAGAAAGAAGCGCTGACGTTTGACTAGGTTTCACTTTATTACCTTATAGTCAGTGTTTTTCAAGACTCTCGTTGGTTTTGAAATAAACCACTGAATAAATTGCCGCTAGCGACGAAACACGTTGCATGAATTTTGGTGGTTTTCCACGACAGGTGCAGTTTTGGAAGGGAAAAAGTGCGGTGCGGGTTGGGAGTAGACAAGATTTCTCAGATTCCTGCGGGTGCGGGGTGGATTTAAAATTTGCGGGTGTGGGGCGGGAGCGGACAAAAAATTTCAACCCGAGCAGGACACTTGTGTAGGCTACATAGTCTGTGTAAAAAATTGCGCACACAATCACCCAGAAAATTTTCCGGGAAACCATTGCACATAAGCATAGCTTTAATGCGTTAGTAATCATCGTGAACACTTCCGTAAGAGGTGTATACTGCGTAGGCTCATGTCAAAAACGAATTCACAAGATGTTTTTATAATGCAACAGAACGAAACTGACCAGTTGCTATACGGACCTGCATGCACGGGCTTTCGACATGTTCGAATACCAATACCAGATTCGCAAAGTTCAACAAACATCAAGGAAGGGCATGCAGCCAGTAGTTTCTAATTCCATGGTGAAACGAATATTATCATGCACGGCGTTTATTTGGGACAAAACTCTCTAGTTGTCCGGTTGGACATACAGTGCAGCAAGTGTAAATTGTGATTAAGATGTACATTTATGTATATGGCTACTAGTGCAGTACGTATAAGTAGGCTTACTAGAAATTCCAAATGGCAAATTTGTTTAGTTTTTTCCATTATCATGTATGAAATGTTTTTACATTTTGATGCTCATATTAAGCCAAGAAGTTAAAATACAAGGAGTTTTTAATAAACTCTTGTCCTTCTATTACTGTATTAGGGTTATAGAATTATTAAAATTGCTTGCAATTGAGAATTGCTATAGCCTACCATTAATGTTAAATTTGATGTATATTTTTGAAATTCAGAAAGCAACTGTGTTATGTGCATTTTTTGAGATTATCCTAAAACATTTCGTAATTAACTAATTACAGTGGTAAATGATTTGTAAAATAATAAAGGAAGCATATAAGTTTCTAGTCATAGTATTGAAAAATTCAGGCTTGTCCATGGGAATGTCATTCCTACGGGAATCCCCTGGGAAACGTCCCATGGGATGGGATGGGACGGGACAGCACACATTTGTATTTCCCATGAGACTCAGACATAGAATGAGAGCGTCAGAATGTTACTGAATTGTCATACTCAGACTATACTTCTGAATTTTAAAGTCAATAAATTTTGTCGTTTTGCATGTCTCTTTGTACATGTAGTCCTAGTTAGTAGATACTAAACCTAAACTTTCATGAATTTAATAATTTTAATTGACTTGTATTCCATATTAATATTATAATAATGTAATGGGAATCTCATGGGATGGGACAGGCATAAATTGCTATGGGATGGGACAGATAAATATGTCCCATGGACAACCTGGAAAAATTAATGAAGCTCTCAATCAGTTGTAACGTATAAGGGGCCCAAAACAGGTCTCGCACCAGAAAATATTATTTCTCTCAAGTGCCCTGCCCACTACGCATCTGGGTGGCGAATGGGACGGATATGGAAATTTTGCAATCCTGATCCAATCCGAAACTTTTTCATGAACTCAATATCCAATCCATATCCGAAAATTAAGAATTATGGACGCCGATATCCAATCCAACTCCAAACCCGCTCATTCATTTGTACATTAGCCTACGCCCTACATATTTGGTAGTGTCTATTTTGCCTCGTGAGGCAAAACTTGTGGTTGTTTTGCCTTTTGTCAGACACGATTGGTTGAAGTGGTTACGTGACAAGGACAGTACGCTACATAAAAACACAAGTGCTAGGGTTTTGGAATAAGGTTAGGATTTGAAAGCTGAAATTTAGCCTACAGTAATACAGACAAGAAGCCAATGACAGCTTGCCAGCACTGAAACCATAACAACACTTATCCTTCAGATTTACGCTGTTACAGATCGTGGTCAACTGTGCAGATCATGCGTTCTCACCTTTTCATGTAACCATTTTAACCAATTGTGTTAGGCTAAAGTAAAATAACACCAGAAGTGCTTTTGCTTCACGAGGCAAAATAGACACAGCCAATTTTTTATTCAACGAATGCCATGGCTACAACTGCCCACCACAATGAGTTTATGATTGATTTTGACAAGAAATGCACATTCTTTTTCTGTGTGGAATGGAATGTTATAGATGTACGGAACTGAATTGTCATATGCTCTAATGCAGTTGTGATTTTTTACAACTAGCCTAAATTTGTGTGGGCCTATTTGCTGGACACCATATTATGACTACAGTTGTTGTACGTTAATTTAACAGGGTCAAAGCGAGTACCACAATTTTATCTCTAATGAAGTCCTGTTCACATAAATCCCTGTTTCTTTTGAAACTCTTTCCAAACTGAACTTCCAGCACTGCCAGGCTTAGAATGAACAACAACCTTATCACTCTTTGTTAAAACACAAGTTTCCATTCCCAGTTTAAGGTGTATTTGAACCTACAACAACATGGTCAAGATGCTAAGATGTTTTCACCATGCTTATTACTATTACTTAGTTTTCAATTACCACCACTTTGAGTTAGATTAGTAAGCTACGCTGCTGAGAGAGACACTGGTGTACTTCGTTCAATGCTGAAAAAAAACTGTTTGTTAATGATTTAGACTAATAAACACCTATGATGTACTAACAAAACTTTTCAAAATGAGTCATGTTTCATCTGAAAAACGACGGGCTTCATCATAAAACAATAGAATTATGCTAATCTTCACACAGTTCCAAACTACTGCACAAGTTGCTTGAGAATTGAGGTGTCCTCAGTCTGAACGTTAGAAATCCGGGCGGCAGGTAACATTGCATAATGTATTTCACCGAGAGAACCTAGAAAAGAAGATTGTTGCTAACATAATTTCGAAATATCGTAATTTTTCCTGATGCAACTATTATTCCACGTCAAGTTTTTTTGCATAGCCACAATTTACTTCATTTGGATAATCTGGTTCCGGATCCGGCTGAATGAGAAAGATCCAATTCAATCCAAAAAGTTAATAATACCGGTCGGATTGGACTCCAAAATCCGGATCCTGTATGCCACTGGTGCATACTACCCGGAGTTTGTGGAAGAATCTAGTAATGATCTGTGTAAGGTTAAACCTAATGAATCCACGACCAACCTTATGGGAGACTTCAGTGCACACGTTGGGAACGGTGCGGGGCATGGAAATGTGGGATTTGCAAACATGTTGATGCTGACGTAAACGATAACGGAAGGTTTCTGCTGCAACTGTGCTGCAACAACTCACTATGCATCATGAACACTGTCTTCCAACACAGAGGTTTGCAGAAGTACTTGGTGCAAATCTTTGGGCCAACGGTCATTCATTGATTTCTGCATAGTTTCAGCTGACTAGTTCCCATTAGTTTTAAACGTTCGTGTCACAAGGTGTGCGGAACTCTCGACCGATCGCCACTTGCTGGTCTCCAACCTACTTCTTGAGCAACCATCAGAATCCACACAAACGCGCAGGTCCAGGAGGCCCTATCAAAGGGTATGGGAGGTCCTGGTGGACAAAGATGTAAGAAAGACCTTTGCAGAGAGTGTATCGTCCTTGTCCGGAGAGATCCCGGAATGCACAGCGGACGCAAAGGTGGAGTGGTAGTTCAAACCAGCCGTAGCTTCATCTGCTGCTCGGGTATGCCGGCGGAAGCGACTTGGTGTGGCAAAAATTGGCATAAAATCAACCCCGTGGTGGAACCAGAAGGTGAAAGATGCTATTCGAGCAAAGAAAGTAGCCTGACTTCAGCACAAAGTCCAATCTTCTTTCCATTCGCGGTACACTGAGGCACGAAAGTCCGTAGACATCAACGCTGAAAAAGTCCAAAATGCAATCTTGGGAGAACACAAACTAGAATTTCGAACACAAACTAGATTCCGAGTACTGGTAAGCCAACAAAGTGTTCTGGCAAACCATCCGGCGTCTTCATGGCAAAAGTCTAAAATTGCTAGATAAATCAAAGACAAAATGGTGTCTTGCTTAATACTGAAATAGACATCCTTGGCAGATGGAGAGAATAGTTCAATGATCTAATGACCTTTTAACCCAATCACTTCCACATCATCAGATACACAAGAGGTACGTAAATACATTTGTGGAAGGAAAATACTATCATTGCAGCCGAAGTCTTCCTGACTGTCAAAATACCGAAGGGCGCAGGCTGCGATGAAATCCGATCTGTAATCTTCAAAGCCTTGAACAAAAAAGTTCTATGTCCTACTCGTGTACACGACGATTTGGGTGGTCTCTAGTGAGACTTAACCATTTCGTTGTGCTTTAGGTTTAACTTTACGCTAGTACATGGGTTCGTCTGTTAGCAGCTAAACCAAGGGGGGCGCTTATGAGTCTGGGCTCACGTAACCTCCCTAAACCTTCTGACCACTTCTTTATATAGACATATTCAGCACACATGTAAATCAGTTAAATATAAGTTTATTCATGTATGTTATAATCAAAGTACGAGAGTACTCACCAATTACATTTCCTTGTAATTTGTAACGTAATTTCATTCTCTCTTGGTCTCTCGATTCATTCCAACAGAACGGCAAGAGGACGGCCAGCAACTCAGCAACACAACAGGTAGCTTCCATCTAATAGGAGTTACTTCTACCCAACTCATCATGACAACTGAATGTCTCCCTATTGGGAACAAGGCTTTTATGGAGATGGGCTCCTAACGCCCTGATTTCCTGTCTTTAGGCTTCAGTTTGAAACAGGATGTAATGATTCAGTAGGCCTTCGCGCCAACCGTTTTCCTATCGAAACGTTCATCACCTGCTTACATTCTTACCATTTTGATTTCTACAATGTCATTTCAAGCATAGTATTCTTTTCATAAAGTAACAGCAATTACCCTGGACCAGACATGTTAATAAACAGTCTGTCGGTGATTATGTGGACCAAACTGCTTTTTATGAAACAGTTTATCGAAGATGACGTGGGACAAGCCAATTTATAAAACTGTTTGTGAAGGTGTGTTTCGAACAAATCGTTTCGTCAAACAGAGTAACAAGGATTTGCCTTATTTTGGTTTTACGGGGTAGAGTGACAGAGCTTCGCCTTTCTCTGATTTCGTGGAACAGAGTGACAGAGCTTCGCCTTACTCTGATTCCACGGGTCAGACTGTCAGAGATTCACTTTGTAATTAGTGAAGTCAATGACTTGTCTGATGCGGCTTGGAACGCACATCAAGGGATCAAGCCAGGCAAAAGGTTGCCTCGCGACCCTGAGACCTCCAGAGGAGTACTACAAGGACTGAACAAGGCATCGGCCTTTTGACCATACCAGTCCTTGTAGTGGGCGGCCAATTTGGACAAGCCAAATTTGCGCTATCGGGTGACAGCATCTCCCCCGGACAAAGCCACTAGTGTAGACCAGAAAACAGGTCATTGACTACTGTTTCTAGTCGGAAGACTGACGCTGCTAAAGTGGCCCCAGACCTTTAACTGGGGGGAACCGCAGCACTTACAATACACCACCCGTGCCTGGATGTATTACAAGGCAGAGCCTTCTGAAGTCTCACGCTGCTAAAGTGGCCCCGGGCCTTTAACTGGGGGGACCCGCAGCACTTACAATGCATCCAGGCTCTGGTGGTGTATTGTAAGGCAGAGCCTTCGTTTTACTTCTACTGCACAAACCAAAGCGGTTTGATACAGTCGAAGGAAAGTAGTCCCTTCAAGAAAGGTCAAGCCTTTCAGGTTCTGTAGAACCACTCTGCCCTGGACATGCAAATCTAGCCCTTTTTATAGGAAAAAGTCACGCCTCAGGCGTATGCTTTTACTTAGTTAATTTAACAATCGTTTCCTAGGCAACGTGCATGATCAGAACATGATTGGTACATAATTTATCGTTGCCCAGGAAACGGCGCCATGTTTGTTATATGTAAGATTACATGACAGTTGTGCAATCTCCTAGCAGGTGCTCGCTGCTACTGAAAAAATCCCCATATTTTACCTACAGGTATTTACACTTCCTGTGTTGTTAGGAAGCGCTGCATTGTCACTGGGAAAGTCCCTACAATTTACCTAAAGGTGTTTGTATTGTCTGTGTTGCTGGGAAGGACTACCATGTTTGTTTATAAACTTCCAATCCGATTGCTTCTGAAGTACTGACGCATTTCTGACGTTTTTCATGCTTCGTTGATTTCTTTGGTTGAGACCGCTGCACCTTCAAGCCTCCAGCAGCTGTCCAGCCCAGCCGCCATTCAGCAGTCCTTCAGGCAGCCTCCAATTTGCCTTTCAAGTTCTGTTGTTGTTACTTTAAGTTCTTTTACATGTAGAGAACAATGTAATTGTTCTGCTACACTCGTGTGTGCCAAGTGGCCTTCTGGTGTTCTGGAGAGTCATCGAAAAATTGGCAAACTGGGCTGATCATCCTCATACACAATAGGGGAGAAAGGGAGAAGGCACTAACTACAGGGGCATCTCTCTCCTTAGTCTCCCTGGAAAAGTGTATGCCATGCGCCTTGAAAAAAGATGCCGCGAAATAATTGAACATAAGCTGGGTGATAGCCTACACAGTGCGGTTTTCGTCCTGGTCACAGCACTACAGACCAAATTTTCACTTTCCAGTAAGTTTTCGAGAAATCTTGGTAGTACTGTATGACAAAGATGATCTCTATGCTTGTTTTGTCGACCTTGAGAAAGCATGTCACTGGGTCCGTCGTGAAAAACTTTGTGGAGAGTTACATGAATACGGTGTTGACAGCTGCTTGTTACCAGCCGTCAAGTGACTCTATTTCTGCTCAGAAGTTTGTGTCCGTGTCAGCGGAGTTAAATCAAAACCGCTCACAGTGGGTATTGGTCTCAGACAAGAATGTGGGCTGTCACCTCCGCTCTTCATAGTCTGCATGAATCGGATAGATCAGTGGTCCTCAAACTTTAAAAAAAAATTACTCAACGGTCCCCCACCAATTGTTTAAATGGCTCATGGTCCCCTTAAAGAACTCACCACTTTATCTGCATCCTGTATAATGCCCACTTTTGCAAGCGTGACTGCTTGGTTCCGCGATAGAATTAGGCTGCCATAGCTCCAAATTGTGTTTGTAAAGTTTGGTTTGGAAAAAAATGTTGCCCGAAAATTTTATTTTACACAAAATTTTTCTTCAGGAGCATTGTGTTGATTTTTTTGGAAGGTGCTTCGCGGTCCCCAGAAAATTGTCTCGCGGACTCCAAAAGGACCGCGGACCCCAGTTTGAGAACCACTGGGATAGACAGTCACAGTCGAGTTGAAGAAGGTGTGAGTTGAAGAAGGTGTGTTGCAACCTGAAGGATTAACCGTTTGGTTTTGCGGACGACTTGATACTGCTCGTATCCTCTGAACAGGGTCTTTAATTTGCACTTGAACGGTTTTCAGCTTTGTGCGACCAAGTCTGAATGCAATTAGCACCAAAACGTCCGAGGTGTTATGTCTCTCCAGAAACCCAAGGCAGTGTGCGCTACACGTAAGCGGCTTTTCACTGCGGCAGGTCGAGAAGTTCAAGTATATTTCGGTGGTATTCAAGACTGACGGAAGGCGGAACCGGGAGAATGATACATGGATTGTAGCAGACGTTCTTCTGCGTGAGCTCTAGCGCTCTGTGGTGACAACGGGGGATCTTTCAATCATTGCAATTAAAGCTGTCAGTTTTACTGTAAATCGGTCTTTGTTCCGATCCTCATTTATTGTCACGAATCTTGGGTGACAGTGCTATCTCAAGTACGAGCGGCAGAGATGGTATTTTTGCGAAGGGTTCACAGTGTGACAAAAACTGACACGATAACAGCTTTTCAACATGGCAAAGGACTTATTAAGAATTGGTTTCGATACTGTTACAGTTGACTGCATCGCCCTGAACTGCTGAGGCAAGCACAAGAAAAAGATGGCAATTCGGGCATTAACTAACAGGAAAGCAACCAGCAGCAATAGAGCTCCCTCGACGAGTTCACTCTAGTACTATTATCTACCTGCCGCTATTGTGACGTAGCGTCACAATGTGGATGAATCTATTGGAGTTTGATACTTAGAGATGTTGTTTACAACGCTGCGAACGTGTGCGAACCACACTTCGTGACAGGTAAACAGTGCGCTTGATGAAAAACCTTGTGACGTCACCTTGTGACGTCTTTCCGGCAGGCGATACCCGCATCGCAGCTTTGCAGAACTTTAAAAACAATTGTTACGTAAACTTA
>Ga0210059_1005924_pt1 | contig 19647 bp, 14 predicted proteins | sample Ectturendosymbi2_FD_188042 | JGI IMG/M metagenome (GOLD analysis project Ga0210059, IMG submission 188042) | Ecteinascidia turbinata endosymbiont from Florida, USA - Sample 2 (SPAdes) (version 2) | ecosystem: Host-associated > Tunicates > Ascidians > Unclassified | place: Key West, Florida... | reverse complement strand
CTTTTTGTTGAATGGTCAACATGTTTCATACTTTGTTGCAAACTTACGCCTTTATTAAAAATGACTTATTCTTGCTTATCTGAACAATAAAATAACCTGTAAAAAATAACAAACAAACTTTATGGTAGTATAATTCACTGTCGAAAATGTAAAGTTTCTACCTTATGTGGTTTTTGCGATATAAAAATTTTTAATGTGTGCAGGACTTTATGGACACCCTGTATAATTTTTTTCCACAGATGAAAACTTCAAGAAAAGTCTACATTTCTTTACACTGATTTTTTATACCCTCCTGATAATGTGCTGCTGTGCAAAGCAATGCTAGTTCGCTACCAATTATTACACTGGTATACAAAAAAAAACTTTTTTTGAGTTGTTTCAGATCTGTGAATTGATTTTGAATGTTTCGAGGCTGCTGAATTAAAAAATGAACTCAGTTTCTCTCTACCACGTCAAAGATTTTTTGCAATATCACAATTGTATTTTAAAAATGGCAAAAAAGCTATCCAAACACTAAAGTTACCCCTTTTAAATGATTGTCACAGCAATGAAAATAATTTTAACACTTTGAACGCCATGCCACGTTCCTGAACGTGCAGTTTCTTACGCAGATTGCTACACCACGTTCCGGAACGTCGCGCAGCTCTTTGCGTTGATCGCCAAGCCACGTTTCAGAATGTCTAACTGCACAGGGCGGACGTGCGCTGCAGACAATCGTGGCGATCAACGTGGCTCGACGCGACAGGCACTGTGGCATTGAGTGTTAATTAATTGTTCCTTTTAATTAAAACTGACAAAACCTGTTTCATCACTTAGTTTAAAAATGTCTTCTATGAAAAGAAAATACTCCAACAATCCTGATGTATTTTGCTACATTTGTGGAAGTTTTACACCAACAGCACAAAGATAGTCTATCAACGACTTTGTGGAAAGAACCTATTTTGCTGATGTTCAAATCAAGCTTAAGGATCAAGATAAAGCATGGGTTCCACATAAAGTCTGTACAAGCTGTGTGGAAACTTTGAGATCATGGTCCCATGGAAAAGATAAACACCTTCCTTTTAGCATTCCAATGATCTGGAGGGAACAAATCGACCATGTTGCAGATCGTTACTTCTGAATGGTAAATGTGAAAGACTTCAATAAGAAAAATAAACAGCTACTCCAATATCCAAACTTCAATTTAGCTTTAAGGTCTGTTCCTCATGTTATGGATGCACCCAAGCCTGTATTCAACTGCCTTCCCGATCGTGAAGAAGATGATGCACTCAGATATTCTTCAACTTCAACAGATGATGACATGTCTGTCGATAGTTTTAGCAAAAGTTGTTCACTGCCTGCCTCTTTGTTTGACCAGTCTGAAATAAATGACATAATTTGTGATTTGCATCTACCTAAATAATCATCTGAGCTGCTGGCATCAAGATTACAAGAAAAGCACGTGCTTCACCCCAGAACCAATATCACATTTTATCGAAACAGACAGCAAGAATTTTTTCAGTTTTCTCTTTCAGTGATGATCTGTTATATTTCCATGATCTAGAATCCATCTTAGAGGTAATGGGTTTGACACAATAAAAAGAGGCTTTTCATTGTTTGACACAATAAGAAATGGAGGCTTTTCATAGATAGTTCAAAGCGAAGTCTTAACTCAATGTCCAATAGAAATGGATACATACTTATATTGCAATAAATATGGATCCACACCTGTTGGACATATAATAAAGCTTAAAGACGAACGTGATACCGTCAAGATGGTTTTGCAAATGCTTTTCATCTGTTGTACACAATTTTTTTGGAAAAGTAAATCATCTAACTACTAAGATTTGATCAATGAGTTTTGGCAAGTTACCACGTGTTGGTTGCAATATGAGCATCAAGCTGCATTATTTGAAATCTCAGACACATTTCCAGATAATTTGGGTGATGTCAGTGAAGAGCAAAGTGAGCGTTTTCACCAGGACTTCAAAATTAAGAAGGATTGTTATCAAGGATGGAGGGCACACACATGATTGCAGACTATTGCTGGAGCCTAAAACGAGACTGCCCCAGTAAATCACATGACAGAATATCACTGAAACACAAATTTCTAAGTTCTTAATTGTAAATCATAATTTAACTACTCAAAATGGCTTTCTGTTTCTCTTGTGTTTAAACACCAGCCAGATTTGATTTGAAAATCTGTAGATGTACATAGGTGTAGGAGAAGCAAATTTTTGGGGTTGCGAAGTATTTTTGCCCGAAATTTTCCAAACTTGCCCGAAACGTTTTGTGGGTTTTCCCTACAAAATTTCTCCACAAAGATCAAAGATCACGAAGACCTTTTTTGGTATGACATCCAAAAAAGGTCTTCATGTGTTTTTCTGGAACTGTTGGGTGCCATTTTTGAAATCAAACAACATTGGCCGCCAATTTTGCCCAAATTTTCAGCGATTTTGCTCGGATTTTCGACAAATCAAAACTTTTGGGGGTGTGCTTGCACCCCCGCTTCCCATAGCACTTGATGCACTATAACATAAATGTGTTTTTTTCTCGGTGACATTTTGTCTGTCCATTTGTGCTTAAATTGTAACCACATAGTGACAAAATAATGAAATTTGAATAAGCATTGGATTTATTTTAAAGTATCCCCTTTACTTTTAGGTATACAATTTCGTAAACCACTGGTACGTTGTTGCACAAAACTGTGACGTGATAGACAAAAACTGACATCGGAAATGAAATCAGCACCCTGAAATTAGTCTAAATCAGTTGAAAAAGTTGAAACAACTAAATGTGTGTATACCTGTGTTATTTATAACTTTCATGTTATGTTACTGCTTGTAAGCGTAATGTTTCCTAGTGTACTTTGCCAGTAATCGAGCAAACCTTGCTAGCAAGCGTAATAGTTTCTAATAAAAATCCCTACTTTGCAATGCCGTGCTGTGCATTTCACGCTTAAATCTGCAATGGAATCATATATCTTAATCATACTCCGAGCTAACAGTATGATTAGTATTGATTACACAGCTACAAAAGATGTGGATATTTCACTATAGGCTATAGCTACTTATTATAGCTCAGTTCCTTAAATCGTTACAATACTACAAACCCGGTTTCTGGGGTGCTATAGCTACTTATTATAGCTCAGTTCCTTAAATCGTTACAATACTACAAACCCGGTTTGATCGTTCTGAGAAGAAAGTAAGACGTACTGGTAGTTAACGTTTTTCTTACTTCTACAACAGTGGTTCTCAACCATTTCGCTGAAGGGAGCCAAATTCAGACCTACGATTTTGTTAGAGAGCCGCACAAAAATTTTACCACAAGGCAATTGACACATTTTGTTTTATTGCACTAACAAAGTCTGCTATACAAATTATTAGATGTGTTGCTACAGACACTGTATATCAAAAGGAATCCTTTCCCAGCAAAGCATCAGACATTACAAGCTCTTACAGAGTGTTCCTTTCGCTTACGATGTAGCCATCATCAACTCTTATTCAAATAGAGCCCGTCACTGAAAGGTTGCTAAAAGCAGCACAAAGGATGCTTGGGAGCTGCATGCGGCTCCTAGAACAGTGTTTGAGAACCATTGTTCAACAAGTAACAACACGCCTGGCAGCTACGATGTCACAGCCTTAGCGAATATTGAACCAAAGAAACATCAAAGGCTTGCATATCCATTGTTGCAGTCTGGTGTCGTAACTCATAACAATCGCGTTTAGTGTGCTATAAAGAGCACACCTAAGTCTTTTTGGCAAAACCGTTAGTTTCTAAGAAGGGACCCGGAGCAGTGGCATGCAGAGGGGGGGCGAACGGAGCGCCGGCCCCGGGCATCCAAAGCAGGGGGCATCCAAGGAGTTAAATAACAAAAATTAAGATGCTGCAACTAGATGATTTTTTCTATTTTAAGCCTACTAATACATGCTGCATGGATTTAATTTTTTGAAAAAATTTTTTGTCAACACTAATTTTTACGTATTCAAGTGCTAATGATTCTCAGATTTTTGAATAAGAGGGACCTATACTTTAAGTGTGCGGCGCACACTCAACCACATTGATAGTGACGTGACTTGTACCAGATCGTGCGATAAAGGGAAAATCACACAAAGGATTGAAAGATAATCAGGATTGAGAAAAATCCGTTTTTTGAAAAAATAACCCACCTGTTTTTTAATCCGAATTTTTTGTTTTTTTGAAAAGAAACAGGTTGTTGTTCCTTTTTTAAGAAAAACAATGACCCATTTCTGAATTGGTTTTATTGCATCATACAATATCACCATTTTCAGAATTACACAATAATTTGTTATACCTATTATGACATTCAAATTTGAGGGTAAAGAAATATGCCCCATCTTTGTTTAATTCACTTCAAAGTGATAAGGATTGGCAAGAACGCGCTCAGCAAACAGAGAAAGTCACTCCCACACAAACTCTGCAGTTTCACGTCAAGTTTATGCACGTGCCCTGCTTATTCAGCATCTACATAGTGTACTTTTTCAACATATGGTTTGGCAAGGTCCAACATCAGAAACAGCTTGGATGCAGAGAAGCCAGAAACATTGATTAAAATATACCGATTTTACGGAGCTGAAGAAGATAACCAGTAGAATTTACTCAAACTGTTCGAATCATTCTTCTCTTTTTTTCCAGTTCTTGAAATTTCGTTGCTGTTCGTTTTGTTTCATTAAAAAAATGTAAAGTTAACTGTACAAGTGTGCTGCTTATTTTATTTTTTACTTCATAGTACATTTTTCAAAGGAAAAGTAAAGAGTGAGATTTTCTGTGGGTTTTATTGCTTTTTTTAAGTGGGCTTTTTAAAAAATCCTGGTGTGTTTTTCGGTTGGGTCCTGAAGATAATTATGGATGTTTACTTAAATTTCTGAGCCAAATTTAAAATCTTTCCTATTTGATTTTATGATGCATCACTAGTTTCCCGTTTCGTTTTTTTGCTAATGCAGTCACACACCTGTGCTTGCGATATGTGCTTCGTTTCGAGCTTCGTCATTAATTGGCAGTTCAGGCGGATTGATCATACCGGCTCACACAAGCCCGTTTCTCTTCTTCCCTCTTAGTAATTGTATAACAGCCACATAATGAAAAACAAAAATTTTCTTGCGTAATTCATGCGCATTCTCAATTCTTGTGTAGTTTAGCAAGTTCCACACTGTCAACCCTGGTGTCCGCCATCCCAGCCGCATACCTTCTGATCGATTGCTATACGACGAAACATTCGCGCAGCCTTGTAGGTTTGCAGTTGTGAACTGCGCTGACGTAGCACTGAGTGTGTTCTACTCCCTTGTTTTAACGCGTTGCCGGATATTTTTGCAGTCATGAACTGCTCTGTCTTAGGAGACCGCTGATCATTTATGTTCATTGCAGTGACACATGGCATACTACAACGAGCAAAGAGAGTGCTAGAATAATATGCACAGACGCGCCGGAGAAGGCAGGCATGGTGAGGGCCTTTCCCCTTATGCCCTTTCAATCGAGGGGCAACGGGGGCGGAGGTGACTTTTCATCATAACTGTAGAAGCAGGCAAATTTCTGGGGTGCAAAATTTTGCCCGAATTTCCCCAAACTTGCCCGAAATGTTTTTGTGCAACTTTTGCCTATAAAGTTTCTCCCACAAAGATCATGAAGACCTGTTTTTGGTGTAACCTCTAAAATAAGGTCTCGTGTGTTTTCATGCAAACATTGGGCGCCATTTTTTGAAGTCAAACAACATTGGGCGCCATTTTTACCCGGATTTTCAGGGCTTTTGCTCAGATTGTCAGCAAATCAAAACTTTTGGGGTGCGCTTGCAACCCCTTCACTCCACCTCAAACACCACTGCTTTTCATAACAGTATCATAGGTAATTTCATGGTTTATCAAGTTCGTCTTGAAACAAATTTATTGCAGCTATTCGGGCACCCAGAAAATTCAGTTTTTCTATAATTTCTATTATTATTTTTGAGGTCAACATTGTTGATGAACAGAAACAAACATAATTGGTAACGATTTTTTGATAAGTTTCCATCGCCCTCAACTGTTTTACTGCTCCCCCTTCCCAACAGAACCGTCGCGAGAAAGTTTTCAATAGGGGGCTCTACGTCTGTTCAGGGGGGCTTGACATTCCCGAATTTGATCAAAATCCACCGATTTATAATGCTTCATAATTCAATTTGGGGGTCTTGGAGCTTCCATTGGGGAGGGTAATCCCACAAAAGGCCCTCCGTGGCGCCGGGACTGCTTCCCGACCGCTGCTCCGGCGTCCCTGAATATGCATGTTGTGTCAACAAACTTCGCCAAAACGTTGGTTTGCAAACGTGAATATGACGTCATATTGTGACGTCACGAACATCGTAAATCTAGTAACAATGACCACCATACGCCACTGCTGAATACTAGAATTTGGTAGGGGGGCATCCAATCAAGCAGTCGCCCCGGGCATCACCAGACCTCTGCACGCCACTGACCCGGAGTCAGAACTATCTCTCAAATGGCCATAGCTCCGGTTCCGGTCCTAAATTTTCTAATTGAGCTCCGGTTCCGGCTCCTGATTTTTTATTTGAGCTCCGGTTCCAGGCAAAATGCCCCGCTCCGGCTCTGCCTCCACAGGCCTGGTGAAAATATCAGAAATGGCAACACTGAGAGCGAGTGAAGTTACAGATCACGGCAAACGGCACAAACGAATGTATGAGTGAGTTCACGCGGAACGCACACATAGGCGATGCAAAATGCAAACACGGTTTCAACTTTGCACGGTTAAGAGAATTTTGGTTTTGCGAAGATACAAGGAAAACCAATGTGTCTTATCTACCAAGAAGCAATTGCTGTGCCAAACGAGCGAAACTGCAACGCCACGATGAACAGTTTCGCCGGATTTTAAAGTAGTTTATCCACCTGGCAGACAACTTCGGAGAAAGAAACTCCAAACATTGCTCGATGGGTTTCAAGCCCAGCAATGCGTTCTCCGCAGTATGGTTAAAAGAAACGACAGCGCGACAGAAAGCGTCATTCACAATCCGCTGGCATATTGCCAAAGCCAATAAACTTGTTACGGAGTGAGAGTTTCTGAAAACTGTGTTTGTTGAGTGTGCTAATTCACTCTTTTCTGAATTTAAGAACAAGGACGACATCATCAGACATTTTAATATTGCAAGTCTCTGATTCAACCGTGGTTAGGAGAGTAGAGGCTATTTCAGGCAATCTCTTATCACAGTTGCTGAAAGACATTGAAAGTACAGTTTTTTTTCAGTCTAGCATTAGCTCAAATCAACCGACCGCACAGACATCGCGCATCTTGCAGTTTGGGTGCGCTTTCCTAATGTAGACGCATTTTTAGAAGAAATTCTGTCTTTGTCACCACTAACTGGCCAAACCCGGGGACAAGGCATTCACCCTGCGCTAATGAGTTTTCTTCTTGGACCAGAAAAACCATTAACTAGAATTCGGTTTCTATGACCACCGATGGAACTCCGTCCATGGCAGGAAAGGAAAAAGCAGTCATTGATTTGCTGAGAAACGATCCTATATGCCAGAATTCTACTCATATCATTGTATTTTGCACCAAGAACAACTGCGCAGCAAACTGAGAGGTGGAGAGCTCAAAGTGACCATGGATTCCGTAACCAAAACAGCAAATTTTATTATGGCACACGCATTGAAACATAAATAGTTTCATTCTTTGGTGGAAGAGTTTCACTGTGACTACATTCTCTGACTTAGCAATGCATGCAGAAGTGAGGTGGTTAAGTCGCGGAAAGGTTTCAGATCGCTTCATGGAATTTCTTCCAGCTGTACCTATGTTTTTGGAAGAAAATATTAGACGTGAATTACTGGCACACCTGGTAGATGACACGTTTATGCGCAGCACAGCTTTTCTGACTGTCATAACGCGCCACTTGAATTCACTCAACCTAAAGCTACAAGGAAAACAAAATATTTTGCCTTTAATGATGAGTGATGTGGCAGTATTTCAATCAAATCTGACCGCATTATGGCAGCAGCAGGATGTCGGGAACTTCTCACTTATCTGTTACACAGTCCCAAGTCTCTCGATTAGGTTCATTTTATTCACCCCAGAGGGCCGTTACCGCGCCTAGGCTATCCCACGGAATTGAAAGAGGAGTTTTCGTTGCGGTTTGCAAACTTCAAGTTTTTAGAACCCATGCTGGCTTTCACAAAGAATCCATTTGTTTGTGGCATTCAAGTTACACCCAACTGTATCCCCAACATAAAATTTTGAAATTACAAAGCTTTGTTTGAGGACCAGCTGATAGATCCGCAGCAGAATATTCTCAAAGAAAGGCAAAAGGAGAATATTGTCGCCTTTTGGTTAACCTATGTTCTGAAGAAATAGTACACAGCATTAATTCTATGTGATCAGAAAATCTTGACCTGCTCCGAAACTACATATTGTGCAAAACTTCCTTCTCTACAGTGCCATGGCCATGGGAGCAATCAAATCGAAGCAGCGTTTCCATCTAACTGATCGGCATTTGACAGACTTCCTGAGACGAGCTACAACTGAGCAGCAACCAGATTTGAAATTACTTGCAAAAATGCAGACTCAAGAGCTTCCATTCGAAAAAAAATTGTTTTATATGATTTGATTCATTTGATTTGTTATTTCGTTCTACATTTCAGTGATGTTCTTCAATGTTTTTCTTCACTTTAATGACAATCGGTAAATTTTTGAAAAGTGGTCAGATGTGATGCAGACGCGATTCTTGGCCTTAGCATCTAATCACTGCATTATAACAAGTAATACCTGTTAATAAAACTGAGGATGCTTCTAAAGTAAATTGACTAGCACGACTGCATATATTACAGAGATGCAAATTCAATGGCCAACAGCAAGACAGACAATTGAATAATATTAAGTATTTTGTATTGTCTATGAATCTTGTTTAACATATGGCGGAAAATACTTGATAGTTTGCGGTCCGCGGCACTAGTTGGAGTTATAATGTGACCCGCTTCGCCTTTGGAGTTGAATACCCTTGGTCTGGGGGTTACGTTTTGTAAAGTTTACAACACGTAAAGTTATCCGATAAGAGATACATAGCTGAAGTCAGGAATGAAACAGCGTTCTCATTTCAAAATCTATTTGTTCGCAGTATGATGAGCAAAAATGATATGAACGAGAGAAATCTAGCACAATTTGAAGAAAAATATCGCACTCTTTTGCTTGCAAAAGAACGAGATTTCGAGACGCGTGAGAAGCTCAGCATGTCTTGCAAGTAAGTAAAATTTTGGAAAAACGCAAATGAAATCGTCCGGTTGAGTGTTCTCCCATGGCTGTAGAATGGATTCGATTCTCAGTCCAATCACACCATGGATTTTTGCGGCACTTGTGACCAGGGGCAGATCCAGCCAGTAAGGTTAGGGGGGGGGGGCGATTTCAGTAATATTTTGTAGTTACATCTCATTACGGGTTCACTACTGTAAGAGAGATGAAGTATACTTCACAACACTGCTGTGAAAAAACAATGGACGGCAAAATTGCCTTATATCGCGAATGCTATTTTCCGAAATGTGCAAAATCACGGTGAATAAAGTTACTTTCGTGGGTTTTAGGAGGGGCGATCTCCCCACTGGATCCGCCCCTTCTTGTGGCTTTTCCAACCTCGTTCCGGGCATTGACGGGTGAGAGTAAGGGAAATTGTTTGCCGATTTCGCAACATATTTTTGAATGTATAACCGTGTAACTCACTGCGCAGAGTAACAGGAGATGAGTTCCCGCAAACCGCTCGCAACATATTTCTTCAAAACGTTTCCACAGAATGCCGTCAATGCAATTGTCATGGCGATACCATAAAACTCGATTTCACATTTGTGATTTCTTTTGTTCTTACGCCAAACGACATAGGTTACGCTTACAGAGAGGCAACAAGTAAGACACATCAAACTGGGAATAGTTTGCTTCTGCCTTCCCTATGCGTAGGGAAGCTGTCACTGGAACTAGCAAGACTATTAGATAGTTGAACACATACGGTGAACGTACAAATCTTTGAAAGTGATTTCAACGTGGATTTCCGATGTTCTGCTTGCCACTATCCATTGTAATGTTTTTGGGTTAGTCGTTCGATTTTTCGTCTCTTAACATAAGAACTTGTTTGAATTTCAGACAATTGCAAACAGCTCTTAAAAACTGTCAAGCTGACCTTGTTCTAGCGAACGCCCAGATAGAACGTCATCAAGCAAAAGAAGAGGAGTTTCACAGAGTACAGCAAGCGTTTCACATAGAAAAAAATGCTATGCGCGATGAGGTATATAGTTGAAGTCCTCAGCTTTCCATTCGAGCTAATCACCAAATTTTGCCTTTGGTCTGTTTTCTCTAGCAAAGTTCAGGAGTTTAAAAGTTGGTAAAGTATTTTCGAATTCCAAATAAACCTTAAAGATAGCAGTAAACTTGCTACATGTGGTTGTATAGGGGAGAAATTTGGTGTGGTGAAAAAAGTTACATTACATGCACCTGGGAATATTGCAAACTTTTCTTCTGTATTTTATGTTTTCTTTTAAAGTATCCTATATATGTTATAACCTTAAAAATGGTAGGTGTGCATTCGATCTCAAGCCTAGGATATGTTCAGCATAAAGTGGCAGCTTGAAGCATAAATGTACACCTTGAAAATCATAGTGTTTTTGGTAATTGAGGTTTGAACAAATCTTACTCGTTGTTGATTTTCGGCATCAGAATAATGTTTTAGATGAAGAAACTAAAGGAACTTGAAGATGAAACGCAGAAGCTGCTCACCGGGCACAAGTCGGAAGTCGGTAGGCTTAAGTAAGCACTGAGCAGTACTTTCCTAGAATTGTGTTGCTTTCTAAAAGAACCATTTATAAATATTTGTAAATATAATTTCCTTACACAATACATTAAGACTCTGAAAATCAGTACGTTTCCTCTAGTAGACATTACAAAATTCATCATATTGGGATTAAGAAAAAGAAAATACATGTGCTAATATGGCATAGGAAGAGATGACTTTTGGAAAAGCGTTGCATTTATTAATATGTGGATTAACAAATAAAAAACAGTTGGTGACATAAAAATGGTGCTATTGTGTCTTATACACATAGCTTCCATATTTTTTCAGCTGCTGTACTAGAATCAGATCCGGGCTTTGATTTTTTTGAACTGTTTTGTCTTTTCGATCCAAGCATTATATAAATGCTGAGGATAAGTCTTCACAACACTCCCTCTGCGCTGCTCCTGTAAAAATTCCAACTTGTTCATTTAATTCGTATCTAACTTCAAACCATGGTTGCGTAGTCGGAGTCGGAGGTTTTTAGGTGGAGTTGGAATGGGATTCCTAACAACACTGGTAGTCGGATTTTTTGTCCGACTCCGGAAGTCCAATTGAATCATTTTTACATCACGCTCCTAATCTGGGTATTCCTGTTGAAATGGTACAATTTCTTTTGAAACTTTTTTTGAAACGGAGAATTTTTGCTGTGTACCACGATTTCCATTGATTGCTAGTTGTTACAAAATTGTTGACAGCCAAACTTCATTCACGTTATGTTAAGGAGTCGGTGTCGGAGTCGGAAATTTGGAAAGGTCGCAGTTGGAATTTTGTAAAAGTCGGAGTTGAGTCGGATATCTTACCTCCGACTCCGCAACCGTGTTTCAAACAGAGTGCAAGTACTTCCGTTTAGATCACCTCTTTTTGCTACAACACTAAATACACACGAGTGTAACCGGAGTTGGTGCGATTTGTGCAGCCGTCTATATGCTGACAAATATTTTGCTGAAAAAAAACGCGCATTCTGCCGGTGTTGTATCCATTGCGCAGTCTTCCTCTCACGTTTAACAAATCGTACTAATTTCATGCTGCATGGAGCGTACATAGCGTATGCAGCAGGTGTTTGGTTTTTGTGTGTTTGATGCAGACAGCTTCAATGCAAACTTCATGCAGTGCATATTTTGTAAAATGATCTGTTCATGGCCTAACTGTGAACTTTTATTCAAAACTTGTGTTCAAAATTTATTCAAAATCAACCCTTTAAGTCCCGCGTCCGCCAAAATTTTGGTGCGGATTTTAAACGCTTTAAAAGCTATAACGCGCCAGCTGCTATCGCTACAGAGCTGTTCAAACCATCCACGGATTCAGCAAGTCTTCTAGCTTCGATTAAAAAAAATTATTTGATTTGCGTGTGGGGTTTTCTATTGGTGACGTCACAAAGAAGGCATGCTTTTGAATTTTTGACCCAATTTAACTGGCCCTGGGCGCTAATCCAATGAGCCATTTTTGTGGCTCAAATTTTGGTTGGAAACTAGATGATCATCCGCGTCTATAGAGCCCTTGATTGACCTTCTAGCATGTCTAGAACCAAAGTTATGGCCCAAAAACCCCGTTGTGCACAAAATTCCAAAAATTGCAGAAAAAGCATGAGTCTCCCACTGACGGCATTGATTTATGGAGAAAACTGCCGCGAGAATATGCTCGAGAGCTGTTTGAAGCCTAGAGAAAAGATTCGTGAAGTCTTGTAGTTTGCACTAAAAAAAACTTTTCAGGTTTGGGTTCGGGGTTTTCGGTGGGTGTCGTCAGAAAAAGGGTAGGTTTCACTATTTTTTGGTTATTCTTTTATGACGTCATCACCCGGACAATGAGCCGAAATAGTGGCTCACAATTTGGTTGGATTCTAGGCTGGAATATGAAGCTTTAGAGGCCTAGATCGACTTCCTGGCGTTTCTGGTCGCCAAGTTATGGCCGAAAGACCCCTAATCTTGTAAGGATTCCCTAGGGAATTAGTGGGGATTCCCCTATTATTTTTTGCTAGTTTTTCCATAACTTTTGAACCAGAAATGCTAGAAAGTCCATCAAACCCTCTGAAGACTCGTATTGGAGCCTAGATTCCAAAAAAAATTTGAGCCACAAAATCTGATGAAATGTTCGACTCCCAGGATATGACGTCATCATCCAAATGCAAACAAATATGCATAAACATTATGTAAATATCAACAAAAAAAACGAGATCTCAAGCTAAAATTTGTTTTTTGCAGTCTAAACTACAAGTCTTCACGAGTTTTTGAGGGCTTGAACAGCTCTCTAGCCTATTCTTGCGGCGAATTATGGTCATATCCAAACTGGCTGTTATTCAACCCTGGTTTCCTTTTGTAGGGCTAGAAATTTTGACCAATTTTGTTTTTTGTGGCATAATTTTGGATCCAGATATACTAGAGAGCCAATCAAGGGCTCTAAAAACTCGGTTAATAGCCTAGTTTCGAAAACAAAAGCTTGAGCGAAACAATTGGCTCACTAGATTGGCGTCCAAGGCCGCGTAAACTAGGCCTAAACTAGGCCAAAAATGAAAATGACACCCCACTTGTGACATCCTACCCCAGAGAACCACAAACCCAAAACGAAAAAAATTTTTTTTTCAATCTCAACTAGCACGACTTGCTGAATCCGTTGATGTTTTGAACAGCTTTCTAGCTCAATCGGCTGGCGAGTTATAGCGTTGCAAACCCTGCGCCAAAATTTTGGTGATCGCGGGACTTAAAGACAAGTAGTCGACCGTCTCAGTTAATATATGTTTCATTTATTTTCCGCAGAATTTGATGAAGTTTTGGGTAGTTTGTCGTTTTTACTAACATTAGAAATTGATCTATTGCACTCAGGAAGAAAAATGCCGAACTTGAGAAAAACAAGTTAGCAACAGAAAAGCAGTTACAAACAAGAGAAACCGAACAAAAAAAGCTGATAGAAGAAACTAACGCGAAAGCCTTGTTGGCTATGGTAAAGATTTACTGCAGTGTTTCTCAAGCTTTTTTGTCCCACGTCTAACTTTGAATTACATTGATTCCCTAACTTTTTTCACTTTACATTGAAAAATAAAAGTGAACGCCAAAAAATTTTTTCGATTTCACTATTTCAATATGACCCGATTACTCCAAAGAGAAGCTAAGGGATTTCAACTTTATTCATTGCATATTTTAAAGTTTTTTCTGCACTCTAAACGTTTCTGCGAATCGTATTGCTTGTGAACACATTTGTATAATTCTATTGTGTACTGCTACTCATTTCGGTAAAGCAAAGCTATGAAAGTGATGACCGGTTGATTTATTAAATCTGAATGTGCAGCCCCACTGAAAAATTTATTCGCCCACCAAAACTTTGTCACACATCACTTTGACAAGCACTGGTTTAATGTGTAACTTCTCGGTTTTACTTTGGTTTGGTGAAGTTGCTCATATATGTTTTTTTTTCGGTTAAAGAGCAAGTTATCGATGTTCAAGTCATCGATAGAGGAGATGCAGAACCAGACCACTGAGCTTCGAAAGAGCGACTGGGAACAGTATAACAACGCAATAAAGGAATACGACAGCAAAATTGACAAATTATCAAAATCAGAAGCAGATCTTTTCCAAGAACTCCAGCGTCTTGTCGAGATCGTTGAAGAGAAGCAAGGAGCATTAAAAAAGTAATCTTGATGTTTTTGCACCGCAAAAATAAATATGCTGATGAATTCGGGGCAAAAATATTTTACTGGAGTTTTTTACTTACCAGTGAACTACTTAATTCTTCAACTTCTTTTTTTAGAACATCTTAACCTTGTTAACAAGAAAAGCGTCAGCTGATAACATTCTTAACAGAATCAAAGTTAACTTGGCACCTTGGTGTTTTGGACAATAACCCATACTGGGAAAGTTACCTATAAAGACTTGATCAAAGTGCAGATTGGCAAAGTGTTAACGCCCGTTGCTTCCGTTTGATACTTTTATCTTGATAAGCCATGTGTTAACAGCTATGTAATTCTGCGCAATTGGAGCATGCGTTTTAATAGAATCTGATCTTACACTTCCTTAGTTTTTCAGAGAAATTAACAGGGTTGTCCATGGGACATATTTATCTGTCCCATTCCCATCCCATAGCAATTTATGCCTGTCCCATCCCATGGGATCCCCATTACATTATTATAATCTTAATATGGAATACAATACAATTCAAATTATTAAATTTATGAAAGTTTAGGTTTAGTATCTACTAAATAGGACTACATGTACAAACAGACATGCAACACGACAAAATGTATTGGCTTTAAATTCAGAAGTATAGTCTAAGTATGACAATTCAGTAACATTCTGACACTCTCATTCTATTTCCATGTCTCATGGGAAATACAAATGTGTGCTGTCCCGTCCCATCCCATCCAATGGGAAGTTTCCCATGGAATTCCCATAGGAATGACATTCCCATGGACAAGCCTGGAAATTAAACAACCTGGTCTACAAAGCCATTCAGTGAGTCAACATTTTTATTAACTTTGTTGTTATTTAGAGCTGCTGCACAAAGGCAACAACTTGAGGAACAAATCGCGTCTTCTCAAAAAGAAATATCCGCACTGAAAGAAAGATCGAAAGGCCACTCTTCCCTCAGGTAAGAAGCCTTCATTATTTTTTACAGCACACACAAGTCTCGCTTGTGCTGCTTCATGAAGTCACCCGAACTGCATTCTGCTTCAAATCTTTAGTCGAATGTGTTATTGTTTGATTTAAAAATATACCTTTAAAATAATTCACATATTAAACTTTATCAGGAGTCAGCTTACGAAAATGGAAAGACAAACCCTTCAACAAAAAGAAGAGATTGAAAAACTGGAAAAAGAGCTTCGAGCCGAAAGGGTACCAACTTTTTAAAGGGGCATGAAGGATTGTGTGTTCGTTACACGTGACTTGCAAGCGGTGAATTTTATTTTTTGATTGTTGGAAAAAGCTACTATCGCACGCAAACCAGTTGAAAATGTTTGTGTTTATCTTTGTCTTTTTTATGAGATTGCTCGCATTTTATGACAGATGTCCACATCGGCCTTTATGAGAGATGATCGTTTGCAGCAAAATCTTCGTGATGCTACAAAGAAAATCACTGAATACAAATCACTCATTGAGAGGTATGATTGTACACGCAGTCGTGATTTTGTCACAACTGAAAAGAACCTTCTTTTAAAAAGTCTTGAAAAAAGTTTTGTCTGCTAAGTGTTACTATCAACAGCACATATGTGCTGCATTTGTTCATACTCTTACCTACATCAAAGAGATTTTTGCTTTCTTCAGAAGCTGAAGATACCATGATAACAGCGTAATAAATTTTTCTTTCTGTACATCAATGTGTCCTCATTCTATTGTCACTGACTCTAAAGAGGCAAGATTTAAGTCAAGGATATCAGCAGTCAAGAACTGCCATTTAAATTAAGGATATGAACTACTGCATTGAGAATCACCACAGGTAATGGTGCGTTCCCACACTTCTTGTTTTCAACACTACATATCCCAGGTTAAACTGTATAATAAAAAATACTTCTGCGTAACAAAACATTAGCAAGCCTAGAAATAAATAAACGATACTTGTGTGATATGGCAAATATAAAGCATCAAGGAACTCAGCAGTTTAGGAGCAATCAGTTTGCAGCATCATTTCTCACCTGGTGACATTAATTGCAAATATCTTTTGAACGTACTTGTTCATTCATAAAAAAACGGAAAGATCAGTTGTCACCCAGATCAACAGTATCCCCTCAATTGAACCGGGCCAGTGCTGGCCGGACATATTGCGGGACTGACTAACGTCGGCTTTGATGCGGCAATGCACCAACTGCCAATAGTCGAATGACGTGACGTGCCTGACAGTTGGCTCGGTACTGGCAGCAGGTGGAGTTCCGGCATTCGGGTATAATCGGTGAGGTAGGATAAGTGCCAAACAAAAATAATGTTTTTTTGTTTGTTTCTGGTGAAATTTGTCTGCATCGAGCGACTTTGAACAAGGCGGACCTGAAGAGTGAATTATGGAACTTCCTGCTCTCTGTTATGCATTTCAAATAAAAACTGCCAAATCTGAAGCAGAAATTTAAGAAAATATTTTAGCAACGTTGTTTCTGTTTTAATTGATCCTAGTACTGACTGCAGTATTTTTTAGAAAACACGCCAAGACGATACATAAGTGCTTGCTTGTATATAATGGGATAAACCATGCGCTTTTCAAATTGGCATTTCCTAGCTCGTGATTGTTTCTGGTATAGAGTACTGATATTTAACTGTCACAAATGGTCTGCAATGAAGAAGCGTCCTTCACTCTGTTACCAGTTTTTTTTCAGCTTCATACTTGTAGGAATAAATATTTGGTGCTTGTAAACCATTTGCATTATGAATTGGCATCTCAGGACTTGTGAATATTCACTGTGATCGTTAACTTGCTTGCATCGAGAGTTTTTTTTATGTGTGCTCTGGGTGGACTGAATCGTCATTGGCCATGCTTCTGTGCGCGTAATGAGAGCTGGTCCTCCCACTGCGAGACTTAACCCTGGAACCCTAACATCCGGTTTTTGTCACACTAACGTCGGGTGTTCATGACCCGATTTTCAAAAATAAAAAAATATACTTTCCCTCAACTGCAGTTTATCACAAAAGTTACACTGAAAACATAAGTCTCACTGAGCAGTTTGAGCACTAACAAAGTTATTTTACTCTATTATCATACGATTTTTTATGAAAGGTAGGTAGACCGAATATTGCGAAGGTATCACACATGCCTGAATTGAATTACTCATAAAAACAAAAATTATGGGCGTGAACAACTTCCCCTTTTGAATACTGCTGACAAGATCGTATGCTGAGTGAGTTTCAGCTTTTTACATCCACCTGGCGGAAAACCCCCTCTAATCGTAACGTCGGCTCTGCGTGAAAACGTCACCTCACACTAACACTAACGTCGGGTCAGCGTGACCCGAACTCGTAACGAACTCGCTCCTTTGCAAAATCGAAAAGAGCGTGGATGACCGCAAGCTCACCTATTTACAAGTCACACAAAAAATGAAGCTACTGAAGAGTTGAAAGCGCGCCGACGCGCGCTTACGTAGTTTCACCTGGATGACCTCATATGAATCGGGTCATCCAGACCCGTGTTAGTGTTCCAGGGAACGAAAAAGTGCGCGGACAGCAGGCGCATGCACAGGGTTGTTTTGAGCTGGAATCGCGGCAAGATATGGTTATCTTGTGAGTTGCACTTTATGCAGCGCTGGGTTGCTGTAAATATAATTTATAATATACTGTGTAATAGCCTAAAGGTTATTGTGACATGTCTTATGTTTAGCGTATACTACTTTCAACGTGATGTTTTTTGCAATCGTTAATTTTTTATTTACGTTGAAATTTTGTTTTTGATAAAATCATGCAGGACGGATAAACAACATTATAAAAACGGTAGAGCTTTTTACAAACCGTATGAGTGTTTGAGTCGTCAGCAGAGGTGGAGACGAAAGTTGCGCGAACGACAGCAAGACCTTAATAGACCTGATGAAGAGCCAAGTTGTTCAACCTCAACTGTTAATATTCGGACTAATGATTTACTTAGAGAAGACATTCCTTGTGTTACAAGTGATGACTGTGCTCAAATCCACCGTGATAGCCACAGTGGTGAATGTGCTGAAATACACCATGATAGCCACAGTGATGAATCAGAAACTTTGGACGAGTATTCTGTTGAAGAAGTCACAGAAAATCCATATGTAGCAGAAAATCAAAATTGCTCACCTGAAGCTAAAACTGTTTGTCAAATACTAGTAGATTGGGCTCCAACAGAACCCGATGTTCCTACGCAAGCAATATCTAGGCTTGGCAAAAATCTTAATTGCGTCCTTCCAGATGTCCTATGTTCTTATTCCGGTTTAATTGGACAGCCACAATTGAACTATGCACGTATGTGCAACGGTGAATATCGCCATTTTCCCAATTGGATGAAATCTTTGAAGAGTTTGCTTATGTTTCATTTTAATTCTTGCACAGGAGCAGTTAATTATTATCTACTGATTAATTGTGATGGACTACCACTTTTCAGGCATTCTCCTGATTACAAACTATATCCAATACTTGTTTCATTGTTTGGTGTTAACATGCGCCCACTTTGTGCTGGGGTCTATTGCACTGAACAGTCTAAGCACAGAGAAATGCCACATCCTGCTATTTTTTCGAAACAATTTTTGGAAGATACCCAAAGTTTATTGGATAGGCCTCTTGAGGATGGCAATGTAACCTTTGTTCTTCAGAATAAATGAACTTTTGTGTGTGATGCTCCAGCACGAGCTTCTTTAAAATGTATATTATCACACATGGGCCACAGTGCCTGTGAGCGTTGCACATACGTTGGCATGTATGACCACACCGCAAGCCATGTTTGTTTAACTGAAGTTGGTTGTCAACTAAGAACTGACCAGTCTTTCTGGAAAAACAAGATTATCGACATCACAAAGGAACCTCCCATTTAGCAGAGTTTGGAGTGCAAATGGTTTCGTGTTGGACTATTGTCATTTGGCGTGCCTAGGAGTAATGAGACGACTGATGATGTTTTGGAAAGGAAAAGGTATGTAATTTTAGCGTTTATTTATTGTATGTCGATTGTGTATGTGAAGTTTAGAAAAATCTCATATTTAAATTCATTATGATAAGGTTGCGAATGAGATAGTACTACTTAAAACAACAATTACAGGCCCTAGCTTTTCAGCGGGCATTTTGAGGGATCACCTGCCTGGTTCTGCTCCCATCTCCTTGCAATGATTCAAGCTTGTACTTATCATTCAGCAGTGTTTGTAAAGCCACATCAGTGACCCACACCAAGCGAATCTATCGCAATTTATTGCGTAAGGAAACTAGTTTCGTGTGTTACACATCTTCAGTCCT
>Ga0210059_1005923_pt1 | contig 19648 bp, 11 predicted proteins | sample Ectturendosymbi2_FD_188042 | JGI IMG/M metagenome (GOLD analysis project Ga0210059, IMG submission 188042) | Ecteinascidia turbinata endosymbiont from Florida, USA - Sample 2 (SPAdes) (version 2) | ecosystem: Host-associated > Tunicates > Ascidians > Unclassified | place: Key West, Florida... | reverse complement strand
TAAGTTTAACAATGCTTTTACTAGCACTTTGGCGATATTGGCGGCATTGGATTCAAATCTAGTCGCCAATCTCGGGCTGCGAAAATACAGCCCTTCGTTTATCTGCACCAGTAGGCTAAGCTGATGATCTGTCTGACGTTGGCGTTTGAAGATGTACGGCAGTAGTTGGTGGATATTATTCTTGGACAACAAAAGGTGTGACTGATTTAAAACATTGAAATGTGAATATTTGGAAGCATGAGAAGTCTGGCAAGCCTATAAGCATTCAAATTGACCCTTAATTCCTTAGTAAGGTGAACATTGCAGCTGTAATTTATTCAGGATACAAGCTTTTACTGGAAAAGCATAACAATGCAGTTACAAAAACACAAATTTTGTATAAAATCATAAACTGTTTGAATTTTTTTGGAAAATTGAACACTTTCACAGCCGGGTTAATTCAAGCGGTTTGCGAAAAACAGCTGGATTGCAAGTGGCTTTGCGTGGGAATTTCTCTGGTCCAGTAAGTGCTACAGACCCGGTCAAAGTCTTAAAAGCCTCGGCAAGTCTAGAAGTTTGCACTTGAAAAAAAGAGTTTTAGTTGTGGGGGGTGGCGTATTTTTTGTGAGTGACGTCTTAAGTGGAGGGCTTTTAGGCCACCTTGGCCAACTTCACCTGGCCCTGGGCCCAAACCGCAAGATGATCGTATTTCGCTGAAGTTTTTGTTGGATACTAGGCCACAATCCGAGTCTTTTGATACTTTGGATGACCTGCTGGGGTTTCGGGTTAAAAAGTTATGATCTAAAATAAACAAATTAATTAATTATCTGATTATCTAATCAATCAAATATTTTTGTTACTTTTGACCATGACGTTTCATCCAGAAACCCCAGCAGGTCATCTAAAGTATCAAATGACTCGGTTTTCAGTTGTCCTTATTGATACATATAAAATATTCACTTCAGTTTAATGAAACCGAACCCAAGCCCTTAACACGAACACAAAATAATTAACCCAACTGGTCCTAACAAAAGTATGACGAATAACCAGTGCCACCAAAGCTGTAAAGGCGAGAGTCGAACCCAGGACCACTCGCATACCAAGCTTGGAACATTCCGCTTGACTACTAAGGTGTTATTGTTAATATGACAAAGCTTAGCATTTGATTCAAACCGTGTCATGGCAGAAGACCTAGGCTACAGCCATTTTCTTTGAGCGGGTACTTTCATCATGATCTTTAAAATGAAGTTTAACAGACCCGTTCTTGATAGACCACGTTCATAACAGACCCGTTCATAATAGACAACCTTCAGTCTGTTATGAACGTGGTGTATTATGAACATGTCTGTTATGAACAGGTCTGTTATGAAAATGGTCTGTTATGAACATGATCTGTTATGAACGTGGTCTGGTATGAACAAGTCTGCTGTGAACGTGATCTATTCGAGTGGTATATTATGAACATGTCTGTTTTGAACGGACACTGTTAAAGCTTTATAAAAAAAAAGTTAATTGATTTTGCATAACATGCGAGTAAGCGTGCAGTTTGTGTAAGCAGGGAACGAGACTGGAAAGGGTCTGGAAGGTTTTGAAAAAATGGAACATAGCTTTTGGTATGTGTTTTTAGTCAGCCAATGCATCCTAAGGTTGCAAAGCTGGGCATGAGTTTGTCATATGATTTATAGAAGAGTGATTGATAGAGTTTGCATGGCTTGCAAAACAGGTTTCTGCTGGTGCTGTGTACGCCTTTTGCAAAAAAACTGTGCAAAAAAAATTAGGATCCGCAAATCAGTTATTATACAGCAGAATAATGAAGTGGACCACAAAAGTAATAAAAATGCAGTTGTAGGTGTTGGAAAGTTGAATATTCCAGAGGTTAATAAAGCTGTCACTGTTAAAGTTAAGGAAATAGAAATTGAGGTTGCAGGTTTTTTATGATGCCACTGCACGATGGCAACTGATGATCATCTAAGTGAAGTAGTAAAAAGCAGCATTTTAAGTTTGAATTTTTATGTTTTTTGTTACAAAGAAATTTGGTATATTTTTAGACAAGATTTTGTATATATGTTATAAAAAAGTTGGTAACACTGGTCAAAACTTTTGAACCTGAAACCTCAACAAGTCGTCCAAAATATCAAAGGACTTGGATTTTAGCGGAGTTTCCAATTGGGAGGTCTGCAGCCTAGATGACCCTTGGTCCTTCGCAGCCTCCTACTCCCTCATGCATTCTATACATCGATGTACTTGGAAATCATTGCAGTTTTCTTCATTATAGTAATCATGATGGCGTCATTCATGCGTGTATCCTAAGAGTGTCTTAAAAAGCTTGTTTCATCAAAGTGCAGAAAATGCATGAGCGCCATCAAGCGTACACTCTACACTACCGCAATGTATACATCCTGGACTTCATTTGTGTAATTGCATTTTCCTTTTCTCTTAACTGCGATGCATGTTGAAGTCTGGCGTTTTGCGTGTGGGAGTGAAGACGTTATACAATACAATACAATAAAAACTTAGAGCAAAATACTACCATCTGCCGGTTTGGGCATAGGGCCAGGTGAAGTGGGCCATAAAAGCCTAAATCTACTCCACTTGCGATGTCACTCACAAAAAATCCAAAACCCAAAAGAAAAGAATTTTTTTTCATTGCAGACTCGAAGACTTGCTGAGGCTTCTGAGGATTTGAACAGCTCTCTAGCACTTTGGGCTCCGGAGATATTCATGTGCAAAGACATGTACAAACTACTGGATTTTAGCCTGTGACCTACTGGCAGCTAAGATGTTAACACATTGGCTGCCAGTCTATAAATGCGTGGTACTTGGAAATCAAGGCAAAACCAAGGAGATTTCAGTTGACTTACCAACCGCATAGCTCCTCAGCTGATTGCACTAAAGAACTGTTCAAACCCTAGAAAGGCTCGGTAAGTCTTTGATTTGGCAATGAAAAAACATTTTTTGGTTTTGGGTTTCGTTTCTTTGTGAGTGACATCATAAGTGAGGTAGGTTTTTGGTCATTTTGGCTACTGGTACCTGACCTGGGCCCAACCGCCAGACGAAAGTATTTCACTGAAGTTTTCATTGGAAACTAGACTAGAATCTGCATCTTTTGAGACCTTGATCGACTTTCTAGCATTTCTGGTTCAAAAGTTGATATCAAAAATAAACAAAGTAATTATGGGTTTAATTCCTTTGTTTATTTTGGATCATACCTTTTGAATCAGAATCCCCAGCAAGTCGATCAAAGTATCAAAAGACTCAGATTGTAGCGTAGTTTCCCATAAAAACTTGAGTGAAATACTGTCATCTAGTGGTTTGGGCCTAGGGTCAGATGATGTGGGCCAAAAAGGCCTAAAACAACTCCACTTATTACGTCACTCACAAAACAAACGAAACCCAAAACCAAAAAATTTTTTTCATTGCAGACGCAAAGATTTGCCGAATCTTTTAAGGGTTTGAACAGCTCTATAATGCAATCGTCAGCAGATATATTCCCATGCAAAAACATGTGCAAACTGCTGGAATTTAGGCTTAGCCTACCGGAATGGAAGGTGTTAATAAGAATGTTTCCAGAAAAAAATTTTCATACATCTGATAATTTGCTTCTCAGATTTTGTACGAATTGAAGTAGATAACATGAAATAGGTATAGAGTGTAGGCTGGTAAAAAAAGTACCTTTACTAGAAATCGCTCTTAATGTATCTTTTTTGTTCCAGATTTTGCTAGAGTAAATGAAATACAAAACCAATTGTCATTTAATTTGGATTGAATTGTAATTGCATAAACACTTGTGAACAAGAAAATATCTTCACATTTGTTAAAGTAAAATGCTGTGTAGTATTGTAGCTTTTTAATTTTTTCAGGTTCTCAGGCTGATGCAGTCAACATCACTCTTTCGTCATATCCTATTCAAGCCACAGGTTCAACTGTGAATGCAACTGTGAGACTGGATGCTTCAAATTTTCTTAAGCATTCTCTAATCTGGCGTATCAATGATGTGAGTTGTGTAGCATTGCACTTAGAAAACATGCTAGTTGCAGAATTGAAACACAAAACATGAAACAACTTGATTTGTGATATTTAAAAAAAATTTATAATAGCAGTTTTCAGTCAACATTTAGAAAGGATTTTGTTCACTGAAAGTGACTAGTAGAAAAAATGAAATCCACAAGTCAAGCAGATGAAAAAATTAACAATTTCTCTCAATACTCTCTTGACACTATGCCATGAAATAAAAGTGTGGAGTCTCGATTATGTTATCAAATAAAGTACAATGTTTTCAAGCCAAATAAAGGTGTATTTGTTTATTTTTGAAGATTTTTTTCATGTTTTATTGAGTTTGCCCACAAAGTGAAGGCTCTGCAATTTTGTTTATATATAATTATGTCGTCATAAATGGAAAGCACATGTATCAATTTAAATGTAATATTACCTAGGTGCAGGTAGGTTAGGGTAAGTACAAGTCCTATGTAAAACTGGAAATTAGATCTTAAAGTATGGGTTATTTTCTGAGTTGTGATGGTTTTCAGTACCTTTTCAAACGAATCTGAACACTTTGGCGTCCGGCCGCTTTCGGGAATTTTCGGAAAAAAATCCCCGAATCGCATGTGGCTTTGCGCGGGAAATTCTCCGGTTCGGTATGCGCTACAGACCTGGTAAAAGTCTCATAAGATGCGGCAAGTCTTCTAGTCTGCACACGAAAAGTAGTTTCTTGCTTGGGGGGTGCGGATTTTTTGTGAGTGACGGCATAAGTGGAGGACTATTAGGCCACCATAACTTTTGATCCAGAAATGCAAGAAAGTCGATCAAAGGCTGAAAAGACTCGGACTCGAACCTAGTTTCCAATAAAATCTTCAGCGAAATACTTTCGCCTATAAGTTGGGCCCTAGGCCAGGTAACATGAGCCAAAATTGCCCCAAAACTACTTCACTTACGTTGTCACTCACAAAAAATCCGCAACCCCCAACCAAAAAATTTTTTTTCGAGTGCAGTCTAGAAGACTGCCGATCCGTTTGAGCCATTGAACAGCTCTCTAGCGCAATCGGCGGAGGAGCTGTGGCGTTGGTAAGGCGACCGAAAACTGCTGGTTTTAGGCCGAAAACTAGGTACGATATATTCGCACGCCGACTCTGAAAGTGAATTCTCAAAATATTTTGCTTCTACACAAAGAAAATTTCCTAAATGTCAAAATTTCACACCTCATTGCTCAATTCTGACAGGAGATTCAGAAAGAGCAGGTCAGAAATATTTAGAGTACCAAATTTTGAGACCTATAGCTTATCAAAAAAATGAAGTTATGGGCTTCCAAAAACATTTGAAAGTAAAGACGGTGATCCACAAGGGCAAAAATGTGTTGCTGCCCTTGACACCTACGGCTCTGTCTTGTTTTTACGTTGAAGACCCATGTGTGCCACTTCATTACCATCACTTTGCAACATCATAACTAGCCTGCCGACTACGCTAGAGAACTGTTCAAACACTCAAGATGTGGCAAATCTTCTTGTTTACATTTGAAAAGATTGGAAAGTTTTGGATTTCGTTTTTTCGTTGGTGACATCAGCAGTGGGGTAAGTTTTTGGCCATTTTGGCTGAGGTTACCTGGCCCTTGGCGCCAATTGCAACAGGGAATTTTTGAATCGAATTTTTATTGTAAACTAGGCTATAATCTGAGTCTTTAGAGCAGGCCTGCACAACTCAGAAAGATCGAAGAGCCAAATTATCAACATAAATTCACCGCAAGCCGCAAAACTCTTTTATTTTGATAAAGAGATTTCATTATAGTGTGGAAGAAATTCTGGAACGACAATTACTTGAGGTCAAGCTTTTGCAACATTTCCTGCAATTAAGAAAGCTCTCGCGGGCCGCATGTTGTGCAGGCCTGCTTTAGAGCCTTTGATTGATTTTCTAGCATTTGCGGTTCAAAAGTTATGGCCTAAAAATAACAAAATTAATGATTAACCCCTAATTAGTTGATTAATTGATTATCGATATTTTGTTGTTTTCAAAACAATTTTTAAATCATAAACACTAGAAAGTGTTTAGTTTACACTACAATCAAATGCTCAAAAGACTCGGATTCTAGCCTAGTTTCCAATAAAAACTTAAATCAAAAAATTCCCTATTAAGCATCATAAAAGCCAAATACAAAAATAGGACACGACCACGCTTTGAAACACCCATACAGGTCGGGTAGCACTGCTAAGACGTTCGCCGCCAGTGTATGAATATATCGCACCTAGAAATCTCACATGAGCTGCTATTTTCGCTCCACTTTTCTACTCCACAACTCACCAGTCAGTTGTATAAGAAAGTTGTTTAAACCCTCAAAAGATGCTGCAAGTGTTTGAGTCTGCAAAAAAAACAATTTTGGTTTTGTGTTTCAGGTTTTTTTGTGAGTGTCGTCAGAAGTGGGGGGTCATTTCACATCAACTGATCCAGGCCATGCAACCCACCCTCTCAAATTTTCATGAAATTTGGTTTGTTTGTAGAACTTCTTTTCCTGATTCCAAATATACCAATTTTTCAAAATCGGCCAAGTAGAACTGAAGTTGAATGTTTAAAGACGGCCACTTTTTGTGTTCATTGAAGCGGAAAATTCATGAAAAATTTGGTGGTCTGACTTTATAGATCTATAACTTGACTAATACTAACTTTTAGACCTTGTGGTTTGGATATGTTGTAGCATCAGGCATATTTCACCCAATTTAGGAAGTGCAAATTCATTGCACATGCGTTTCTATGTGTAACCCATAGGTAAACCACAGTACCCCATGTGTTCACTCATGCGTAACACCATTTTTGATTGCTTATAACTTTTGTTTTACCAAACCAATCCACATGTGCCATACATCATTGGAAAGGTCTTGATAAGTTCCATTTGGATCACAAGAAATTATTGGCTTATTGAGTATTTCATATAAAAATTTGAGAGCATAGTTTTACCTGAAAATAGGCCTATTTTGTTAATAAAGACTAAGAAAGCAACAAGTTTGTTACTTCTATTGTTGTTTGTGGTTTTCAGTCATACTTAGTTTGTTCACATGTCCACTTTGATTGTGGCAAAATTGTGGCTTTTCCACGATGTTGAATTTTTTCTTTCGGAGTAACGCTGCAGATTGTTGCTTTTTATGGCCCTGTTGAATAGGCTTGTCTACTAGCCTGGCCACAATGAAAAAAGCCACAATTGCAAGTGAACTGAATAACTAGGCCTATACCTTACTCAATAAACAGGAGTAACTGTGCTTAACCAAGTATTGTAGCACAAGTTGTCTCATATAAGCAGTGTGACTTTTTATGAAAACATGAATTCTTATACACGTGGTTTAAACAAACAGGATTCAACATTTCAGCACCATTATTCTGAACAAGTCTTTACATTGTGCAAACACACAAAGTTCCGTTTTCTGCAAATCTTTTAAGAGCATATAGATCAGACATGGTCTTCAAATAAAATGAAAACCATGCACAAGAAAGTAGTTTGCATTAGTGTTCTACATGCCACCTACCACTGCTTTAGGAGACATTAACTAAACATGAAAAGCGTCATAACAAGCATTTGGTAAAATAACAGTCAAGCACACAATATGTTGTATGACAAATACAGACAATGGACACCACCAAAGACTTTGTGAAAGAAACAATCAAGTTCACTCGGTGTTGTTTGATAACCATGCATTCTCTATCTGATCTTTTGATTGGGTAGACAGTTCATACTGTCCTCGAGTGTTTACCAAGGAAGCTGCGCTGATTGCACATACTCTATGCTGGAACGGTACCCAGCATAAATCCTGCTTTTCTGGCCACCGAAAGGAATGGGATGGTCCATGGGGATGCATAAGCGCCATGAGAAAGTCATTGTTTTCCAAAGCAATTTGTTTAATTATTCCAGTATACCAGTTTTTGTCATATGCTGCACATATGTAATGACCCACACTGACATTGTGCATTAATGTGCTATCATCTGATTGCAGTATGTCGACCTCCAGTGCAAATTGTGAATTGTCGCTGATGCGTTTCATTCCCATCCTTGTGGCAGACAGAAGCTTGAAGTAGTGAAAAGTTCTTGTGCCTTTTATTGTGCGTGCAGTTTCAAAACGCCCTTTCAGTTTAGCTTCATGGCTTTTCAGTTCCTCTTTTGGTAAAATTTGAAAAGTTATGTTGGTAAGTGTTTTTGAACAATATGCCACCATGTCATTGATATTCAATATCTGATTCTCCAATGGCCACCGAAGGCTTTTCATAGGAGTGGATCTTTTCACAGTGCCACCAATGGCATCGCATGGAAATTTCCCATGGCTTGTAAGAAAAAAAGACCACGATGCTTTTTTTCCAAAATCTTTTTCGTGTTCACAAATATTGTGAAAAGATTTTCTATTCTTATATTGAGCTGCACACCCATCACTGAAATATTCCACAAACTCTAATTGTGGAACTGCTTTTTTCAGATGTTAAATAGCCTTTTCCTGAATTAAATGTACCATTACAACATCATGCAACAATTCGTCAGAAAGAAAACAAAGGCTGGAAAACAATAGTTGGTTTTCACTGTTTGTATAGAAGCAAACTACTGGATGCACTGTACAACTTTGATGTGTCCAGTGATACCCTTGTGCTTCATCCTAGATATGAAATGAATAGTTTTCTGCGAAATCCATTAAAATTAAGGCAGTTGCATTGTCCATGTTTTCTTTTCGCTGTTTTAGAGAAGCACATTGGGAGTGCGAATTTAAAGTGATGTAGTGTTAAGGCTGGTTTACACCAAACGCGAAGCGAACGCAAAGCGAAGACGACGCGACATTTTCTCGCGCGAAGGCGCGTTTAGATTGAACGCGAATGTTACGCAGTAGGCCTATGTGCTAGTCGCGACTTGCGAGAAAACATCCAGGGGTTAGCACTGCTGTGTCTTTGACGAAGTTTTTAATGATATGAAGCTTTGTGCACTGTTGTTGTGAGGCTGTATAGCTCCCAAAACTTACAAATAATATAAGACAATAACTTTTCTGCTTTGATTTGATGTAAGTAAAATTTGAATATAATTGCACTCAAGCAGAGCCAGATGAGGCTTTTAAGGGCCTTGAGGCACAATCTTTTGAGGGCCCCATCTTTTCAATATAAACCAATGTCGCATGGTGTCCCCATGATACTCGTGTTCATCACGCGAAATAACACACTCTACAACATCAAATCAAAAGGGTGGATATGCAATGCAAAAACGAAAACGTTTGTCTTATCATAACTCAGGAATATGAAAACGTTCTCAGTTTTTCCCACCATGTTAGACACTCAAACTGCAATAGTGCTTTGCGTGCTTTTTTTGCAAGAAAATTCACTTTTTTTTGCAAGAGCTGGCAATTTTTTGTGGGTGCAAAGGATATTTTGCCCATATTTCCCTAAATTTGTTCGTAAAACTTTTATGCGACAAACTTTCTCCCTACAAATTTTCTTTAGGTGTTGGTACATTATTTTACTCTACCAAGCTGCCATAGACTTGCAAACAGAAAATTTGGTAATTTAACTAAATAAAAGTATGCTGGACTGTGCAAGAACATTGCCAAAGCCCAGCCGACTCAGTACTTTAGAGCATCTGCCTCAGTTTGTATGGCATTCCATTCACACCCCAGCTGTTGCAGTCAGTAAGGAACATCACACCTTGCTGAGGTACGCCTGAAGCTGCTTCATTCTATGAAGACATACGTGACATAAGACATATGTGGTATGTATCACACTATAACTATGCTGTGAGTCTCACAACCCTGTCCGAATATCCTTTGCCCCCCCAAAAATTCGCGTGCTCCTACATCTTTGACCGAAAGATTGCCTTCTACCAAACACATAAGACAACGGTGTCTACAGTCGTACCAGACACGTGCAAAGCAATCTGATAAATCTGTGCAACTTGGTCAATGATTTTGAAATGCGGTGGAACGTCCCGAACTGCGATGGCTCTAACGATGGAAAGCATGTAATATCCTGGAAAAACCCGCACTAAGTGGCTCATTGTATATCGACTACAAAAAAAACAATAAAAACTGCTGATGGTTGTAGTAGACGCACAGCAAAGGTTCCATTGGCCGTGAAACGCAGCACCGCTGACCAAGTGGTGAAAGCCTGCACAGAATTGCACAACATGTTACGAATCGACTCGGCGTACTGCGAGGAAATCATGGGTGATCACAAGGATAGAAACAGAATTTTCATGATGAAACGTGGAGGCAGGGCTGGCGTTAGAAAGTGCGGGGCCCGATTAGAAACACTTTTGTGGGGCCCCACTCAGTGACGTGTGTAGAAATTTTGAGGGGATGCATCAAGTCACTGATGATAGAAATCGGTAATCTTACAATAGACGAGGCCCGAATGGGTGAAAAAAAAAAAAACACAAACTACAATGAACAGTGCTGGAAAACTCAATGATTCAAAGAATTGCAACACTCAATAGCGCCTATCTGGCCAGGCACTTCCATGGCCAGAAAGGAGGTTTTGTGTGTAGTGCCTTAACCATCTCTGCCTTGCCTTACCGAGGTACATTGGAAATTAACTTGGCTAAACATTACTTAGAAACAAAGACGATGCTTACTAAAGAAATTTGATGAGGGCGTTAAAAACCGTGCAGTTCACTTGGATTTTCGTTAAAAAACGCGCAGTTCACTTGGATTGGCAACAGATCCTACACTTACAAAATGCTGTGTGCCCCGCCAAGGATTTTTAAAGATTTAACCTTGCTGCCTACAAAGACATTTTGAGAGACCGCAACTGTTTTGTCTGAATACTGAGATGATTTTAAAGCAAGCGGAAACGTAGACCGGTGCAGAGGTGGTAAAGCTGGACCCATGCTGGCTCACCACTGAAAACGTAGAAATAGACACTTTGTTCAACAAATTTGTTTGAGAAATGGTGATTTGAGAGCATTTTGTCTGCCATAACAAGTGTGCAACAGTGTCACTAGTGGCAAAAATGCTTTTGGAAAAAAGTTACTTTTTATCAACTGAGCAAATTGTGAAGTAGTGACTTAGTTGAATGTTGATATTTGTGACAGGCAAAGCTAAACTATATATCTTTGATTGAGGAAAGTTTTATCATTCTGGGAAACCATGTATGCATTCATTTACTCCCCTGAACAAGGGAGTCGGAGGCTTATTTTATTAACACTTACCATTTTCAGCACCCTTTAAAACCATTATATGCTATTTGTATCAATATATTTTGCTTCTGCTCAATGAATGTTTCCTAAATGTCATAAATCAGGTGAACATTTAGATCTTGACCAAGAGGGGGCCCCATAGTAGATAGTCAAAATGTGACCAATATATACTCAGCCTGACAAAATTCCAATTTTGACATGCCTAAAAGTTTTGATCCACACTTCCTATATTAACTCTGACAACAGATTCAGAAAAAGCAGGCCAGAAACATCTTAGTACCAATTTTCAGATTTTTGGCTTGTACAAAACTGAAGCTATGGGCCTCAAAAACCTTGCAAAAGTAACATGGTGATCCACAAGGGCAAGAATGGGTTGTGTCCCTTACAGTTTAAAAGGCCATGAAATTTAAACCACTTGGAATTTTAGTCTGAAACTTGGGGATTTTTCATTGCTTTTGGTCCAAGTTTTAGGGAAACCTGAGACGGTGCCCTTGGAACTTTTCTCAATATTGGTTGAGTTGGCATGGAGTGACCCAAAAACCAATTAACACTTTCGGTACCGGCCCACGTATACATATATGTGAGGAGAAAACATGCACAGGGTACCGGGTGGCATATATATACGTTCTCAATGAAAATCCTGGTTTTATGGCCCTGGGAGCCAAAACAATGAGCTGTTTTAATGGCTCATGTGTTTTTTGGAAACTAGATATCATCTGAGTCTTTAGAGCCCTTACTCGGCTTTCTAGCTGATCTGGAGCCAAAATTAAGCCTTACAAACCAAAAATTCGATATCAATTCAAATCCCACAAAAAGGTAACCTTGGTAATTTTGCCTAAAAGCCACAACTCTCCAGCTGATTGAGCTAGAGAGCTGTTCAAACCCTCTAAAGACTCGGAAAGTCTTGTAGTTTACAATTTAAAGAATTTTTTTTAGTTTTGGGCTTGGTGCTTTTGGTTAATGACGTTACGATGGGGGCAGGTTTTGTGTTTTTTGGATGACATCATCAGTCGATCCAGTGAGCTGATTTTGTGGCTAAAAACTTTTTTGGTTTCTAGGTTATAATATGAGTCTTTAGAGCCCTTGATTGACATTCTAGCATTTTTGGGTCCAAAGTTATGGCCAAAAAATTCCAAATATTTCAGGAATTGCCTAGGGGATTAGTGGAGATTTCCCTAATTAATTTTCGGTATTTGGCATAATTTTGGAACCAGAAATAGAAAGTTCAACAAACTCTTAAAAGAGTCATATTGTAGCGTACTTTCCAATAAAAACACCAATAAAAAAATGACTCTTGGCGTTGGTGCCCAGGGCCTGATGACGTCATCCGGATGTAAACAAAATATGTATGAACATACTTCCATCATGCCAACATCAATAAAAAAACAACAACATCCAGATGTGAAATAATTTTTTTCATTGAAAACTACAATACTTTTTTTTAATGCAAATTACACTTGCCACCACCTTTGAGGGTTTGAACAGCTTTTTAATTTAATGGCGAGTTTTGGAGTTGCAAAGACTTGCCCAATGTGGGCAATTTGTACCTTTTGAAAGGAAAATCGTCCAGCTGTGAAGATTTTAATTAACAAACATTTATGTGTCTGATGTAAACGCTACTATATAATATTTGTTTAGGAGGCAGTTGCAATAGTATTTGGACAATCCTCCAATGGCATTTTGAATTTACGAGTAAATCCAGCTGGTGATGATTCCTCACAGCTACAGATTCGTACAAGTGTGATGTGAGTACACCAGGACATGAGTAAAATTTGTTTTGTGTTATATGTAAAATTGATTGACACGTTTGCTGCTGGTAAACGAATAAATTGTACCTAGAAATCCTGCATGAGCCACTATTTTTACGCCACTTTGCAACTCCATAACTCTCCAGTCGATTAGGCTAGAGAGCTGTTCAAACCCTCAAATAATGCCGCAAGTCTTCAAATCTGAAATGAACAAGAATTTTTTGGCTCTTGGTTTTGTTTTTTTGTGAGTAACATCAGTGGATTAGGTTTTTCGTCATTTTGGCTTATGTTACCTGACCCTGGACCCAACTGCTAGACGGAAGAATTTCGCTTACGTTTTAATTGGAAACTAGGCTAGAATCTAAGTTTTTGAACCTTTGATCCATTTTCTACTGTTTCTATGGGCAAAAAATGACAAATTAATGAATCGTCCAATTAGTGGAAAAATTATTTTGTTTTTAGGTGATAACTCTTGACCTTGGAACCCTAGAAAGTCAATCAAATGCTCAAAAGCTCAGATTCTTGCCTAGTTTCCAACAAAAATTTTAGCAAAAAACTTCTGTCCAGCGATTTGGGCCCAGGGCCAGGTAGCCTAAACCAAAATGGCCAAAAATACCCCCATTATGATGTCATTCACAACAAAAACAAAAAAACAAAATTTATTTGTGCATTGCTGACTCAAAGACTTGCTGCATCTTTAGAGGGTTTGTACAGCTCTCGAACACATTCGCCTGGCGAATTATGTAGTTGCTAAGACACGCTAGAAAGTGGAATTTTTCCCGAAAGTACCAGGAGCAAATGTGTTAAAAGTTTCGGTTATTGTTTGGGCTGCTGTACGTGGTGTAATATTGCATTTAACAGTGTTGATGTATATGTGATTTGGTTAGCATCAGACAGTGACAGAAATACAGTTGAGATGTGTTTACATTAGCTGTTAAAACGTTCGTTGGCGGTGTTTGCGATATGCACTGCTATGCGGGCGGGTTCAGGTGTGGTTTGAACTTGGTGCAGGTTGTACTTTGTGCGAGGCGGGCGTGGGGTGAGAAATTCTTTGTGTGGGTAACTGAATGTTGAGTCAAAACACATGAACTTAATCAGCTAAAAAATCACAAAACACGTGGATGTACTGAAGTTGTTTGCCAGCATTGCGCGTAGGACAGTAGGTCTGCAGCTGTTATTCAATTATGATGTAACAACACATTGTTGCGAAACATTAGCTCAGACTCTTGGCATGTGATAGGCAAGCAGTGCTCTCACTTTTGGGGGTTTTGTCCCTAGATTGGAACTTTTGACCCTTTTTAGGGATTTACGGAAAAGTATGAAAATGTGTAAAATGTACTATTTCAGTTTATTTTGTAAATCATATTGGTTCTATTTTTAACATTAATCATAGCACTTCGATCTCGTGCTGCACCACTGGTGTAGGCAGAGAGTGGAAGCGCACCCCAACAAGTTTTGGTAAAAAAACGGGCAAATCCCCTAAAATCAGTGGAAATCTGGGCAAAATCTTTGAAAACCTTCACAAAATTGCTGAAAATCTGACTAATGACATATAACACTATGTCATTGATCTTAGCAAACTCCTGAAAATATGAGCAAGAATGGCCACCAAAATAAAATACAGAGCTTGTTTTTGGAGGTCCCTTTTTTATGGAGTTTTTTTCTGGCAAGTTTGGGAGAATTCGGGCAAAAATCCTTCGCACCCCCAAAAATTTGCCTGCTACACCTATATGCTGCACCACCACAGATTTGGGGATTTTTTGGTACTGTTCTAGGTATTTTTGGAGCTGCAGTAGTGAGAGCCTTGTAGGCAAGTGACCATTTCCAGCTTCCAATGCTACCGTTGTACTTGGTGAGGAATAATTCAGTCTAGCAGCTTTCAAAATGGATAAGACAGCACTTTACGCACAGCTCGTCACAACTCGACTGAAACTTAGTTTTTATCACCTCAAATCTGTTGACTGCAGACGGTCAGATGTGTGGAATAAAAAGCATGAGCAGCTTGATTTTGCTGCTCGTTAGACTTGTCTTCAGCCGATGAGTTTTCAGAAGTTTTCGGACAGGTGTGGATTTGGGACAGAAAAAGCGCGGTGGGCGCTTAAATTGTGCGGGATGGGAACGGACAAAAAATTTCAACCCTCGCAGGACTGCACTGTAGAAACACGGAAGTGCTAAAGAAATTAAGTGCTGGCCGGTGATGCTGAAATTTTATCAGTCTCATAAACACTTATCTTGCTGTGAATAATTTCCAGCTGAAATTCCAAGAAAGTGCAACTGATATTTTTATCATTATAGTTCCATAGCCTACTACATTCGTTATTTTGTATTTGTTATGGTTCAAGGTCATGATTCTGGTACAAAGTAGCGTGTAGTTTGGAGATGACAGGATCTTACCAGGAGGCCTAACAAGTGATAGTGATATGCATAAAAGTTCAATTCAATGGACATAGGCCAGTTTTGTTTTCAAAATGAACTCAGAAATTGTTTATCCAAACAAACATACACTTGTAAAATCAATGTTGATATAAACTGTGCAATCTGCGGCTGTGGAGCGGTTTATATAGAGATTAAGATTGTTAAAAATGTGCTTGCAGAATCACTGTGAAGAAGAGCCCTTAAGTGAAATTGCTCTGATTTTACATCATGATGGAAAAGTGAATTATGAAAAATTAGTGTGAGACTTCTTGCACAACAAAGAACATGGTCAACTTTTAATTCTAAAAAAGCTGGTTTGGAAATGCAATGCTTGACTGGTTTTTTTTTCAGATAATTGCAGCGACAATTTCCTAGGCTAGCCGTCACCCCCTGTTGTTAAGACAAGTTCACTGTATACAAATAGTCAGTTAAATCATTTTGCTTTACTTGGAGTGACACTGTTTTAGGCCTACAACTTATTCAATCCCAGGGTTCCTATGCAATCTGGAAAAGTATGGAAAGGATTTCATTGTTTTAAAGTCGGGAAAATTTTTTTCCATGTTCACAACTGTTCTGACTCAAACGTTAGTTCTTAGGGAAATGTTGACTGTTCCAAAGCCCCCGTGTTAGAGGCTTGCAGTGGCTGCATTCGATATTTGATAAGCGTTAATGCTGAATACCTGCGATACAAAGGGCTTGTCATGTCAGCCAAGTAGATCCCTTGGATGCACCCCTGTTTCTGATAAATTTGCTTTATTGTTTATGTTTTTCGCAACAATTGAAAGCAAAAAATCTATCGCCAAATCGTCACACATGATATAACTTTGTGACACCAGTCACATTGCCACTGAAATAAAACCAATCAGACAAGACACCATTTTCACATGAAGTGTTTTTTACTCATAAATCAATCCAACAAGCAAGTTTGAAAGGTCACAATTTTTACAAAATATGCTGTCCAATTTTGATTTTTGATTCTGGTGTTTACAGTGAAATGATAAAAGCCATTTCGCTTGACTGTTTAGTGTTTATCATAGCAAGGCCAAGAAAAATGTGGTTATTTTCAATACCCTCTTCCAAAGAACCACTGTTGCTGATAATGCCAAAAAACTCCCAGATAATGTCAAGGCTTACAATGACATAAAATAGGGTGTTGGCATTGTCAATCAAATGGCAAGGAACTTCCACCAGACAATGGCCAATGCATTTGTTTCATACTGGACTTGGCACAAGGAAGTCGCGTGGAACAACATAGACAGAAGAGCTTTTCTTCAAATGGCTAATGAGCTATCTGGGCTTCATAGATGATAGGAGCAACAGACAAGCGAAACGAGCAACACTGAGAAAAGACAGCTGTAACAAGAAACATCAGATGAAGGGCAAAACGACAAAATACTGCCAAGTAAAGAGCGAATGTAAGACGAATCGCACAGTGGGCACTATCAGGTCACTCTGTGGAATGTCCACTGCTGAAACAAGACATCTGTGCATGAAACAGGGTACCTAACAATACCACACAATGACATTCTAGGATTTTTCGCCTCTGTTTTTTTACATTGGTTTTGAATCTTTTTTTCAATAAAGTCACATGTGTAAAAACACAACTCCTCAGCCGATTGCTCTAGATAGCTGTTCAAACCCTCAAAGGACTTGGCAAGTCTGGATTCGTAATAAAGATTCCAGAATATTCCAGAACCTCTGAATGTTCCATAACGCAAATCCCTACCCCTGACCTAACCCCCAGAACTGAAGTTTAAAAAATGTGGTTGTTAATCTGTTCCTTGAATGTGCGGTTTCCACAGTCAATGACATGAAAAGCATCTTTTGTAAGTCCAAGTGAACTTCATGGCATTGCCATGTGAAAAGAAACAAGTGCAAGCATGTGTTGTGATTAAAAAGCTTGTGGGGCTTTTTGTGATTAAAAAGCTTGAAATTATTGTTTTCTGACAGGTATAGATGGCCCAATTCACTGGGCAACGAATTTTTGGTCTTGTTTTTTTTTATTTTGATTTTTTGGTGTTTCTTGATGTTTTTTGGTGCGCTGAGTCCGAAAATGACATTAGTTTTTTCGTAGTGTCAGCCGTTTTTCTGTAATTTGAAAATTCCTGAACTTTGGAAATGACATAATTTTCCTGGGATGCAATATGCTTTAGATAAACTTCAACAATTTTTTATGAAAACGCAACTTGGCATGTCAGTTTGTTTGATCAAAATCCTAGCAGACACCAAAGAATCACTTGGTACTGTGATGTAATCCTCCCTCGCCCCTACTGGCGTGTGAGCCAGCTGGTGGCGAGATCTGGGAGGTAGATTGTGAACGTGTTATAACCATGATACTCAATACTTCTTACTTAACTTCCTTGGTTTTACTCTATTCTTCAAATAGTCGCTACCCCCACCCCGCTATCCGCTCTACCTCTTGTGAGGTCCATCCCCGCGTGGGTAGGCCCTTTTTAATATTTTATTTTTATCTACAGGTACACATAAAATAAGCCTACAACGCATGTTTAATACAGTAGTACAAGTCAATACAGTAAGCTACAAAACCACTAGGCCTAAAAGTGGACGCTCAAACGGCATTTCCTCTTGTATATTTGTTTTTCCTCTCCAATCAAGGTCCAGACATAATCCCCCATCATGGCCTCATCCCATCTTCCTTGATACCTCGTCTCCATCACCTGAATATCCTGATGAAAACGTTCACCATGCTCTTCGCTCACGTCCGTTAAATTTGGCCTAAAAAAATCTAAGTGAGAATGCAAAGAGTGCATTTTCATTGACATCCTGCATCCAAGCTTACAGTATGATTGCAGTAAGGCTTCCACAAGATCTTCGTAAATATCGGCTTTATATCTTCCAAGAAAACCATGCACAACTTCGCAAAACGACTGCCAAGCATCTCTTTCTAAATCATTCATTTTGTCTTCTAATTCCTTGGAGCCAAGCATTTGTCGAATCTGGGGTCCTGTGAATATACCACCTTTTACCTTTGCTTCGGACAGTTTTGGAAACATTGCTTGCACATGCTTGATAGCTTCACTGTCTGATGTCAATGCCTTTTATGAACTGCTTTTCAAGACCAAGCTTTATGTGGAGTGTTGGCAACAAAATCTTTTCTCTCTGAACTAGAGGTTGGCGAATCACATTGTGTGCACCAGAAGTTAATTCTTCTCTTGAGGGGCCACAACTTTCTTGAGTAATGCTGTTCATCAGCTCTGCTATTCCAAAGGCAGAGAAAGCAGGAATATTTTGTATACCCCCCTTGTTGACCGAGTAAGAAGGCTAACATCTTGAAATCCCCACATAACTCCCAATTATGGCTGGTGTATTTGGTCATGTCTAACAAAGTTTTAACATTTTCATATTCTTCTTTCATGTGAACAGAGTGACCCACAGGAATTGATAGAAATTCATTGCCGTTGTGGAGCAATACAGCTTTCAAACTTTTTGCTGAACTGTCTATGAACAAGCGCCAATCTGAGGGGTCGTAGTCTAGTCCAATTTCGTTAAAAAGTCCAAATATGTCTGAGCAATAGCACAAAGAACGAGGTTGTGAAACGGTGAAAAAACTTGCAAAACTCAAATGTCGTTTTCTATACTTAGTTACCTTGCAGGTAGGATTTAGCAAATGCCACTTTTTGAGTCGTGAGGTCAAAAGTTCTGCATTTTCTTTGGTTAGTCCCATACTACGGATCAAGTCATCCATTTCTTGCTGATTAGGAAAGTGCGGCTCTTTGCTTGTACTAGCCTCATCAAAGTCTGCATCTCTGCCTTCTTCAGAAGCACTGGCACTAGAAAGTGACTCTAGCATGGGTGGCTTAGGAATAGGCAAATCTTCACAATGTGGCACTGGAGCAATTGAGGATGGTATGCTGGGGTAAACAATACTTTTTTGTCTTTGCTTTTTCTGTAGTGGGACACATTTACCATGCAAAAATAGCAGTCAGTTAGATGGTTAGTAGGCTCCCGCCAAATTCTAGGAATTGCAAATGGCATACACTTTATTTTTCCTCGTAACCATCCTTCCAAGGTTGACCCACAACTTCTACAGCAAACATGAGGAGCCCATGTTTTGTCTTGGTCTCCGACAGGCATGCCAAAGTAAGAACTATATGCAGAGACAAGTTTCGTTCTGGGAGAAATCGTGTGTTTTTGTTGCTTGTTGCCTATGTAGTATCCACATATGGGGGGTTCGGGTTGTCTGTGAGTGACGTCATAAGTGGAGGACTTTTAGGCCACCTTGGTCCACTTTGCCTGGCCCTGGGCGCCAACCGTTAGGTGGTAGTATTTCGCTGAAGTTTTTACTGGAAACTAGGCTACAATCCGAGTCTTTTGATACTTTGGATGACCTGCTGGGGTTTCAGGTTCAAAA
>Ga0210059_1005922_pt1 | contig 19650 bp, 10 predicted proteins | sample Ectturendosymbi2_FD_188042 | JGI IMG/M metagenome (GOLD analysis project Ga0210059, IMG submission 188042) | Ecteinascidia turbinata endosymbiont from Florida, USA - Sample 2 (SPAdes) (version 2) | ecosystem: Host-associated > Tunicates > Ascidians > Unclassified | place: Key West, Florida... | reverse complement strand
TGATCTTAGCGATCTCAGTGATCTTAGCGATCTCAGTGATCTTAGCGATCTCAGTGATCTTAGCGATCTCAGTGATCTTAGCGATCTCAGTGATCTTAGCGATCTTAGTGCGGCGATCTTAGTGATCTTGTGGTATGTACAAGTGTCCCAGCATGAAATGTGGAATTGCCCCTAAAATTTCAGTAGAAATAGATTAACTACAGGCAAACTTTTGATTTTCTTGTAAAGTTTACCAAAACTTTTGTATCTGATTTTTCAAGCTGATTTCTTTCGCGACCCCAAATGGGGTTGCGACCCATAGTTTGAGAAGCGCTGCTTTAGCATCATAATTGCATCAAATTAAACTTGTGATTCCATTCCTGATTATGGCTATTAAAATTGATTAAACGATGAAATTAATACTAATACACAGAGATGAAGTCGTTAAGATGTCGTGCCTTAGATTAACACCACAAACATAGACAAACATCAAGAAAAACAAATGCCTGTCTTAGACAAACACAACTAGATGGCAGCTAATTACAAAGCTGAGCTGTGCCACTGAGTATGCCAGTGAAGTTGCACAGGTCAAGATATTGCTATATATTTTAAAACCAAGTTTGTTTAACAAAAAACAATTTCTAGCTACTTAATAACCACCTGCTTAACAGGGGTATCCACTGTGTATGTGCACAGCACAACATTTCCTCTGCTCCAAACTACTGTATTCCCAGCAACATAAAGCTCTTCCTCAGCTCCATTATGCAATCGCACATTCCATGACTCAGCACTCTAAAATTCAAACAAGCATCAACACTGTGGCAGCTTACAAGTTAGCACTACTTCACGTTGGCTCTGATTTTTGTTTTCAGTGAAAACCTTCGGTGCTGTTGTACAAATATAATGTACTTCGAAATCCTGCATTGAGCTGCTATTTTCACACCACTTTTCAACTCCATAAGTCGCAAGTCGATTGTGCTAGAGAGCTATTCAAACCTCAAAAGACTCAGCAAGTCTTCTAGTTTGTAATGAAAACAATTTTAAGTTTTGCGTTTCAGGTTTTTTATGGGTCATGTCCTAAGTGGGTTAGGTTTAGGTCTTATTTGGCTGAGATTATTAGACCCTACGCCCAGGGACAGATTTAGGAAGCATGGGGCCCTAGGTCATCTTAGTTTTTGGAGCCCCGCGCAAGTGCGACCTATTTGGTCATTTGTCTGAAAAACGTGAAAGTATGCCCCTCTTATGTGTAGTGCCCCGTCAAAAATATACCTTTTTTGTGCTAACTTTGGTTCTACAATTGCACTAGATCTTCAACAAAAATTTAAAAGCCTTTCCTACATTCTTCTAAAAAATAAATGGCATTGCAATCTTTTCTTAGAATTTATAGCTCGTTTGTGTAGTTCAAAAGTTCTCTTCGTTAAATTTCTGTGATTTCTAACATTTTTATTAGGTTTGTTTTACGGATATACGCATTATCATACGGGACTGTGTTGCCACCCTCGAAAATATCGTCTAGCTGTTGATCTGATTATCTGTACATAAACTCCTTTTTTACAGTAAGCACATCCATTCAGTGGACACAGGGCTTATTTATGTTGTTTAGAAGTTGTCATTTTCCAAGCAATACAAAATATAGTGTTTTAATCCTCTATCTATGCCATAGGCCGATTGTAAACAGCATGAAGATAAGTTTGGCACAGCAGCAAAGTATCGTCGCAACGCACTCAGTTAACCGTATGAAGTAAGCCTAATGTAGACACGTTATTCCAAGTGAAGCTCACGAGAAACTGTTCAACTGATTTAACTAACATATAGAGTTTCAACAAGCAATCTCTGTTTGCGGGAAATCTTGTAAAAACCACCAAATGTAGAATCCAATGCTGACAATAGGCTATTGTTTTTCATCAGAGTTTTGCAGTGTCTGGCGGTCTTGCGTTGTTGCAAGCTTTTTGTCAGTGGAAAACTGAACATCAATTAAGTTTCTTTCTTTTTCATTCTTTTTCTATAACCGCTTTCATACAGACGGCCTGGATCTCTCTCACTCCCAGATGCACAGTATTATTGTGTTGTTACTATACTGATAAGAGTCTAAAGTAGACATTTGCATTTCTGCTCATTTCAAGGTAAATTATAAAGTTATGCCTCTGCGCAGTTTCGCAAAATTTTAGTTAAAATTGAGTCACCATAAGAAAGAGTTGTGCGGGGCCCTAGGCCATGACCTATGTGTGAATCTATCACTGCCAAGGCCCCAACTACGTGAGGAAAGTATTTCGCTAAAGTTTTTAATGGAAACTAGGGTTAAATCCAAGTCTTTTGAGCCTTAGATTGGCTTTCTAGTGCTTATGGTTCAACGTTAGGGTAAAATAACCAAAATTTGGGTAAATAATCGTTTTGGATAATTTTTACCCAAATTTAGGTTTTTTGGTCACAAGAGAATTTATTGACACAAGTGTTTATGTCATAACTTTTGAACCAGAAATGCTAGAAAGCCACTCAAAGGCTAAGTTATGGCCTAGCATAATTGGCAGGCAAGTTGTAATGTTGGTAAGTGATGGTAAAGTGGTTCACATGGGTCTAAAAGGTAAAAACAACCTGGTTCCACAGGTTTCACTGGCCAAGTAGCTAGTCTCCACAACAGACTTGGACAACTAAATAATTCTAGTTTTCTAGTTTAGTGAATTAGAGTGAAATGACAGTAATTCTAATTTTAATCTACTTTACTAAAAGCTTCAGTGCTCTAATTTTAATTCTAGTCTAATTTCCAATTTTGCCAAAAATGCTAATTTGTCCAACGGTATTTTTAAAGATGAAATGAGAATGTATTCTTATGCAAGTAAAGTGCAACAAAATGGTCACAAGTGCCATGCCGCCATCCCATCACTTGAAATGTGAAAACAGTAAACACTCGATGAATTTCTTTTCTCATTCAATTATTATTACTATGTCACATTGCCTATCCACTCATACAGTAGTCACCAGGTACTTTGCAACAGTCAGTCAGTTGTGATGTTTTAGGGCATGAGTCTTCAAACTATGGCCCATGGACCAAATCCAGCCCGCAAAGACATTTTGGCAATAATAAAAAAAATTTTACGAAAAACTGTTGATTTGGTAGAATGTAACATATCCCAAAACAACCTAACTGCATAAGATGTTCGGCCCTTGCGTTGTGTAAGATTATGTAAAATGACTCCGTAAGAGGACTCTGACAGAACAAGTCTTCAGCCATACAGGCGAACTGTACAGCGAGAAACGCACCAATCTTGGCAAACAAATCTTTTCATTCTCATGCTTACAAGAAGTAAATCCAGATTTGGACATGAACTGAACTTGAAATGAAGTTGCTTTGATTTGAGTAAATGTCATTCTAATTCGAATTTTAGTTCAATTTCCGTTTTTCAAAATTATGCTAATTTTAATTCTAATCTAATTTCTGATAGCTAAGTTAGCTCTAATTTTAATTCTAATCTAATTTGGAAAAGCTAAAAAAATTCTAGTTGTCCAAGTCTGCTCCACAAGGGCACAATGAAGTCTAATCAATCAGCAAGTTGTTAAATACGACATTAATTTCATAACACTACGCATCCTCAGTACTGAAATCTGCAAGCAAGGCTTGCATGTGAAAAGTTTAAAAGCTAAAGCAAGAACAGAGAAAGCAGGCAAACCCAAGACAAAAATAAACAAATTAAAATTCAAGTTGCGGCAAATAAGCTGGTAAATACATTCTCAAATTCAGATTATTTTCATTAAAACTGGAAAAATATCTGATGCTAATTACCAAGCAACAAACCCACATTGACACAATCAGGCTGCAATGACTCAAAACAGTGTAAGTAGAATGCATAAGCAGAATTATATTTATAAGTCTGACAGACACACGTTGCTCTAACGAGCACCTTAAAAGTTGAAGGTTAGCGCTGTGAAGGGAGTTTCAAAAATCGATAACTACATGGGTGACAAAAAATGTCAAGCAAGTTTAAGCAAATTAGAATGAAAAAAAAACAATGAACAATGCAGAGTTAAATGGGAAAAACTGCAAATCAGTTGAAGTTATGGCTAAAAACCAACATTTTTGAGAAACTTGAAAAACCATTGCATCTTTCTAACCAATTACGCTAGAGGGCTAATTGACGCCTCAGAAGATCTGAGTTTTCATCTAGTTTATTCTAAAATATAGGTAAATTGGCACTTGAAAATTTTTTACAGGTCCTAGTGATATCATTGAGCCACCATGCTGCCCCACAAAATTTTTAAACCCAAAAGCACCCAACTCTTTCAAAATTGGAACTAGAAAACTTTCTGCATCTTTTGATGACTTCATTAGCTCTGGTGATTTATAAATGAAAACTTCAGCACTACTCAAGTGGCTCATGCGTTCTCTAAAGGGTTCACATAAAAATGTTTGGAAAAATGAATATGTGATTAACTGAATTCATAATTCATCTGTATTTACATCAACTTGTATTCTTCACCAACTTATACAACTTTTAAATTTGTAAACCAAAATTAAGATTCCATCAGAGTAGTCTTACAAACACTGATACTCCCACACCAAATTTTGCTAAAGAAAAGATGAAGTTCTGTGATGTACTTGCCCAAGAAAACTCAAAAAGTTGTACATTTACTAAGTAGTTTTGGGACTTCACTTCCAAAGCTTCTCAATAATTAGGCCTGAATATAAACTTCTCTAATCATTTAAATTGAAAATGGGTATGATTTAAATAAGGTATGCATTGCAATTTGCAAGCAAACTTTTGGATTGCCAAGCCACCTATGGCACACTGCCCAGTGGCCAAGCATGAAACAAATCATCAAGAGACAACAAAATATTTAAATCATAAGCCTACAATATCTTGATTCTAACAGACAAAACTCTTTTAGGAAGGAAATCACAAGACAATGAAATGGAAATCCACAAACATTTAGCTGATTTGATTTTCCAAGCTTAGTATCTTACTTCTAAGAGAGCATCAAAATCAACTGAAAACTAGTTTTCTGTGAAATACAAGACACACCTTTTCTATGCAATACAAGACACATCTAGAACTGAGAATCTTCACATCTTTGTTCAAGTTCATCATGAACTTGAACAATTTACAATAACTCAAGCTTGGCTATGTAATCAACAACTTCTGACATAATACTAACAATATAAAGTGACACTCCAGTGAATAACAATAACATCTTTGCAATTTTCCTACTTCTGTCAGCATTGCACTTCACAAGCACAGGCAAACAAAACATACGCCAGCTTTGTAATAAGAAGACATGTTGCTGTCGGGAATTCATCAGCATGACTTTACACAGGTAACTACTTTAGAGTGTACCATTGAAGAAATACTTGATCTAAAGCAAAGCAGTCATGTATAACAGGGGTCTCCAAACCATGGCCCACGGGCCAGATCCGGCCCGCGAAAACATTTTGTCAACAATAAAAAATTAATATAATTGTGAAAAATTCACTGATTTGTAGAAGGTAACATATCCCGTAACAATCTCATAGCGTAAGATGTCCAGCCCTCGAATTGCTGTATGATGACTTATGTGGTCCTCGGACAAAAAAGTTTGGAGACCCCTCATGTATAACATACCTCTGGTTTATCATTAAGAGATACTTGACTCAATGTCCCAAGAAGAACACTCTGAGAGTTTTTCAAATTGTTTGGTTGATGAAAATGCAGACAAAGCATACCTAAACAGAAATTTTATAAAAGAAGACCTTGACATAAGTCTGACAACAAAGTAATATTATGTGAGGATAAGATATTATTGTGAATGCTTTCTTTCAACAATTTTGTTACTGGGTGGTTTGCCCAAAAATGTGATGGTTGATGGGCAATCGGCCATAATTGTAAAAAAATTAACCCATTTGTCACAAATGCTTTTCAGTCCCATAATCTGCTTTTTCTCTTTAGTCTCCATGAATAGATCTATGTACTTACAAGAAAAAAACATTGTGGCTGATACTCAGATCAAAAATTTTTGTCCAGAAAGATTGAGCTATGTGACACAGTAAGTTTGACTCTTTTTTTTTGTTCGTTTTTCAAAGATTGACATATATTTTTATTTTTTTAAATAACCAAAAAAATTCAAGTCGTTTGCTGGGGGTAACGTCACAAGTAGGAGTCTTTTTGCATTTTTTGGCCACCTTTACCTGGACCTGGACCCCAACTAATTGATCCATTCTTTTGGCTCAAGTTTTTTTTCGGAAACTAAGCAAAAATCTGCGTCTTTACAGCCCTTGAATGGCTTTCTAGCATATCTGTGGCCAAAATTATGGATAAAAAAAAAATTGGTAAAATTTCTGCACCCACAAACCCTAATTTGGGTTGGAACACACCCCTTCTCTATATGGACAACATTCGCCAGCGGATTGAACTAGAGAGCTGTTAAAATCTGCTTTGAATCGGGAAAGACTTATAGTTCAGACTGAATAAAACAATTTTCACCGTGGCATTTCAGCCTTTCTGGCCATGTTTACAAAACCACAGGATGTTTTGACAGGTCTGTCAAAACAATCCATGACATCAACATCCCGTGGGAGTTCAAAAATCAAGCCGAACCAGTGGTGCAAAACTGCACGAGATCTAAATGCATTCTAGGCTATAGTATGAGCTTTCAAAGGGTTTGATGCACATTCTAGCGTTTCTAGTTGATAAGTTATGGCAAAAATGGTAGAATATTAATTGGGAAAATCCCCACTGATCCCTGATAATCCCCTGGGAGTTTCCTGCTATATTTGGAATATTTTTGGCATAACTTTTGAACCAGGAATGCTAGAAACTCAATCAAGGGCCCTAGAAACATGTATTCTCGCTTAGAAACCAAAAATATTGTGAGCCAAAATATTGGCGTGTTGGATCGGATGATTATGTCATAAAATAACCAAAAGACATACCCCTGTCATGATCCCAGTGGCCCAAACCCCCACCCAAATTTTCAAAAATTTTTTTTATTCTAAACTACACAACGCCACTAGTCATTACAGGGTTTGAAAAACTTTCTAGCTCAATCTGCTGCCGAGTTACTTTGGTTATAGCTGGCCAAAGTTTTTCCTGAAAGGGAAAAATATGCCTTTTTTGAAACCTTTTGAATTTTGCCAAAAACTGGGTTTTTAACCCATAATTTTGGCTACAGATATGCTAGCAGGTCAATCAAAGGCTCTATCGACGCGGATTTTGGCATAGTTTTCAAGAAAACTTTGATTCAAAAGAATGGGTCAATGGGTTAAGGCGCAGGGCCAGGTAAAGGTGGCCAAAAATTTGAAAACATGCCCTCATTGTGACTCACCTCCAGAAATCGCGAAACCGAAAACAAAAAATGTTTTTTTCGATGTCAACTAGAAAGACTTGCTGAATCCGTAAAGGATTTGAACAGCTCTCTTGCTCTAGCAGCTGGCGATTTTTGACCAAAAAAAGGCCGGCCAATCGCTGCCATTAAAGGATCAAACTATTGCTTTTCTAAACTTTGCAAGCATTTTACATCTAAGAAAAACATGCTTGGTTTAAAAAATCCATGGTTGTTTCTAGAAAACAGGCTTGTTGAAGCAACAAATACTCAGATAAAACCTTACTAGGACTATCAAACAGAGTTGAAGCAAGGTAGATAACATGCCTGATAAAAAGATTGACATTAAAAGAACAATTATATTTGTAAGAAGGTTGAAGGATTACTATAATACTAAGTCAAGCAAAATGCAATAAACAACAGGAGCTCGAATGATGCATCAGCATGCCAATGTATATTGGCCCCATATGGCAATGTTGCCGTACGTATCATATCAATAAGTACAGAATATACAGACTGCTGCACAATCGTCCCAACAAACCCAGCTATGATGGAACATTTGCTCATGAGTTTTTGCATGGTAAGCAGATGATTCTCTGTGAACAAATAAGGGCACGTGCTGTAGTGGTTGACAGTTGTAGTGACCCAACTTTATCAGTGTAGCTTAGTGCTGATGTGTCACCAGAAGTATACTTTTTGTTAAAACAAAAGAATAGATTGGCTTGGCATTGATGGGATTTCATTTGTTTCAAACAAAAACAATGCTTAATTTAGATCGTAGCTACTTTAAATCATTTCACCAAGTCTATGGTGATATAATTTAGGTCAGCTTGACTTTTGTGTATCTTAGTAAATGTAACACCTATAATTACAAAAACCTACAAATTTTTATTTCAGTTGAAAATCAAGTGCTGTATCCAAAAAAATGCTTTAGAAGCTTCCATGAAATTGTTACAACACTAGATAATTTCATAAGTGACAAGGCAGTAGCTATAGAACCATCAATAAATCTTTGAATTTGACACCGTATTCAACCTTCTCTTGTAACGTGACAGTAACGCACAATGAAGGAGAATGCAATAGGCTTTGTAGAAACATAGTGAACACGAAAGGTAACCTAAAACCTAACCGTAGCCCTAACCTAATGCTAAGCTAAGCTAACACTAAATGCTATGCTAACCCTAAGCTAACCTTCCTAATGCTACCCTAACACTAACCAAACGCTAACCCCTGAAGTAAAAGTTTGTAAAGTTTTGAAAAAATGACGAAAAACTCAAACTGGTCCCATAAATTGAAACGTGCAAGCAGTCACTATTACGAAAACGTAAAGCATCAAGTTGAGAGGCGAACCCTCAACCATTGGCATGACACACTTGGAACTTATTCGCTAGGCTACCAGATCGACAATGGTTGAATAACAAACTGATCGCTTTATTCGAACGGCATCATACGAGGTGGTACGGTATGGTCGAAAAGTTTTGAAACAGGAAAATCCATGAGTGGTTTCGTAGCCACTTCCTCGTCACAATCATCATCATCATATTACATAATAGGCTAGTTAGAAAACATGGCTATTTTTTAATACAAACTTCCCTTTCTCAAAAGGCAGTGGCTATAGATATGCCTGTGGATCTTGAAATTTGAGAACTTATTCATATGCCACCTGTGACGTAATAGTAACACATGACTAAAGTGCAGTAGGCCTGGTAGAAACAAAGTAAACGTAAAAGATAAACCCTAAACCTAAACCGTAAAGGTAAAATGTAAACCTGAAAAAAAGTAATGTCGGCAAGGTGAGAGTCGAACCGAAAACCATTGGCATAGCAGCCGCCATGCATAACCACTACACCATGTGACCCATGCCATTTGAGTGACAAACTGACCCTTTTTATTTGAATTGCCTTAGGGCAGGCATATCCGCAGTCACTTCCTTCTCAAAAATATGATATGTAGCCTAATGCACTGCTAAACCTGTACCCACATACATTGCTATTCCTCTGGCTGCATTACAGGAAAGGGTTTAGAATTACAGATTAGAACTAACTAGAGTCAATTCATGACAGGCACATGCAATAATAGGTTTGGAATTGGTTAGGAAGACAATTCAGCATACACATCATTAAAAGATTAATAAATAAAAAATTAGCCTAAATGTTGATGCAATTGAATAAACCACAAGGTTAACACAACCTTTTTCATTCATATTAAGATGTATTTTTAAAAAATATGAACACATATTACAAACCTGGATGCTGTGAGTATGTATGCTGCCCGCAAGGAATGAATTCTTTTGGATCCAAAGGAACAATCATTGCGTGCATTTGCAAACCAAAAAATTCCAAAAAACAATAAATCGCAACGATTTGCCCTCAGAATTTATCCACCAAACTGTATATAACCGCACTTTCGAGTTTGGAGTGTACCTGACTAGGCCTATTAGTGACTACCGACCGCAGGACAGAGGTGGCCGGAAGAGTTGGCAAGGGCCACTAACCAACCACAGTCCAGTCTTCGGGCCGTCCGCTAAAGGTTTTTGAACAGTCCGCTAACAATTTTTTAGCGGTGACGTCATTCCGGGCCGCTGCGGTCTGCTCACCAATTAAGCCGGTTTACACTACAGCCAGAGATGAGCGGACTGTGAAATTTTTCAGTCCGAGTCCAGTCCTGATACGATAAAATTGAATCCGATCCAATCCTGATCCGCAATTTTTTGAAAATCATCAGTCCGATCCAGTCCTGAACCGCCAATGTAAAATCATGTATTTTTATTTTGCCTCATGAGGCAAAAAAACTACTGGAGCTATTTTGCCTTTAGCCAAATAGGATTGGTTGAAGGCAAAATAGATCCAGTAGTGCTTTTGCCTCATGAGGCAAAATAGACACAGCCTTTTGGCATTTGCAAAATTTAGTAAGGAAGTGTCTATTAGGCATCAGAGGGAAAAACACTGCTGGAGTTATTTTGTCATTAGGTGAATCCGATTGCTTGTATTGGTCAAGTGACAAGGTTGATACACTTGGAATAGCGTAAGGTCCTAGCTACTTGAGCTAAAAGCCTAAACCTAAAACCAAACCCAAAACCTAAGCCCATAATTTAAACCCAAAACCCCAATGCCAAAACTTAAACCACAATGCCAAAACCTAAACCCTAAACGTAAACCCTAAACCAAATCCTAAACCCCAATCTCAAAACCTAAACCCTTAACCTAAAGGCAGTGTCTGTTTTGCTGCCAAGATGGCAGCAGCAAAAGGCTTGGTAGAAACGAAGTGCTGTCAGTGTAAGTAAAAGATAAACCTACAACCTAACCTTAACCCAAACCGTAGCCCGAACCTAACCCTAAGCTAACCAAACACTAAGCTAACACTCACCTAACCCTAGTCTAACACCCAGCTAACGCTAAGCTAACCCTAACCTAACACTAATCCAAACCCTAACCTAACCCTAACCTAACCCTAACTTAACAAACAACATAAATCCTTAAACGTAACACCTAAGTAGAGCCTGGAAAAAAGCAAACAAAAAAAACAAAATGAAAGTCGGCAAGGTGAGAGTTGAACCGAAAACCAAAAGCATAGCAGCCTTAACACCTAACCGTTACACCACGAGCAGGACGGAATTTTCTGGACAAAGTGACATTTTTCTTGGTATTACGTCATGCCACGAGACCGAATCTTCGACCAACAGAACAATAGCTTCAGCTGATCTGTTTCCGCAAGAATATCGCCGGTAAAATAGACACTACCTAACCTAAACCCTTAAACAAAACCTATACCTATAGGCTACCCTAAACCCAAAGCTTTTTCAAAAAGTACATAAAAAGCACTCCCATCAAAGGTGTAATCTCTACTAACTAAGCCAAAGCAAATCGAGGGAGCAGAACTTATGAACAATCGCACAGCAGGCATAGACATTAAACACTCAACTTCGCTCACCTTGCTGTTGCTACCAGTAATACGAGCTCAACTTTATGTGTGGACAAAGGTGGACACAGTTTGAACAGCACGATAGTCCCAGAAGAGCTTTTTCCGGAAATGGCAAAATATACACTACCATTTAACAACTCTGTAAAATCAGCCTAAAATTTTTGATATGGTGAGAATAACTACATTAAAACAACAAAATTTCTCTCAGTCCGGTCCAGTCCAAATTCGTCAATTTTCAAAAAAGAAATTCAACCTGTAAAGAGTGTTTTCAATTCCGCTGCGAACCACTGAGGAACATTTCATCCGGAGATTTCCCAACGTTCTCTCGCTCGTCGTGGTGCTCCTTTCACTGGCCTAACATGATTCGCTTTATTTAACATCTTGCAGATCAGTGTAGAAACATGGCTTATATAGCAGTTAGTACGAAAGTAGCCCTTGACATTTACCTGCGCAAACGAAAAGTTCTTTACTTAGTATTGCTGTATTTATACATCCATCGTCGCCATAAAAGACGCAGACGTTTCTGGATGCACCCGATTTTGAGAAGAAGGAAGAAGCTAGGTAGGTACAATGGTCAAACGTTTAGGCTTACTGCATGTGATCTCAATATTGATGATAGTCCTTCAATGGCAAGTGGGATCCAACCGCTTCCAACGAGCCCAGTGTTTTTAAGGCATTTTAGGAAGGGAAATTGGGTCCCTAGCTTTGAAAATTGTGTCCCTAGAATCAGCGAAAATTACCATCAGGTCCCTAGAATCGGAGAAAATCGGGTCAGTAGAATCAGAGAAATCGGGTCCCTACAGGTCCATACCGGGTAATTATCATTTTGCTTGAAAAAAAACTGCACGAGCCTACTACTTATACGATATTATTTAAAATGTAAAGTTGTATGTGCTAATCGGGATATACAGCTCGGTGCAGAAGGCAAAACTACTTCAATAAAACTTTTGAACCCCACTGCCACATGCAGCTGGCTATTTTTGGGTAGGCCTACATTTGTAAGCTTGTCATTTGTGAAGCAGGTGATCTCTATTGCTTAGCGAACCCAACGACATTTCATGCACCTTTTGACGCAGGAGGATATCATCGACTTGTGTTGGAAATGCGACTTGAAAGAGAAGCACACTTCCAAATGTATCTTAGAATGTCACCGCATATGTTACGAACTTGCGCGCGGCTTTAGCTCGCTTACCGTATATTCCCTCTTGTGGCGGTTTTTCGTACTTGCTGGTTGGGAGCACTGGGTGTGGCGGAAACGCACGAGGTTTCAAGGAGGGAATTGAAAAGTTAGTGTATAGGGCTGGAGAAGGCATATTTTTTGGTAACGGTTTCCACCGTGCTTGTTTGACTTTACTTAACGATTTCCCCAGTGCTTTGTCCTTTTGTGACGTCTGTGTTTTAGTCCGTGTGCTGTTTTGAGGCAGTCAGTGTCGTGTAGTACAGTTTCTCTGCCGTTTTGTGTTACTTCTGATTAAAGAGACTTTGTTCTCACTGCGTGCTGGCAGCTCAGAGTTAGTAAGTCAGGCAAGTCTGTTTGTTACACGGCTTGCTCAAGATAGTTACGGGACTGCAGATTAGCAGGGGTGCGTTCGCGGTGTGAGAACCATTAACCAAACCTTCCCAAACCCCAGCACTCAAGGCCTCTGGCACCGTAGGTTTTCCTACAGCATACCTTTGACTATTTATTGACAAAGGTCAGTCCATTAATAAAGAAAGCTCGCACAATTTATCGAGCACCCATATCTGCAGCAAAACGACTTGCTATCACGCGGCGGTGAGTGTACCCTTGTTTTCACTTGAAGTCTGTTCAAACTGTAATTGCAGTAACGTGCATCGCTATGTTCGTTGCAGGTTTCTGGTGACAGGAGATAGCTATCAAACGATTGCCTTCTCCGACCGAACACATAAGTCAACGGTGTCTACAGTTGTACCAGATACGTGCAAAGCAATCTGGAGAGTGCTGCAACCAGTCTATTTACCGTGTCCAGACAGATGCATCTGGATGAACTTGGTTAAGGATTTTGAAATGCGATGGAATTTCCCGAACTGTGCCAGCTCAATCGATAGGAAGCATGTAATCCTGTAAGCACCTGCACTAAGTGGATCATTGCACTTCAAGTACAAAAAATCCTACAGCATTGTCCTGTTGGCTGCAGCAGACGCACGATACAGATTCACATTTGTTGACGTTGGTTCATATGGAAAACAAAGCGATAGCAATGTGTTTGCTAACTGTAGCCTTGCCCAATGTTTGAGTACAAATAGTTTAGATATTCCATCCTGTAAACCTCTTCCTGGTACTCAAGAACCACTTCCAATAGTTTTTGTGGCTGACGAACCATTTCCTCTCAATGACAATTTAATGAGACCTTTTCCTGGACAGCAGTTGATACCAGAGAAGCGAATATTCAACTATCGTCTATCTCGTGCGAGAAGAACAGTAGAAAATGCTTTGGGGATCATGTCCTCTCGCTTCGGGGTTTTTAGAAGAGCAATGGCCGTGACACCAAGCACCGCTGATGAAGTTGTGAAAGCCTGCACAGTATTGCACAACATGTTACGAAACCACTCTGCGTACTGTGATGACACCATAGGTGATCATGAGGATGAACACAGGACATTACATGACGGAACGTGGAGGCATGAAGAGAGCGCCGCTGCCTTTGCTCCACTCCATCGCTCAGGCCGATTTCATGCTCGTAGAGCAGTGGAAACAGGAGAAAGATTTACCGCATACTTTTCAAGCAGTAGTGGTTCTGTGCCGTGGAAACAGAATTTATTTCTTTAATGCAATGACTGAGTCGTTGAGCAAACGCAAAACTGAACAGTCGTATACTGAAGCACACATACAATGAGTGCTGTACATGCAGCTCCAACCTACAATAAAGGTGCAGCAAACCAGCAACATACCAACAATACAAAGCTGTTAAACGGCAAGTAAGGATTGAGTTAAAAGCACAACGCCTTCTCAGCAAATTTTACAATTATGCTGTTACTTCAGCATGTTTGCGTGTACTATTAATCATGGCGTTCTTTCGTTCTATGATTGCTGCTTCCCATTCGGTAACTTCCAAGTTAGTTCTTTGCTTCACTTGTTTGAATTGCCGTCAGTTTCGTTGCTAATATAGTTTTACTTCTTCTGGACACCCATCTGTTTTTTTCCATCTCATCTGCCCCATGCTGATCACTTTCACTTTCTGATGTTGTAAGCAGTTTCAACACACCCATCTATAGTTTTCTTTTCTTCCGTGGGGAAAGATTTTTGGCATCACTTGCCACACTTTCGAAAAAGAGATCCATTGGATCTTTTGAGATCATTGCAGCTTCTCAAACAAAAACTTGGAATGTGGCTAGGATCACCAACTGAGCTTTACCCAAGTTCTAGCAAGTTTATCTAATCAAACGCATCCACAGACATACAGAGAAACAGTGCAATGTGCACTACCTGGCAGTTTTTGACTGGTTATCGCACCCCAGTATGTCGTGTAATGGATCCGATGGCCGTTTTTTCGAATTCGTTTGTCCAATTCGTTTAGCTGCAAAAATTGGGATTTAGTTAAACGCTATATTACGATTTGCAACATAACAATACACGCATGCAACTGGTAAACACACATCAAGACAGCATGCACACTTTTATAGCTTGGTGAAAAATGTTTTTCCTTGCATAATACATCTACATCAATTGTTACTAACTTGAACCTCCAGAATCACTGATGATAGGTGAATCTGTCTCAAATCCTTCAGCACATTCATGAAACGAGCCAGAATCCACATCTTGAATATTAACATCAGCTTCAGCAGCATAATTACTGCTCTCAGCGACCTGCGTGTTTGACGTGGTGCGGCACACAAGAGCCTTTTTAACTAATTGATATAATTTGAAATGCAATATATACAAAACCTAAGCATATATAAATAAGGCTAGCCAAGATTTCAGGTTGGGTGTAAGCATGATTGAAGAAAATATTTACATGTGGACAAAATTCAAAACTTGGCATCGTAATGTAATGCTGTATATAGGCAAAAATACAACCGTTCAGAAAATACGCATTCATTATTTACCGTAAAACCTCTATTTCACCGCCATAGCGCTCCATTTTTCAACCCTTCCCCATAGTTGTGTTCTATTAGAGATGACGTTCAATTAGAAGGTGGCGCTCTATCTTGCAATTAGCTGGTCAGAATTTTGAGATAAAATTTATTAATGAAAAGAAAAACATCTAACAAATTTACATAATTAGCAAAAGACACCAATACAGGGTGATAACTGGTAAATAATCACAGATTCACTGGTGAAAATCAAGTGACACATCGCTGTTGAAGCCGCCCTCGTCATTTAAAGGTAGGGCTTATATTAAAATCATTCTGGAAATTCAGGCTAGGTTTTATTTTTAAGGTAGGTATTAGTTTTGGAGAAACACTGTAGAAAGGAGATTTCAGCCGTAACCATTTCCAAAATAGAAGATTTCATCACAGTGGCGTTCAATTAGAGGGTGGTGCTCTATTTTTTAACCCTTCCTTTTAAGTGGCATTCTAATAGAGGTGGCGTTCAAATAGAGGTGGAGCTCAAATACAGGTTTTACGGTAAGTTGATATTGAAAGTTATTTTTTGCGCTTTCGAGTTTTTAAATGGGCATCCAAGAAATTCAGTGATGAGAATAAACCCCATGTTGGCGGAGCAGAGGCAGGAGACCCTGACCTGTAGCTGTCATTGATCTTTTTTATGCGAACATACTTGTCTCGTACCGCTTTCCACTGCTTTTTAAACTCGGCAGCTACAGGCATCTCACTTGAAAATTAATGAGTTTCAATAAAAATTGCATGACCAAAACACCTGAAGGCAGTGCTAAGATGTGAAAAGCATCACTAAACCTCAGCAATGTCAAAATTTTTCAGATTAGACAAATAGCATTTACAAATAACAACTGACTAGTCTTTCAAACATCAAAGTTTTTTAACATCATAGCTAGGGCAACCAATTTAGAACCTAACAATAAAAAATTTTGACTGTATACTGTAAGTTGCAAATTTTGACATTATTTTGACCTATACATTTTGTACGTTTGGAACTGCAAAATAATTCAGACTAAGATGTTGAGGTTAATCCAGAATTGTATTCATGCACTTTAAGCATCGAAATAAAAGATTTTCTTTAACTTCAGGGATGATATACTGATAACTGTACGGGCTGTTACCCAAATCAAGGCAGCGATAATGTCTTATTTACCCTCAGTAATTCGCAGTGATTTCCCATAATATGGAACAACATGGTGGTTTTGGCTCTGCATTACCCCAAGAAGAATTGCAATTACCCCCGAGGGATAACTTAACCCCAGTTTTGGAACCACTGCTATGTGCATAATGGATAGAGCATTTACCAAAACAAGTACCGTAAGACGACATTTCTCACCTACTATGCCTACCCTACATGATATTCAATCGTCCAGTAGTGGGCAAAACAGCATTATTACGTCAGAAATCGCAATAAACCCACTATTGTTGCAGAATTGCAACTAAACTTGCAAAAGCATATCAATATCTGTTGCTGTAGTTTCAATAAAATATTGATATTCAAGAGAAAAACTGCTGCAAAAACAAATATGAACTAATGATATATTTTGACCAATTGATAAACTTTGACTTTTTTACCTAATAAATTGGGATTCCCTCATGGTATGAGCGTTAAATTTGGTTTGTGGACGTTTCATAAACTTTAAAATCGGCCGTAAAACTTGACTTTATTGACTTTTGTTTGCCCTAATCATGACTTGTATGTACCCGGTGTGTTAAGCTCCTTGCTAATACTCATCCATGATCTTTCAGTATAATATCTGTCTCTGTAGCTCATCAAACCTGGATTATATAGGTTTTCATGTTTTTGAATTTCTAATAACAAAAGTTCATCAAAGAGAGTTGCCATAATGCTTTTCACAAATTCTCAGCAGAATGCAAATTAAACGTGCTATTACAATTTTACAAACTGATTCTTTTCCACCTGTCAAACACTAACATTTTTCCAAAGGAATAAAAATGTATTTTACAAAAATACTCTGTCAATAACTGTTGACTGAATAATCCTTTGAATCAGCATGCTATCATAATGACTTCATTATGAAGATGCACTTCTGTATGAGTGTGCCATAATAACTTCATAATGAAGATGCACTTCTGTATGAGTGTGCTGTAACATTTTCCTGTGTTACTCCTGAAGTTGTCATATACTTAAGAACACACACAGTTACTAAAGTAAAAAAGACCTCAGCTATGACTGATATTTTAGTTGAACACTACTTGAGTGGCCCATTAATATCTCACACTAGAACAGTATATGGCATCTTGCTGGATAATGACCACAATGGCCAGTTGCTTCCTTAAGCATTTCAAGTAAACTTCTGAAACGGAACTATTCTTGAACTTGATAACCGAGCTCATCAATGGTTAATAAGGCATCTAAAGTGTTGTTGTTTTGATCACTTGATAGCATTAGTCTACAAAAACACTTGACTCAATGCAAAATATGATGCATATCTCAAAAAAGCGAAGATGCTGAATCCACACCACAATGCAACAATAACATCTAAACATGAGTAATACTGTGGAGTTAACCTTTATAATGCACTATCAATATTTGCACTCAATAACAATAGACTAAATAAATGAAATGTACAGATTTGACTAAGTTAAACGCAATTTAATGAGAGTGCTCATTATTCTGTTCATCACTTTCTTAATGAAATGCTGTGAATCAACATACACTAAAATGGATTTCATTTCATGAAGATAGAGCTCAAACGTCTTTTGTTTAGCAATTCTGATAGATAAGTTTTTTGTTCATGTGCTATAGAAGGTTTCTTTTAAGGAGAATGTTAAGTACCCAGTATGGACCTGTAGAGACCCAAATTGTCGGATTCTAGGGACCCGATTTTCTCAAATTCTAGGGACTCAATGAGAATTTTTGCTGATTCTAGGGACCCAATTTTCAATTGCAGAGACCTGAATCGGGTCCCTAAAACACCCTGGCTATAGTATACTGATAAACACAGTCCATATTAGCAATATCACGGCTACCAATCAGTTTACATTTTGTTAACGTTGAATATCTGAAACCTAAATATGCACATACTGTAACTACACAAGAGCAGTGGCGTAGCTAAAGTGTGGGCTGCCCGGGAGGGCCCTTGAATTTGGCGCCCCCGAAGCCGTAAAAATACATATTGCACAATGACTGGCTCTTAAAGCTTTGTATATGTATTAAATTGTTTGTGCACCACAACTAGTCTGTGCACCACTACTCTCACACGCTCATATATGGTATGCTTCAAACACACACCAAAAAACTCAAACATTGTAACAGTTAAACAAAAAGTGAAAATGACATACATATAAGGAAAATAGTAAAAAAGTGTAAAAAATTAGGACCATCTTTATTTCTGAAATGAAAACTACAATTTTTTACACAGTAACTTTTCTTGCCTCTTTGTTGGCAAATTCTTCAATGGCAATGTCCAAATTTATATTTTCTGTCAATTGTTGCTCTACAAACAGTGGCAAGACTTCTCAACCGCAAGGTGCTCATACTAGATCTTAAGTAATTCTTGATCAGTTTTAGTTGCGAAAAACGCCTCTAACAGGTAGCAACTACTGTATTTGGAACAGAGTTCTCAAGGTTATACTTTTGAATAAACTGTAAAAGTTCAAGGGGGCCTTCTTTCTCTTCTGTGAGTGAGCTGTTTATCTGCAATATCGTATAACTGTGATGCAACAATAACGTTCTTCTTAATTGCACAACAATTACCACCATGCGACGCAACAACTATCAATATTTCTTTTTTCGCTATTAACTGCACTCAACCTCCTGTGCCAGGGTTGTCAGATTGGTCATTTCATAGGCCAATTTCAAAAAATTTGGTCATTTTTGAAGTGCGCTGGCCATGAAGAAACGCACTTGGTCATTGTGTATTTGGCAATTTTTTCGCTTTGTCACTGTGAGACTAAATTTTCCTTAAATATTTTGCTTTTTTGTATTTTTTTGACAGTCTTCATGTCACTGTTACAGTAACACCATGGTACTTCAACCTTGTAGTGATGTTTTGAAGGGTGTAGTAGTGATTTAGCCCTTGCAGTCAGTAGATTTTATACAGGTGTTTCACTCAGTCATAATCTTTTTGTTACCACTGGTAGCTGCTGCACTCTCATTGTATCAGAAGACTGCTGCACTCAGTTGTGTGACTGATAATGTTGTAGTGGAAGTATTTCACATTGTTGGTAAGATTTTTCTTATAAGTTTCTCATCATTTTTGCAGTAACACTCTGCAATACTTCAACCTTGTAATGTTTGAAATGTGTAGTAATTATTTAGCCCTTGCAATCTGTAGATTTTGTACAAGTGTTTCAGTCGGACCTGCCATGAGTCAGTGTTTGCGCTCAGGTGTTCCTCCTCTTTCGTTCATATATGTGAAC
>Ga0210059_1005921_pt1 | contig 19653 bp, 12 predicted proteins | sample Ectturendosymbi2_FD_188042 | JGI IMG/M metagenome (GOLD analysis project Ga0210059, IMG submission 188042) | Ecteinascidia turbinata endosymbiont from Florida, USA - Sample 2 (SPAdes) (version 2) | ecosystem: Host-associated > Tunicates > Ascidians > Unclassified | place: Key West, Florida... | reverse complement strand
CTTTTAGCCTTAAACGTCATACAAACAGTTTTGTTGCAGTTGAAAATAATCCCATGCGATTCTGCATACGCCTGGCACACATCTAGTATTCTTTGCAACCAACGTACACTTGGACATAACACACAAGTTTATACTACTTGCTAATGGTGATGACAAGAGTGAACTCGTGATCTCTATTGTTGCTTGCTGCGACAGTGTGAAGCTTTGCGCACTTGCCGCGCGGGCTTTCCGACCGCAACAGTGGCACAACGCATTCAGGTAGTGTCTATTCTGCTTCATGAGGCACAACCTGTGCTGGGACTATTTTGTCTTCATTTGAACACAATTGATTGAAATGGTCATGTGACAAGTACAATATGCAGAGACAATTGGTTGGGGTTTAAGAGTTTATGGTTAGGGTTTAGGATCAGTGCTTATGGTCAAGGTTTAGGTCAAGTTTTAGGTTTAGTGTTTCAGTGTTTAGAGTAAGGGTTTAGCCTGCAGTTCACTTAATGCAAACAAGAAGCTGCTAACTGCTTGCCAGCCTTGAAACCATTACAACACTTGTCCATGCATGTGGGACTGAGCTGTTACAGATGTCACGGTCAACTACGTAGGACATGCATTCCAAATATGTCATGTGACCACTGCCACCAATCGTGTTCAGCTAAAGGCAAAAAAACTTGAGCAATTATTTTGCCTCACAAGGCAAAATAGACACAGCACAAAAATGTATGTTGTGCATCATGATACACTTTCGGATAGTTTTCGGATACGGATAGTATGATTTTAACCAAAATAGGATTGGGATTGGATACGGATATCATTTTTCAAAAACAGGATAGGATCGGATAGTAAAAATCTACTATCCGATCATCTCTGCTTTGTGCATGCGTACATGTCGCGAATTCAGAAATTTCGCTTGACACCGGAATAGGATCGGACTGGATTGGACAATAAAAAGATTGGCCTGGAGTCCAGTCACTGGACTAGGATTGCAAAATCTCCCATCCGTTCCAAAGTTTCTGTAAAGACATCCTTGAATGCACAAGTCTTTATAGTTGTTGCAGTTGACTGCATCGCCTTGAACTACTGATGCAAGCACAAGAGAAAGATGGCAATTCGGGGCATTAACCAACAGGAAAGCAACCAGCAGCAATAAAGCTCCCTCGACGAGTTCACTCTACGACTAGTAGGTTGCACTATCATTATATAGGGATGAGTGAACTACGATAATTCGCTTGTGGTAACTATCACATTGACTTGTAACTCATGGGCACCATCTTGCGGTGACTATTTGTTTTCATGAGGCCCCATCTCCAGGCCGCTACATAGTAACTTTGATCCGTTCCTCACTCTGGCTAAAGCGCGCGAACTCACGAACTAGAGGATTGGTTGGCGGTTTTGGTCTCGGATTCTCGGACCGGGAAAATCTCGGTACCGTGCCAGCAGCGTGGGCATAGGGTTGTGATGCGCCTGTTTTGCATCACTAGCGTGTGGAAAAGATACTGGTGAGATTCGCCTGTTTGTACCACCCAGCGTTTAAACTGTGCTGTTGGTACTGCATAGCCAGGATATTTCCATTTTCAGAAGTGCCGACCCTGCCAACAACAGGGGATGCATGATGATTCGATTCAGATTGCCAATGCCTGAACGAATCACTCCAGAACAAATCCATCATTATTCATGAAATGAAATAACTACAGTTGTTGTGCCATTGCTAAAAGATTAAGATACATCAGTGTGAGTGGAAATAGTAAATACCTGCTAAAAAGATACATTAATCAAAATATGGGCATCTGACTAGAAGACCGTATTGACGTATGGTAATTCAGATGTCCTGGAAACAAAATAAACACTGTACTGTTCTTTTTTTTGACAAACTTTTGTGACTTGTTTTTCTGTGGTGCATGGATGAATCTACGTTTGTTTATAGTTGTTCCCAAATAAACTGATACTCATACTGATACCTGGTGAAAGTTAGCTAGTGTGACTCAGTTAATGAGTTATTGCAGAAGTATAATTGCGATTCTCTTCTTGCTAAGTGCCGAACTACTGCAATATGTGTGCCTGTGGAACACAGTTACTGACAGTTTTGAATAGGCCTACAAGCAAAATATCTGTTGAGTAATCAGACAGGACTTGGACAGGTACCTACTTAGTATTTGATGTCAGCTTTTTGTGATGTGACTAGGGTGTTGGTGATATATGAGCAACCTGTTTAACATTACTCCGAGGTACTTGGGCTTGGGGCAGAAGGGCAGGATGGGATCTCATTCAATTCATTGCTGACTTCTAGCTCACATTTAGCTTCCTTGTTGTGAAGATTGAAAACTGCCGACACTGTTTTTGTAGTGCTGAGCTGCAGCTTCCAGGTCTGGAGGTATTCACCTATGGTTGCAATGCCCTTGTTGCTCAAGCACCTTGCTTTTCAGGCTCTTCCACAGCCTACACCAGTTTCCATTAGCATGCATGATTGCTAGATCGTCAGCATACTGCTTTCCTTTCTGGTCACTGGTGATGGTGGTTGACAGGTCAGAGATGTAGATGTTAAAGAGGGGGTGCCAAAGACAGACCCTGGCGGATGCCGTTCTTAAGGCGTTGTAAACTGCTCTGTTTGCCATTTCCGGTGGTAAGGGTGCAGCTGCGATTGCCAACCATCTCCGTGATCATGCGGACCATGTGTCTATCAGGTAGCAATCGCAGAAGCTTGCAGATGAGGTCATGATGCCATATACTGTGTGGATACAGTGTTGTAGGCTGCTGTAGTGGGAGATCAACAAACACAGCTTTGGCCTTCTCAGCCAAAAAGCTATCCATCCTTGATGTCCTGTGACACCAGGGTGACCTGGTCTGCTGTCAACCTCCCATGTTTAAAGCTCACTCATGTGGGAGCATTGGGTTGATGATTGGTTCTACACAGGCGTAGATGAGTCTCTCGAGGATTTTAAAGGGAACACACACCAGAGATAGTGGATGGTAGCTGTTTGGGTTACCCAGTGGCTTTTATGCTTTGGGATAGCAACTATTAGTGCTCTTTTCCAGATCTTTGGAATTTTTAATTGGTGCATACAGAAAGCAAGGAAATCGCAGAACCAAGGTTTCAGAGCCGTCCTGGTATGGACTCTGGAGTATATATAAACTCTGGGAAGATGGAATCGGTACGTCCAGAGACTTTCCTGGCCCAGGTGCTGAGAACACAAAGGTTGAAAATTGCATATGATTTTTTTTATATTTTTATCGCTTGATTTAAACAAGATTTAAATCACTGATGAATTCAAATCAAATGATTTCAATCAATCAACCCTAAGCAGAACTTAAACCACTCATGAGGATGACTATTCTTCTGCATGGATTTGCATTTAAAGGTGTAGGGACCGGTTTCTCGTGCGTGGGAACCAACGTAGGAATCAGTGTAGGGTTTTAAGTTGGTTGTGGTGTTGAATGTAGTTGGTTGATTAATTACAGTTCCACAAAGATCCCTACTAGTTGAGGGATCAACCTAGTTGTCACAGGTGCACAGGTCAGTCTCCCCAATTAACATATTGCTCCCGGGTGGTTTCCCTGCGGCGATATCGACAGTTCCCAAGTTGTTTTGGTGGGAAATTCAAAAACCCTAAACATGCTTTCAGAAATGTTTCTGATACATTCCTACACACTTTCCTAGCATTTAGCAGCATATCAAAGCACTGACTTACATTGCAGAAAATCATATTCATTGCTGCTGGACCCTTGTCTTGCATAGATGGACGAACTTACAATGGCAGTGCATTTACACGGCCTCTGTCTGAGCCACAAAGAGTTTGGATTCTCATTCGAAAACCTAAAGTTACATAGCCTTGGGCTAGGACCAAATTTTTAGATAACATACCACTGCGAATTTTAGATAAATATGTATATATATGCAGGGTTGTTGTAAAAAAAAACAACCCAAAAGCAACCCACTTAAAAAAAACAATAAAACCCACCAAAAAACCCGCTCTTTACTTTTCCTTTGAAAAATCTGTTAAGAAGTAAAAAATAAAATAAGCAGGACACTTGTACAGTTGTCTATAATTATTTTTCAATGAAACAAAACGAACAGCAACAAAATTTGAAAGACTTGAGTAAATTCTAATGGTTATCTTCTTCAGCTCTGCACAATTGGTATATTTTAACCAATTTTTCTGCCTTTTCTACATCTAAACTTTTTCTGATTTTGGACCATACCAAATCATATATTGAAAAAATACACCCTATAGATGCTGAACTAGCAGCACATGCATACAAACTTGACACGAAACTGCAGAATTTGTGTGAGAATGTTTTTTCTATGTTTGCTGTGCGCATGCTTGTCAAGCCTTACAATTTAGGAGTGAACTGACCAACAAGACATTGCAAAATCAAAGATGGGGAGACATTTCATTACCCTCAATTTTGAATGCCATAATAGGTATAACAAGTCATTATTGTGCAATTGTGAAAATAGTGATATTGCATGATGGAATAAAAACAATTCAGAATTGGGTTTTTCTGCTTTCTTTAAAAAAAGAACAAAAACTTGTTTATTTCAAAAAAAAACAGGTGGGTTGGTTTTTTTGAAAGAACCCAGGTTTTTCTCAAACCTGTATATATGTCCTCAAGAACCTTTGATTAGCCAAAACGTATATATATGTCACCCGGGAACACGTGAAAAAATTCAAACAACGTATATATACATTGGCCGGTAGCAAAAGTGTTAAGGTAAAAAGCTAGAGTTAGCCTACTGTAGTGTTGGCAAAATGAAGCCAAAACCAAACTGAAAATACACACATTGTTGCTTGGCTGTGAATTCCAAATCAAAACTATAGCACTATACTCATTCATCTGTAGGAAAGGAATAAATGTAATCAGTGTAGTGTGTTTGATGTTGAGCAAAATTATACCATGTATCTGAACATGAACTCCTGCAGTATTGCTAATCTCTCTTTTATGGTTAGATGTCCTGGTGGCATGTTTATCAATTATGACATCACAATTGGATTTGTCAAAATTCTGCAAAAAAAGTGTTTCATTTCATTGTCAAAATAGCTTAATTTGCAAGTGTAGTTGCAGCAAACTATGGTAAGTGTTCCTACGGAGTCTTGAAATGTATAGAAAAAAGTTGGATCATTTTCCATCCTGGAAAAGTCTTGAGAAAAATTTTTTGGTGTGTTAGTATGGTAAAAGAAAATAATTTTCCAGACTTGATCTATTGACATGAATTTTCCCAATATTTCATTCAAGGTGGATAATTTTATTATTATCGTAATAACTTATACTACATGTGTTTCACCTGTGTATGTTGTTCAGAAAAGTAAAGGCTGGAAAAAGACAGAAGGTTTGGAAATTTATATTCAAAATTGAGTAGGAACCCTGTATGCATGTTTACATGTGTGTGGTTATCAGGAGAAACCATGTTCAATGAATATCTGAGCGGTTCCTACTAAATGTTGTATGCCATGTGCATGAAACAAGTAATTTTGCACAAAGTTTCATGAAAATTTCTGAGATCTGAGGCAAAGGTTAAAGTTTCATGCCTGCATTTACCAAGCTATAAAGTAGTTAATTTTTTAAAAAAAGGCTATTTGACAGTTGGCTTGGTATTTTGCAGCTTCTTAGCATCCCTCTTTTTTTAATTTTAGAAGTTGACGAAATCAAGATGCCCTCAAACCACATTTCCCTTAAGGTTAATTGTTCTGAGGTGCAACCTGTACTGAAGAAACATATGTATTGCAAAGAAGATAAAAATGTAATTGGCTTTATTAGTATAGTTGGGACCAGAAAAATTGGATATTTTTCATTTAAGAGGGATGTTTTTAATTTAAATCAGATTTTTTGATTTTTAGGAATGTTTTGAAATAATTTGTAGGGGTACCCCCTTGGCCTTTCTAAGTTTTAATTGTAAAGAATTGATTTTAAACGTAACTTTTTTGTGCTTTCACTTCAAGTGCAACAACTAGAAACAGCTGAACTTTAATTCAAACGTTCTTTGTGCTTATGCAATATCCCTTAATGCAAATCAGTTCATAACACCAGTATAAAGTGAAATATTTATTGAAATGACAATCGTTAACCATCAGTTCACAAAATTCATTACACTCAAGGGATGTTACAAAGCTTGTACATAAATACAAGTTTGCCACCTTTTTTGGCGCAGTCTTGCTAACATTATTGTAACATAGCTTTCGCTACTTCAGCTTCTGCAAAGTATAACCTACATCCATCAAAGGTTAAAAATTATCAAAAATATGTTCCATAACTACTACCATATTTCACAGTCTATAAGGCACATTGATCTTCACAAATTCATTAAATTCCTCTACTTCAGTGTGTGAGTTTAACAGTTGTGTGAGTTGGACATCAAGCATGCTCAGATCCCTCCCGTCATTGTCGTAAGCATGTCTCTTAACACTTTGGGTGCTGGCCCACATATATATATGTGGGAAAAAGTATGCACAGGTTACTGGGCATGTATATATACGTTCTGAACGAAAATCCTGGTTTTATGGCCCTGGGAGCCAAAACATGCTATTTTTGTGGCTCAAGTGTTTTTTGGAAACTAGGCTATCATCTGAGTCTTTCGATCCCCAGATCGGCTTTCTAGCTTATCTGGAGTCAAAATGTTTGGTTTTACACTATTACAGTCATAATTTTGGCTCCAGATATGCTAGCAAGCCAATCAATGGCTCAAAAGACTTGGATGACAGCCTAGATTCCAAAATAAATTTGAGCCAAAAAATGGCCTGTTGGGTTGGCCCCCATGGCCAGGTAAGCTCAGCCACAAGGGCAAAAACATGTCCCCATTATGATGTCACCCAAAGAAAACCCCACACGCAAAACAAAAAAATTTTTCCGTTTGAACTACAAGACTTGCTGAATCTGTAGAGGGTTTGAACAGCTCCCTAGTTCAATCGGCTGGCGAGTAATAGTGTTGCAAAGCTCTGTCGAAACAGTGGCTCTTGCGGGCCTTAAAAGTAAAATGCTCGGTATCCGTGGATATCACTGTAGGGAATCCACCCGGTACCGAAAGTGTTAACAGGTGCCAGTGTGCTATTTTGGGGTCCTATAACAGTATACACACCACAACGTTATCTGTTCAAACATATTCCGTATTACTCAGCAAGGCATCTGACTAAAGTAGCTATAATGCTCTGACAATCCATCAAGCGGTTTCATCAATGGGAGCACCATCAACTTTTGAGAATACTTAAGTCGTTTAAGTATACCTAATAGTGCAAAAAATGCAGTATGTCTTCAGTCAGCAGCCTACATGTTTAATGGAGTTTTGATTCAACTTTTAATATATGCCGGTATACACACTTTCACACTTGTGGCATTCTAGCCGTTCTGAGTCAGCAAAGGTTAGTGATTTCAGTCCATATGCCATTTTTGCAGGTAGTTGACATAGAATCTGTGACCTCGCAGAAGGCTATGATTAATAAAAACTTGTGCCATTCTTTCAACTTGTGCCGTCATAAGAACTTTCTGCCTTCTATCCCAATACAAATGGAAACCTACTAAAATGCTACTTAAATGGATTGAATAAATCACGCAAAGCTTCAAAATTGCATGTGTTTTTTTAATTTTTATTGTTTGATTTGAAACCACTGATTTACATCAAATGATTTAAATTAATCAACCCTGCTTGCGCAAATTCAGCAGGCTGGGATAAAAACTAAACAGGCTGGTGCTTGCCTTCAGAAATGGATTGAGTTGGATGAGAATGACATATGTGTACCTTCGTCATTCTGTACTGGCACTGTTGCAGCAGCATTTAAGTGGAGTCTTTTGCTCATTCATGATTAACATTGGGTTTTTTAGCAGAAACGTTTGTGTAGTTGAATAAAAGTTTTTCTGTGAAAGTGGTTGCTCAGCAAATGATTTGGTGAAGTTTTCTTGCTATATGCAAAAAGTTTGGCTAATTTCATGGTGAAATTGCACTGTGTTTTTACCATAGTATTTTGTTGATGATGCTGACCACTGATAATACCGTATTTACTCGATTGTTAGCCACCCTTGATTATAAGCTGCATGCAATAGTTGTAAAAAATTAATGTAAGCTGCCCTTGATTGTAACCCACACTTGAACATAGATTACCTAAGCCTCTAAGATACTTTCATATACTAGCACATTTCACGTTTAATTGGCAACCCTGGAATGATGCTTCACCACTACAACTGCATTCTGTTTATCATAATCCCTCCTGTGTGTGACGGATGTTTACGTGATGTGCAAGAGAATAGAATGCGAAAGAGAGCTTTGTTGACAAAACGTAGCTAACGAAAGACTGACGGTTATCTGTACTTTTGGATAAAGTAAAGAAATTAAAATTGTAAGCCACCCTTGATTATAAGCCGCATGAAATGATCAAAAAAACTTTGTAAGCCGCGGCTTACAATTGAATAAATACAGTATACTGTTTGTCATAGCATTTGGGGTGACGTTGAGTTCTTGTTCAATACGCTGAAAAGTTGGTACCTTTTAGCAACTTTATATAAATTACTGTAATCGAATTGTTGTTCATAATCTACGTTGGATGTTGCCCAACATTCCCTTGACATTAGGAAAAAATTTTAAAAGTTTTTGTAAAGTTTCCCTGCTTGCTAAAAGTGCAATCCATTTCTGATAAGCAGCATCTTTTAAACCCTTCAATTGCACAGTGTTAGTGTTTTCTAGGATTGGAGTGTGACCTCATGTGCACTTTGTTTAGTGGCATCATAAATGAGTAAGATTTGTTGCTGAATAACTATTATCTGGTAACATTAAGTTTAATTGCTTTTCATTGTTTTTGGAAAGGTCTAAGGTATCAGTTTAACTAATTTGTGTGGTGCTTTCTGTCTTTGCAATGGATGAAGAAGACCCACCATATCAGGCAGAGTATGCCAAAAGCAGTCGAGCAACTTGCAAAAGTTGTTTTAGTCAAATTGCAAAAGATGCTCTCCGTCTTGCAATTATGGTTCAGTCAAGGCATTTTGATGGCAAGGTTTGATATATCTAATATGCAAGCATAATAAAAAGCTTTGTGATGCAAAAATATTGGACCATTGATAAACAATATTTCATTTAAACAATGTGTTTTTTTCATTCAGTTTAATTGCACCCTGCATTAGTATTTGAAATAATTGTTGTGAAGTTGTGCTTTAAATTGTGGTGTTTTTTAAGCTTCAAACATGCTTTTAATGTGAAGCAGACTAATAAGTTTGTGGCATCATTTGAAGGGGAAAAATGGCTGCAGTGCTTAAAAATAGAAATGTAAACTGCATCCTGCACATTTTTGAGCATGACTGCATGTACATGACTTTTCTTCATCTCTATCTCTGTGATTTGGTGATCAATATATACCATTTAGATGTCTAAGAATTGTATGTATGTCAAGGAATTATCGCTGATACAGATGTGTATGTTGTAAACTTCTGTTGTAAACTAGCCCTTCTGTTGCAAACTATCTCAGCCTTCTGTTGTAAACTATTTCCCCATATGATGATAAACAATATCTCTTAGGTCTACATTACACTTGATCAGGTGGAAAATTTTAGATCAGAGTTATCCAATTAGTTTCCATTCTATATGCAGTAGACTCCAGTTAATACATCCCCGTTGAGCCAGCCAATTTTGGATATAATAAGGGATGGTTGTAATAACCTATTTTCCTAAAACTACAACTAAACAACCCCAAAAGGGTAAAATGATGCAGTAGATGTTTTCTGCTGTATTTATTTAGCATTGAAAAGCTGCGCAATGTCTATGCTTAGGCGGAAACGTTTTTCTGAGATGGCCATCTACTTCTGCCTTAAGCATGCCGTTTTCTCAAATGCTGTTCCGCCAAGTAAAAAAAAAACAGTTTGTCTGCATTGGGAATCAGACGTGGATAGAATAAGTGGTGGGTGGATGTATTCATCGGAGTTTTTGTAATGGGAAATGATTACGAAGATTCTGTTCCAAGCGATGTGGATGTAATAAGTGGTTGGTTGTAATAACAAAGGGTGTATTGACCAGCGTCTTCTGTATAACTTTTTCTTTGATGATGAAAATCCGTGTCGGTGCACTCGTTTTTCATCTACTGCAGTATTTAAAGTATTTTGAAAATCAAGACAGCCACACCATGAATTGCCTTGCAAACGTTAGCAATTGCAGTGAGTAGGGTAACATTCAGAATCTTTCACATCATATTTGTAAACTTTAAGCTTCAAACCACGGATTCCTGACTACTGAGTAGTCAATGTGAATTTTTTGGTGAATGAAGCTTCTTGATATCCGTATCAAATTGTTCTGAATGTTCTCAAGAGACAAGACCAGATATAATTTCTTGCAGCAACCAAATTGGTACCATTTCACATGCTTTTTTGGAAAATGTCGTCCCAAAACTATTGATGATATAGGCAAGTTCCATAATCTTCGTTGGGATGACCAGGAAAAAATAAGAGCACAGGTGGAAAGAAATGGTTCTGTTGGTACCAACGGCAAATCTTCATCTAATGCAAAATTGGTGTCCAAGTCACTGGCAGATTTTGTAGTCCAGTATGCTCTATCTAATCGAAGCAAGTGCAGGAAATGTGAAGAAAAGATTGAAAAGGTAAAGCTTGAGTTATTAACTGTGTATCTTTACAAATTGGTTTTGTGGTAGCTTCATGTGTGTCTGTAAAACATGCAAAATTGTACAAGTTTTAGTGATGTACATAAGTGACAACACTAATTCTTGTTTATTACCACCTGGCAAAGTGTGATTTCATGTTATCTACAACCAATGTCGGTTGTTTTAAATCGCGAGATGAGATGCTTGGACAGTGGAATTGCGGCTCATAAAGTTACTAATATTTACAAAACGTGGAAATCCTGCAACTAAAAGGTATTTGCAAGAGGAAAAGTTAATGTGTAAATCACAGCTACCGGCTACATTTACCGACTATTTCAAGTTCATGAAAGATGTTCATCCGCATAATATGAGGCATACTAAAACTCTGCAATTTGCATTACAGAAAGCACGTTCAAACTCAGTAAATGAAAACGTTGAAGTATATTGCAACAGAAATCTGGTCACACAAACTCCTTTAGAAACAAAAAACAAACCAAGTTTGGCACTTTTTGCAGCCCGATGTAAAAAATATGTTACTCGGCTATTACCAAACATTGTTGATGTTCTTCCTTGTTTTGTTTGTGTGCATTAAACAAGTGCATTGATTCTATACCATTATTACGACGTAAATAGTTCAGAGATGTATTGCTGTCATCTCTTGCTTAATTTGCTTTTTTGCGTTAACTGGATATTGATCGTATTTTATATATTAGGCTGTTGTACAGTGTAATGGGATGCCTTTGGACTCCAGTCGTAATACGATCATTGTAGATCGTGTATGTACCGAGCAGTAAAGGATTTTCCGTTCCTATGCGTGAACCATCACATCGACTGAAAATATGTTCTCGAACGACTGATTGCACGCCTTGTTCTCAGCAAGTTTAAATTGTGGCACACATTGCAGCGCTACAATAGTTCGTAACTGTCGTGACGCATTTCCTTCTTTAGCTATCACGAATATTTACAATATACGCGAAAATTGAAAAAAATTGTAGCAAAGTTGAAACCAATTTTCTGACTCGCTTAAAATTGTTTGCATCGTATGTTACCAGCAGGTCTGGTTGAGGGGTTCTAGGAAGGGTAACTCTTAAATGGCTAAATTAATCTACTTCTGCAAACTGTTCGCAGCAACAATGCGTGTTTTTTCTACAATTGTTTCACTGTCAAGGTTCGCTTGTAAGTTTTACACTGACTGCGCAGGACAGATCGTTTCAATACATGAAACTAGTTTTCTTGTACAAATGTATTGCGATATGATTCCCTTGCGTGCGTCACTGCTGTGATTTGACAATGATTTGGAAATAAATTATACATAAACATATTTTACCCTTCTATTGCTAACCTTCAATGTACCCCTTCAGACAGGCAAATGTACCCCAGGGTGCCAACCCCTTTTGTAGACTGTGCATGTGTCTCATCAGTATTTCCCAAATTAGAGCACCGAGCGACAACGCTCATCCTTTTCAATAACTCTTCATAACCAGGTACAGGTAAGAAAGTAAATCTTTAAGGATGTCGTTGCAGTTCACTGGTTAATTTATGTGCATTTTCCTTAAGAATTTTGCTATACTGCATCAAATACAAGTTCTGTTCAAACAAAGCTAAAGAACATTTTATTCAAAATGGTTATGGTTTATTCATGCATTTTTGTGAACGTTAACATGCAAGTGTTAGGCGACAAAAAAGTAGAGTACGGTTATTGCTGTGGGTACACGGTTTTATCACAGCAAAAATAGCAACTACCTTGACCAAAACATTACCTTAAACAAGCACGAACTTAGCTCGTTAGTCAGCGATAATACTGTTGAATGTGAATGTAATGTTTCCCACTAAAAAATTTAAACTATCACGAAACTATCCACGCTGGTGCTATAGGCATAAAAAGGAACTATCTACAATAGCGCTATAGGCATGATGGTTTGTAGCTCATCGCTTCTTAAAACAAGTCAAAAATCACGTAAATGATTGATCTTTTCGAAGCAATGCCATCGCGTGCTAATTTCCTCACCGCTGTCGCCTTCTCAAAAAGAGTGCGAGATTAATCCGAGCAGAGAACAAAAGAACGCAACTGTGTTTGCAAATAGACTTAGCTGAAGAAAAATCACAGTCACTTAACTCACAAAAGTCACTGTGGTGAGAACAACAAATCTACGTCACAAAAGACAAAAAATCGCTGCTCTGAATGTTATAAAAAAGTTTTATATGTAGGTCCCGAAATCGCCCCAAAACATTTCCGACTCTGCCCAGAGCAACAGACGTTCAGTAGATATTAAATGGCGTTTTACACCCATTTCGGTTTTAGATAATTTTTTAACGGTGCGCTAACATGGTTTCTATCTAGAAATATGAACACTACTTTGTGAGTTCTTACGAAACTCCAATCCGTAAAAAGTCTTAATCCTTCATGTGCACCGCCTCTTGTAAATCGTTAAACCAGATTTTATGCGGTTTATGATAGTCTATGCCAGGGCTGGCCAAACCTGCTCTATGTATGAGCCGCATATCGTAAAACCCAAGTTACAAAGAGCCGCGAACATAAAAATCTAAAAACACGAATTTATTTGGAATCTACGCTTCTGTGACATCATAATTCTTTTTGTAACGACTTGCAAAAGTAATACTGTACGGCAGTAACATTTTGCAATATTTCTACACTTTGCAATAGAAATAAAATGATTTTCGAAAAGCTCGAAGAGCCGCATGCAGAGGTTCGAAGAGCCGCAGTTTGGCCACCCTTGGTCTATGTATTTCAAGTGGGTTACCCGAGATCGCGAACACCCCTCCTCCCCGATTCATTTATAAATCGCGAAAACAGGTTTTATGCGGTAACCGGCTATGTGGTACAGTTGGTTGAACACCGCTATTCCGGTCAGATCATACCGAACACTTGAAAACCCGTCCAGCCTCGTGCTCGGCGTCACTGGGTGAGTGCCAAGTGAACTGGTCACGTGCGGTGTTGCCATTGACTGGCTACCAGTGTAGCAGTGACTGCGAAAATATAGCCGCGTAGCTCACGGCGTAAGCAAGCAGTGATGGGTGCCGCAGCCACTCGTCGTGACACTTCGACAAGAGTACATAAAGCAAGTATAAATGAAACAACCTGAGTTTATTTTTTCGATCATTGAACGAATGTTTTTTAATGACCGAAAAAAAGTTAAGTCGATTCGGTCACCACTCCAAAAAGTTAGGGACTGTTGAACCAGGGGTGGGCGATTAATTGGGCTCGGGGGCCACTTTGAGAATGCTGCGTTTAGCGGAGGGCCATACCGTCGAATGCAGTATTTCTCAACCTTGTTCGGCCCGTGATTCCCTTTGGTATCTTCACACAGCTTGCGACCTCCTTTCTGCTCTTTTTTCAATATATACGATTATAACCACTATGATTACCACAAAATACATTTCCAGAAAAATGCAACAAACTATCACAAGCTTACTACTGTGTACCACAAAAATGCATTTCATAACGTCTAATTTCAAACGGCCATTGAATTTCATGAACATTTTCAATGCGACCTTTGACTTTGCAACGGTATGACCAACTTTGTTTGACAGTGCTCATCTCGTATCATCCTCGACCTTTCTTCAATTAGGGGCCTTCGTTTTTATGTGACCAGAGCTGAAAGCCACTCTCGTATAGATATATTGTGGCAACGGAAACTATTCGAAAAGCCAAATCAGACAGTTGTGGGTATGATTCACGCACAGCTCACCAGAACGGAGAAAGTGGGATTTCATTAAAAATATCACGTGCTCATGAATTATTCCGAAGATCACAAAATTGGCCCTTTGATTCATCGAGAATATTGGCTATAACCAGAGAGGTAGAGAACGGATTTAGTGCAAATTCTTCCTACTTGAGCTCAGAGAAATATCGTTGGAGCTCAATTTCAAGTGATTAAATTTGGTTTATTGTAAATACCTTCAAACTCTAACTAAGTTCTTCAGTTTTTTCAACAACACTTGGCAATTTCTCAAACATAGCAACGTTTCCTGGCATTACTTTACGACGCCAGTTTTGCAACTTCGAATAAAATGCTTGCAGATTCGTCGTGAAGCTGGATGATGTTTGCAACCTTTCCTTGAAGGTTTAGATTTAAGTTGTACAATTTTCAAAAATTTCTGCAAAATAAGCAAGACTTTTCAACGAAATCGTGACACTATGTAAGATGCGAACTCGTTTGCTTCCAGTTCTTGGAATAACTTTATTCCGTCCTTCATTTCAAAAACGCGGTTAGAAAGTTTATTTTCGATAGCGGACGTACAGAAGTGTGGAATAGAAGAACTTCATGTGCCGATTTCAAATCTTTGTGCAGTTCTTTAAACACGCAGGTGTTAAGGCTTCCAGTAGGCTACAAACCACACAAATATATTTCCACTGCAAATCTGCAGAAACAAAAAAAGATTTTATCTTCTCCGAAACATCTGCACTTGTAGTTCGCAGTTCTTTACAAAACAGGAAATCCTTTTTAATGTCTGGTGAAAGAATACTGCACCTGAGCACGTGAAATAACATCTGTTGACAAATCCACTGGAAAAGAAAACAATGGAGTTGGACATGCTTTCATTTATCACCTGCTTTCATTTTCATTTGGTCTTTCACATCTTCCGGCATATCTGAGATTCGCCACTGAATAGTACCACTGTACAGAGATATTCGTCTCATTTTTGCTTCGCTAGCTTCAAGAAGTAGTTTTACTATGTTGAACAAACAGGTTTCAACAAACAGTTTTTAACAAACAAGCGTTTCTCCAATCCTGTGAGGTATTTTGCTTGGCAATTTCAAGTGCGACGTCATATGTTGCCTGTGTTCTTGGTGAAAACTTCCGGCAAGATAAGTCTCTGATGTTTCAAACTCGCTTCATGGCGTCGGAAGAATTTTAAACTTTGTGACGTGTTTGGGACAGTTCTGTCGCCACAGGTGGGCTTTTGGGGGCTTAGCCCCCCAACTTGAAATATAAAGCAGTATTGATCGGTGGATTTTTTATCAAAATTCAGAATGTCAAGTCCCCAGAACAAATGTAACCCTCCCCCCTTGCAAACTTTCTGGCGACGGTTCTGGATTGGAATGCTTTGTCTCTAAATGCCGTATCACTTGCGAAGGTTTCATAGACTTAGCACTAAGAGTCTTTGTGCCACTGCAACAGGTTCCTTCCTGATTGTTGACTGCAACGTCGCAACAACAAACTGCTGCTAGGCTATCTTAGACAACAACTAGTTCAAAATTAGAATCAATTCTTTGTGACGTGTTGGAAGGCTTTAGCTAGCTTTTAAATGCTGTATGAACTTCGATGGTTTCACAAACTCAGCATCGGCACTGAAAACAAAGTTGCACGAAACACACTAAGGCTCCACTGTGTTTTTCCAACTATGGAGTTAAAACCAGAATCCAAATACTTTTCAAAATACTTGAGTTTCCTGTCCATGGTAAGAATAAAAATGAAAGTATCGTAATACTATTGCAGTTAGAATATGTTTTACCTTACTGCTGGCAGCAACTTCACAATACGAGTGATAACCTGCTGGTATCAAAGCCTACAACTGTTTTGAAACAAGAAAGACCAAATGCGTCAATTGACATAGCAATATACCGCTTGTGGTTTACTTCACCTCGGATATCGACAATAGCCTTGCAGGATTGTGAATGATAAAACTAACAGATAGCCTAGATGTACAATGGCTTTCTGACGACGGAAAGATGTGTCGGCTCTTGAGGTTGAGAGTTTGGATGCATTATGGCATACACTGCCAATCATATTTTGCAACATATTGTGCTATTTAAATTGGTAACTCGAATGCTATAAATTTCACATAGTAACTTACGGTCTAAGCAACAAACAAGCTGCTCTGAGAAGCCGATTCATTGCGATGACCAGATTTTACGATTTGAACTGAAGTGTTAAAAGAAAATGACCTAAAGAAACTTCGCGATCCCAGATTGAGAAACGCTCTCCTAGTAGAAATAAAAGCGAAGTTGGAGAAAATTTCAGACTTGATGATTTTTCCTGAATGCTTCCGCGGGCCACTAAAAACGCTGTGGCGGGCCACATGTGGCCCGCGGGCTGCTAATTGCCCACCCCTGGTTTAAGCGAATGTGAATAAACTATTATGGAACAAAATGACCGAAATGTCACAGCGAAAAAAAAACAAGTAGAGCTGAAGATTTTATGCCGTGACTTGTCGTGGAGCAGGTCTCACTGGATGTTATTAACAGGATGAAATTCGAATATCGCACAAAGAAGTTGATCCGGAAAAGCCGCAAATCGGTTTAGTTGACAGATGGCATCACGTTGGCTGCTTCGTAAAGCGACGAAAAGAGTTCGGATGGATCGATGGTGGTTACACTGCTGAAATGCTGACGGGCTTCAAATCACTTGACGCTGGCGACCGAAAAACGCTGACCAAACTTCTCAATAAAAAGTGTGTATTTGGCGGTTCATTGTTTTTACTCATATTTGAGCCTCAGCTTCTCATCTTACTTCAACTGAGACCCGATTTGCTAATTTGTGTAGTTAAGGTCAGAACTTGGTTCCTTTTTTCATCAACGTTTTTAGTCGATATTGTTGCAGTCGCGTGAGTCGTTCTGTGACCACCTGGGTCAGTTTGTCCAATAGTTACCGTAAAATAAAGAGCTACGTCTTATTCCAGTAACTTCAGATGGTCTGCGGCTAGGTTTTTTCGATTTTTTTTAAATGATCGAAGAAAATGAAGTCAATTCGGTGTTTTACTAACTAACATGAGACAAATGACCGAAATGTCTCAGCGAAAGAAACAGTCCTGCGGTCGCGCTGCTCTTTTGTGGCTCTGTTTTTCTTTGTTTATTTTACTTAAACCACATCGTGAGCGTTTGCAGCACTCACAAACGTGATGTGTTTCAGACCCTGTGTTCATCACCGCCTCTTGCTTCAGAGCCGGTCGTGTACACGCAAGGAGCGCGTCCCAAATAAATCCTCACGCCACGAAAGTGTTCTTCATGTCACCAGCAAATCTCTCACTATGCACCCATCGCTACAACGTTTTGTCACCGATTGGCAGCGCAGTACATGGCTTTCGTGTGATTCCGATAGATTTGTTTGTTTGCCTGTAATAGTCAAGAAATACGCCCATAATTGTCAGGAAACCTGGCCATAACTAGGGGCAAAATATAGGGGATGGGACAGTAGTTTTGGAATTTGTCGAATGTTACATCGTTAGTAATTTCATGTGATAACGAAGGGATTTTCTGAAATGAAATGCCGTTACTGTACAGCACAGTAAGTATTACGCAAGTATTGTATGCTCACAGCACAGTAAGTATTACACGCAGAAGCTCAGTACCAATGGCGTAGGGAAACGAGGCCCGCGAAAATAAGGTTGTAAACCTTCTGGTATGAACTAAAAATGGTTCAACCAATTTTCATTAGCCCTTTTGCAACCGTGCCCCCATATTTTTGGGCTTTGGGGCTGCTTAACCATAATAGCTCTGTATAGGTTAGACGCGCGCATCATATAATGTACTTCGTATTACTTTCGTGGGTATTCTATGGCAGTGTTTCCCAAAGTATGGGTCGGGACCCAAACATGGGTCGCAAAGGGTAAAAAAATGGGTCACGCCGATGCGATCTAAACCTGGGTTGTATATTTTCACCGTTACCACCGCTTGTCTTTCTCTGCCTGTATAGTGCAGGTGCTTGAGAAGAGAATAGGTCGCTGAGAGTGAAAACGAACTTAGCAACTTACTGCAAAAAATCATCCATACAATGATAATTTTTATCATATGTTGTTTGAGGCATGGGTCGCGAGGCGTTCAGCAAATTCAGATTTGGGTCGCGCTCAAAAAGTTAGGGAACCGCTGTTTTATGGTATGGGAAGAGACAGTCACAAGTTACCATGGGGTAGAAAAAGTGCTCCATGGACAAGCCTGGGTTTAACAGTTCGGTATCGATCAGGTGAAAATTATTTAATCACGAACGTGACAATCTGGTCTGCCACGACATCTGACTTTGCCAGACAAGTTACCAATGTTTAGCCGGCGCACCAATTTGCGATAAAAACGCAGCTTCTGCTTGTAACTTCATCCACATTTACGATCAGGTCAAGGTAGAGGGCATTGCCCTTATTTTTGCATCCAGTACAATGTTGAGCGATTTGTTCAAAGTATATTAGGCATTTCTGCTCACCAAAATCGGTGGAAGTGGCCGTCGAACATCAAGTGTCATTGTCTAACGCAGAAAAAATAAGAAAGCTTTATCGGCGAATGTGGTGGAGTGTGATGGTCCACAGGACGAAAGCTCTGCCAGCACGTCGACGCAGGCTGATGAATTAACTGCGAAATTGAGGCAACAGAGCACGGCTGTTTGGAAGGTGATTGACACGCTTAAGAAGTCGGACTTGAAAAAGCCGGAATTGATTTCCATTTTGGAGGAGAACGAGCAAACTGTGCCGACCGGTCTCGACAAGGTAAGTGTTTTGTGTTTAGCTCAGCATTCATTTTCTAGCTTACCTATCATTAACTGCTGCACTTTAAACAAACCACATGGCCGGTAGATAAACCTGCGTTGTGACGTTTTTCTTGATTTTCTGCGATTGTTTCGTTAGTGAAGATTGCACTGCTTTTCAATTCTTACCTGAGCGCAAAACAGCTCTATAGTTCCGACGCGAAAAACGTTATTTTTGTGTTGCGGGCGGTTGCACTGTGTTGTCGGGGACCCAGCATTGAAATTAGATTTAGTTACGTCTCATTCAAAGCTACATCTGCGATAGAATAAAATATACAGGGTGACACAAAAAGCGGTCATCACCAAAAATCGAATAACTTCCAAAATTTTATTTAGATTGACACAAAACTTCAGCTACATTAGGTCAAGCCTGTGTAGCAGACATCTCCAAAGTTGCAAGTCTGTTTCACTCTTTGCTTCACTGGCGCTCAAAAATGTGCTTCAAATGAGCTCCCCGGCGCTGCAGGCACATTTGGATCCGGCGGGCAAAGTTATCGATGACCCTCCCGCATTCCTCCCTTGGGATCGCTCTTATTGCTGCTGTGATTGCTGCCTTCAGGTCAGGGATAGTCTGGGGGTCGTTGCCATACACCCTGTCCTTAAGGTATCCCCACATGAAAATGTGG
>Ga0210059_1005920_pt1 | contig 19656 bp, 11 predicted proteins | sample Ectturendosymbi2_FD_188042 | JGI IMG/M metagenome (GOLD analysis project Ga0210059, IMG submission 188042) | Ecteinascidia turbinata endosymbiont from Florida, USA - Sample 2 (SPAdes) (version 2) | ecosystem: Host-associated > Tunicates > Ascidians > Unclassified | place: Key West, Florida... | reverse complement strand
CGTTGACAAGCAGCGAAACATTGGTTTTGTTGGATTCCTAGGAAACGTTGAGCCGAAATGGTGTCGGAAGTACCGAAAATGATTGCGTTGTGAAATTTTCGTAACTAAATCCAAACTTAAGGCGAGTTTGACCGTTTGGCGGAATCTTTTGCCTTACGTTTTTCCGGGAGGGCTACAGCCCGGCAGCCCGCCTAGACGATCCGCCCCTGGACATACATTTTGTTGCACCGCGGCATTAAGCAAAAACCAAATTTTTTGTTTTCAGATGTTGTTTCCTGGTGCTGTAGCAACTGTCTGATCGGTGCTCTTCAAAACCAAAACAGCAAGTTGGTTAATGATCAAATGACAAACGAGTAAAAAACGTAGGATGAGTATTGTCAGGACCATGAAGATTAGTTTTTCTAAACCTTCTTTTTATAGATTTCGGCGAAACGTTTGTGAAGGAAACTGGAAAGTTGATTAAGAAATATTTTTCTCCGACCACCATTGTCCTAAAACAAATATCAGGGGACACGTTGAATGGCCGAGAAATGCTCGAACTGTTCAAGGCTTTTCAAGGCAACCAGACTCATTTGAGGACTTGGCCTTAAGAGGATACAGTGTAAGTTTTTATATGACCTCTTCTGTTTTAGGTACATATGCAAAATTGCACACAAAATACTTACTTGCAAAAGTCAAAAACGAATCGCACAGAAATAAGTGTGTCCCAAAGAAAACCCAGTTTCGTATTCTAATTTGTTGGCCAAAAGTAAGTGCTTGATTTTAATATTGCTATCTGGTGTGCTTTTTGTCTTATTTACTGCAACCTGCTACACATCTAGGTTTGTTTTTCGCAACATGTATTAAAAGTAAACAATCGTGTTTCAAAAGTCCCTGACTGAGGGACGTTTTGTTGCTTACAATTTTCAAACGGAGCTCAAACGGAGCTTTGCCGAATCGGTGTCGTTAGAAGATTCATACAAAGATATAATGGATTTTTTACAGGCTTTTTGTGACGCTCGTATGAAAACGCTTGAAGGCGACTGTTTCAATCATTACAAAATCTCAGTGAAAGAAGAAGATAAGAGCACATTGGTATGCAAGATCCTTTTTTGCCTATGTCATGAAACTGGGAGCTGAGTTCATGGGTTAGTCAAAACTTCACCAAAATATTCCTATTTCTGCCTTCTTTAACATAACTCGCTCAATAATCGTATGTTTCTGTGACATGCTTCCTTCCACAAGGGAATAATCATTGTGCATCAAAAGCGACGCGCAACTAGTTCAAAAACTGACTTGACCTGACGCCGTGAGCTGTGATTCCAACTATTATTTTTCTTCCCAAAGTCTAGAAAAAAATGTATGTCCGTTTGTTAAAATATGTTTACAAAAAAACGTTTCCCCCTAAAATCAATTTTGTTTCAACAAAGTTTAAAACCTGACTACAGGTATGTCTATTGCAGCAATGGCGCGTATGTGCTCTGGAGGGGCGGAGTGCATGCCATCATCCGGCCAGGATGAGCTCAAATCCTGACGTCTTGGTTCAGATCTGTTAATTGCAAGCAAGCGAAACAACGACAATGATTAGTTTGGTCACATGTTGCAAAATCATTGCAGCGACTACGAAATGACCTTGATTGAACCACATTATGCACAAAGTAAAGCAAATAACGCAGTTGCAGTCATACAAACGTGTCGTATGCTAAACGGTAGAAGCCAATTAGGAAAGTGTCCATATCTAAAATGCTGGTAACATCTATTGATGCTTGGTTAGTTCATCACCTTCTCCACAAGGTCTGTGCCAGAAAATATTTTAGGGAAAAAGGTTCGAGAGGTGAAAGCCCACTGCCCCTTTACACCACCGCGATGACTTTGGGTTTCTGGATAATCCTTCATCTTCTTTTCAGCTAGTTGTTCAAATTACTGCTTGGCAGCACTAGATCTCGGGGCAGGTGTTGAGAAGCCATTCAACTGTCTCATCGTCCAGAACCGTCAGACCATGCAGTCCATGGGGAGGTCGATGGATTGGACATTGGAGGACAACATGGTCGACAGTTTGTTCTTCTGCGCCACACTCACAGGCCGCAGAGGAGGCCGTACCCCCATTTGTACAAGGAGAAGTGGAAACGTCCAACACCGGTGCGGAGGTGGTTAAGCCGGACCCAGTCCCGTGTTGAAAGCCCGCTTGCTCCAAAGTTAGCAATGGGTCGATGATTGGATCGACACGAGCGTAGATGAGTCTCTCGAGGATTTTAAAGCATGGATATGGGAAGGTAGCTCTTTGGGTCCCCAGTAGCTTATCTGGCTTAGGGATCGCAACTATTAGTGCTCTTCTCCAGATCTTTGGAATTTTGAGTTGGTGCATGCAGGAACTGAGGAAGTCGCAAAACCAAGATTTCAGAGCCGACTCGGCGTGGAGTATAAACTCTGGGAAGATGGAATCCAATCCCGGAGACTTTCCTGGCTTCATGCGTCTGAGGGCAGCAGCAAGCTCCTCCAGCCTAAAGGGTTCAGAGATACTGTGACCCTCAGGAGTTGGAATCTTCCATAGGTCGGACAGCTCCTTGTTGACCAGCCTGGTGGACTTACGGTCCCCGGTCCTGTGTGCCTGTTCTTCATGAGTTGTGAGGCGATGGAGTTGGCCGAGACGGGGCACTGGCGAGAGGAGCGTCCAGACCTGCTAGTAAATTTGTTGGTGGTTCTCCACTCCTTGCAGCTAGAGTGCGAGAAGTCGATGGAGTTGACAGCTTCCTCCCATCGCTCCTGCTTCTGCTCTGGCCGAGATAGTAGGGACGAAGCAGCTCTATCAGAGTCAGTACCCAGTGGGGCTCGGGTGAAGGAACGATAGAGGGTCTCGCACTCTTTGTTCCAGCAATAGCATATAATTCTTCCGACAGCCACGTGGGTTGCATTGTTTGGCCGCGGATAGCAGGCACTCGCAAAAATTCTGGTATGCCCTCTCAATGTTTGATGTGTCCGGAGGTGACAATCTCTCAACGGATTCATCTGTGAGAAGGCAAAAGTGCTTCCAATCAGCCTTGCGAAAGTTCCAACGCTTCACCGGATCGCTGTGGGCAGGAACCTTGAGCTTCAGTGGCGTTACTAGGGAAGGCCGATGTTGTGACCGCGGGAACTTTCCTAGAACAAACACGTCTGTCCGGTAGTCGGTTGTCCTGACCGAAACTCGCGAAGGCCAGGTCTGGGTTGGTGCCGACGTTCCATCGGTGAGAGAAGAAACTGGCCGTTGCCTTTGGCTTATACAGTCCAAGGTTGCTGGATGTTGCCCAGGACTCCAGACTCTCACCGTCAGATGTTTTGTTGTAACCCCAGTTGACATGCTGGCAGTTGAAGTCACCAACATACATACTGGGGTGTGGGAACGTCGGGATGGCCGTTGGTGTGAATCGCGAGCGTGGAGGTTTGTAGATGTTAATGATATATCCTGCGACGTCTACGCACAACCACTCAGTCTCTGATTGTTCAGAGACTGATCGGCCAGTGACCATTCCAACCGCTCATGGACAAATGTGGCAAGACTGTGGTTCTTGCTCAGGACTGACCCAGCTACTGAAAAGTTGGGAATCACTAACTAGCTTGTCTGCAGTTGTGCAGTGGGTCTCCTGTAAGACGATGATGAAGGCCTTGTTCTTAGAGGCTAGCTGCTCAATGAAAGAAATATTGTTTGCAGTGAGCCCCTCAGTGTTCAGCTGGAGCATGTTGGGTCGTGGGTCTTCGGCAGCATCTCTGCTGCTGCGCCCTGAGAAGGGCGTTTTATGACCCACCCCATACCGAACACATCCAGCGCGGTTAGCAGTGGTTGCTCTCGTGGTGACAGGTTTAGTTGACATTTGTACCAAATGTCGTACAGGAGGGCCACGTGAAGGCACCTGTCATCCTCCCGCACCTGTGCTCCTGCAACAACTAGGTTGACCGCTCAAGTAGTAGGGATCTCTGTGGAATCGTGATCGACCGACCAATCGGTACCGCACCCAGTTAAGAATCCGACACCCCCCCTACAACCTCAGTCCCTACACCATGAAACGAAAAACTTGGAAACAGCAGACGAATCCAATAGAATAACACAGTATCAAAAACTGGGACTAGCCGGTTCGTATAACCGAAAGTATGCGCAACATAAACTGTCACAACAACGCGTTTTACACGTTAACATTTCACTTACTTGTGGTCGATAGGCGGTGGAACGGTAAGAGCTTCGTAGTTCGCATAATCTTTTAACACGAAATTTAGTAGAGCGGCAGTTGAGCGATCGTCACTTGTGTATTGGTAGAGGTCTGTTCGATGGAAACTGCCAAACAATACATTCGTAAGTCGATTTTTCGTAAGACAGCACTTCATGACCAGCAGGATGCGATAAGCCGTACATACCTAACGAAAAATTATGCTAAAATCAAGTTTAATTATTTCCATGAAATCTCAGTTTTTACTCGCTTCAGTTCAGCAACTAAAATGAGAAATTGGTCTCCAATCAATTAACCAAGACCTATTGCATATCGCAAACGCTATGGCAAACATATCGAAGTGATCATGCAGCTAATTTCTACAAGCGACAAAAAAGTAGTAAACTTGTCGTTACATCAATAGTCTTGGACCGGAGAAAGTTTTCAAACAACTTTATTCATAAGTTGGCCAACACTACTAGGGCGACTACTCGGCCGGCGAAATGAACTTGATCAAGTTCATGCAAAGGAACAGGAGTGTGAAAACTGTGAACACACGCGACTAAAAAGCAAACTGCGCTCAGCAGCAACTACATCTACAGGTATAGGAGCTTAGCGAGCTTGGAAATGACAAAACTTAAATGCTAACCTGACACGAAACAGGTTTAACTAATATCAGAATCGACAGACTGTCCAACAGAAGCTTTAATCTGAAAAGCCTGAGACTGAAACTACAACTGAGCGCATTTTCCAATAAAATCAAGCAAAACGTTGAAACACTCATTTTCACACCCGTTTTTCCTCTTGGGAAGGTCACGGGGCCAGGAGCCCTTGGAGGACTCGAAATACCTCACGGGTTTCAGCAACCTCTGATAGTTTCGCTGGCTTCACATTAAGGCGGGACCAAACCAGGTAGGAGATGAAAGAAAGAACTAGTTTAGTGGGAATCCAATGGGACGGGACAAAAAAAAGAAGAGATCGACCGATATGGCTTTTTTGGGGCCGATACCGATATATCGGCCATTCATGTACCGATAGCCGATATTTCCAAAATTTGTAAATCTTGTTTTCTACTTCATTATCAAAAATATAATGTACTCTATGCCTTACCTTTTTTCAAAAACTTCAAAAATCGGGATTTATGAGCTAAAATTATTCAAAGCGCAGAAAATTCAATATTTTGCTAAGATTTTTAATTAAACTGACTAATGATGATGCTTTTGTTTCGGCTGCGCGGCCGACGCGTGCTTAATGGTCCATCTTGTCTACTTGTTTATGAAAACGCACCTGCTAACGTTGCTGTAAGATAACTGTCTTGGCTTGGTTCGCTGTTTTCTTGCGCAAGTTGTCTGGATTCGTGAGGAATATAACAGCGCATTGTCAACACCCACTGAGGCCGGTCAAATCGGTCGTTTTGGCCGATACCGATATATCGGTGAAACCGAAATATCGGCTCGATATATCGGCCAGGCCGATATTCGGTATATCTCTAGAAAAAAGTGTCCCGTGGACAAGCTTGGTAATGATAAAAAGTCTGTTATCTCAAAGTGCAAGCGGTAGAGATGAGATTTTTGGGAAGAGTTCATGGCGGGACGCTTCACAAAGTTTTGGAGAGGCCAGGTCTTGATTCGAACTCCTGACCTACCAGCACAGCACACACCAACCGCTAGGTAGCGGGCTGATCTTTCGTTATGTGCGCCAAGGCAAATAGACAGACGAAAAATAGTGCAGCGTCGTACAACCACTATCACAAAGTGAAGCGTTTGTAGAACATGCAAACAAAGCTAGTTTCGGAGAAAAATCTGAAACGACGGAGTGAAAAAAACTAGAACGAAACAGTAAAAATGTGAATACCTGCCTGCTGCACTTAGAAGAAAACAACACGCGAGGCTGCTAGACGACCACACAGAAAAGAATGAGATATTTGGACAAGCAACACGATTGTTTGCGCGAGTAAGTTTTGTCAAGCCTAATTGAAAAAACACGCAAGCAGAAGCATTTTGAAATTCAATAATAAAGTCGGCATTCTCATTTCATGTCTTACGGCCTTTCTCGAAGTCATGTCGATTTACATCGTTTTTATCGATGTACTCGTATTCCACAACCGAACAGAGCCGCACAACGACTTTTATCACCACTGTTATGATCCTATCTCTAGGATATAATAAAGAAACGACAAAAGCGCAGCGACGAACGACAAAGCGAGCAAAACCACATACCTTTTCGGAATAAATGCTTTGAAAAGACCTTCGAAATGCAACCGTTACAAAATTTAAGAACAATATCAAACAAGAATCACGAGAACAAAATATATCACACTAAAAAGATCCTCTCAAGTACAGGGTTGATGGATTTAAATCATGATTTAAATCAAGCAATAAAAACAATGATTTTAATCAAATAATAAACATCAAAACAATCAATTAAAAAATCATGTCAAAATCAAAAAATCAATCATGTCAAAAATCAAAAAATCAATCATGTCAAAATTAAAAAAATCAATCATTTTAGAGCTTTGTGTGATGTCTGTGACGCATTTACTTAGCATTCCAATGGGTTTTCGTTCTAATAGGTCTATACAGTATTGGTGTAGAAGGCAAAGAGTTCTTATGATGACACAAGTTAAAACCACTTATAGTTTTATCAATCATAGTACCTGCGAGGTCACAGATTCTATGTCAACTAACTGCAAAATGACATGTGGACTGAAACCACTAACCCTTGCAGATTCAGAAGTCATAACTGGTAGAATGCCAGTTTTGAAAATGCAGAGTGCATAAAGTTAAAGTTGCATTTAAATTTTATCGAATATGAAGGCTGTTGTCTGTAAACATAGTAATAGAACATATTTTTTATTCATGAAACAGATACATATCATTGAAGGTTTTCAACATCTTATGCATATATGCCATGAGTATCAATGAAATTAGTAAACTGGCAGTTTCAGCATTGACAGTTCGATAAATATTACATTTCGCAGAACGATACTGGTGCTATGAACTTATTTGCATAAGGGATATTGCATAGGTGCAAAAAAGATTTACCGGTCATGAAAGTTCAGCTATTTCTAGTCAGGGTTGATTGATTACCATATTATTTAAATCCGTGATAAAATAAAAAATCATGCAAAAATCATATGCAGTTTAATTTGTATGACACATTTAATTGGTATTCTAATCGGTTTCACTTATTATTAAACAAGTCAGAGACTTCTTATGACAACACAAGTTATAAAAGCAATTAAAGTTATATCAATCATAGCAACTGTGAGGTCATAGAGTCTGTGCCAACTTACCGCAAAAATGATATGTGGACTGCAATCACTAACATTTGCAGACACAGAAGTTAGAACTGCCAAAATGCTACAAGTTTGAAAGTATAGGCTAGCATAAAGCAGGCCTGTAGCCAGGTTTTGAGGGTTGGAGGGCAAAATAAACTTCTGTGGGGGATAGATTTTTGTATTCATTAAAGTATATGTTTGAAACAAACTTTTCTGGGCACAACAAAATTTAGGGACACTGTCCCTGAATGCTCCCATGGCTACGGGCCTGGCATTAAGTAAAAGTTACATCTAAAATCCAGCAAATATATAGGCTGTTGACTGTAGAAATAGCAGTTTCAGAACATATTTTTGATTCAGCTTCATAATAACACATATTATAGGTTTTACCCTTTTATGCAAGTAAGTTATACCTCTGCAGAAGCTGAACTAGTGAAAACTGCATTACGATAATCAATTTTAGCAACAGACTTCACACGAAAGAGGCTGGCAAGCTTGTATTTTTATACAAGCTTCTTAAGATGCCATAAGTGTTAATGAAGTTGATGAGCTGATGGTTTGAGTATTGTCATTCCAATCTGTTTTGTTTTGTACACCAGCACTCAGGTTATGAACTGATCTGCTTTCAGCATGATGCATAAATGCAAAGTTTGAATGAAAGTTCAGTTGAATTCTAGTTGCTGTACCAGCCTAGAAGAAACACAGCACAAAAATTTATATTGAAACAAACTCTTCATTTAAAATGAAAAATTACTACTTGTTATATGGCCACACTCTAAATGAAAAAATCATGAAATCCAAAAAAATCTTATTTAAATCAAAAGAATGTTATTTAAATCAAAAAAAGCTGATTTTTTTTAATTTGAAAAAAACAATCATGATTTTTATCAACCCTGGTGATGTACGCATACATTTCGTAGCTTGTTCAGCAATGTATGTAGGTAAAGAACAAACTCAGTCGAAAAGTAGAGTGCATTTGGTTAGCTCTAGAGCAGCTTCATTACCACAGATAACTTTTGTTGTTAGTGTATCTAAACTCAAGATAATAACGTGTATTGCAGCCGACTGAATACACCGTTACACAATGACTGCATGCACAGGATTCCTCACAGAAGTCGCGTGACTTCGCCAAAGCCCGGCTTCGCTTTGCACACCAGGACAAGTGACGTTGGAAGCTAACCACAAAAAAACGCAATATACGCGAGATGTCGTTGCACGACATACTTAAGCGATATATTATAGCAAAACCGAGTTTAATCTTTTCTGAAGACTAGCTGATTTCTTTTGCTGTTCAAAAGTGATAAATTGTTGCCAAACTTGAACCTAGAATTTGTGACGAATCTTTGCGTACTTATCCGGAATGCGAACGTAAACGGCTGCGTACTTAAACGGAAGTTAACTGGACTTCGACATACTGGTGTGCTAACCAGCCAGTATCACTTGGCACAGAGATAATAATTCGCACGGCGGCATTTTTGAGCGAAACCAACGTTGAAATAATAGAGCAAGCACCTATATGCAAGCTACGGAATACCTGTAGGACAGCAGGTTGCCCCTGGCATGCTTCATTGGAACCTCTGTTTTTTTGATACTATGAAAACAAGAGTTAGAACATTGGGAGTTCAATCGAACGATTTAAAGTTGAACGACGGCTCAGCATCAGCTTTGAAGCTCTTTCATATGCAAGTGTTTTCCGGTCGCGTACTGATTGAGACTGTTCCGGTTACACAGCTCTAAACTAGACATTTGAAAGTAGTTTGAAGAAATGTTTTAATCCAGTGTTTTTAACCTTTTTTGAGCCACCGAACACTTTAATCATTACTCTCGTAACAAACGAAAAATTTAAACTGGCGGTAGTGCGTACCGGTAATTATTTGGATAATGAATTTCTTGCAGAACAGATGACGATCTTTCGCGTAACACTAGCGTTCAACGGAACACCGTTTTCAAAACTCATAGTTTTAATCCAAAGCATACTTGCGCGTTGCTCCGAGGAACCTGATCAAAGTTTTCAGGAACTATGCGCAGCGCTGGCAACTCTGCTTTTCACCGCAAAATGGTGAAAGCAGAGGCCAGTCGGCTGATTCCTCGAAAGCCTGCAGCAAGCCTACAGCTCCTAATTGCCATTTGGCCTTGAAATACTTCTTATCAGGTAGATTAAAGCAGCTCAGCACATGGAGGATTACCGGGGATAAACAGCAAACACTGAAGAGAACTTATCTGTTTTGCAAGAACAATGAGAGTTCTCCAGCAATCACGTCGGTACTCTTCAAGACGCATAATGTAAAAAGGCTGTTCCATTGCCTTGTTCTCATCGACAGAAGGAATTAAAATTTTAGTCAGTTATACGTCACAAATCACACAAATGAAATTGGAATCTGGATGGTGTGGAATTGAGTCTTTTGTATGACCTTGAACTTGCTTTTATGAACTTTTATTCAAGGTCTGAGCATGCTTGTTGAACTCGGGCTAAATTAAAACGCAAAAACTCAAGTTTCTTTTTGTAATGTCGCTTACCTATAGAACTAAATACAAAAGCATGAACTACTTACAACAAAATCTTGACACACAGATTTCCTCGGTCCATTCCGAACCTTTTCGTTGTGATGGGATTTTTCGAAATGTCAACAACGGCGATATTTTTCCTTCTCCGCAACCGAACAGCCACAGTGGAAAGGCTTGGCAAATTGGGTTTCATGCAGTCAGGCCGATTTCCATCAGCACTGCACAGAAAATTAATCGATGTAAGACTTTTCAGGTCAACAAAGAAGGTGGGATAGAGGCGTCACACACATTTTAGAAATAGCCAGAACATCCGCATGTTTGTTGAAAGTGCTTGTGTTAAGTATTTCGTAAGGTAGACTATTTGACAGTCAAAACAGTATGCAAAAATATAGATAAAAAATAAACAATTCGGTTGCCAGACAGTTCCTTCACATTTTTGTGCAACATCTGCCACTGCAGTAAACCACAGAGAATGGCACTACGTGACGCAAGCACAACATTGCGCGTAAAACCTGGATAAAAGTGCGAGTTCTCAACAAAGCCTACAACATAATCAGCCAATCCCCCGTAGTGGATCCTGTCGATGCCTGAGTTAAATGTTCGAACGTTTCATCTGTTAGTTCAGGCAGCGGTGTTTGCTTTGCTTCTTCTACCCAATCAACGATCGTGTCCGGTGTGAATTCATCATCTGCAACAGATCCGTTTGGGAGGCAAGTGAAGACAAAAGCCGTCCTACATCAGCACATAGGTGTGTAACGGGTTCAAAAAGCCAAATTCACATAAGAGATACTAAATCAGACTGAGGGGGCTGCATACAGGGCAACATACCACCAAACTGTATTTTTCATGAAGCAAAGTTTTACAATCAAGCAAAAGTGTAGCTCACAAGTGATGACCGAAGGAAAACACCGGAATCATGGGAGCCAGAAGAAAATTTTACGATTAGCTTCGTAACACATCTTAGGCCACACGGATGTCTGTCCGCAATAAAAGTGTATACAACCACTTACCGAAAAGCATTTACTAAGAAATTCACACTTTGTTAAAAAAATGTCGCGAATCCTCTCCTGCGCTACAAAAGATGTTGAATTTTTCGTACAAACAGTGCAGAAGTTGTGTTGCAACATCCTTGCTAGTAAAATATGCACCTTAGCAATTCAAATCCTCAGGCATAACCGAGAAATTTCCTGATAGAGTCGGTTTGCGTCGCTAGCTAAACGAAATGGTACTGTAGCCTGCTAAACATTTTTAGAAGCCCAAATTTCAAACAGATTAAGATGTTTCACACAAACACAAAAAATATAGGCTCAAGAAGGCAAAAAACTATGCCTTTCAAGGTCAGAAACACAGCGAACTACCCTTACCTATTTTGTCATAGCGAAAAGGGATCTGTCCAAGAAACAAAATGACTTGAGGAAAGCTGGAAACTCCATATTCAGGATACTTTACCGCAAGTTTGAAACTTTTCACCTGTGAATTAAATAATTATCATTAATCATGTTTTATGCTTTCATCATTAATTAGCATCATCTGCACTTGACGCACTGCAACAAGAATGAAGGTCAAATAAAAGAAATGAAGGATATCAGTGATTTATGTACCAACACCTTACAAACAAATTCAACAACAAAAGAAATCTATGAATTCCTCATTTCATATAAAACTTGATAATATAACATACAGCCATAGCATTGTATACTGAGTTAATAGTTCAATCCAAAAAGAAATCTGAAGCATTTGCTATCATGATGTGTATCAAAGTTACTATGCAAACTTCATTGTCAAGTGGACAAAACAACTGATGCATGCAGAGACACACAACAGTAATTATGTGAGAAACAACATAGCACAGTAAAGTGACAACATACACGTCATGACTAGGGCAAGTTTTTGTTGCAGTAATAAATTGAGAAAGTTGCATTTATTTTCAACGGAAGTTGCATTTATGCGCAGTAAGTTGCATTTACGTGCACATTTGACTGCGAAAGACTTGACACAACCTATTTTCGTTTGAGCGGACTTGGCCAATAGCCAAGATTTTCTGCACTTCCACCTCTAATTGACTTCGGCTCTGTTGCACTTGGCTGGGTTTGTGAAACTTCTACCTTGCGAACCAACTGTTTCGCCATAGATAACATTGAGACGCAGCTAATCCGTCATATAGCTCTTTTTCATGCAATCAAAGAGAATAGAACTAAACCGAAATAGTTTTGTAGTATTTTTTTTAAATTACACTTTTACATTTTGCGCAGTGCGCAATACTTGATAAAAATTGCAGTAAAAATCAAAAACGTTGCAATACAAAATTACTGGAAACAGCTCAACTGGTTCTTTGGCTCAAGTAATGCATAGTCATTGGTCAGGTTTTAGTCCCAAAGAAAAAATTGTGCATATGGATTGAAACAAACATGTGCAAATTTATTTTACCAATGGTGATAAAAGTATCACAAGCATGTACTGTATGGTACTTTTATTAAGAATGTCAGCAATTCGAGATGTTTCAGATGAACAAAGTAGAATTTTGAGTGCTTGAGATTCGTATCTCACCAGAGCTTAACCTAAAATTCCTCCTTGTATTGGGTAATTGGATTTGAAAATTGAGCATTGTCAGTTTCTCACGAAGCAAAAAAATTGCAAGTTTCAATCTGTGTGGAACCGCACTTAAAGCTCTTTCTACATGACAGCTTAACACCTTCGGCCCCAGGTGGATTTTCCCTTGTCAACCACCAAACCTGATTAAGTAAGCACAAGGTAGTATTTTTAAAGAACTTTATTTAAAGAAATAGATACATACCATGGTCCCCACCCCAGCTCAGTGTGATTGATGTGCTCGGCGGCCTTCACAAAGCTTCGAAAAATTGGGAGACATTTTAGTGAGGTACAGTCGTGGATCACCTCACTTAAGAATCAACAAGGAGTTTCTTTGCTTTGAGCACATTAAGGTCACAGCCAAATATTCCTTTTCAATCAAATATGATGAGGGAAATGATAGAAGCCACTAGGCTGAGCGTTTTTGTCCCCTTTGTGTTGTTTTTGCCCCTTATTGCTCCCTTTGTTTTGTTCGCCCACTTGCCCCTCAAAATCGCCGACTTTGAGAACCATTGCTTAAAAGGTACAATTTGCCCTAATGGGCAAGTTTTTGCAACTCCGTAACTCGCTAGTCGATTGTGCTAGAGAGCTGTTCAAACCCTATAAAGACTTGGCAAGTTCTCCTAGTTTTTGGGTTTTAGGTTTTTTGTGGGTGACGTCGTAAGTGGGGCAGGTTTAGGTGTTTTTGGCTGAGGTTTTCAGGCCCTGGTCCCTAACGACAAGAGGTAAGTGTTTTGTGCAAGTTTTTACTGGAAACTAAGCTATAATCAGGTTTTTTTTAAAGGTGTTTTAGGGACCCGATTCGGGTCCCTACAATCAGAGAAAATTATTATTGGATCACTAGAATCAGAGAAATCGGGTCCCTACAGGTCCATACCAGGTACCTAATGTTTTCCTTAAAAAACCTGCTATAATTCAAGTCTTTTGAGTCTTTCATTGGCTTTCTGGCATTTTTGGTTCAGGAGTTGTGGCCAAAAAAAATAAATTTGGGTAAAAATTACCCAAAGAGAATTTTTACCCAAATATTGGTTCTTTTACCCTGAGTTTTGAACCAGACACCCTAGAAAGCTAATGAAAGGCTCAATAGGCTTGGATGTCAGCCTACTTTCCACTGAAAACTTGAGCCAAATATTCCCTCTTGTTTTTGGGGCCCAGGGCCCAATAACCTTGGCCAAAAAGACCTAAACCTACCTACTTATGACATCACTCACAAAAGACCCAAAACCAAAGAGCAAAATTTTTTTTTCATTGCAAACTAGAAGACTCACCAAGTTTTTTGAGGGTTTGAACAGCTCTCTAGCACAATCGACTGGCAAGTTTTGGAGTTGCAAAGTGGCGTGAAAATAGCGGCTCTGTGCAGGATTTCAAGGTATGATAGGTGTTAACATCTACCTTTGAAGTGCAGCAATGTTTATACCAGTTTTTGTTTGATACTTTATCACATTGACGTTTTAACAAAGTCGATTGATGTTTGCATGTTGTTTCTTGTAACTCTTTCATATTACAGGTGAAATCTCTCATCTAATATCATGCAAAATGCACATCACTATGCTCCAAAAATCTATCATGACATGTACATATCATGTCCTCCCACGCACAAAACTTGCATTATGATGTATCTACTTCACACTGTCACATTTGTTGTGTGAAATACGCATGGCAACAAAAAACTCAAAATTACCTGTTGGTCACATGCGAACAAAATTATTTAGCCGAAGTAGTCATTGTGAAAGCTTGGAAGTATGAGTGGGAATCATGGAGGACAGATTAGTTTTGAAATGTGGGAAAAAAGTTTGGTGGTTTTGCTATTCTAGAATATCTAATTATTATACTGTGTTCTGTTCATCCCAAGTCACGTCTAAGCCACTAAGAAAAATGGTAAGTGCACCTTGCCTTCTTCAAGCTTTTCCAAATATTCAACAGCTTCATGAAATAGTGGAATTTTCACTTTACATTCTGGACATTCATCAAATTTTGTATCTGCACATAAAACAAAGATATTTAAAACAGACCATAATTACCTAATTCATAAGATGAACGTACCAACAGATTCAAGGATATTAAAGACAATTACCATATTTTTCGGACTATAAGGCATAATTAAAATCCTTTAATTTTCTCAAAAATAAAAAGTGCACCTTATAGTGCGGTGTGCCTTATGTATGAATATCCTTATGCCTTGTCACTGATGACCAATTCTATGTGGTATATGGTGCTATTTATTTAATTGCTAGTTATGTTTTTTTTGTAAACAGGCCATCGTGTTGTGTAACAAACCAATAACAAGTGCAATGAGCAGTGTCTGAGAGTAGCCAGCACATACTACAGATCGTATTACTCCACGAGGCTCCTGATTACATTGGCGCACACTGAATCAAACACGCGCACAACTTTCAGTTTATTCTATTCATGTCTAGCGGATTAGGAATGTGTGACAGATTAAAATCCCTTGTATGTAATGACAGATTAAATTCCCAGTGGCAACTCTAGCACTCGGCGACTCCGGCACTTGGGAGTTATTGTGAAAGAGTTGAATACAGTTTGACTTGTCTAAGTTTTGCTTAATTTCATGTGCCTTGTGTATGAAAAAACAACAGCCAACATTCTAATTTTGATACTGCACCTTGTGGTCCAAAATTTACGGTAAACAATCTCTTGAAGTTTGCTCCAACCTGTCAAGTAATCAGCCAACTAGGATCTGCTTTCAAGACTTTGTAATGTTTCAGGCTTGCACGTATTTGTTTTCAAGTAACTAGTCCAACAATCGAAGGAAGGCAGCTCATTAGCAATAAACTACACAACCAAAAAGCAACATTAAAGTCAATCTCATTTAGAGCAGTGGTTCTTAAACTTTTTCTGATCGCGTACCATTTGTGACCCCCGAACTGTCATCACGTACCACCTTGTTCCAGGAAAAGTCAATGTGCCAAATATCATTCGATCAAAAGTCTGTAAAACCAGAATTGACCCAAATGCAACGTGAACAAAATGGCTGTGAGAAATTTTAATTGCTATTTTTAGAAAACAGCAAAGAAAGTAGCCAACACCACAATTCAGGAATTTATTAACAGAACCCGACAAGTAAAAACTACAGCTGTGAATATATTTTTTGTGAAGAAAAGCAGAAAGTAGGTCTATTCGTGTACCACCTTGAAGGCCTTCGTGTACCACAGTTTGAGAACCACTGATTTAGAGAAACAATAAGATTGGGGAGACTCAAGCAAAGGCAAGAAGATTACCTCACTAGCCTAAATTAACTTAAAACGTGATCTGCTCAAACTTTTGTTTGGACATGACAATTGATATGATAGCAGTGGCATCAAATTGGAAGACTAACCCCCAAACTGTGACAAGATGATCCCCTGGCTTGAGGCACATCATTTGCCTACCAGCTAACACTATCAGAGGAAGGGAGAAGCTTAAATATAAAGGCAATGATACCTAAAAAAAGACCCAACACAATTGGACAAGTAACACTACAAGCACCTTGCTTTACGTAAGACAAACAAACAACCTAAGGTACCTCAGGGCACTGCAGGCACTGTGCACTTAGTGATTGCCATGGAAAACACAAGAAAAATTGTGGTCCCAACTGTTTCGCAAATACTGACAAAAAATAAAACTTTTGTATTGTACCAAAACCTGGCAGGTATTTATGTGGTGACTTGTGTGATATGCCATCCACAGTATGTTGGCCAAACAGTAAACAAATTTTCAATGAGATGGTCAACACACTAAGGTACTTGGAAGCAACCAGATAGAGATGACAATGCAACAGAAATAGAAGCTGGTTTTGGCACACAAATGCCCAAAACATGGGTGGCATCACAATGCCATTTTTCAAACAGGCACCAATGTCACACCTTATCAAAATTGGCACAAGTGCACATTTTCAATGGAAGTACTGCCACCATTTTTTCAAAATTGGTACTGTTGCCAGTATTTCAATGCTGCCAATGCCAATGTATTAATGGCACCAGTACCACCATTTAAAAAAGCTGGCACAAATGCCACCATTTTTTAATCTGGCACTAGTGCCACGTTATTTCAAAATTGGCACCCGTGCCAAAATTTGAGATGGCACCGTGACACTAATGTGATTCTTTTTGAATAAGATTTCAGGACTGATGATACATGCACTTACATGAAATTGACTTCCTATTAAAAATTTGCCGATTCATTTTCAACTGCGTCACTGCTGTGAAGACTAATTACACGACAATAATCAGGAGCAGGTGCGGAAGTGATCGCAACACAGTGACATCAATTGGCCATAGTACTGCGTATTAGTTTGCAATGTGGTTCAGTGGCACATCTAGCCTGGCAAAATGGTGGCTGTTATGGAAGGGCAGCTTTTGGTAACACTTTTCAGAATAAAACCAGATTTTCTACAGGTGTCCTAAAACCCAATCAAACTTGGATAGTAGTCTAGAGCAGTAGTTCTCCACCTGGGGTTCGCGAACCCCTAGGGCAGGGTTTTTTTTAAGGAAAATGTTATGTACCTGGTATGGACCCAATTTCTCTGATTCTAGGGACCTGATTTTCCCTGATTCTAGGAACGCGATGATAGTTTTCTCTGATTCTAGGGACCTAATTTTAAACTCTAAACTCTAAGGACCCTTCGGGTCCCCAAAACACCTTAAAAAAATCCTGCCCTAGGGGTTCACAGGAAGATCTCCAGGGGTACTTGGATGGCAGTTGAGCTTTCACGTATTGCTGTTGTTTAAGATCCTATACTAGAGGAAAATGCGTGCCGATTGAAAACTCCACATAGTTTTTGATGTGATATCCACGGCTTTGCCAGCTAACCTGAGGGTTCGGGTTGATTGTTTTATGAGTTGATACATAATGGGAAAAAAGTTGAGAACCTCTGGTCTAAAGCAACGAGCTGCTTAGATTGTAGCACTGGTCACATCAATAAAACATGCAAGGAAAGATTTACAGGTTATTACTTGTTTTTGGCCACAGTGCATTTATTACACCATAATAAATGCTCCTGCAAACATAGTGCTGAAAAGGGAGTAGCTTGTGGAACAACCACCGAATGTCAGGTGCACAGCAACGACAACTCTGTTTATCCAAATGTACAAACACTTATTTTATTGATATTGACAATCATCTGCACAACTGCATCTGTGAAGTACTCTGTCGAGATTGTTAAACTAATACTAGCATAATCACTGCAGAAAAGAATGCTTGAGTACAATTGCTCTTAAATTTTTGCATCGTGACACAAAAGTTAATTACGAGAAAGTAGTATAAGATTCCTTGCGCACCAAACAATATTTTCAACTGTTCATTCCAATAAAGCTTGTTTTGAAATACAATGCTTGACATTGGTAATCTCTCAGGCTAGCTGTCGCTGCTTTCAACATGATAAATTCATCATAAAAATATAGTTTCAGTGCAAACAAACCCATGTTATTTGGCATGTCATTGAAGTAGGGCTAGCCCTTAATCAATCCTATTACAATCTTGCATGTGCAACCTGTAGATGAAACTTATACCTATACTGCAAAACATAACCATTGTCATTTAGAACTGTGTGCTCACACCATGAAGACAAATATTATGAAACAGCTTTGTGTGTGTCTGGCAGTGCACAAGCTTCCAACAGTTTTGCTTGCGACTGACACTAGCAGAGTTGCAGATTCCATATCATATGCCTTTGACAGCATATCAATGTAGATTGTCAATAAAGGTTGTTTCAGGTTATTGTGTAGGCCAGTGTTTTTCAACCAAGGTTCCACGACTAGCTGCTAAGGGTTCTGCCGAAACAGACCAAAGTTGCCTGGGATGAAATTTGCAATTACTATTCTATGCAGATGTAGCAATGCCACTGTTTCACAGTATCCTTGTCATCATAAATCATATTGAAAGTTCTTATTTATCAATTGCTTTGGCTTATTGCTTGCTTTCTGTTACGTCATACGTGCTAGATCATGCTTGGCAAGGCCTTGTCTTAACATGTTGGGAGCCGCTGTGCGATATACTTGTACTTCGAAATCACACATTAGCCACTATTTTCATGCCACTTTGCAACTCGATAACTCACCAGGCGATTGAGTTAGACAGCTGTTCAAACCCTCAAAAGATGCGGCAAGTTTTCTAGTTTGCAATAAAAAAATTTGAAATTTTTGAAATTTTTTTATTTTTATTTTTTAATTTGAAATTTTTGAAATTTAAAATTTGAATTTTTTTTATTTTCTATGGGTGACTTCCTAAATGGGGTAGGTTTTAGGCCATGTTGGCTCAGGTTACCTGACCCTTGCCCCAAACCGCTAAAGGGAAATTTGCCCCAAACCGCTAAAGGGAAATTTATTTTGCCTTAAATTTTCAACCAAAAACACTAGAAAGTGAAGCAAAGGCTTAAAAGACTCTGATTTCAGCCTAGTTTCCACTAAAAACTTGAGCAACATACTTCCCTCTTGCATTTGGTGCTCAGAACCTGAAAACGTGTCAGCCAAAAATGGCCTAAACCTATCCCACTTGTGAAATTGCAAACTAGAAGACTTGGCTAGTCTTTTAAGGGTTTAAACTGCTCTGTAGCACAATTGCAAGGAAAGTTATGGAGTTGCAAAGTGGCATAAAAATAGTGGCTCAATGCCTGATTTCAAAGTACGACATACTCATACTCCATACACCCAACGTGTTAAAAGGGGGTTGATGCTTCTTAACACCTTGGCGTCTGGGTGGTTTTGGCGATTTTCGCAAAAAAAACAGCAGTTTTCGGTTGCCTTACCAACGCTGTAGCTCCTCTGCCGATTGCACTTAGAGAGCTGTTCAACAGCTCAACGGATCGGCCAGTCTAGTAGATTGCACTTGAAAAAAATTTTTTGCCTGGGGATGCGGGTTTTTTATGAGTGACGTCATAAGTGAAGTAGTTTTAGGGTTATTTTGGCTCATGTTGCCTGGCCTAGGGCCCAACCACTAGGCCAAAGTGTTTTGCTGAAGTTTTCATTGGAAACTAGACTCAAGTCTGAGTCTTTTGAGCCTTTGATCGACTTTCTAGCGTTTCTGGTTCAAAAGTTATGATCTAAAATAAACAAATTAATTAATTAACTAATTAGTCAAATATTTTTACTAACTTACATCACAACTTTTGAACCCGAAACCCCAGCAGGT